>ERZ1066122.1527-NODE-1527-length-18238-cov-6.650663_pt1 | contig 18238 bp, 15 predicted proteins | sample MGYA00382769_ERZ1066122 | MGnify/ENA primary metagenome ERZ1066122 (study PRJEB33369, sample SAMEA5778352) | biofilm metagenome | biome: Industrial cooling water; feature: Water cooling tower basin; material: Biofilm | place: United Arab Emirates | collected... | reverse complement strand
GTAGAGTATTGTCTGGAGTAATTTGAGCTACACAAGTATTAGATAGTATACATATATGCAATACTGTCGCAATAAATATTGTTCTTGCACAATCTAACTTATAGTAATACCACGGATGTAACATTTGTGTAACCACGAGCGTGAGAATATTTTGTCAGGTGGGCGTTTGCGCCCACCTTACTACATTATCAGCAAGGGCAGCAACGACCGCACCAACAGCAACTAAGTAGCCTTAATTCCTCTCCTGGAATTTGTTCTAAGCTTTGCTGCATTTCTTCATCGCTAAGTGCTACACCCATGCGTTGTATTTTATTCAAGTCAATAACAGCATCAAACCTAATCACTTTTTCTGCTGTCAAACCATAACTCTTAAGTATCTCATCCATTTGAGAGTTATCTAGAGCTTTCATGAATTCTTGTAGAACTGCATGTTGTAACTGCTGCAATTTGGTTGCATCTTCTGGGAGTGGACCGTAATCAGGGACTGGGTATGTGTTTGATTCTAGTTGTTTGCTCATAAGTGTTGTAAGTGTTATCTTTCTGTAAGCACAACTAAAAGCGTTGTGCTTCTGTCTTGCTATATATGCTCGGCAAATCAACTTATGCACTCTCACACAACAAAAAAACGGCAGTATTAGGGATGTAACAAGCTGTACAGTTAAATTTTTGCCAAATTGGCATAAATTTAGGCTGTATGTGTTGGAATTAACTTAGATACCATAAAATTGTCAAAGCTTAAGAAATAATTGTCATATAGATGGCATATGTGTTAAGTATGACTTTCTTGCTTACGCTTAGTTTGAGTGGTGTGGTTTAGCAAATTCGTTTATTATGTTTTATAAATTGCTTTTAAACAGTCGTATTCAGCGATTTTACATTTGTTTATACCTTGTTGTTATAGCTGTAATTAATTCAGTAGAACCACTGAAGGCACAGGTAATAAGGCCAGAGGATTTACCAGGTAGACAGCAAAATCCAGATTTCCCGCGTCCAGAGATAAAGCCACCATCTGATAGACCTTTGCCCGAACCAACGGCGCCACCACAGTTGCCACCTCCCGACCAATTGTTACCAGGTAGCGACGTAAATCCACCGATAGCACCCGAACAAAATCAGCCTGGGGATATCCCGCAGACAATAAAAGTAACAAAATTTAACGTGACTGGTAGTACTGTATTCAGCGCGAAAGATTTTGATAAAATTACAGAAAAGTATACAAACCGTGCAATTACAATTGCCGAACTATTTCAGGTTCGCTCAGAAATTACAAAGTATTACGTTGAGAGGGGTTATATTACGAGTGGAGCATATATACCACCGCAAAAGCTTAAGGATGGGGTAGTTGAAATTCGAGTTATTGAAGGTTCGCTCGAAGAGATTAAGGTAAACGGTACACGCAGACTCAATGCTGGTTATATACGAAGTCGTTTAGAAATTGCCACTAGAAAACCTTTAAATAGAGAACGTTTGCTCGAAGCGTTGCAAGTTCTTCAGTTGAACCCGTTAATTCAAAATCTTTCTGCGGAACTAGCTGCGGGTACTCGTCCTGGTGTTAGTACACTTGCAATAGAGGTGCGTGAAGCCAAAACATTTGACGCGCAGTTTAGTATTGATAATGGACGTTCACCAAGTGTAGGTAGTTTTAGGCGCTCTGTGCAATTAAGCGAAGCAAACCTTTTAGGATGGGGTGATAGTTTGAGCGGTAGCTATACGAATACCGACGGTAGCAACTCTTTTGATTTTAACTATACAGTTCCAATTAATCCTCGCAACGGCACTTTTGCTTTTAGTTACGGAACATCTGACAACAACGTTATCGAACGTCCCTTTAATACACTTGATATTGAATCATATTCAAAATATTATGAAGTTACACTACGTCAACCCATTATTCAAAAACCAAATCGTGAGTTAGCACTAGGAATTGCACTTACTCGACGCGAAAGTCAAGCTAGCTTATTAAATAACGACCCAAATGGCCCAATTCCATTTCCTGCTGTTGGCGCCGATCCTAATGGTAGAACTAGTGTAACAGCATTACGGTTTATTCAAGAATGGACGCAACGTGATAGTCAGCAAGTATTTGCCGCACGTTCGCAATTTAGTGTTGGACTCGATGCACTTAATTCTACAACTAACGCCGATACTGCAGATAGTAGGTTTTATGCATGGAGAGGACAAGCACAGTGGGTAAGGTTACTTGCTCCTGATACTTTATTACTTTTACGTGGTGACTTACAGTTTGCCGACAGACCACTTGTTGCACTCGAACAATTTGGTTTAGGTGGACAGCAAAGCGTTAGAGGATATCGTCAAGATGCACTACTTACTGACAACGGATTTTTCGCTAGTGCAGAAGTTCGCTTACCAATATGGCGCCAGCGTCAGTCACAATCAGTATTACAAGTAGTACCCTTTATTGATGTTGGTACATCATGGAATAAAGGTGATACTCCAAATCCAGAAACAAGTACTTTAGTATCAACAGGTTTAGGATTAAGATTACAGTTGGGTAGCCAGTTAAATGCACAAATAGACTGGGGTATTCCTTTAGTATCTATAGACTCAAGGAAAAACACGTGGCAAGAAAATGGTATTTATTTCTCCGTTATTTACAATCCATTTTAAAATGGAGATCCCCCCAACCCCCCTTAATAAGGGGGGCTTTAAGATATTTTACTCTTGTCCCCCCATTATTAAAAAAGACTTTTATTCTTGTCCCCCCCTTATTAAGGGGGGTTAGGGGGGATCTAATTTTGATGAGTTTACTAATATTTACTCTGCCAAGTCTTGCAAACCCGCATTATGCACAAAATATCACCCCAATAATCCAAAACCAAAAATCTCAAACCGACCAAGGTAAACTATTATATGATGCTGGCAGATATTCAGAAGCCGTGCAAATATTACAGCAAGCAGTACAAGAATATCAAAAAAAAGGTGATATTTTAAAACAAGCTGCCACCTTGGGTAACTTATCTTTAGCATATCAGCAGCTTGGTAATTGGAAGTTGGCTTCTGTTGCACTTACAACTAGTTTGCGTTTACAAGGAGCAGAACCAAAAAACCAAAACCTGTTAGCCCAGACTTTAATTATACAAGGGCGCCTATTATTTTCTACAGGACAAACGAATGCAGCACTCTCGATATGGAGACAAGCAGAAAAAGTATTTGAGAAAGCAGGTAATAAACACGGCAGTTTAAAAGCGCGTGTTCACCAAGCACAGTCACTACAAATATTGGGTTATTATTATAACGCGGTTAAACTTCTCAAAGAAGTAAATGCAGCATTTGACTCACAACCAGATTCGATAGAGAAATTAGCGGGTTTGCGTTCGCTAGGTGATGCTTTACAATTAGTTGGAGATTTAAAGCAATCACGCATAATTTTAGAACGAAGTTTACAAATTGCTCGTGGTTTAAATAATAATAATGAAATTGGCAAAAGTTTATTTAGTTTAGGAAATCATGCACTTAAGGAGCGAAAATCACAGCAAGCTATTGAATATTACAAACAAACCGTTGATATATCGGAATCACCGCAAATTAAAGTCGAAGCATTACTGAATCATGTAAGTTTATTAATACAAGCTAAAAAAGATACAGAAACTACAAGCTTAATTTCTGTAATTGAACCGCTGCTTCAACAACTTCCACCAAGTCGCACAGCTATTTACGCACGAATTAACTTTGCAGAACGTTTAATGCAAATAGAGCGTGATATACAACGTCCTTATGCTGTACTTGCAACTGCTATTCAAATTGCGCGCGATATTAATGATAATCATGCATATGCATACGCATTAAGTGAGATAGGAGAGTTGTATGAAAAAACGCGACAGTATCCAGAAGCGCTAAAATTAACGCAACAGGCTTTAGTGATAGCGCAAGCAGAAAATGTAGATGATGTGATTACGTATCAATTACAGTGGCAGCTTGGTCGATTGTTACGTACACAATTTGACATTAAAGGCGCCATTGCGTCATATGATGCAGCAGTACAAACACTATCAAAACTTCGTAGTGACTTAGTAGCGGTGAATACTGATGTACAGTTTAGTTTCAAAGAGAGTGTAGAACCAGTATATCGTCAATTGGTCGCACTACTTCTAGAATCGCAAACACCAGGGCGCCCAGACCCAAAAGTTCTTGATAAAGCACGTCAGCATATCGAAGCTTTGCAACTTGCCGAACTCGATAACTTTTTTAAAGAAGCTTGTTTACAAGGCAAAAAAGTTGTCTTAGATAAAGTTGTAGATAAAGAGAATCCAAATACAGCTATACTTTATCCTATTATTCTTGGTGACACACTCCAAGTTATAGTCAAAATTCCCAATCAACAGCTTAAACTCTACACAACTAAAATTAGTCAAGCTGAAGTAGAGACAACAGTTGCCCAACTCAGACGCGATTTAATTGACCCTTCTGCAATTGAAAGTTTAAAAATTCAATCGCAAAAGCTTTATACATGGCTAGTTAAAGAGTTAGAACCTAATTTGGCGCCTAATGGTGTTAATACTCTTGTATTTATCCCTGACACTGTATTGGGTAGCATACCATTCTCAGCGCTCTTTGATGGAAAAAATTACTTGATTGAAAAATATGCCATTGCCATGAATGCGGGGTTACAGCTTTTAGACCCTCAACCATTACAAAGACAAAAGCTAAACGCTTTAACTGCTGGTTTAATCGAACCTCCATATCCATATAAAAAATTTGCTTCTTTACCTGGAATAAAATTAGAGTTAGAACAAATTAACCAAGCTGGCATTAAAACCAAAACATTGCTGAATCAGCAGTTTACAAGTCAAAAATTAGACAATCTAGTTCAAGATACACCTTTCAACATTGTTCATCTTGCCACTCACGGTCAATTTAGTTCGCGTGTAGAAGATACATTTATTTTGGCAGCAGATGGACCCATTAACGTCCGCGAATTCGATAATATATTGCGTAGTCGTGACCAAACCCAACTTGAAGCACTACAATTACTTGTTTTGAGTGCTTGCCAAACTGCCGAAGGTGATAAACGTGCTGCACTTGGTTTAGCTGGAGTCGCGATTAAAGCAGGCGCCCGTAGTACACTTGCTTCATTATGGCAAATCGAAGATGAACCAACAGCAATATTTGTAGGTGAATTTTACCGCAAATTGAAAGACGCAAAACTTAGTAGAGCAGTTGCACTACAACAAGCACAGTTAAAACTTCTCAACCATCCTAATTATAAGGCGCCAACTCATTGGGCAGCATATGTATTAATAGGTAATTGGTTGTAATTGTACTACAGGCAATTTTCTTTGATTAATGACATACAGTACTAGAGATTGAAATAAAATTGACAATGCCAAAATTTGAAGATACGCTAAAATCAGTTTATGCCTCATCACGTCAAGAATGGCGCGAATGGCTTACAGAAAACCACAGTACTGAAGAAGGTATTTGGCTTATTTATTACAAAGTTAAAAGCGGTAAAGCAAGTGTAAAATATAGCGAAGCGGTAAAAGAAGCTTTATGTTTTGGGTGGATTGATAGCAAAGTTAAATCCTTAGATACCGAACGTTACATGCAAATATTTACACCTCGCAAACCCAAAAGTGTTTGGTCAAAGCTAAATAAGCAGTATATAGAAGAACTTACTGAACTTCGTTTAATGACCGAAGCAGGTTTAATTAAAATTGAAGCAGCAAAACTTGATGGTTCTTGGACTACCTTAGATGCTATCGAAGCGTTGATTATTCCAGATGATTTACAATTAGCTTTGCAAGCAAACGAAATAGCGTTCCAGAATTTCCAAGCATTTAGCAATACCTCTAAAAAGAATATCCTTTTATGGGTAGAGTCTGCTAGGCGCCTAGAAACAAGATTAAACCGGATTGAGCAAACAGTAAATGCAGCAGCACAAAATAAAAATCCGTTATCACAGTAAACTCTTCTCTGTGTTCTCTGCGTCTCTGTGGTAAAAATCCTAGCAGCAGGCAAATATTATTACTTTGATTTTTAAAAATTACGTATTATTCTCAAAAAAAGCGCTATTTCATTGGATAATTTGTGTGATGAATGACATTTTTATACACATGACTGCACAGGTGTTTATTTTACCACAGAGACACAGAGGGCACAGAGGTAAAAGCCATATCACGATAAAATTATTTTGTCAAGAGTATAATTTTATTTTAATTCAATTGATTATATTTGTTTTGCGGGTGGGAAATATAAACATAGTGACAGTTAGTTAAATTTCCCTGGAGATGATGATGCAGTCGATGATACTCGGTTATGAAATAACAGAATTAATTCATGAAGGTTTAAATTCAGTCATTTACCGAGGGGTGTCGCAATCTAGACGAGTAATCCTCAAGGTTCTCAAAGCTGAGTATCCTTCGCTTGAGCAAGTCGCACGGTTAAAGCACGAGTACAGTATTATTGAAAGTCTAGACTTGCCCACGGTTGTTAGAGCTATAAGTTTAGAGAACTATCAAAACAGTGTGGTTTTGGTATTGGCCGATTTTGGTGGTACAAGTCTCAAACATTACCTAGAAAATCATCAATTATCACTCGTTTCATTTCTAAGCATTGCCGTACAGCTTGCACAAGCACTTTTATCGCTGCATCAACACCACATTATTCATAAAGATGTCAAACCAGCAAATATCATTATAAATCTAGATACCCACGAAGTTAAGTTAACAGACTTTAGCATCGCTTCACGTTTAGATAAAGAAACACTCCAAATAGTTAACCCCGACCAACTCGAAGGTACTTTAGCGTATATATCTCCTGAACAAACAGGAAGGATGAATCGTTCACTTGATTACCGCAGCGATTTTTACTCGTTAGGGGTAACTTTCTATGAAATGCTCACAGGTAACTTACCGTTTCAATCGGATGATGCACTGACTATTATATATTCTCACATTGCTAAACAGGCGCCGTCTCTTCAAACAAATTTAAATGTACCACCTGTGTTAACTGCGATAATTGAGAAATTAATGGCTAAAAACGCAGAAGACCGTTACCAAAGCGCATATGGGTTATTGAAAGATTTACAACGCTGTTTGAATGAAGCTAAAAGTACTGGGGAAATTAGAGATTTTGCGTTAGGGGAGAGTGACAAAACTGCTCAACTACTCATTCCAGAGAAACTGTATGGACGAGAACAAGAAGTTAAAACCTTACTAGCTGCTTTTGAACGCATTACTAAACAAGATAAAAACACTTATAGAAGCGAAGTGGTGTTGGTGTCTGGATATTCTGGAATTGGAAAATCTTCTTTGGTACATGAGATTCATAAACCTATTGTGCAGCAACGTGGATTTTTCGTCTTCGGCAAATTCGACCAATTTCATCGCACGGTTCCTTATGCTGCTTTTACTCAAGCTTTTAAATCACTAATACAGCAGTTACTTACACTCAGTACTCAAGAGTTAAGAGTTTGGAAAGATAAGTTACTAGTTGCGTTATTTCCCAATGCACAAGTAATAATAGATATTATTCCAGAACTCGAATTAATTATAGGGGAACCTGCGGCGCCTGTTGCAGCTTTAAATTCTACAGAAGCACAAAACCGTTTTAACTCTGTGTTTCGAGCGTTTGTAGATGTATTTACTAAGATTGAACATCCTTTGGTTGTGTTTATCGATGACTTACAATGGGCAGATATTGCCTCGCTGAAGTTGATGCAGCTTTTAGTTACAGATAGCGATAGTCAATATTTGCTCTTTATTGGAGCGTACCGAGATAATGAAGTCAGTTCTACACATGTACTAATGCAAACTGTAGAGGATATCCAAAAAGCTGGGACAACAGTAAATTATATAACAGTTAAGCCATTAGCACTTGAGTGTGTACAACAGTTAGTCAGTGATGCTCTACAAGAACCATTAACAACGCATCATCAAGAGTTAGCATTATTATTGTTTAATAAAACATCGGGTAATCCTTTCTTTTTGACGCAGATGCTGAAAACGCTGTATCAAGAAAAATTACTACGCTTTGATTTTGCTTCTGGGTGTTGGAGTTGGGAGTTGGAAGAAATTCAAAGTGCAGGTATTATTAACTTAGGTGTTGTGGAGCTAATGTCGAGTAATATTAGTAAATTACCTAGTACAACACAGTCAGCGTTACAGTTCGCAGCTTGTATAGGCGCCTACTTTGAGTTAAATATATTAGCAGCAGTATTAGATTTATCTATATCTGAAGTTCTTAATACTCTGTGGATAGCAATACAGCAAGGATTTATTCTACCAATCTCTTCTAGCTCTAAATTATCATTGCTAATGGCAAATAGTTTTGATGCTGGAGATTCCAAGTTAGAGTTTAAATTTCTTCATGATAGAGTACAGCAAGCGGCTTATTCTCTCATTTCAGAGAACCAAAAACCAGCTATACACCTCAAAATCGGACAGCTTTTACTCAATACCTCAGCACATAAGTTAGAAGATAATATATTAGATACCGTTAATCATCTAAATATTGCTGTCGATTTATTAACCGCATCTGAAAAAGAGCAACTAATACATCTTAACATCAAAGCAAGCCAAAAAGCCAAAGCCGCAAATGCATATGATGCAGCAGCTCGTAATTTGAACTTTAGTTCAATACTACTACCTGCAAACACCTGGCAAACTCATTATAAACTGACTTTAGATTTATATACAGAATTAGCAGGCGCCGAATTTTTAAATATCAATTACCAACGTGCATTAGAATTGAGTAAAGTTATATTAAGCCAAGCTGTAAATGTATTCGATAAAGTTCCTGCATACGAAATAATATTGCGAACTTATTACAGTACAGCACAATACCAAAATGGAATTGAATTTGGAATAGAAGCACTCGAAGAACTAAAAGTTAACTTGCTAGAAGAATTACCAGAAAACATAGATTTTCAGAAATTAGAAAATTTACCAGAAATTCAAGATGAATACCAAATAGCTGTGTTAAAAGTGCTGGTGACATTTTCTGGTTGTGCATTCATGTCTGATGCTGACTTATATAGAAAAATCATCTTGACGATGGCAGATATTTGTATGCAATATGGTCATTCGGGTACTGCTGCTTATGCGTATGTTGCTTGTGGTTTTAATAGTCATAGTCCTGGCAATATTGATTTAGGTTATCGATATGGATTATTATCACTTCAAATTTTAGACAAATTTAATGATAATAGATTTTATGCCAAAGTGAAAGTAATTTATTATGGTTTAATTGCTCATTGGAAACAACATGTTAAATTCACATTACAGCCACTTTTACACACGATGTATAAAGCAATTGAAATAGGTGATTTAGAATATGCTAGTATCGGTTCTGGTTATTATTGTCTTAATCTAATATTTAGTACAGAGACAATTAATTTTATTGATGATAAAATAGCTGAAAAAATTATTTTTTTAGAAAAATTTAACCAATTAGTTTCCATTTATTTTATTAAAATTTTACATCAATTAATTTTAAATTTAAGAGGTGTGAATAGTCATCCATGCGAGCTAAATGGGCAAAGCTTCGATAAAAATAAAATGATGCCATTTATCATTGATAACAAAATTTCGATTTTGATGTTTATAGTTGACTTTTCTAATTTAATTCTTAACTATTTATTCAAGCGATATACAGAAGCTATCGATTATGCTATCTTAGCAGAGAAGAATACGATAACTATGGTATCATCAGTAACGATACCGCAACATAATTTTTATTATTCTTTGTCACTGATTGCTAATTATGTCAATGTTTGTTCATCACAACAAGAAGTGTATTTAAATCAAATTGAATTAAATCAAGCGCAAATGAAAGAATGGGCAGTACATTGTCCGAGTAATTATCAAAATAAATACGAGTTAGTTGAAGCAGAGAAGTCTCGGATATTAGGTAAGTATTGGGAAGCAATGCAGTTTTATGATGCTGCGATTAAAAACGCAAGTGAAAACGAATTTATTCTTGAACTTGCTTTAGCTTCTGAACTCGCAGGTGAATTCTATTTGAGTCAAGATAAAACAAAAATTGCCAAACTTTATTTGAGTGATGCTTATTATGCTTACAAAAAGTGGGGAGCAAACGCGAAAGTCAAACATCTCGAATCACAATACCCTTATCTAACTACGATTATCTCACAACCTACTTCTCTATTAAATAGTACTAAAAATAATACAACAAGTATCACGAATACAGCTACTACTTATAAAGGCGCCTCATTTGATATAACTACAGTAGTCAAAGCATATCAAGCTCTATCAAGTGAAATAATCATCGATAAACTGCTGTTCATACTAATGCAGTTAATACGTGAGAACGCAGGAGCGCAAAAAATCTATTTTTTAGCAGTGCGTCAACAAGATTTATATATCGAAGCTGTTTTAGACACTGATAATAATACCAATGTACTGCAATCTATCCCACTTACCGAATCTCATCAATTACCTGCTTCTGTTATATATTATGTGCAACGTACTCGTAGTTACTTATTATTAGATGATGGCGCCTTTGAAATGTGGAGTAAAGATACTTACATACAAAAGTATCAGCCATTGTCAGCTTTAATTTTCCCAGTCATTAATAAAAATGAACTGGTTGGAATTTTATAGTTAGAGAACAATCTTGTAAAAGGCGCCTTTACAAGTAATCATATAGAATTACTCAACATTATTGCTGCTCAAGCTGCAATTTCTTTGGAGAACGCACGGTTTTATGAGACTTTGGAGCAAAAAGTTTCTGAACGTACTCAAGAATTACGCTCTACTCAGCTAAAATTGATTCAAAGTGAGAAAATGTCGAGTTTAGGACAACTAGTTGCGGGAATAGCTCACGAAATCAATAATCCCATCAACTTTATTCAGGGTAATATTACATATACGCACGAATCTACCCAATCTTTACTTGATATAGTGCATAAGTATCAGCAAGATTATCCAAATTCAGTTATCAATGATGAGAATAGCTTTGATTTGGAATTTATGCAATCCGATTTACCCAAAGCGTTTATGTCGATGAAGAATGGAGTTGCAAGGGTAAAAGATATTGTACTATCTTTAAGAAATTTTGCGCGTTTGGATGAAGCTGAATATAAAGAAGCTGATATTCATGAGGGTTTAGATAATACTTTGATGCTTTTAACGCAAAAGTTAGAAAAAATTCAAGTTATCAAAGAGTATAGTAATTTACCTCAAGTATTTTGTTTTGCCGGAGAATTAAACCAGGTATTCATGCATCTACTTAATAATGCCATTGATGCCGTGGTAAATATTAAGGCACCGAAAATAAGAATTATTACGGAATTAAGATTAAATCAAATCGCTGTAGTAATTGCAGACAATGGCAAAGGAATTAATCCAGAAATTGAAGAAAAAATACTCGACCCATTTTTTACAACGAAACCAGTAGGACAAGGAACGGGTTTAGGGTTATCCATTAGTCATCAAATTATTACACAGCATAAAGGAAAGTTATTTTTCACATCACAATTAGGAGTAGGTACTGAGTTTACGATATTACTGCCCAATACTAAAGTGGTTGCTTCTTCCTGACAAGTCGATGCATGAATGATTTGCCCCTTGGCGCCGGGATAATGGTTTCTTAATCAACCTGGGTTAAATGCATTTGATTTTGCTTCTGACGGGCAATTATTTGAAGTTAAAAGCTCAAGTAAGAGCGCAATTTCAAGAATTGTTAAATGATGAAGTAAGATATAAGCAAGCTTTAGAAAATCCTTCTGTATCACACTATATAAAAGATTTCTTAATCTGATGGAGGGTGTTCCGGCGCGGCTATTAAACTTTTGTAATATTTTAATCACTTCTTCGTTGCGTAGCAGCTTGTCCTTAAGAATAGGGCTAGCAATCCCGCTTACCGTTTGAATTAAACTGTTAAGGTCAATTGGTGGCAACACGCTTTGGTATAAAATGATTTAATTAAGATAATCATTCTGATATTAACGTATAATTACTGATGTGATGTATTCCTCAATGTATTTTGGCGCCTGTATATCGGCTCAAAGGAGGCGAGATTAATCATATCCGTAAATAAGTTATAGGCGCCTAAACATTTCTGTCGTCTGCCCTCATACTTCTTCCTTCTTATTAAATTAGGAGTTTTTGATGAAGCGCTTGCACCGTGCATTGCTCTTTCTGAGCATTGCTTTAATCGTGTCAATCTCAACATTATTAGTAGCAACTGCCCAGTCGCGGTATGCATCTTCGGATACTGCCATCCGCACAATAATAAATATGCAAGCTATTGCTTGGAATCAGGACAATGCACAAGCGTGGGTTAAAGACTTTAGTGAGGATGCTGATTTTATTAACATTATAGGTACGCACTTTAACGGTCGGGTTGAGACACAAAAACGGCACGCGGCACTTTTCAGTGGCATCTTTAAAAACAGTCATCTAGAAGTAGAAGTTTGGAAGGTGCGCCAACTTGGTAACAAAGGATCTGTAGCAGAAACAGTTCAAACGCTACGCGGCTATGACGCGCTTCCTCCAGGTATAGAACCGACAGAGCCGGGAGTACTTAAAACGCGAATGAAGTATGTTTTTGAAAAGCAGGGAAGAGATTGGAAAATTGTTTCAGCTCAGAATACTGCTATTCATCCAAAACCACCCATCTAAGCGTACAAAATTTTTATTGAACAGCACACTGTAATTAGTGGTGCCAGTACATTGATTTATTTCCTTGTAGGAGAATAAATATTATTTTACCAAAGAATAAAAAGAGTAGTTAGATATACTCATGGTTATAGAGCTAGCAAATTTGACTGGCGCCAATCTAAATAATGTAAAACTCAAAAATGCTCAATTAAATTACGCCAAATTAAGCAATGCTGGCTTAAGTCTTACTGATGAGTGCATTATTAAGAGAATTGAAAATCAGTTGCCTGGTTCATCAAAGTGTGCTGACTCAGGAGTGTTTTTATATTCTGCTAATGAGTGAAAATGCTAATCTTAGTGGACGCTTTCTAGCTGGTGTTTGTCTAAAAAGTGCTATTCTCAAAAATGCTATTTTGCAAAATACTGATTTAACGAATGCTGATTTCTATACCTTGTTGATAATCAACACATTTTAAATCTTGAGATAGTCAACTGCTAGGACATTAGGATAGCACTTAAAACTTCGGTAGTTGTAAGATATCTATAAATGATTTTTAGCGGGCGAGTTTGATAACGTGATGCAATAGGCACAGGTATGCGTTGAACAATGGTTAACTTTTTGTTAGAGTAATCTACAGTGTAAGTAAAATTGCCATTTTTGGCAACAAACGCATTAAAATTATTATCTATAAGAGATGCAGGCAAAGATGTTTCTTTATCTCCAGTTCTGTCACGAAGAACCATGTAAAAAGTTTTATTATCATCATTTCTACAAATAGTTACGCTACGTTTTTCGCTTGTTCCTCGTGCTAAAAGACCCGGACAATGACTTGTCTGAGCTAGTTGCAGTTTTTGGGGTACAGCATATGCAGATGAATTTGGCAGTTGATACAAAGATGCTAAAAACAACAATGTACCGATGCCGAGTTGTGCGAAGAAAGCGCTCCGCTTGGAGTCAGGTTTGGATGATGTGAAGTTCATTTGTTTGTTTTTCCTAAAAATTAAAATAGCTAGTTTAAATTTATTTTTGTAGATAGCCAGCTATTTGTTAGTGTCTATTTATGCTTCATATCAAACCAAGACAATTCCCGAAGCAAACAAAATTTTTTGATAAAATAGCCCGATATTAGATTGTAAATTGATAATGGTGTTAGTTTATCGATATTTCTAACCTAATATTTTGTCAAAGCAATATTTAAATCTACTTTTGCCCTTTAACTGTAATTCATTTCTGGAATTGTTCTGACATCTACTGTAGTAATAAAGAATAGTTAGTCAGGTTAAAAGAAAGAAAGCTCACTGGAATAATGAGGTGCCCATCAATCAACCAACATTTCAGCTAACAGTGCATCATTAATAGCGCGCTTCTTCATCTGACTGTTCCAAAACTTCAAAAGCCTCATTAATTGCTTGTTGTATCTTAGGTGGTAAAGCTTCAAATTTATCAGTATTAATTATTGTAATGCGACAACCAACATAAGGGAGGAAATCAGTAAACGGTGCCATACCATGTTTGATAAGAAGTTTAGACAATAATATTATTGGTTGACGAGATTTATCATTGTCTGAACTACTATTAATCTCTGATGTTCTGAGGGATGGATTGACAAGTTAATTAGTGCTGCATATATGTCAAATTCTGGAAACCCAGCTATCGGATGATAATTGTGAATTTATGCGAGAATTACTTGTGCGGATGCGGCGCCTGCATCAATTACCGGATTGTGATGGTGCAGTAAACAGTTTACTTACTTATTTTGGTAAATAATCACAGCCGTATTTATCCCCTATACAAGAAGAGTTGCTTGTAACAATTGAAAAAAATTATGGAATTGGAGAACCAAAACAGTAACTTACCAGAAGAAGAGCGCGCGGCAGCTGAGAAATTACATACTAGGCTGCGGCGCCTTTCCGAAGTTCCAAACTTGGAAGGAGTAGTTATATCGATGTTTGAATTCTACGCGCACTTGCCAACACCGTACTTAACACCCATCTTTCCCAAAATACGAAGACCAAGTATAACTAGTCGGCGCCACATTACCCACCTCGGAGCGCGCAAGCTCAGTAAAATCATCCGCCAAGGCAAAATTTCTTTCTTAAATTATTTATAAAATCCGAAAAGCTTCTATATAGCGTTGTAGTTGTATATTAATAATCAAATATAACTACGGAATTTATGAACGAGCCTATATTTCACACTGTTGATCCTGAATCGCTTAAAAACATTACAGTAGACCAAATACTTGCTCCAAAGAACCCGTTAGAAACAGCAGACTACAATGCACCTGTTGCGGTGGAAAATGAAAGAACCTCTGCGGCTGACTCAGAACAAAACTTTTCTGGGTACCTGACAGCTTTCACCTCTACGTATTAACTCTTGATGAGGGCGAACATCGCTCGCAGGTTAAAACGTGCCACCGTCGTTTCCCCCCTAGGACGCGCATTCACGCTCGTTTCCCACTTACCAGTAATTGAGGATTTTGACAATCCAATCTCTCCTGTTGTACTCGAACAATTTCCTTTCCCTGGTGTCCCCGAAGGCGCCTATACTTTTTTAAGTCTTGCACTTAATAAACCAGAGGGCTATTTTACATATGATGTTGTAAAACAAACAGCGCGCTTTATTTTGGACTAAAACGAGCGCGAACAATCAGAAAATCCAAAATGCAGTTCTCGATACTTACCAACGTTTTAATCAAGCTAACGGTACAACTTTAGCCCAGGCGCCTCCCACTGTAAACTCCGGTGTGATTTATCACGACTACAGATTATATTATCGGCACCATTCGCAATCCTAATTAATTGACAATACGTTTCGTATTTAAATATTTAAATAGCCAGTAATGCTTCATTGATAGCGCGCGAGTGGCGCCGTTGTTCCAGCTTTTCAAAAATCTCTATACCTTGTTGATAATCAACACATTTTAAATCTTGAGATAGTCAACTGCTAGGACATTAGGATAGCACTTAAAACTTCGGTAGTTGTAAGATATCTATAAATGATTTTTAGCGGGCGAGTTTGATAACGTGATGCAATAGGCACAGGTATGCGTTGAACAATGGTTAACTTTTTGTTAGAGTAATCTACAGTGTAAGTAAAATTGCCATTTTTGGCAACAAACGCATTAAAATTATTATCTATAAGAGATGCAGGCAAAGATGTTTCTTTATCTCCAGTTCTGTCACGAAGAACCATGTAAAAAGTTTTATTATCATCATTTCTACAAATAGTTACGCTACGTTTTTCGCTTGTTCCTCGTGCTAAAAGACCCGGACAATGACTTGTCTGAGCTAGTTGCAGTTTTTGGGGTACAGCATATGCAGATGAATTTGGCAGTTGATACAAAGATGCTAAAAACAACAATGTACCGATGCCGAGTTGTGCGAAGAAAGCGCTCCGCTTGGAGTCAGGTTTGGATGATGTGAAGTTCATTTGTTTGTTTTTCCTAAAAATTAAAATAGCTAGTTTAAATTTATTTTTGTAGATAGCCAGCTATTTGTTAGTGTCTATTTATGCTTCATATCAAACCAAGACAATTCCCGAAGCAAACAAAATTTTTTGATAAAATAGCCCGATATTAGATTGTAAATTGATAATGGTGTTAGTTTATCGATATTTCTAACCTAATATTTTGTCAAAGCAATATTTAAATCTACTTTTGCCCTTTAACTGTAATTCATTTCTGGAATTGTTCTGACATCTACTGTAGTAATAAAGAATAGTTAGTCAGGTTAAAAGAAAGAAAGCTCACTGGAATAATGAGGTGCCCATCAATCAACCAACATTTCAGCTAACAGTGCATCATTAATAGCGCGCTTCTTCATCTGACTGTTCCAAAACTTCAAAAGCCTCATTAATTGCTTGTTGTATCTTAGGTGGTAAAGCTTCAAATTTATCAGTATTAATTATTGTAATGCGACAACCAACATAAGGGAGGAAATCAGTAAACGGTGCCATACCATGTTTGATAAGAAGTTTAGACAATAATATTATTGGTTGACGAGATTTATCATTGTCTGAACTACTATTAATCTCTGATGTTCTGAGGGATGGATTGACAAGTTAATTAGTGCTGCATATATGTCAAATTCTGGAAACCCAGCTATCGGATGATAATTGTGAATTTATGCGAGAATTACTTGTGCGGATGCGGCGCCTGCATCAATTACCGGATTGTGATGGTGCAGTAAACAGTTTACTTACTTATTTTGGTAAATAATCACAGCCGTATTTATCCCCTATACAAGAAGAGTTGCTTGTAACAATTGAAAAAAATTATGGAATTGGAGAACCAAAACAGTAACTTACCAGAAGAAGAGCGCGCGGCAGCTGAGAAATTACATACTAGGCTGCGGCGCCTTTCCGAAGTTCCAAACTTGGAAGGAGTAGTTATATCGATGTTTGAATTCTACGCGCACTTGCCAACACCGTACTTAACACCCATCTTTCCCAAAATACGAAGACCAAGTATAACTAGTCGGCGCCACATTACCCACCTCGGAGCGCGCAAGCTCAGTAAAATCATCCGCCAAGGCAAAATTTCTTTCTTAAATTATTTATAAAATCCGAAAAGCTTCTATATAGCGTTGTAGTTGTATATTAATAATCAAATATAACTACGGAATTTATGAACGAGCCTATATTTCACACTGTTGATCCTGAATCGCTTAAAAACATTACAGTAGACCAAATACTTGCTCCAAAGAACCCGTTAGAAACAGCAGACTACAATGCACCTGTTGCGGTGGAAAATGAAAGAACCTCTGCGGCTGACTCAGAACAAAACTTTTCTGGGTACCTGACAGCTTTCACCTCTACGTATTAACTCTTGATGAGGGCGAACATCGCTCGCAGGTTAAAACGTGCCACCGTCGTTTCCCTCCCAGGACGCGCATTCACGCTCGTTTCCTACTTACCAGGTATTTTATGAGCAGGAATATAGAGTTGGGTAGACCTCAAAGAAAATCGTCTCTACTTCTCGTTGGTCTGAATTTATAAAAAAACCAACTGATAAACATCAGCTTTTTCAAGCTCTCGAAAAAGCTCATCGGAATCAAATAATTCATTGTTACCTCAAACCTATGATAACGCACGTCAAGTTATGGGTATAAATTGAATAAAATCATGAGAAAATTAGTTATAACATTTTTAGTAGGCGCCTGTTTAGGTTTAGTTATTGGAGTATTGGGGTTAAACTTTTTAACACCCTCTGTTTTTGTTGAAGGTGTTGTTGAATATGTACCACCAAATAATCAAGCTGCTAGTGCCGTGTTAAGAGAGGGTTTTATTGTTGAAAGTATTATTTATATTGAAGGATTGACCAAGCAAGATATAGGTAAGCGTAAAAGCTTTTGGGGTCAGCTTGGATATATTCCAGACTCAGATAATTATAGATATTATCCAAAGTTAGTTAAAATTAGAAAAAATTAGAAGAGTTTAATTAACTGGGTCGCAAATAGTTTAGGCGCCTGAACTGGTATTTTACTTTAGAAATAAGGAACAGAAAAAACATGTTGCTATAGTGTCTAATTTCTTGCTTCGGAAACAGGCGCCGATTTCAACCATGATGTAATTATTTTTACAAATCTTGTTCATCAACGGCGCCGGAGTGAGTAACTACCAACTTGGGTTCATACAAGAGCGCTATGTTTTT
>ERZ1066122.1525-NODE-1525-length-18254-cov-6.435079_pt1 | contig 18254 bp, 19 predicted proteins | sample MGYA00382769_ERZ1066122 | MGnify/ENA primary metagenome ERZ1066122 (study PRJEB33369, sample SAMEA5778352) | biofilm metagenome | biome: Industrial cooling water; feature: Water cooling tower basin; material: Biofilm | place: United Arab Emirates | collected... | reverse complement strand
CTGCGGCCCTGGGCGGAGGAGTTGCTCCAGCCGGAGCGGATGGCGGACGAGGGGTGGTTCGATCCGAAGCCGGTGCAGCGGCGGTGGCGGGACCATCTGGCCGGAAAGCGGGACTCGACGCCGGCGATCTGGGCGGTGCTGATGTTTCAGGCCTGGCTGCGCGAGCAGCGCGGCTGAGGTTCGGCCACCGGCCCGGAAAGCTCGCAAATCCGGCCATTCTCCAGGCGGACGATAAGGTCGCAGCTGCTCACCAGAGCGGGGCTGTGGGCGATGATCAGGATGGTGGTGCCGCGCTGCTGGAGGATGTCGAGCGTGTCGGCGATCGCGGCCTCGGTCTCGGGGTCGAGGGCGCTGGTGGGCTCGTCGAGGACCAGCAGGGGGGCGTTGCGGAGGATGGCGCGGGCGAGTGCAAGGCGCTGGCGCTGGCCTCCGGAAAGGAGCAGGCCGTGCTCGCCGATGGGGGTGTCGAGACCCTGCGGAAGAGCGGTGACGAAGTCGTCGAGGTGGGCGAGCTGGAGGGCTTCGCGGACGGCCGCTGGAGGTGCTTCAGGGTGCCCGGAAGTGACGAATTCTGCCAGGTTTTGCCCGATAATCGCGAGCTTCTGCGGCACATGCGCGATATTTCGCTGCCAAGAACGCGTTTTTTCGGATGAATTCAGCGCGTGACTATCGATCCGGATCGCTCCGGACTGTGGCACGAGAAGGCCCATGACCAGATCGGCGAGCGTGCTCTTGCCGCTGCCGGTCCGGCCGGTGAGTGCCACTCGGCTGCCACGGGGGATGGTCAGGCTGATGTCGTGGACGGCGGGCTTTTCGCGGCCGGGGTAGGTGAAGCTGACCGTGTCGATTTCGATCCGGTCGGTGAAGGGTATCGGCTGGCCAGGCAGGTCCGAGGGTAGGGGCAAGTGGAGCAGGGCGAGGACGTCGGCGGCGACCGTGCGGTTGCCGTGGATGTTGACCCACGACTGGTAGAGCGTCTGGAGCAAGGGGAGCAGGCGTTGCGCGCCGAGGGCCAGGGCGCCAAGCGTTGGCAGTGCCGCGGCGAGGCTGCCGTCGCGCCAGGCGAGCAGCGCGGCGAGCAGGGCGATGGCGATGATGCCGAGCGTCTCGATGACGATGCGGGGAGCGCCGCCGGTCAGGGTGAGTTCGACGCGGGCCGCGGTGAGCCTGGAGTCGAGTAGGCGAAAGGCGGCGATGGTGCGGTCGCGGGTGCCGGACAGGATGATGTCGCGGATTGCCGTCTGGCTTTCCTGGATGCAGCGGACCCGTTCTTCGTAGGTGGAAGCCAGGACATCGGCGGCGCGGTGGACGCGGCGGCGGGTCAGGTGCGTGGTCGCGACATAGAGGAGAGCAAACAGGGCGGCCGCGGCGAGGGTCGGCCAGGGGTCCACCTGCAGCATGGCGCCGAGCAGGGATAAAGAGAGGATCGCGGCGGCGGCGGCCTGAAGGAGCGGAAGCAAGGTGCCGAACACCAGCAGCTCGACCTTCTCCAGCGCCGCGATGGCGCCCGATGAATGCGTCTGGACGTGGTGTAGGTAGGGCTGCGCGAGGATGCGCCGCTGAGTCTCGACGGTGAGGTCATGCCCAAAGCCGAACACCAGCCGCTGGCTGGCGGCGAGGAGCAGCAGGCGGATGAGCCCGGCAGCAAGGACCGCGCCGACGAAGATTGTGGCGGCGAGAGGAAGCGGTGGCATCGCCAAGTCGGGAAGCCACTGGACGAACGCCGGCTCCGTCCCGACCAGCCCGCCGAGGAAGGGGACGAGCGCGACGACGGTGGTCAGCTCCGCGACGCCGCCGGCCAGCATCAGCGCGAACAGCACAAGGAGCTGCCGGCGCTGGGCGGGACTGAGAACGGCGGTCAGGGCGCGGAGGCTCATTGGCCGGTGAAGCGCTCCGCTAGGCTGTCGAGGCTCGGCTCGTGGGTGAGATCAAGGTGCAGGGGGGTGACCGCGACATAGCCGTCGGCGACGGCTTCGAGGTCGGTCGTATGGCCGGGGGTCTCGACCGTCGGACCGAGGCCGAACCAGTAGTAATCGTAGCCGCGGGGATCGGTGCGCTGGACGATGCGGGTGCGGCCGTAATCGCGGATGCCCTGGCGGACGACCCGGATGCCGCGGACCTCGGCGGGCGGCAGCGCGGGGAAGTTGACGTTGACCAAAGTGCCGGCGGGCAGGGGCGAGTCGAGCAGCTCGGCAAGCACGCGTTCCGCCCATTGTTCGGCGGCGGCGTAGGGCACGGTGTCGCCCATGCCCTCGCGGGCATAGACCTGGCTGAGCGCGATCGAGCGGACGCCTGCGAGGGCGCCTTCCATCGCAGCGGAGACGGTGCCGGAGTAGGTGACGTCTTCGCCCAGGTTCGCGCCGCGGTTGATGCCACTGAGGATCACGTCCGGGCGCGCGTCCTTCATGACGTGGAACAGCGCCATCAGCACCGCGTCGGTCGGCGTCCCGGCAACGGCGAAGCGGCGGTCGTCGAAGCGGCGCAGGCGGATCGGGCGGGTGAGGGTCAGCGAGTGACCAGTACCCGACTGCTCCTCCGCGGGTGCGACCACCCAAACGTCATCGGAGAAGCGCCGGGCTACTTGTTCGAGCAGCTTGAGGCCGGTCGCGTGGACGCCGTCGTCGTTGGTCAGGAGGATACGCATGGCCCCGCTATGGGCGGACGGGGCGAGGCGCGCAACATGCGGGAATGTTGCGCCATTTTGGCAACATGGGCGCCGATTAGCTGTGTCATCACGGCAGACAGAGCTTGTTCAGCTATCCTCCAATATGTATTGGCGCCTTGGGGATAACCGACTCTTTCCGGTGTTAAGTCCCGGAAAAGTCTAGTGATCGCCTCCGGATTGCCGGTGGGCTCGGCGCGTCGGAGGCGGGTGTGGCTTTGCTTCCGGGTGCGGCGTGTGGCTGCCCTGGGCAGTTGGGAGGGGACCATGGCTACCGCGCTAGTCGACGTTTACGGCGGCACTCCACAGCCTTTCGATCAGATCGTCCTGCCGCCCGGATACAAGCCGAGCGACGAAGAAGAGTTCATGAGCGATCTCCAGCGCGCCTACTTTCTGCAGAAGCTGCGCGACTGGAAGGAAGCCATCATCGAGGAAAGCCGGGCGACCATGGCCCAGCTGCAGACCGACTCGCTGCGGGAGCCTGACATCGCCGACCGCGCGTCGAGCGAGACCGACTGGGGCATCGAGCTTCGCACTCGGGACCGGCAGCGCAAGCTGATCGCCAAGATCGATGCGGCCATCCGCCGGCTATACGCGGGCGAGTACGGCTATTGCGAAGTGACCGGCGATCCGATCAGCCTCGGTCGCCTGGAAGCTCGTCCGATCGCGACCATGACGCTGGAAGCGCAGGAGCGGCACGAGCGGATCGAGAAGGTCTCTCGCGACGATTGAGGTGGCGGTGGAGGGCGGTGCCCTCCACAGCCTGAGGGCTCGAAAACAGTTCAGTGAACGGTGGAAAGGCCCATCATCTCATCCTTGAGACGAAGCTTTTCCTTTTTGAGTCTATGGAGAAGGACGTCGTCGGGGTGGGGCCGCTGCTCCTCGGCATCGATCTGTGCCTGGAGAGCGGCATGCTTGGATGCGAGTGCCTCGACGTGTGCCTGATCCATTGTGTCAATTCCTTTCATGGCAAGTGACAGCCCGATGATAGAACCACAAAGTCGGTCGCTTGTCGCCACCGTAATGCAGCTTTCGTCGTCCCTGCTTGACGCCCTGCCGTGACCCGGCCGCATCGTTCCGCTAGGAACCGGGAAGAATGAACGACGATGAGCCACACGCCAGGCTTGCAGCTCTGAGGCACGAGCATCGTGAGCTGGATCAATTGATCCAAGCCATGGGGGAAAGCGGAGATTCGGACGATCTGGAGATCGCGAGGCTGAAGAAGCGCAAGCTGCGCCTGCGGGACGAGATCCAGATCCTGGCGGACCGCTGCGTCCCCGACATCATCGCGTGAAGCGTCCCAGCGGGAGACGCCGGCGAACGGGCGGCGATGTTGCGCGTTCCCAACGGCGCATGAAGGTGGCACATTTCCGGTCGAGCAATGAGCGACCATGAACCCAAGGCGCCCGGCCAGGTGCGCATCACGCCCCGGCTGATCGAGAGCCTCTACACGGAGGCGATGGTGCTGGCCGACGAGGCGCGCACCTATTTCGACCAGGAAGGGCGCGAGGAGCGAGGCCAGTTAGACCCGTTCGTGCGCGTCGGCTTCGCCTGCGAGCCGCTGAAGGTCACGACTAGGATCATGCACATTGTCGCCTGGCTGCTGACCCAGCGCGCGGTGGAGAGCGGCGAGATCGCTCCGCATGGCGCGCGGCGTCCGGAGCGGCGGCTAGGCGTGGCGGCGGAGAGCGATCCGGCGGTGGTGAAGCAGCTGCCCGCGGCCGCGCGGCGGCTGGTCGCGGCGAGCAGCGACCTCTACGCGCGGGTGAAAAGGCTGGACGAAGAGGGGTTCGCCGACGATCCGGTACCGAGCCCGGCGCGGGCGCTGATGGGGCGGCTGGAGCGGGACCTCATCTGGAATCGCGGGTCCTGACCGCCTAACGTCGCGGTGATGCGCGACTTCTTCTTCCATCCTGGTCCGCGGCTGCTGTCGGGCGATGGGCGGACTGCCGATCTGGCTGGGCTGTTGCCGCCCGGGCCGGTGCTGTTCGTCACCGATGCGGAGGTGAAGCGACTGGGTTTGCCGAACAAGTGCCTGGAGGCGCTGGAGGCCGACGGGCGTGAGGTCGTGATCTTTGATGCCGTCGAGGCCGATCCGAGCCGCGCCACGCTGATGGCGGCGGTCGCGGCGGGTCGCGAAGCGGGCGCGGCGGCGGTGGTCGGCTTCGGGGGCGGCAGCCCGATGGACGTGGCCAAGCTCGCGGCCTATCTGCTCGGTTCAGGCGACGAGTTGGACTCGATCTGGGGCGTCGGCTTGGCAAGGGGTGCGCGCCTGCCGCTGGCGCTGGTGCCGACCACTGCTGGGACCGGGTCCGAAGCGACGCCGGTCGCAGTGATCACGGTCGAGGGGGCGGAGAAGCGGGGCGTCAACTCGCCGGCGCTGGTCGCGGACTGGGCGGTGCTCGATGCCGGGCTGACGGTCGGCATGCCCCGGGGCCTGACCGCGGCGACGGGCATCGACGCGATCGTCCATGCGGTCGAGGCCTATACCTCGGCGCGGCTGAAGAACCCGGTGTCGGACCTGTATGCGCGCGAGGCGCTGCGGCTGCTATCGGCCAACCTGCTGACAACCTGCGACCGGCCTGGCGACCTGGAGGCGCGCGGCGCGATGCTGCTTGGTGCGCACTTGGCCGGGCTGGCCTTTGCGAACGCTCCGGTCGCGGGGGTGCATGCGCTGGCCTATCCCTTGGGCGGGCTGCACCATCTGCCGCACGGGCTCAGCAATGCGCTGATGCTGCGGCACGTGCTGGCGTTCAACCTGGAGGCGGCGCGCGAGCAATATGCCGAGCTGGCGGAGGTGATCGCGCCTGAGTGCGCTGGGCAGGGGAGCCAGGCGAAGGCGGCGCTGCTGATCGAGCGGCTGGAGGAACTGGTTATCGCGTCGGGCCTGCAGCCGCGGCTGCGGGATCATGGCATCGCGCTGGACGAGGCGCCGCTGCTGGCGCGGGAGGCGATGAAGCAGACGCGGCTGCTGGTGAACAATCCGGTGGAGATCCGCGAGGAGGATGCGCGGCGGCTCTACGAGGCGGCGTGGTGAGCCGAACCCCACCGGCCGGGCGCGGCGACTTTCGTGCCTGGCAACGCTTTACGCTGCGATGGGCCGATAATGACGCCTATGGGCACGTCAACAACACGGTCTATTACCAGTGGTTCGACAGCGCGGTGAATGCGTGGCTGGTGGCCGAGGGGCTGCTCGACATCGCGGCGGGCGATCCGATCGCGCTGGTGGTGGAGACGGGCTGCACCTTCCATGCGCCGTTGAGCTTTCCCGGCGAGGTCGAGGTCGGCCTGGCGGTGGCGGGGCTCGGGCGGTCGAGCGTGCGCTATCGCATTGGCGTGTTCGATGGCGGTGCGAAGAGTGCGGCGGCCGAGGGGCACTTCGTCCACGTCGCGGTGGATCGCGCGACGCGTCGCCCGGTGCCGTGGCCGGTGCTGTGGCGGGAAAAGCTCAATTTGCTAATTTCGCTGTGACCCTCTTGCTGCGGGAAGGCGGGCGAATCTAACAGACCCCCGCCGAGAAGGGGGTTTTCTGTCGGTCAGTATCGTGCCGCGGCGCAGCGTATTGTGCGTCGCTCGTACCCTGTTGACGATGGTTGCAGGGTTTCTGGGACTTGGGACCATAGCGTCGCAGTGGCAGGGGTGCGAACGGCCGCCGCTGCCCGCGATTCAGGAGCGTTTCGATCCGCGCCTGTCGGCGGTCGACAGCGTGGACACGGCGGTCGCTTTCCTGCAGCGGAACGGGCGGATCGCGGACCCGGTCGCGTATGCGGACGCGGCGGATGCGTTCCTGCGGGATCGGTTCGTGCATGGCTATTCGCTGTACCGGCCGTGCCAGAACTGGCTGGCGTGGGCGGCCGCGGCGGCCTGGCAGGACCTGAAGAGCCCGGTGCTGCCCGATGAGATCCTGCGTCACCGGCGGGCGGCGTGCAGCCAGCAGGCCATCGTGTTCCAGGCGCTGATGCGGCGGCGCGGGCTGGACGTGCGGTCGGTTGGCTTGCCGGGACACTTCCTCTCGGCGGTGAAGCTGCGCGGGCGCTGGTTCGTGTATGACTCGAACAAGGAGATCAGGGTCCGGCGCTATCCACTGGATTTGCTCCAGCGCGGCGGCGTGGAGGTGGAGCGCTTGTACCCGGTCGAGGGGCGCGGGTTCCGCACGGCGATCGCGGCGGGCAAGCTTGAGTTGCGGCCGGTGAATGCCGATCCTGCCCCGCAGGCGGGGCTGTTCCAGCGCGCGACCGGCTTCGTGAGCCGCTGGGGCCTGTCGGTGAGCCTTGTGCTCCTTGCGGGCGTGCAGTTGCTCTTGGTGGGCGGAGCACGTGATATTTTCACAACAGGTACGCGAAGAGCAACTCATTACCTTCAAGTCGCGACCCGGGTCCTGTACCAAGGGTCATGACCGTGGGGGTTATGAGAAAATCGCGCGCTTTGCGCCCGTTAGCGCTCGTGGCGGCAGCCGCGGCTGCGGTGTCGTGCGCCGAAGGGCGGGGCGGGCCAATTCCTTATGATGTCAGCCTGAGTGTACCCGATGCGCCCAGGCTCGTGCCGCTGGAGGCGGGCTACCGAATCGCGCCGCTGGACGTCGTCAGCGTGCGCGTGTTCCGGATGGCGGACCTGTCCGGCGACTATGAGGTGGATCTGGCCGGCAACGTTTCGCTGCCGCTGGTCGGGAGCGTTCCCGCGGCGGAGCTGACGACCGAGGAACTCGACGCGCGTCTGACCGCCAGGTTCGGCGAGCGCTACCTGGAGAACCCGGACGTGAGCGTCGGCATCAAGTCGTCGACGCGGCGCAGCGTGACCGTGGACGGGGCGGTGAAGACCAGCGGCTCGTATCCGGTGAACGGGCCGACGAGCCTGATCCAGGCGATCGCGCTGAGCGGCGGGGTGAGCGACGACGCCAATCCGCGCCGGGTGGCGGTGTTCCGGACGGTCGGCGGCAAGCGGCAGGCCGCGGCCTTCGACCTGACGGCGATCCGCCGCGGGCAGGCGCCGGACCCGGCGATCTATCCCGGGGACATCGTCGTGGTGGACGGGTCGTCGATCAAGGCATTGCAGAAGCAGATCCTGAGCAACGTGCCGTTGCTGTCGATCTTCCGGCCTTATTAGCGGCGGCCGGATGCGGGGAGGGGCAGGCAAGGTGGGGCAGAAGTGAACCGGGATCTATCGCTGATCGGCGAGCGCGCGCTGCCGGCTCGGCTTGCGCTGGCCGGGGCGGCGGGTGTTGCTGCGAGCACGCCCCATGCGGCGCCGCGCCTCGACCTGCCGAGCCTGCTGCGGATCGCGCGCGAGCGGAAGTGGCTCATCGCCGCGGTGGTCGCGGTGGGGATCGTGGGGGCGGTCCTGGTCACCGCGCTGACGACGCCGCTGTACCGTGCCTGGGTGACTCTGGAGGTGAACCCGCCGTCGGTCGAGGTCCTGGACGAACAGAGCCGCGAGCGGCAGTCGCAGATCGGGAACGGCTGGGACTATGTGGCGACGCAGGTCGGCCTTCTCGGCAGCCGCAGCGTGGCGGAGCGGGCGGCGCAGGACCTCAACCTGGCGGCGGAGACGGCGCTGGTCGGTGAGGGCGATGCGGCGGCGCGGCTGCAGTCGGCGACGGGGCTGGTCGCGGGCGGGCTGAAGATCGATGCTCCGGAAGATGGGCAAATCATCCGGTTCAGCTACACGTCGGACTCGCCCGAGCTGGCGGCGCGGGTGGCGAATGGCCTTGCGGAAGCCTTCATCAACACCAGCCTGCAGCGGCGGTTCGAGGCGTCGGCATTCGCGCGGCGCTTCCTGGAGCGGCAGATCGCCAAGACCCGTGCCGACCTGGAGCGGTCGGAGCGGCAGCTGGTCCAATATGCGCAGCAGCAGGGGATCATCACCTTCTCCGGCGGCAGTTCGGCTAGCGGACCGCAGGCGGGCGAGACGCTGCAGGGCGAGTCGCTCGCGGCGCTGAATCAGGCGCTGGCGCAGGCGACGGCCCGGCGGGTGGCAGCGGAGGGGGCGTATCGCTCCGCTGCGTCGTCTGGCCCGACGGCCGAGGTCAACAGCAGCACGCAGCTGCTCCGCCAGACTCGGGCGACGCTGGAAGCCGAGTTCCAGGACAAGCGCGCGCTGATGAAGCCGGAGCATCCGGAGATGATCAGCCTGCGCAACCGGATCGAGGAGCTCGACCGGCAAATCGCGCGGGAGACCGCTCAGGTCGCGGGCGGACGCACCAACACGCTGGCGCAGGACTATCGCGCGGCGCTGTCGGCCGAGCGCGCGCTGCAGGGGCAGGTGTCCGCGCTGAAGGGATCGGTGCTGAATCTGCGCGGGCGGAGCGTGCGCTACACCATCCTGCAGCGCGAGGTGGACACCAATCGCGGGCTCTATGACGCGCTGCTGCAGCGCTACAAGGAGATCGGCGTTGCGGGCGGAGTCGGCACCTCGCCGGTTTCGATCGTCGACCGGGCGGAAGTGCCGGGCGGTCCGTTCACGCCGAACCTGCCGTTCAACCTGCTGGCGGGTTTAGGCATTGGCCTCATCGGCGGCCTTGGCGGGGCGGTGGCGCTCGAATTCCTGAACGACACGGTGCGGACCCGCGAGGACGTGCGCAACAAGCTTGGCCTCGCCTGCCTGGGACAGGTGCCGAAGCGCGCCGGCAAAGGAAGCTTCGTCGAGGATCTGCAGGACGCGGGATCGGCGGTGTCGGAGGCTTATTCGGCGATGGCGGCGGCGCTGCGCTTCACCACGCCGAGCGGCGCACCCAAGTCGCTGCTGGTGACGTCGACCCAGCCGTCCGAAGGCAAGTCATCGACGGCGCTGGCGCTCGCGCAGAACTTCGCGCGGCGAGGGCACCGCGTGCTGCTTGTGGATGGCGACCTGCGCAAGCCGACGTTTCGAGCGGCAACGGACGAGGTCGGGATCACGCGGCTGCTGACCAATGAGGAGAGCATCGCGCTGCACATCGCGCCGACCCAGTTCGACCGGCTGTTCCTGCTGCCGTGCGGGCCGCTGCCGCCCAACCCGGCCGACCTGCTGGCGACGCCGCGGTTCGGCGCGATCATCGACGAGGCGGTCGAGCAATTCGATCTGGTGATCGTGGATGCGCCGCCTGTGCTCGGCCTCGCCGATGCGCCCCTGCTCGCGGCAGCCTGCCACGACGTGCTGTTCGTGGTCGAGGCGGGGCGGACCCGGACCCGGGCGGCGATCGATGCCGTCAACCGCATCGAGGCTGCCGGCGCGCATGTGCTCGGCGGTGCGCTCACCAAGGCGCGCGAAAGCGACGGCGGCTATGGCTATTACCAGTATCGCTACGGGGCTTTGGAGGATCGCGCCGAAGAGCGCATCCTGATGATCCCGCACCACGCCGAGGGTTGAGCGGCGTGGCAGCGCCGGCTGCGGCGCGCTGGGGTGGCGTCGCGCTTGCCGCTGCCTGTGCGCTGATGGCGGTGCATGCGGTACGGTCCGCGGGCGTCGCGGCCTTCGCGGGAACGGCGCCGGAGCGGGCGGCGGCGTTCTGGCCGGGGCATCCCGATGTGCTGACGGGGCAGGCGCTGGCGGCGATCGGGCGAGCGGCGGCGGAGGGGCGGCCGCCGGGCGAGGATGCGCTGAACTTGCTGCGCGAAGCGGCGCTGCGGCAGCCGCTTGGGGTAGAGCCCTTGCTTGCCGAGGGCACGGCGCGTCTGGCGCGAGGCGATGCGGCGGCAGCGGAGCGGCTGCTCGTGGCGGCCCTGCGGCGCGATCCGCGGAGTGCGGCCGGGCGGTACCTGCTGGCCGATCTGTACCTGCGGGGCGGGCGGGTGCGCGAAGGGCTGGAGCAGGTGGTGGCGCTCGGGCGGCGCTATCCTCCGGCGGTGGAGCAGATGGCGCCGGCCCTGGCGGCGGTCGCTGCGAGCGAAGGCGTCGTGGATCTGGTTCGACCGATGCTGGCGCGGGATCCGGTGCTTCGGGGTGCCGTCTTGAACAAGCTGGCGCGCGACGGGGCTCAAGCGGAGCGGGTACTAGTGCTGGCGGGGGACGGTCAAAAACCGGAGCCTTGGCATGCGCGGCTGGTGCAGGCGCTGGTGGAGCGTGGCGAGTATGGGCGTGCCCGGGCGGTCTGGAGCAGGCTGAGCGGGAGCGCGGTTGCGGAAGGTGCCGCGCTGTTCAACGCTCGCTTCAGCGGCTCGTCCGCGCCGCCGCCCTTCAACTGGGAGCTTGGGGGCGGTGCTGGCGGGCTGGCGGAGCCCGGGCGCGGCGGGCGGCTGCGGATCATCTACTATGGGCGCGAGCCGGTGGTGCTGGCGAGGCAGCTGGTGTTGCTAGCGCCGGGTGCCTACCGACTGACGCATCAGCTGTCCGGCAGCCAGGCCGACGCGGGTGCGCTGGAGTGGGCGGTGCGCTGTGCCCGCGACGGTGCGGAGCTGCTGCGCGGGCGCCCGGCGGCGGTAACGGAGCTGCGCTTTTCGGTTCCGGCGGGGTGCCGGGCGCAGTGGCTGGAGCTGCGGGGCGTGCCGTGGGAGCTGGAGCGGACCACTAGCGTCGAGCTGTCGGGGCTGGGTCTGGCGCGGGAGCCGGGGCAGTGAGCGGCGCGTGGCGGCAGGGCGTGGCGCCGGCCTGTCTGCTGCTGTGCCTGCTGCTGGGCGGCAGCGGGCAGGGCGTGTGGCGCAACCTGGTGCTGCAGCTGGTCGGGCTCGGTATCATCGCCTGGGCAGCGTTGGAGCCGCGCGGTGAGGCTGCGGCCCGGCCGGTCCGGCAACTTGGGGCGTTGGTGGCGCTGACGGCGGCGCTCGTGGCCGTGCAGCTGCTTCCCTTGCCGCCGGAAGTGTGGACGAGGCTTCCCGGCCGCGAGGTTGCGGCGGACGGCTATCGGCTGATGGGCATACCCCTGCCGTGGCTGCCGCTGTCGCTGAAGCCGTATGCGACCGGCGCGGCGCTGCTGGCGCTGGTGCCGCCGCTGGCGATGGTGACGGCGGTGGTGCGGCTGCAGGCGTGGCGGAGCGACTGGTGCCTCGCGGCGCTTGCGGCCGGGGTGGCGGGCAATGTGGCGCTGGGTGTGGCGCAGGTGAGCGGGGGCGGGCCGTACCTTTACCCGATCCATAACGAGGGGGTGGCGAGCGGCTTCTTCGCCAACGCGAACCATCTCGGCATCTTCCTGGTGGCGACTGTGCCCGTCCTCGCGCTGACGGGCGTGCGGCGGCGGTCCAAGGACGGTAGCGACCGCTGGCCGCGGCTAGCGCTGGCGGGAGCGGGCGTGCTGCTGGCGTGCGCGGGCATGGCGCTGACGGGCTCGCTGGCGGTGCTGGTCCTGGCGGTGCCAGTGCTCGCGGGGAGCCTGGCGCTGGTGCTTCGGCGTGGGCTGGTGTCGCGCGGGTGGTTGTGGGGCGGGGTGGCGGTGCTTGCTGCCTTGGCGGGAGCGGCTGCGCTTTGGTCGCCCGGGCTGTCGGCGGCGAACCAGGTGTCGGTCGAGAGCCGGCAGGACATCCATGCGCGGACGGTGGAGGCAATTCGAGACTATCTACCGGCCGGCTCCGGCGTGGGCAGTTTCGAGAAGGTCTATCCGCTCTACGAGGACGGTGCGGCGGTGGACCGCTGGTACGTCAATCGCGCTCACAGCGATTATCTGGAGGTGGCGCTGGAGACCGGGTTGCCGGGCATGCTGCTGATGGCGGCATTCCTGTGGTGGTGGGCGCGGCGGACGGTGGCGCTGTGGCGGACGCCCGACATGCCGGGGATTGCGCTCGCTGCGACGATCGGGTCGGGGTCGATCCTGGCGCACAGCCTGGTGGACTATCCGCTGCGCACGGCGGCGATGGCGGCACTGTTCGGGCTGTGCGTCGGGGTGATGGCACAGCCCAGGCGGCAGGCAGTGGCGGCGGAGCCGGGGCAGGCACGGCCGGCTCGGCACCTGGCCCTGGAGGCTAGCGCGTGAGGATGTCCCCAACCTGCCGGCCGAGTTCGCCGAACGCGAAGCGCGAGCCGGGGCGCAGCAGGAGCTGCGAGAAGTGAATGGTCGCGGTTCCGAGCGGGCGGGCGGTGGGCTCGCGCTCTGCCTCCAGCTGGGCGCGGGCGATCCGCACCAGCCGGCGGGTCGGCGCGTCAAACTCCAGCTCGTCGGGCACGGGCGTGGCGAACAGCTTGTGGGCGAGGACGAGGGCCTGGTCGATCGCTCGTCCGGCCCCGAGCTGGATCGCCTGGATGCGGAGGTTGGCGATGCCGGCGGGCGGGATCGGGTGGAGCAAAGCGGCGAACTCGGCCAGCCACTTCAGCCGGAACCAGGCGGAGGAGGCGCCGTGGACCGCGAGATAGGCGACCTGCTCGGCCAGCGGGAAGGTCGGCAGGCTGATGCCCGGTGCCACCTCGACCAGGTCGGCGCGGGTGCGGGCGGTGAGGGTCGGAAGGAGGCGGCGGTTGTCGGCGACGCGGCTGTGCAGGTCGAGTGTCACGCCGTGCCCGGTCCAGCCGCTCTCCTTGCGGCGGCGGTGCCAGTCGACGGGATCGACGGAGGGTTCGGGCAGGGTCTGCTCGAAGTCGAGGCCGGCGAGCAGGGCGGCGGCGGAGCTGATGGCTGCCTCGGGGACAAGGATGTCGATGTCGATGCTGCTCTTCAGGAACGGGTCGCCCCAGGCGAGGCGGCCGAGAACCAGGCCCTTGAGGAACAGCATGGGGACGCGCGCGGAGCCGAAGGCATGGTGAAGCCGGGCGGACACAGCGGCGGCCTGGAGCCCGTTCTGCGCAATGCGTTGCGCGTCCTTGCGGAAGGCGGCGCCGACCTCCAGCGGAAGGGGCACGCCGCTGTCGTTGACGGCTTTCCAGGCGAGGCCCTGCACGCGGTGGCGGCGGGAAAGGGTGAGCAGGCGTTCGAGGTCTGCGCCCCCGAAGGTTTGCGCCACGGAGGCGCGGCTCTCGGCACCGTAGCAGTAGCGGCAGCAGGTGATGAGCAGTTTGAGGCTGGGGTCCACGCGGCGGGCCTTAGCGGGCGTGCGGAGGGAGTGCCATGCTGATCGCCCGGCTGGCGCGGCTGCCGGCGGGACGACGCTTGCTGCTGGCGGAGGCCGCGGCGGAGCTGGCTGTTGCGCGGGCGGCGACGGCGGCGCCGATGTCCTTCGCGCGGATGACGCGGTGGAGTGCGCGGCGGCTTGGACGCAGGAGCCGCACGGACGTTGCGGAGCTGGTGTGGGCAGTGCGAGCGGTGGCGACGCGGGTGCCGTTTCGCGCGGTCTGCCTGCAGCAGGCGGTCGCTCTCCAGCGCATGCTGCGGCGGCGCGGGCATGATGCGCGGCTGCACTATGGCTTGCGCACCGGCGGGCGGCTGGAGGCGCATGCGTGGGTGACGCTGCGCGGCGAGGTGCTGATCGGCGGCGAGGAAGCGGTGCGGTTCCGCGAGGTGGCGGCGTGGCCGTGACGCACTGGTATCGGCTGTTCGGGCTGAGGGTGGCGAGCGAGTTGCGGCTGCCGTTGCTGAGCGCGGAGCCGGGGCGGGCTGACGTGACCATTCGCCGCGGGCATGTGGCGGAAGAGGGGGCGCTGGTCATCCCTGAGGTCGCCCGTTTCGCGGTGCGGGGCGGCTCTGGGATCGTGGTGGATGCTTCGGAGGACGTGCCGGAGAGCAACGTGCGGCTTTACCTGCTGGGCTCGGCGATGGGCATGCTGCTGCATCAACGGGGTATGCTGCCGCTGCACGCCAATGCGGTGGAGGTCGACGGCGCTGCGATTGCGGTGATGGGCGGGTCCGGCGCGGGCAAGTCGACGCTCGCCGCTTGGCTGCATGACCGCGGGCACCGGCTGATCAGCGACGACGTCTGTGTGATCGGCGGCGAGGGCGAGCTACGCGCCTTTGCAGGCGTGCCGCGGCTGCGGCTGTGGGGTGCGGCGCTGGATGCGTTTGGGCGCTCTCGCGCGGGGCTGGAGCGGGCCTATGCGGGCGACGACGAGTGGGACAAGTGGGACCTTCCGGTCGCGGATGACGCTGTCGCGGGCGAGGGGCTGAAGGTGCGGGCGCTGTATGTGCTGGCAGATGGTTCGGCGGTGCGGATTTCTTCGCTGACGGGTGCAGCGGCGGCGGAGGCGGTGATCGCCAACACCTATCGCGGCGAGTTTGTCGAGCAAGGCAAGGCTGCAGCGCACTGGGCGGCTTGCTTGCGGCTCATAGGAAAGGTGCCCGTATTCCGGATCGAGCGGCCGTGGGACCTTACTCGGCTGGATGCGCTCGGGTCGGCGCTGCTGGATCATGCTCGATCGGCGGCAGGCGCTCGAACAGCCGCCGTGGTTCCGTGAGGACGACGAGCAACGCGCCGGCGATGCCGCACAGCGCGAAGCCCCACAGGAAGGGCAGCTGGGTCCCGTCGAACGCCTGACCGATGGCAAAGCCCACGATGGCCGCGCCGATGGTCCCGATCACGCCCTGGATGGACGAGGCCATGCCGGCGATCGGCGCCATCTTCTCCATCGCCAGCGTGTTGAGGTTGGAGGAGGTGAAAGCGAAACTCGCCATTACGAGGCCTTGAAGGATGACGAACTCGGCAAGGCTCTCGCCCCAGACCGTGGCTACGGAGGCATGGAGCGTGGTCAGGATCACGAAGGCGAGCACGCCCAGGTGACCGACGCGGCGCAGGCCGTAGCGGCCGACGAGGCGGCTGTTCAGCCAACTCGCCAGCGCCATCGGTACTGCGACCGCGCCGAACACCCAGCCAATGGCTCCCGGTTGTTCGAAGGCGTCGAACACGATCTGCTGGATGGAGGCGATGTAGGCGACCAGGCCGGCAAAGGTGGCGGTCTGCGCCAGCGTGTAGCCGAGAGACTGACGCTCGGAGAGGACCGCACGCGCGGCGGTGGCGAGCTCGCCCAGCGCCAAGCTTCGGCGGTATTCCTCGTGCAGGGTCTCGGGCAGCCGCAGCCACGACCAGGCGAGCATCAGCAGTCCGTAGCCGGCGAGCACGAGGAAGATCGCCTGCCAAGGCCCGGCGAGAAGAATGAGCTGCCCGACGCTGGGCGCGAGCACGGGCACCAGCATGAAGACCATGAAGACCAGGCTCATGACCCGGGCCATCGCCTCGCCCTCAAACAGGTCGCGGACCATGGCGACGACGAGGATCCGAGTGGCCGCTGCGGAGGCGCCCTGCAGCATGCGCCCGGCCACCAGCAGCTCGAAGCTGGCCGCCACGGCACAGAGCAGGGCGAAGCCGGTGTAGAGGGCGATGCCGAGCCCGAGGGTCGGCTTGCGCCCGAAGCGGTCCGCGAGCGGGCCCCAGAACAGCTGTCCGATGCCGAAGCCGAAGGTATAGGCGACGATGATCAGCTGGCGGCGGTTCTCCTCGCTGACGCTAAGGTCGGCGCCGATCGCGGGAAGCGCTGGGATCATCGCGTCGATGGCGAACGCGTTCAGCGCCATCAGCCCCGCGAGCAGGACGACGGTCTCGCGCGCTCCCGGGCGCGGCCCGGAACCGGGCAGGGATTTCAAGCTGAATGGCATGGAAGGCTCGTGCTGGCGCTTAGCGTCCGCGCATGCAACATAGTTCCGCGATGATCACCGTCCACCACCTCGAGAACAGCCGGTCGCAGCGGATCCTGTGGATGCTGGAGGAGCTGCAGCTGCCGTACCGGATCGAGCGCTATGCGCGCGACCCGAAGAGCATGCTGGCGCCGCCGGAGCTGCGGCGGGTGCATCCGCTGGGGAAATCGCCGGTGATCGACGACGATGGGCTGGTGATCGCGGAAAGCGGGGCGATCGTCGAATATCTGGTGGAGAAGACGGGCGGACGGCTGGGGCCGACGGACGATCGTTGCGGCAAGCTCAACTACCGCATGTTCCTGCACTATGCGGAAGGGTCGCTGATGCCGCCCTTGCTGGCGCTGCTGGTGGTGCGTCGGCTGGGGCTGCTGGGGCTTCCGGCGCGCAAGCCGCTGCTGAAGATGTTCGGGCGGCACCTCGACTATCTGGACGCGGAGCTGAGCGGTCGGCCGTTCTTCGCCGGTAACGAGCTGACCGGCGCTGACATCATGATGAGCTTTCCGCTGGAGGCGGCGAAGGAGCGCGCGGGGCTGACCGAGGAGCACCGGCATGTGTGGGGCTGGCTGGGGCGCATCCATGCGCGGCCGGCGTACCAGCGCGCGCTGAAGGCAGGCGGACCTTACGCCTTCGCCTGACCGAGGCTCTCCACCACCGCGAGCGGCTGCCAGCCGTTGAGGCCGTGGCGCTGGCTGAAGTCCGCGGGGAAGCCCTCGCCGGCGTGGATGCCGCCCTGCACGAAGACGCAGTCGATGCCGTAGAGCGCGGCGCCGAGTACGTCGGTCTGGAGGCCGTCGCCGACTGCCAGCACCTGCTCCTTCGGCGGTGAGCCGGCGAGGCCGAGCGCGTAGTCGTAGACGCTGGCGTAGGGCTTGCCGTACCAGCGGACCTCGCCGCCCATCTCTTCGTAGGTATCTGCAAGCGCGCCGGCGCAGACCAGGGTGGCGCCCTGGTGAATGACGATGCGGTCGGGGTTGAGGCAGTGCATCAGCACGTCTGCGGAGCGCCAGCGGGCGAGGTCGTCGAGATAGTCGGCGACTGTCTCGTGCCGCTCGATTCCGGCGCAGGCGAGTTCGGAATAGCCCTCCTCGACGAAGACCAGACCGCGCGCCTCCAGGTTACGACGGTCGTCCGGGGTACCGCAGAAGCCGACCGGCTTGCCGACGAGCGCCGCGGCGCCCGCCTCGCCGGCCGTGGCGATGCCCTGGTGGAGGCCGGGCGGAAGGCCGATGGAGTCGAGCTGGCGCTGCACCGCCTCGCCGGTACGCGGGGCGTTGGTGAGGAAGATGACGGTTCGGCCCTCGTCCTGCCACTGGCGGAGGCGTTCGACCACGCCGGGGAAGACGGTCCAGCCGTCATGAACGCAGCCCCACAGGTCGCAGAGGATCAGCCGGTAACGCTCCGGCAGTTCGTCGAGGAAAGACATGGGATCAGACCGGCTGGGGTGGGGCGGTGGGGCGGAGGTCCTCGGCTTCACCGGTGTGCGGCTCGCCTCTGGCGACCACCGTGGCGAGGGTGAGATCGCCGGTGACGTTCAGGGTCGTGCGGCACATGTCGAGGAAACGGTCGACTCCGAGCACGAGGCCGATCGCCTCGGGCGGGACTCCGATCATGCCGAGGATCAGCGCGACGACGGGCAGCGAGCCCGCGGGGACACCGGCCGTGCCGATGCCGCCGAGAATGCAGACCAGCAGCACCAGAGCCTGCTGGCCGAGGCTGAGGTCGACTCCGAAGATCTGCGCGAGGAAGAGGACGGTCACGCCTTCGAAAATGGCGGTGCCGTTCTGGTTGGCGGTGGCGCCGATGGTCAGGACGAAGCGCGACACGCGCGGCGGCAGCAACAGCTTGGTCTCGGCGACGCGGAGGGCCGTCGGCAGAGTGGCGTTCGACGAGGCCGTCGAGAAGGCCATCAGCATGGCCTCCTGAATGTTGCGGAAGAACCAGAGCGGGCTGACTCCGCCGGCAAAACGCAGCAGCAGCGGGTAGACCACGAACATGTGCGTGCCGAGCGCCAGCAGGACGACGCCGACATAGATCAGCAGCCGGATCAGCAGGTCCCAGCCGAACACCGCCGCGAGGTTGAACATGAAGCAGGCGACTGCGATCGGCGCTGCACGGATGATCAGGCTGATCAGCCGCATG
>ERZ1066122.1524-NODE-1524-length-18259-cov-9.013623_pt1 | contig 18259 bp, 19 predicted proteins | sample MGYA00382769_ERZ1066122 | MGnify/ENA primary metagenome ERZ1066122 (study PRJEB33369, sample SAMEA5778352) | biofilm metagenome | biome: Industrial cooling water; feature: Water cooling tower basin; material: Biofilm | place: United Arab Emirates | collected... | reverse complement strand
GCCGAGATCGAAGGCGTCGAAGTCGAAGTCGCCATGAACGAGCACAACGGCGAACCGATCACCATTCGGATCGCGCGCATGAGCTCGTCCAACAAGCGTTACACCAAGGAACTCAATCGGGTTACCAAGCCGCACATGGCCGCCATCCAGAATGACGCCATGGACAACGACCTGGCCCGGAAGATGCTCCAGAAGGTGTTCGTTGACACCATTCTGCTCGGCTGGAACAACCTGCCGAAGTCCGATCTCACCGGCAACGAAGCCGACACCGAGCTGCTCGACTTCACGCCCGAGAACGCGCTCGCCCTGTTCGCCGAGATGCCGGACCTTTATGACGACTGGGAATCGCGCGCTCAGAAGGCCGCGGCGTTCCGGGAAGCCGAACGGGAGGTCAGCGCGGGAAACTGACTTCCGTTCTGATCTACCTCCACGAATATCCGCCCGAGGTCGAAGCAAAGATCCGGTCGGAGGCCAAGCGGTTTAAGGAGCCGTTGCCGAAGCGAATTGAGAATAAACCCGAGCTTCACTTTGGCAACGCGCTTTTCTTGAATGCCTGGTTTGATATGGATACAGAACGGAACCGAGCACGGTTCCAAAGAATCACCCGGTCCATGTGCTTTCAGTATGCGGACGACTACGAGCTGGACGAGGAACAAAAGGACGACCTTTGGTTCTACATCAGCCGCATGGATCGGGAGTTTCTTGAGTGGTGGATTAAGAAGCAGCCGAAGCCGAGGGAACCGAAGGGTGGCAAGAACGCTAAAAGACCTGGCTAAGTCGATGAGGCAGAAGGCCGACGCCGTGGAGTCGTCGGCCTCGCGCCTGTCTGTCATCGGCACCAAAGCCGCGGTCGAGCTGCTCGTCTATATCACCCCCGTTGACACGTCGGAGCATCTGTCCAACTGGCAGGTGTTTATCGGCAACCCCGCTCCCGATGCCCTGCCGCCGTATTTCCTCGGCACCAAGGGATCGACGCGGGGCGCAAGCGCCCGGGAGGCAATCGACCAGGCATTGAGCGAGCTCGAGTTCAAGAAGCCCGGGCAACGCCTATTCATCTCCAACCTCGGGCCTGCCATCGTCAAGCTCGATCAAGGGTGGTCGTCCCAGTTCTCCGGCGGATTCGTTCCCCGTGCGCTGGTCGCCTTTCGCGTGGCCGTCGAAGAAGCGATTGCCCGTGGTGCAGTGTTTAACGAGAGGGTCGCTTAATGGCCGAGGAACGGATTGACATTGAGGTAAACGACAAGGTCGATGCTTCGATCCCGACCAAGTTGCGCGAGATCGCAACTCAGGCGGAACGAGGCGAGACTTTCGTTAACCGGCTCAAGAACGCACTCGCCAGTGTCAACGCCACACCGTTGACCAAGCTCGCTGCCGCCTCGGCTGCGAATAGCAACGCGCTCGCCCGCGAGATCGCGGCGACCGCCAAGCTCACGGCGGCGCAGGCCAATGCCTCTGTGGCCACAGCGAAGGCCGCGACCGAGAAGCAGCGTCTGGCGACGGAAACGCTCCGGACGGCCGCCGCGCAATCGCGCGCGGATTCCGCTCAGGCGAACGCCGCGCGCAGTGCCCTTGCTCTTGAGCAGGCAACGCAGCGTGCCGCGGCCGCAAAGGGGAATCTCGCCGCCCGCGCTCACACGCTCAAGGCGGCATTGGACCCCGCATACGCCGCGCAGTCGCGGTTCAACGCCGAGATGGCCGAAGCGCGCACCCTGCTCGACGCCGGGGCCATCAATATGCGGACATATGTCTCCGCCGTCCAGGCGGCAACCGCGCGGCTCAACGGCTTGACGCCGGCAGCGAACGGGGCCAACATGGCGCTTGGCGCGACCGCTCGCGGTGCCGGGCGCATGGGCGCACAGACGGCTAACGTGGCGGCGCAGGTCAACGACCTTGGCGTCCAGTTCGCCATGGCGGCGCAATCGAGCAACCCGCTCCAGATGGTATTCATGGCCCTGATCCAGCAGGGGTCGCAGCTGAGCTACATTGCCGGCACGATGGAGAACGGCTGGCGCGGGGTGTTTGGGCTCATCGGTAGCATGATTGCGCGCTTCCTGCCGCTGATCGCTGCAATCGGTGTGCTCATTGGCATCCTCAAGACGTTGCAAGCCGAGTTCAACAAGTCGTCCGGCAGCATCCAGCCATTTGTCGATTCCCTTGGCTTGACAAAGGACGAGCTCAAGGAACTCGGTGATACGTCGATCACCACCACGGACATGCTGCTCGGGTTCTATGATACGTTCATGCAGATGACTGGGCTTAACTCGGTCGTCGCAGCCGTGTCCAACTTCTTCTCGGAGGCGTGGGACAAGTCGCTGACGTTCATCCGGCTGGCGTTTGTCGGCTTCTACGGCCTGGTCGTCGGCGGGATGCGCGCCATCGCGGAAACCATCATCAAGCTGCCGGAGGTCGCAGCCGCAACGGCCAAGGCGATTGCCAACGCCGCTATCGCCGCGGTGGAATGGGCCGTCAACAAAGCGATCCAAGGGATCAATGCGTTGGTGTCGCCCGTGCGGTCGATTCTCAGCGCCGTTGGCATGGACGTGGGCGAGTTCAGCCAGGTGACGTTCGGGCGCTTCACGATGACGGCCGAGGACAGCGCCAACACCCTGTCCGCGGTATTCAACCGACAGGTGACGGGCGCGATCCGCGAAGCCGATTCTACCCTAACGCAGTTCACCCGCAACTGGGAACGCGCTGCGGACGCTCGCCGGCGCACCCGCCTCCGCGAGAAGGCGGATTCGATCATCGCCGACCGCCCGGAAGAGCGCGGCCGCAATCCGCGTGCCGGCAGGGACGAAGCCGCGATCCTGGCCGAGCGTCGGGCGCATGCCCTCGCTCAGGTCAACCTCCAGCTTGACAACGAGCTGGCGCGGATGCGTATGCTCAAGGACGAGCGCGCGATTGAGCAGCGCATGGATCAGATCACCGAAGCACTGGCGCAAAAGAAGATCACGCTCAACGAGCAGGAGGCCGCGTCCATTCGTGCCAAGGTCACCGAGATCGAGCGGTTCAAGTATGTCCAGTCGGAAATGGATCGCATTGTCGAGACGTCGATTGGTCCGCAGCGCACGCTCAACGCGGCGACCGAGGCGGCAACCCTGCTCTATCGGCAAGGCACGATTGACCTGGCGACGTATAACGCCGAGCTGGCGAAGGCGCAGCGCGCCTATGCCGAGGCAACCGATCCCCTGTTCCGCTTCAACGAGCAGCTCGAAAGCGCGCAGCGCCTGACCGGGCTTTACGGGGTCGAGCTCGAACGCGCCAACTACCTTGAGCAGATCAGGCAGGAATACGCCGCGCGCGGGTTGTCGCTCTACGATGCCACGACCGGCAAGTTGCGGGATGAGGTCGCGCAACTTGTGGCGAAGAACGATGCCCTCCGGCAGCAGCAATTCCTCCAGACGCAACTGGGCGGCGTGCTCAACCCGATCCTCGACCAGCAGCGCGAGATCGCGGGGCAGCAGGCTGTCTATGCCGAGCTCGACCGTTTGCGGAATCAGGATCTGATTAACGAGGACGCATACCAGCGCGCCAAGCATGCCCTTTGGGTCAAGTATAACGAGATGCGCCTGTCCGCCACGTCCGACTTCTTTGGCGCGCTCGCAGCGGTGACCAAGGATGGCCACGGGGCGGTCGGTGCCATCAGCAAGGCCGCGGCCATCGCTCAGGCGACGATTGACGGTTATGTGGCCGTCCAGAAGGCGCTGGCGTCTGCACCCCCGCCGTTCAACTACATTGCCGCAGCCGCGGTGGCGATCAAGACGGGGACTCAGGTCGCCGGGATCATGTCCACCAACGTCGGCAGCTATAAGGACGGCGGTCAGTTCATTGTGAAGGGCCGCGACGGGGTGGATGCTAACAATATCAATATGAACGTGACCAAGGGCGAGCGCGTCACCATCGAGACGGCGAAGCAGCAGCGTGCCAACGATAACCAGGCAGGCGCGTCCCCGGTCGTCAACGCCAACACCAAGGTCGTCAACCTGTTTGACGAGAAGGAGTTTATCGGGGCGATGGACAGCGACGAAGGCGAGCGGGTGGTAATGAATATCATCCGTCGAAATCCCGGCGGAATCCAAGCGGCGCTGCAAAGGTAGGTCATGGCATACACCCTCGCCCTGCAAACGCCGGAATCCCCCGTCAAAGAGGAATGGCTGTGGACGACCGATCTCATGTCCTCCTATGCGGGGCAGGAGGATCGCATTCCGCTGAACCGTTACCCTAAGCGCACGTTTAGCGGGTCGTATATCTTCGACCGCGCTCAGGACGTGCGCCGGCACATGGCGTTCATGTTCTCGCGGTTCGGCACACTCTTTCAAGTCCCGCTCTATCAATACCAGGTCAAATTGAAAGCGCCTGTTGACGCGGGCGACACGAGCGTCCCTGTCAACGCCACGCGCAGCGACTTTCGCGCGGGCCGAGGCGCTTTTATCGTGGAAGGCGACAAGTTCGAGAGCGTCACCGTTGACAGCGTGGCCGTTGACGCGGTGACCCTGACCGCGCCGCTGGTCAACGCCTACAGCTCGCGGGCGATCATCTGCCCGCTGACCGTCGCTTACACGACCACGGGGTCCGGCTTCGCCCGGACGAGCGGGGACGATGGGGGCAGCGCAAGCTACCGTTACATGGAGCGGGAACCTTGGGCACCCTTCTTGTCCCCGCTCAACGAAGCCGAAGTGACCATGTTTGACGGCAAGGCCGTGCTTGAGCTCAACGCGGTCGGCAACCAATTCGACGCAGCGGTGGACACCGGGATCATCATCGCCGACTACATCGGGCTGCCTGACCTGTTCTCGCCGTGGGATCAATCGCAGTGGGCCTTCCCGTTGCGCTGGCAGGCCAACCGCGTGCTCGACCTGGACGCCTGGCTGTGGTGGTATGCCTTCGCCGATCATGTCCAAGGGTCATCGGTCCCGTTCCTGCTCCCGACGCATCGCGCCGATCTCGAAGTGGTGAATCCAGTGGCCGGCGGAGGCAATGCCGTGACCGTCGCGGGCGATGAATACAGCCAACACTACTGGGGCCTTGACACCTTCAAGCGAATTGTTATAGACTCCGACGCGGGCCGGCATTATGCGCTGGTCACGGGCATCAGTTCAGTCTCCGGCGACGACCGTTTGACGTTCAGCCCTGCGCTCCCTGCTGGGGCCGGGTGGAACGTCAACCAGCGCATTGAGTATCTGCTCAAGGTGCGGATCGCGGACGACAAGATCACTTGCGACCACTACGGGTTGCACACCGAGGTTTCAATGTCACTTCGCACAGTGACCTAAAGGGAAGAACGTGGTAACGCAAACCGAGCTCTACCGCTTTAGCGAACAAGGATCGGCCGAGGTCTGGACGTTCACCAGCGGCGACGAGCAGGTGACGCATGGCGGCGAGGACTACATCCCGACTTCGATTGGCCGGTCGGAGATCGAATCCCGCAACGAGCTGTCCCGCGCGAACCTGGACATCCGCGTATCGTTGACCAACGCCGCGGCGATCCGTTGGCTGAGCGACAACGGCGAGAACATCGTGTCGCTGACCATCTTCGAGCGCAGCACGCTTGGCACGTTCACGACCGCGTGGAAGGGTCGCCTGGTTGCCGTCATCCCGGGCATGGACAGCATCACCCTCAAGTTCGAGTCCATCTTTACGAGCCTGCGCCGCCCGGGCCTTCGCGCACGGTATCAGCGCAGTTGCCGGCATGCCCTCTACGGGCGCGGGTGTCGGCTCGATGCCGAGGACTTCGCGGTCGTTGGCGAGTGCACGGCCCTAGCGGGGACTGTGGTCACCGTCACCGAAGCCGCCTTGCAGCCGGACGGATACTACATCGGCGGCATGCTTCGCTCACCCGATGGCGTGCTCTCGTATATAGTTGGCCACACGGGCACCGCCATCGCCTTGCAGCGCACGTCCTACTCGCTGGCGCAGGCGGCTGAGGCCGCGCTGCCGTTCGCCGTGACCCTTTACCCGGGCTGCGACCACAGCCGCGCAACGTGCAACTCGAAGTTCAACAACCTGCTGAATTATGGCGGGTTCGACTTCATCCCTCAGAAGAACCCGATGGGTGGGAGTTCAATCGTCTAATGTGGTTCCTGGCTGTCCTCTTCGTCGGCGCAATCGGGGTGGGCCTGCTCATGCGCCCGCCCGTGCAGAATCAGAAGCCTGCCGGGCTGGGCGACGTAACCGCGCCCACCGCGGAAGAGGGCATCGAGATTCCCGTCCTGTTCGGCACGCGCGATCTCAACGGTCCGAATGTCGTCTGGTATGGCGATCTCAAGACGGTGGCGATCAAGTCGAAGGGAGGCAAGAAGTGACCGTCATCGTGACCATGAAGGATATCCGCGCCTGCCGGATGTGCTCGGGCGGGACGCGCGACTTCTTCCGCCGGCACAATATGGATTGGAACAAATTCCTAGCCGAGGGGCTTCCGGAGGACGACTTCATCCGGACGGGCGACGCCATGGCAATGCAAGTGGTGGAGGCGGCTCGTGGGCGGCAAGTCTAAAAAGCAAACCATCGGCTACAAATACTACCTTGGCATGCACCAGATTCTGTGCCAAGGGCCGATTGACGCGGTCACGCGGGTGACCGTTGACGACCGGCAGGCATGGGTCGGGACAAACAACGGTGGAGCGATCTCGGTCAACGCCCCCGATCTGTTCGGCGGCGAAAGCCGCGAGGGCGGCGTCTCGGGCACCATAGATATCGAGATGGGCTCGCCGACGCAAGGGCAGAACAGCTACTTGTTGAGCAAGCTCGGTGCCCTGATCCCAGCCTATCGCGGGGTCGTCGGCGCAGTGTTTCGCCAATGCTACCTCGGCAACAACCCCTACCTCAAGCCGTGGCGCTTCCGAGGGCAGCGCGTCTATGTCCGACAGGACGGGATCGCGCAGTGGTATCCCGCCAAGGCGGGCATCACCGGGTTCGGCGGCGCTTCGACCGTCGCTAAGCCCGTTGTCCTGTCCTGGTGGCAAAGTGCCTGGCACGCGAGCCAGAACGATCATGCGCGGATGCGTCTCACGTTCCACAATAACGCCGGCACCGTCATCGGGAGCATTTCCGGGGCTATGGACGGCGTGCCGGATCATGTGTGGACACAGCGCACGGTCAACGGCACGCAGCCGGTCGGCACCGCCTACTTGACGCTCTACATTGAGATGGATCGGGTCGAGGGTGCGAGCAATGACGGGTTCATAGACGATATCTCGTTGACCATCGGCGGGCAACCCGTGGCGGTTTACAACCCCGGTGCCGAGGACGGCCTGTCCGGGTGGACCACGGAGATCGGCGCGCTCACCCTGCGCTCGTCCGATCCCCCGCCGCATTCCGGCGACGCTTATTTCTACGGCGGCTTAGGTGTGACCTACACCAGCGCATCGCAGCAGATCGGGCTCGGGCAGCTCGATATGAACGGCGTCCACATGATCCGCGAGTGCCTCACAGACCCCGACTGGGGCATGGGCTACACGGACGGCGACATTGACGCCACCAGCTTCACGGCCGCAGCAGACACGATCTTTGCCGAGAAGATGGGCATCTCGTTGCTTTGGGATCGCCAGATCAAGATCGAGGAGTTCGTTGACGAAGTCAAGAAGCACATTGACGCCGCGGTCTATGTGTCGCGCGACACCGGCAAGTTTGTCATCAAGCTGATCCGCAACGACTACGATCCCGAGGACTTGCTGCTCCTGGACGAGTCCAACATTGCCCGGGTCGAAGATCCGTCTCGGTCATCGTTCGGCGAGCTTGTCAACTCGGTGACGGTGCAATACTGGGACGCCAATACGGGCAAGGATGCGTCCCTGACCGTGACCGATACGGCCATGGTCCAAACGCAAGGCGCGGTCATCAATACGACCGTCCAGTATCCCGGGTTCACGAATGCCCGGAACGCGACCATCGCCGGGCAGCGCGATCTCAAGACGCTTTCGACGCCTGGCCTCTCATGCACGATCTATGCCGACAGCGACGCCAAGGATCTAAACATCGGCGACGCCTTCAAGTTCAGCTGGGCCAAGTGGGGGCTGGTCGAGGTCGTCATGCGCGTTGCCAATATCGCATACGGCACGGGACGGAACAACCAGGTGCGGATCGAGTGCACTCAAGACACGTTCGATACCAACACCGCGGTCGTCATCAGCGTCCCGGACAACGACTGGGAAGACCCGAGCTCGCCGCCGAGCGCATCGGATGACCAGCTCGCGGTCGAGGCACCCTACTTCGAGCTCGTCCAGGCGCTCGGGCAGTCCGACATTGACGCGAGCTTGACGACCAAGCCCGAGATCGGTTATGTCATCGCGGCCGCATCGCGCGCGGCCTCGGCGATCAATGCGCGCTTGTGGACAGACGACGGCACCGGATTCGAGCAGGTCGGGACGCTCGACTTCGCACCGACTGCCGTTCTCGTCGCCAACATCACCAAGACGCAAACTGCTTTCACTGTCACCGGCATGGAGGACGTGGACGAGGTCACGCTCGGCACTCATGTCCAGGTCGGCAATGAGCTCATGCGGATCGACACCATCGACCTGGTGACCGGCGCAATGACGGTCGGGCGCGGCGTGCTCGACACGGTGCCAGAAGCGCACGTCGCCGGCGATATGTTGTTCTTTTGGGACGCTTATGCCGGGTTCGATCCGACCGAGTATGTCGCCGGCGAAGAGGTGGACGTCAAGATCACCCCGGTCAGCGGCGCGGGTGTCCTGCCGATTGGCGACGCCATCCCGATGACGGTCACCTTGGCGCAGCGACCTTTCCGCCCGTATGCGCCCGGTGACCTCCAGATCAATGGTGACAGCTACGAAGATAACTTCTATCAGGATGAGTTGACGATAACGTGGACCCACCGCGATAGGTTGCAGCAGACGGCAGGCGTGCTCATTGACCACACCGCCGGCGACATTGGCCCGGAGGCGGGAACGGTTTACCGCGTCCAAGGCTACGTTGACGGCGTGCTGGTGTATACCGAGGACGACATTGCCGGCACGACCGCGACCTGGACGCCGGGCGAGGAAGGGGTCGTCAAGGTCGAGGTTCATGCCAAGCGAGACGAGCTCTATTCTTGGCAGGGGCCATCGCACGAGTTCTACTATACGGGCGGCGACGCCCTGCTGACCGAGGAAGGCGACGAGCGCCGCACCGAGGAAGGCATTCTCAGGGTTACGGAGGATTAAATGGCAGTCAAACGCATCACCGGGATGCCGGCCGCTTCGGCCCTTAGCGGGGACGAGCTGGTCGAGGTATCGCAGCTCTCGGGCACCGTCACCATCAGCGCGGCGACCATCAGCGCAGCAGCTGCGGACAACAGCTACAACGATTCCGGCGCGGGATTCATCACGGCGGGGTTCGCGGTCGGGGATCGTGTCAACGTAACCGGGTTTACCGGCAACGTCGCCAACAACATCCTGGTCGGGGCGATCACCGCTTTGACGGCCGGGAAGATGACCATCGGCGGAACGGACGGGGACGTCATCGTGGACGATGCCGCCGGCGAGACTGTGGTCATCAGCAAGTGGACGTCGAAGCGCACGACCGTCCAGGACATCGCCGATATGGCGGGCGCAGGCCCCGCGGTCAAGTATCGGTTCGGCTTCTCGATTGAGAACGAGGAACCGACCCCGGCGGAGGTCATGGTGCGCCATGTGCTGCAAGTGGATGTTGACTTCGCGGATGACTTCGCCGGATCGGTTGCGCGCCTGCCGCCGAGTGGGGCGAATCCCGCCAGCAACCAGGTGTTCTCAATACTGCACAATGGAAGCGCCGTTGGAACCTTGACGATCTCGACCGCAGGCGCGATAACGTGGGCGACGACGGGCGGGGCGCTTTCGGGCGTTGCTGGCGACGAGATCAGGGTTGAGGCACCAGGCGCGCCCGATCCCAACCTGGTCGGTGTTTCCGTCCTATTCTTTGGAGTCGAGGCATGAGCGAGTATCTCCTTATCGAAGGATTCGACTACTACAACAGCGCCGGCACGGGTGCTGGTGGTGTCGTCTCGTCGCAATGGGTTCCGGGCGGGGACGGGGAATACGATATTGTCACCGGATTGATCGGTGGCGGACTGTGCCTCCGCATGGGCGACATTACCGGCGGTTCCCAGCGGACCTTGACGCGCGCCCTGCCTGCCAGCACGTCGACCTTCTCGGTCGGCGCGTTCACCCGCTGCAATACGGACGCCAACCAAGACTTCCTCCAACTCCGCCATGCCACCGGGGCGCATATCCAGTTGCGCTCTCTGACCTATACCGACGTCCAGGTTTATGCCGGCGGCGTGTTGGTTGGAACCATTACCGGCGTTTGGGCAACCACGTCCGCGGTCGTCCATATCGAAGTCATTGGTTCGATCAACCCGACCACTGGCTGGATCGAGATTTACATTGACGAAGTGCTGGAGTTCTCGTTCTCGGGCGATACGAGTGGTGACGCGACGGACCACACGATTTCTTCCATCCTGATCTCATGCGGCAACGGCACTGGCGCGAACAATCAATTCTCGTTCGACCACCTCTACCTCAGCAACCTGGCCACGCAGCACGGGGGCCTTCTGATCGACTACGTCCCCGTCTCGGCGGACACGGCCGATAAGGATTGGACGCGCTCGACGGGGGCTGACAACTACGCCCTGATAGACGAGGTTCCGGTCGCCGTGGCGGACTACGTCAACGGGGTCAACGTGGGTGACCTGGACGTTTATGAGCTCGCCAATCTGGCCGCCGACACGACCGACATTCTGGCCGTCCAGGCGGTCGTGCTCGATACCAAGACGGACGCGGGTGCGCGCGCGTTTGAGGTTCAGCTGCGAAGCAGCGCGGCGCAACTCGACTCCACGATTGTTCCGGCCGTCACAACGCAGTTCCACTACGGCACGATCTCTGACGTTGACCCGAATACCAGCGCCGCCTGGACTTACAGCGGGTTCAACGCCTTGAAGCTCGGACTTGAGGTAACGGTGTAATGGCCGACGCAAGGGTCTTTGCAGCAGGCGTCCAACGCCTCTACACGGTGAAAGATCCGCCCGTGCGGGTGTTCGCCCTTGGCGTCCAGGTCATTCGCGGCACGGGCGTCACCCCGCCCGGGCCGACCGGGCGCAGGCGGCAGCAGCAGAACGTCACCTAGTCGGGGGCTTTCACGTCGCCCCAGTTTGGGCCGATCTCGTAGTCGGCTCGAACGGGGACGCGGAGCTCCATGCACGTTTCCATGACGTGCCGCATCTCCTCGAATGCCTTGTCTTTACCGCCCGTGTCGATAAAGTCGAGCTCATCGTGGACGGTCAACCGCGGCACGCCTGTCTCGGCGAAGATGCCGTCCTTCCAGCAGCGGTGCATTGCCAGCTTCATCTGATCGGCCGCGCTGCCCTGCAACCGGCGATTGAGCGCCTTATGCGTGTATGCCCGCTTGATCCGGCCATACTTGCTCAGGGCCGCGGCGTAGGGCAGGGCGACGCCGCGGACGTTGAACCCTTCTGGTTCCCATAGGTCGAACCGCGACTTGCGACCGAGGATGGTGGTGATTGTGCCATACACCTGCGCCTCGGCCGAGCAAGCGGCCATCGTCGCCTTGGCGTAGGGCGCGCCCTTGTGGTAAGCGGCAAACATCTCTTTAGCCTTGGCGACAGTCACGCCGAGCGAGCGACCAAGTTTGTCCTCGCTCATGCCATAGATCAGGCCGAAGTTTATGTTCTTGGTGTGGCCGCGGATCAGGTCGATGCCCGACGCGGCCAGGATCATATCGTGGACGACATTGTGGTAGTCGGTGTCGGGATCGCTCGCATACTTGGCGCGCACCGCATCGGCCGACCCGTCGCCCTTGTCCACCGCAAAGTGGGCGAGGAAGCGGTATTCGATCTGCGAGTAGTCATACTTGCGCCAAGGCAGATACTTGTCGGCGAAGATACGGCGAATGAGTTTGCCGAGCTCGGTCCTGGTCGGGATGTTCTGGAGGTTCGGGCTGTCAGACGAGAATCGCCCTGAGCGCGTGCCGCCGCCTTCACCGCGGAGCTGGTTGAATGTGCCATGGACAATGCCGTTGACGTGGTTGTCCAGGATATACGACTTGATGAACGTCCCGCGCAGCTTCTCGCGCTGCCGGACATCGACCACCAGCTGCCCGAGCGGGTGCTGCACGTCTTCCAGGAAATCGGCGGTGAACGATGGCTTGCCGTCCGGGTTACGTTCTGACGGGGGCGTTCTGAGGTATGGAATCCGCATTGCATCGAACGCGCGCGCCAGGTCGTCGCCCGAATTGACGTTGACGTGGAATCCAACGAGTGAGGCGATGTTCTCGTTAAGTTGATCGACCTGGCCCCCTAGCGTTTCATACAATTCCTCCGCGCGGGGGATGTCCACGGGGACGCCGGCGAAGCGCATGGCGACGAGCAGGGGGATGAGCTCGCATTCCATATGGAACAGATCGAGCAACCCTTCCTTGGCGAGCAGGGGCCACTGGTGCTCCATGATCTGCAACGGTAGGGCGGCGTCCGCTTCACCATACGGCCCGACGAGCGACGGGGGCGCGCGCCAGATGTTCTTGCGCTGGCGATCACTGACGGGGCCGCCGTAAAAGTCACTGCACCACTGATAGAGCAGCGATCCCTCTTTGTGCTGCCCTAGATACTTGTTTGCGAGCACGTCCAGGCCGACGCGGGCGCGCTCGTCAAGGAGCGCCTCGGCATGCTGGACATCGAACAACGGGCCGCGAACCGCGATGCCCTCTTCCGCGAGCCAACCAATATCATAGAGCAGGTTCGCGCCGACCTTTGGCACGGGCATGTCCATGACCTCAGCGAGCCAGCGCAGCGCCTGCGCCGGGTCAAGGTTGTCCTCCGGCGTGTCGGCATGGCGGATCGGGAAATACCACTGCCCGACGTTCCCGGCGGCGTCCTTTGCCCCGACCGAGAAACCGACGATATGACCGCGGTGCCTAGCCCAGCCCGGCCCGCTCTGTTCGAGATCGGGGTCCCATGTTTCGGTGTCGATTGACAGGACGACCGCTTGCGACAGGTTCGGGAACTCGGTCGGCGGTCGCCAACCCGTCTCGGGCACCTCCGGGCGCGGGCGGACAATGTCGCCCCGCTTTCGAGATGTCGGCACGTCCTGCCAGAACATGCCGATAGAATCAAACCTGGCCATTAACCGCGCATCCCGATGATTGCACCGCGGAGCATATCACCGAAGAACAGACAAGGCGAGGGCCAAAGCGACAAGTCGATGCTGGTAGCGACCCCGCTCAATTTGGCCATCATGCCGAGGAAGTGGACGCCCTCGTCTGCCAGCCCGTCGATCTCGACCAGCGCCCCGTCGCCTTCGTGCGGGCTTGTGGCCACAATGCCCGGGCGCAAGTAAAGGCGATTCTCCTTGCCGGTGAAGGCGTCCAGGCGCGTCACCGCGTCGAAGAACCCATCCGGGAACGGGACGGCGTTGCTGGGCTTGTCGAGCACGGCCGACAGGTCGGGCCACTCGGTCGAGAACAACGCCGTCCGCAGCCAGGCACCATTCGGGTAATGGAATGTCACCGCGCGCTCTTCGAGCTGGATGCCGGTCGGGTCGGTGCCAATGCGGATCATTTCCTTGATCGCCTCGGCGGGGATCGTCATCGGGGTTGGAAACAGCATCGGGAGCCAGTGCTCGACTAGGACGATGTTATTGGTGGCGAACGCCGATTGCCCCTTGAAGAGGATTCCCATCGCCCACGGGCGGGACGCATCAATGCCCATGAACGGGGCGAGCACGCGCAGAACGGGCAGAATCCCGGGCGCAAGGGGCACGAGCTCACCGGCGGGCGCGACCTTCACTGTGCCGCTGGAATCGTCATGGCATTCCACATAGGCGCGAAAGCGACCGGCCTTGACGGACAGGCGGCCCGTCTCGGTCAGGTTGAGCACAACCTCCTGGTCGTCCGGGATGCGCTCGACCGCCTTGACAAAGGAGGCTGCCTTGGGCGTCGCCGTCACGGCCAGGTCGGTCGGCGTCGAGATGGCGAGCACCCCGTTGAACCCATAGATCCGGCCCTCGCCGATATGGAAGTGGGTCAGGGCGGGGACATAATCCTTCTTGGCAACTGCCCCTTGGACAAACTTGAGGTCGTTTAGCACTAGAACAGCCCTTCCGTCTCGGGAATGAAGAAGTCGCCCTCGAATTGCTTTTCTCGGGCGTAGTATGGAAACGCAAAGGCGTTGAACGCCCACCGCGAGTAGTATAGGTCACGAAGCCGGTCAGGGTCAACCCCCGTTGCGCGGATCGAGGCTTCGATTGCCGCGGTTTCGAGCGGGGACACGCTGTCCATGTGCTGACCGCGGATCTTCTTGCGGCTAGACTTGTTCGAGACATCGACCTGGCCGACCTGCCCGGGCACCAGCACCATGCCGTTTGCCGCCCACTGGACCCACGTCGAAGAGTCGACCGAATACCACGGGTAGCGCATCATGAGCGGCAGCGAGGTCAAACCGAAGCCGTGAACCTTGACGATGGGCCGCCCTTGGTCATCGGTCAGGTAGTCGGCCCATAGGCGATCAAGCCACAGTTTGAGCTGCGGCGTCGAGATCGGGACCATGCCGCCGATTGTGATATAAGAGTAATTCGCAATGTAGTATTGCAGAACCTCGATTGGCTCACCGTAGTGGTAGCAGGGCAACGGTCGAACGCCGCGCGCCTCCATGGCCATCTGATTGCGCCACGTCCCATCGGCGTCCCCGATGGCGTCGAGCACCGACGCAAGCGGCTGCCCGTCAATGTGCTCGATGATGTCCAGGTTCTTATGGATGTAGTCACAGTATTTGCCGAGGTCAACATTGACGCCCATGCTAAAGGCCGAGAACGCCCCGGAGTCGAGGAACACTTTGACGCCCTCGCGCCGGATGCGCTGGACGGCCCGCTCCCTGTGGATATAGTGGTAGGACTCAAGAAACCACTTGACATCCCGGCGCATCTCTTTCTCGCGGTCGTCAAGCTTGGCATAGACGCGGCCGTGCAGATCGAAGTTTGAAGTATAGAGGCCCGCGAGATACAGCTTCACCAATCGTCTCCGCAATTCTTCTTGGCTTCGTTCCAACGGTTCATTGCCGCCTGCCGATGCAGCCCGCAAAGGACAGCGGCATCGCCAAACTGCGAAGCGGTCACCGAGGGATCATCCTCATGGATCATCTGAGCGGCGCAGCGCAGGCTGTTGGCGAGGGTTTCGCCGCCACCGAACCGGGCAACCTCAGTGCGAATCTCAGCGGCGATTGATTGAATGTCCATGCCCCCTTATCCAATAATTCGGACAAGGGGGCAAGCACGTTATTTGGCTAAGTGCAGAAATTCCTGCCGCACCGTTCCGTCGCTCATGACGCCCCGCAACGCGCTGGTGACGGTCGAGTGCCCCTGCTGGCACACGCCCCGCGATTCCATGCACATATGCCGGGCAGTCATGATGACGCCGACCCCCTTGGGCTTGAGATGCTCCATGAGCGCATCCGCGACCTGAGTGGTCAGCCGCTCCTGAACCTGCAAGCGACGGGCGAAGCAATCGACCAGGCGATTGATCTTCGACAGCCCGACGATCCGCCCGTCCGGGATGTAGGCGACGGTCGCACGGCCGAAGAACGGGGCCATGTGGTGCTCGCAATGGGTGTAGAACGGGATATCCCGAACCATTACCATCTCGTCAACCTTCTCCGACCCGTCCTCGAATGTCTTGAGGATGTCGGCGGGGTCTTCGTTGTAGCCCTTGCACCAGAATTGCCATGCCTTCGCCACACGGGCCGGCGTCTCAGCGAGCCCTTCCCGCGCGGAATCTTCGCCGATGAATTGCAGCGTCCGCAGGATGTTGTCCTCGAACGAGCCGACGCTATCGCCCTCCCACGGGAAGACAACCCACACGCCTTTCCAGCGGTCGGTGCGCTTGTCGAGCAGGGCGACGGGCACCGGCTGGGGCTTCATAAACTTGCGCCCGCTCGGCTGCCGCCCTGCCGCGGTGAGCATGCGCGCCATGGTCGCCCCGGAGTCGATCAGATCGTCCACGATGTAGTCGGCGTCTGCCGGGTCGTTGACCAGGTCGAAGGGAGCGTGCCGTCCGATGGCGTAGGCGGCCGGGATGCCCCCGCGCGGCACGGCATAGACGCGCGGGGCATTGTTGGCATCGACTGGCTTGATCTGTTTGGCCGCTTCGATGGCGAGCGCGTCAACGTCGGTGAGCGAAAGAACCTGCTTGGTCATCACTTCGCCCCCTGATAGATCGCGGAGTTGCCCCCGTGCTCGCGGACCTCGACCTCGACCAGGCGAAGCCCTCGGATGTCGCACTCAAGCGGGTGCACGTCGCCAAGCCAGGCATCGACCCAGTCATAGACATACTTGGCGAACCCCTCGCAGCCGACAAACGGGATCACCAGCGTGTCAGCGAGCCCGAGCCCGGCGAGCATCCCGAGATCATCGAGCGCAGGGTCGTCCTCGGCAATCGCCAGCTTGTGGTCAAAGGATTCGACCAGGAACGCCTTGACGGGTTTGAGACCGCCGAAGTCGAGAACCCAGTTGTTGCGGTCGAGCTGTTCGGCGGCAAACGTGAGCTTGAAGCTCAGGGCGTAACCGTGAAGGAAACGGCAGTGCGAGTGATCGGCGCGCCATTGACGGAAGCACGCGCTCAGGCCAAGCGAGTGGTCGTATGTTTTGGTAACAAGAAACATTAAGATTCCCTTTCGATTATGGGAGGGCACGGATTGCCCTCCCATGTGTCACAGGCGCTTTACGCGGAGCGTTCGGCGTCGGCAATGTCGCTCATGTCCGACGTGCGGGGCGACGGTGCGTTCCGCGCCTGCCGAGACAAGAACTCATAATACCCGCGCTCGCGGATTTGGCAAGCAGGGCATTTACCACAACCATAGCCCCACTCGTGACGGATCGAGCGGTCGCCGTTGTAGCAGGTATGGCTGTCCTCGATAACCGCGGCCAGGACGCCGAGGCGGTCGGCCATCTCGAACGTCGCCGCCTTGTCCAGGTGCATCATGGGGGTGACGATCCGGATGTCCGTTTCGTAACCGATGTTGAGCGCGGTTTCCAGCGCGACGATGAAGCCTTCCCGGCAATCGGGGTAACCCGAATAGTCGGTCTGGCAGACGCCGGTGTAGATGTATTTGGCCCCCATCTCCTGCGCTTGAGCATGGGCGAGGGTGAGGAACAGGGCATTGCGGTTCGGCACGAATGATGCCGGCAGGCCTGGCTTGTAAGCATGCGGCTGCGTAGTGTCGCCGCCGTCATGGGTCAGCTCGCTGGTGACCATATTGCCGAAGAACGACAGGTCGAGCAGCGAGTGCGGGACGCCGTGCCGATCAGCGACGAGCGCAGCCTGCCGCAGCTCGGTGCGGTGCTTTTGCCCGTAGAGGAACGAGACGGCATAAACCTTCTCGTGTCGCGCTAACGCCAGCGCAAGGCAAGTCATCGAATCTTGGCCGCCACTCAGGACCACTACGGCGGGGTCCGACGCCTTCACTTCCGGCAGGCCCGGAAACTCCATCTGTGTCATTGTAGTCACTCCATGTTAATGTGCTTGTGCACCTGGATTTGCAGGACGTGCCCATAATCCATGGCACTGCGGATTGCAGCGTCAAGGTTGAGCGCGTTGGCTGCGGGATCGGCCTCGTCCATCGGCTGGACATAGACCTTTGCCCCCGCTGGTGGGCGGGCGACACGGGGAGACGCCTTGTGGAGCAAGGCGCGAGTGGGAAGGCCATCCTCGGGATCGACCTCGCCAGCGCGGAGGACATACTTGAACGCAAGCGCCTCCTGCCAGATCGTTTCGTGGATGCGTTGCGTCTTGGGCGAGCACACGACCGAGAAGCGCGGGTGTTCCCACGGCAGCCCATCGGGCGCTAGGACGCCGTTGGTTTCGACCTGGACGCGGTAACCGGCATCGAGCAGGGCTCGGATCGCCGGGCCGACGTTCTGCCGGAATGGCTCGCCGCCGGTGATGACGACCAGCGCGCCGCCCGGCCAGTTGAGCTCGCGGGCCTTCGTCGCCATGAAGTGCGGAACGACCTGGAGGATCGTGCTGGTATAATCGGTGTCGCAGCCCGGGCAGCGCAGGTTGCACCCGTGCAAGCGAAAGAACAAGGCGCGCTCGCCGCAGAACGGCCCCTCGCCTTGGATTGTGGGAAAGATGCTGTGGATCTGAATGATCCCGCTTGGCTCATACTTTGCCGCCATTGGCAACTGGTTATTTTCGCGCATATGTTGGACGCTCCCTTCGCCTCGACTGTAGGGCAAAAGTGGAGCGCCTTGCAAGCGAAATATTGGGGACAAAATAAAAG
>ERZ1066122.1521-NODE-1521-length-18309-cov-9.611044_pt1 | contig 18309 bp, 17 predicted proteins | sample MGYA00382769_ERZ1066122 | MGnify/ENA primary metagenome ERZ1066122 (study PRJEB33369, sample SAMEA5778352) | biofilm metagenome | biome: Industrial cooling water; feature: Water cooling tower basin; material: Biofilm | place: United Arab Emirates | collected... | reverse complement strand
AAAATGAAGCCCGCTGGCCACACCCGAATTTACACCACATTGACGGACACGACCAATGCGAGAGCACGGTCTTCCACGCGTGCCATGATCTCGTCGAAGCGCTTTTCATCAACCCTGAATGCGAAATGGCGGGAAGTGATGACGCTATCGTCAGCAACGAAATCGAGTGACGATTCGCCGATCCTCACGACCGTGAAATGCCCTAGGACGGTGGCCGGCGGAAGTCCGAGCACATCTGTGATGAACTCTGCGCTCGCCTGTGGGTTGCTTGCGCATACGATCGTATGATCCAGTGTAATTGGCATGTCCTGACCTCAATGCGCATCGCGGCGGATGCCGTACATCATCTGACCAAAGTCAGGCAATCCGTTTCTTAAGCTGCATACCCTCACGAAGCCTGTCGCAGGACCAATGCGGATCTCACCACGCCTGGCACCCACCTCGTGGCAGCACGTTGACAGCCCTGCGGGCGCTTTCCGCCAGTGATACCGGCAACGGTTCAGTGGTCGGGATCAGGATGTGACCTCAAGGATCAGCCGGAGAAAATGACGTCGAAGCCGTCAGGCGGCATGACAGCGCCGAAATAATGCTCTTCCGCCTCGTGCCACTGCCGCTCCCACGGGCCGATACTGCCTTCACGCGCCATGAGGCGTGCAAGGCGTTCGTCATCGGGAATGGTCACGAGGACACGAAGGTCGACCAGATCAGCCAGTTCCGGGCGGGCAGCATATGTGCCTTCGAGGACGATGATCGCGCGCGGGGCAAGCCGGGTTGCCTCAGCACACAGGCTTCCGTCAAAGGCATCCCAGTCGAAGGGGTGCCACCACGCTTCCTGCCCGGTCCGCAGGGCCTGCAGGACCGGTCGCTGCCTTGCCCAGTCGATGCAGGCCGCTGCGCGCGAAGCCGGGCTGTCGGCCCGCAACCCGGTCCCGCCCGCGTAGAAGTCATCGCCTTCAATCATGGCGACGTTGAGCTTCTGCGCCAGCGCCATCGCGAGAGTTGACTTGCCGGAACCGCTCCGGCCGTCGATCGCCACGACAAGGGGCTGATCCGAATGTCTTGCGAGGGGCGCCAGCACGTTTGCCAGCGCAGCCGGTTCACTGATCCGCTCAATCATCATGTGGACCGCGCGCGCCTCGCACCGGACAGGCTGCAAATGCAGCTCGGGTTCTCAAAGCACCTTCTCCACCTCGTCGAGCAGCGCGCGTGTTCCGTCCTCGCGCCCGCTGATGTCGCCATCGAAGTAGGCACCCTGTTCGGTCAGCGTCAGCCACGTACCGGTCCCATCGGACCTGAAGGTGATCGTGACCAGCGACGATGACAGGGCGGCACCCCCGAGCGTCATATGATAGGCATAGATGAGGGTCCTGTTGTCCTCGACGTGCAGCCAGGTCGTGGCGTTGGTGAGAACGACATCGGCTCCGGGCGGACTGAATCGGCTGAATTCGACTGCGCCGGCAATGGTCGGCTCGGCCGGCCGGTATTCGTGGATGGTCCAGCCATCGGCAAATACAAGCCATTGCCGGCGCGCCTCCGACTGCGCGAAGGCTGCGAACACCCGCTCCGGTGCCGCCTCATAGCGACGCTCGATGGTGAAACTTCCGTGTCTGATCGCTGCTTCTGTCATGACAGGTCTCCCGCCAGCACCTCGAGCTGATTGAGGCATGTGGCCCAGCCGTCGTGGAAACCCATCTCCTCGTGCTTCCGGCGGTCGGCATCGGACCTGTGGCGAACAATGACCCTGTACCAGGTTCCACCCTCGGCCGCTGTCATGGTGATGTCGACCGCCATGAAGCTCTCAGTGGCCGGCCGGAACTCCGGTCCGAGCGCATCGGTCCAGACGAGGCGGTGTCCCGACTCTGCGAGAAGAACGCAGCCCGGGTTTTCCTCCATTTCGTCACCTTCTGGCGATGCCATCACGACCGAGAAAATGCCGCCCGGGCGCGGATCGATGGCGGCGCGCGCGACCCGCCATGGCTGCGGCGCGAACCATTGCGTCAGCAGATCAGGCTCGGTCCACGCCCGCCAGAGCTGGGCCGGTGTGGCACTGACCATGCGTTCCAGCACGAGGTCGAGCATGGGGTCGAAGGGTGCTGCGGGCCCGGCGTCAGATGTCATTGTTGGATTCCTCTTCATGAATATGGGCAAGAAAGGCGTCGAGGCGGTCAAGGCGCGCCTCCCACAGCGAGCGCTGCTGGCCCAGCCAGCCCTCGGCGGCCTGTGCCGCTTCGGGCCGGAGCCGGCAGGTGCGGACGCGGCCGCGCTTGTCGGACATGATCCATCCGCCGGTCTCGAGCACCTTCAGGTGCTTGAGAAAGCTGGGCAGCGCCATGTCGTGCGGCGCGGCAAGTTCGGACACCGGAGCGGGACCTGCCGCAAGGCGGGCAATCACCGCGCGGCGGGTAGGATCGGCAAGGCCGTGGAAGATCGAATCAAGGTTAGCCATGTGGCTATCTATCGATGCGGGTAGAGGCCTGTCAAGACACTTAGCTGACAGGCTATGTGTTTGGCTGTATCTCGCGCCGCTTGAGGTTGCATAGGCAGCTGTCGCTGCATCCAGAGCCACGGAGTCCGTGCCGGTATCGGTGGGCAAAACCCTCCCCCTGCGCAGGAGCCAGAATCTGTCTCCGGCTGTCCATCCAATGTCCACGAGGAGTGAGCGCACGATGGCTGACAAGCTTCGTCAGGCCAGCAGTCGCCACGGCCGGGATACGTCACACTATAGCCTGACTGTTCTGCCAGCCGCGATCAGTTATCCTCCCATTCAGCGGCCTGCCTGAGAGTGATGCGCGTACCCGTTCCCGCTTCACAGTCAGCGATTGTGAGCAGGATACCACCTGCTTCGCACAGCCGATGGACGATCAGCAGGCCGAGCCCAGTGCCCGACGACTGGTCGGCCGCGTCTGCGCGGGCAGTCGCCCTCGCCATGCCCACGCCGTCATCGGAGATGGTCAGTTCCCCGCCCCTGAAGGATATGGTGAGGCGGCTGGCGTGGGAATGTACAAAACTGTTTGTAATGAGATTGTTGAGTATGAGCTGCAGAAGCGTCCTGCGCGCATGGATTGTTGCGTCGGGCTCGATCAGAATCTCCGTCCTGAGCGATGCATCCGGAAAGCGTACCTGAACATCCTCGACAGCCTGAGTTACGATCGGACGAATGAGGATGGGATCACGGTTGCTCATGCGCTCCTCGCGGGCCAGGCCGAGAAGCAGGTCAAGCGTGCCCACGATATCCTGTGTTGCCGCTTCGATCCGCTGGAGCGCCTTTGTACTGGCGTCGGACAGACCCGGCTGAAGAGCGACGACTTCGGCCGAGCCGCGAATCACCGCGATCGGTGTGCGCAGTTCGTGACTGGCCTCGCGCGTGAATGCCTGTTCACGCGCGATGAAACCCCGAATGCGCTCAAAAGCAGATGACAGTCTGTCGGCCAGTACGCCGATCTCGTTCGAAGGATAACGCGCAGGATCGACCTTCGGTACGGGCTGCTGCCCATTCCCCACCTGCGCTGCGAGCTCACCAAGCGGCGCAAGGGCGCGGCGCGCCAGAAGAAAGCCCAGCATACCTGTCACCATTGCGATGCACCCGCCCAGAAAGGCCATGAAGACGAGTATCGATCCCAATGCAGGCCTTATGAAGAGATAGCGGCTCACTTCCGCAACCGCGATCGCCGAGGTTGATGGATCCCCCTCGATCAACGTGAACCTCGCAACATGATAATGCCTTCCCCCCAGACCGCGGAACTCGATCTGTTCTTTCTCCCGTTCGACCTGACCTCTCAGGTCGGAGGGAAGATCGACGGGGCGCCGATAAATGGTGATGTAGTCACGAGCGGGAACTGCGAACGTACCAGACCTCGCCCAATGGGCCCGCTGTCGTTCGATTTCTTCTTCCAATGCCTGCGTAAACTGACGGTCCTCGACAGCATAGGCAATGCCAAGTGCTACAAACGCGAACACCGTACTGTTGGCGAGGACTATTGCCGCTATGACCAGCCCTATCCGGCGGTGCAATTTGAACCGGTAGGGGGTCATTCGGGACTTGCCAGCCTGAAGCCAACGCCGTGGACCGTTTCTATCATCGGGAAGTCAAACGGCTTGTCCACGACCTGGCGAAGCAGATGCATGTGGGCACGCAGGACATCAGATGAGGGAGGGTCCTCGCCCCAGATCCGCAATGTGAGGTCATTGCGGCTGACAGGGTTGGGCGCGCTCTCGGCAAGCGTGAGCAGGATCTGCCAGAGCAAGGGTGAGAGATGCAAGGCTTCGCCATCACGGGTCACAGACCTTGCCTGCCGGTCAATGCGCAAGGGTCCTATGGCAAGCAGGTACGGCTGTTTGAGAAGCCTGCGCTCTCCGAGTGCATGAATACGGGCGACAAGTTCAGCAAGCGAGAACGGTTTGACAAGATAGTCATCCGCTCCGTGGGCAAATCCTGCGAGCTTGTCATCCAGCGTGTCACGTGCCGTCAGCATCAGTACGGGAACCCGTCGGAAGGCACGTCTGCGGAGTTCGGCGCAGAGCTCCAGTCCGTCGCGGTATGGAAGCGAGAGGTCGAGCAGGACGACATCAAAGTCGCGGTGCAGTGCTTCGCGTAGCCCAGCCTCGCCATCGGCAGCGTAATGTACCCGGTGACCATGCGCCTCAACATAGGTGATGATCGTCTCTGCGAGGCCGGCATTGTCTTCGACCAGCAGAATGTCGAGCCCATTGGCCATGATGACATCTCCCGGGTTTGGCTGAACGTTCAGTTGATGCAGATGGCGCGTCAAAATTCCGTCAAGGCCACTATGACATTGGTTTGACGCACGACAAGCCAGAGCCGTTGGCGAAACGTTCAGACGGAGATTCTGCGATGTCGAAAGGCGTACATACGCTGGTAACTGCCCTGCTTGTTTTTCTTTCCGCGGCCCTTGCCCTGCCGGCGAATGCCGCAGCGCCCGCTGGGAAGGTCCTGCTCGTTGTCAGCAGCTACGGCCAACGTTCAGGGCAGGATCGGCCCGGCTTCGAGATGGATGAGCTGAGCCAGGCTCATGCTGTCTTTACCGATAACGGCTTCACCGTTGATATCGCCAGCCCCTTGGGAGGGGAGCCGGTGGCCGACGAATACGATCCGTCCAAACCCTATAATGCCCGGGCTCTGAGCGACCCCGGGTTCCTCGGGAGCATGCGTCAGACCATCCGTCTCTCGGACGTCGTCGCAGAACATTACAAGGCTATCTTCGTGATCGGCGGGAAAGGGGCCATGTTCGACCTCCCCACCAACACGGATCTGAAGCGCTTGCTCGCCATGACGTATGAAGCCGGCGGCGTGATTGGCGCGGTGTGCCATGGGCCGATGGTGTTTGCCAACCTCCAGCTCTCGGATGGAACTCCATTGATCGCGGGCAGGAAAGTGACCGGGTTCAGTAATGAGGAGGAAAAGCTGTTCGGCAAGCGTTGGGTCCCGCATTTTCCGGTGTTTCTGGAAGACGCGCTACGCGGCGCTGGTGGGCAGTTCAGTGAGACCGCGATCATGCTCAGCCACGTGGTGGCTGACGACCGGCTGATCACCGGGCAGAACCCCTATTCGACGGCAAAGGCGGCCGAAGCCATGGTGGCTGCGCTCGGCAAGTCCGTCGGAGCCCGCCAGCCCTATCCCGACGAGCGCAGCATCGATGCGATCAGCGAGGCACTCAGAGGGGCAGGCGTCGAGGTCGCGAAGGCCATCGCAGCCGAGCCGGCAAAGTATGACATCCCGTTGATCGCCGTGTGGGGCTACTATCGCACGCTGCAGGCGGGCGGTGATCACGGCATGCTTGCACAGGGCATCGCCGTTATGGAGCTTGCCGAACCGCACTTCGAAGATTCGGGGTTCCGGTCTGCCCTGGAGGAGGCGCGCAGGCGTCTCGGGAACCGCTCGTGAGGCTCCCAGTCTCACGCAGAGCAGTCCTCGGGGGCGCCGCTGGCCTGTTTGCAATTGGAAGCGGATCGGCAGCGCTGCTGTGGCCGGCTCCGGCACCGGTCCGGCAATTCAGGCGCAAAGACCTCATTGCCGATCTGCGTTTCTGGCGCCAGCAGATCCTCATCCGGCATCCACGTTACGCTGGAAAGGACGCTCTTGAGCCCGAAACAGAAGCGGCCTTCGGGAACGCGATTGCTGCCTGCCGCGACAATACATCACGCGAGGACGCCTTTCGGATCATCGCCGCGATCAATCCCACCTTCCGCGATGCACATACGTTGTTGCTTCCGTGGATTTCCGGGGCGGAACCGTCGGAAACGGAGATCCAGGTCCAGTTCCCGTTCGGCCTGGATGTTGTGCCAGGCACCGGACTGATCCTGCGCAGTGAATGGAGGAATGCGGAAACAGGTCAGGTTCTCGCCAAGGGAACTTCCGTCGAGAGCATCAATGGCCTGTCGGCCCTCGAGCTTATCGCCCGACTGGAGCAGTTCAGTCACGGGGAAACGGCCTTGCTCCGGTCACACATGCTGTCGGTCATGCTGCCGGAATGGCTGGACGCTGCGATGGGATGGCGCGGTGCATTCGACATCCGTTTCGGACCGTCTTCCGGCGGAACGTCGATCCGTTGGGTTCATGGCGACGCCTGGGAGCCCAAGCAGTCCGGGCCGCGCGATCTGCCCCAACTCAGCTGGCCACAGCCTGACCTTGCATTGCTCAAGGTCCCGACCTTCGATGTCGACGAGGACCCTTCGACATTCGAGGATGCGATCGAGACTGCCTTTACCATCATCCGTTCGCGAAATGCCGCCGGGCTGGTGATCGACGTCCGCGGCAATACCGGGGGCCAAAGCGACGCCGGCGCAGCGATTATCCGCCAATTCCTGACGCAACCGGTTGTTCAGGTCTCCCGGGCAAGGGAACGGCTGAACGCGGACAACAACGGATTTCTCGGTCATCGCGGGACGCCAGGCGAGATGTTGGACTTTGATCTTGGCGACAAGGCCATCGAGCCCGTCGCCCCGGTGCAACGGTTCCGCGGACCGGTCGTCGTCCTCATGGATGAATTGACCTATTCGGCGGGCATCCTGTTCGTCACATCCATGCAGGACCACCGGCTTGCACTTCTTGCTGGCAGGCCCACTGGCGGTTTCGCCAACCAGACGGGCAACATGATGCCCTCGACACTTCCCAACACCGGTTTCACCGGCTTCATCGCAACCCGCGAGTTCGTGCGTCCGAACGGGAACGTGCAGCAGCAGCCGGTCTTGCCGGATATCGCTTTCGATGGCGAGCCTACAGCCGCCAACCTCTCCGCCCTATTGAAAGAAGCTCAGTTACGCCTCAGTCCGTCTGGGAGGGCACGATGAGGGCTTCGGGATGCACGGCCTCGCATCCCCCTCCGATCGGCAGGGGTGTTGTTGAGGGTGTCACTGAACCACTTTTGACGTCCGATCAGGGGGTAGTGCTTCCAAATGAAGGCCTTGAACCTGAGGAAATCGCACGACTTACCTACGTGCTGGAGATTGACGCCGGGTACGATGCGGAGTTCAATGCTTTTATCGCTCAGATGCCCGGTGCGAGAATTTGTGTTGTCTATTCGAATCTTACCTGGGTGGGCAAGTTGCCCGCAGGTCCGCTCTCGCATCGGCTTGAACAGGTACTGCAACTGATCCGTCAAGGATTGACAAACAAGGCAATCGGGCGTCGGCTCGGCATCTCGCACTTCACCGTCCGCAACCACGTCGCGCGGTTGCTCTACATCTATGGTGCGCACAACCGCGATGAACTCATCGCCATTACAGAGGAATTAAAGGAAGATTGTACGAAGTTTTCCATCCGCCCGTAGTCAATTCCGGGTCTGGCTTCGCAAACAGTTCGCCTTCATATGGTCACCATTTTGGCGTGCGGTTGTGAAGTCACTTCCACTCATTCCTGATGGCCTTACCCGACCTCAGGCCTCTATGTGCTCGCATAGTCGATGCAGACCTGCATAGCCCGGGGAACCAGATCAGGTGATTCATGCTCGGAACTCACTGGCGTCAGGCTCGATTGACGCCAGATCACTTGAATAGACCAGTCGACTGCAAGCATTCGTAAACACCAAAACCCAGCTTTGACCGGGTCCCAGCAAAATACCCGCCTAATGGTCAGTCACGGCTTCTAGGCTCCAAATCAGAATTGAACCCGAGAGGTCACTCGATATCAGCTTGTTTCCGGAGGCGAACAATAAATGAGTTACGACATCTTGATGACCAGAAAGGCGAGCCAGTTCGACAGGATTTCCAATTTCACCCAGATCCCACAGGCGAACGACTCGGTCCAGTCCTCCCGTTGCTGCCAGACGACTGTTGGCCGACCATCCCACGGCATAAATCGGAGTGTCCTGCGACGCCTCTACGTGTCCCTGGCTCGACATGAACGTATCAGTCATCGGCGCCCTCAGTTCGGCCACCTGGGCAAAGGGTTCAAGCGCGAAAATCTGGGCGTTGCGTCCGATCTGACCTGACAGCAGCAGTTTTCCGTCCGGCGACAGAACAGCATTATATGAGTATAGCCGCCTCGCGGGTGAAACTTGCCAGGTGGCAATATCTACTGTCGAAAACGGATCGCCGACCAGTAACTGCGTCCCATCCGCCGATATGCTGAGGTGCGATGGATAGTTGTATTGCAGGTCGCCTTTCAGCTTCAGCGTCTTGATTGTCTTGAGGCTGGCAATTTCCACGATCTGCAAGCTGAGATCCGAGCAGGCAACGGCGGCGAGTGTCTCGCTTATCGCTGTCAGCGCAAGACACGATGTCCCCAACTGACGCTCTGCCGCGACCTTGCCAGTTCTCGGATCAAACCGAAACATCCGGCCATCCACCCCAACCGACAAAGCCTCCTCCGAGCCGTCCAGAAAGGCAACATCACCCACGTCAGCGTCGTGCAACCGAGCAATGCCCTCGAGTCTTCCTGACCCCGGGTTCCATAAACGGATCGCTCCATCCAGTCCGCCGGTCAGTATTTTCGTACCATCGCGGTTGAGCGCAAGCGCGGTAACCGCGCGTGGCTGGCGCAATTCCCTGACTGGTCTGATTTCCGCAACAGTTTGGGCAGCCTCCCTCGGGATCTCAACCTGATCGATCCCGTCTTTCGCGACCAGCGGGACTGACGGCAAGGCGACAAGCCCCGCGACCATAGCCCATGTTGCGCAAAGCCTCGAAAGTGCAGCCACACTCACTTCGCGCCCTCGGGATTCTGGAGTTGCGACACCGGCAAGGCGACTACGGGTTTGCCCTGCCGATTGATGACGAGATGACCATCTGCCGGGCTGACACCCAGAACAACCTGGTGACCAAGGTTGTTATTGATCGACAAACCGGCCTCTCCACGCTGGCCTGCCCAGAGCGCAACCGCAGCGCGGCCGATCTCATCGAGCGTTAGCGAAACCGACGAGAATGGTCCGTCGCCTGTCACGTAGCCGCCACGCTCATTACCGGAACCATCGAAAAGCAGGATCCCGCTCACGGCATCGCCACGCTTGCTCTGTCTGCCAACAAGGCGTGGCTCTGGCAGCGGTGCGCCTATGACAACTCGCTCCTGCCCGTTTTCGTCGGTGACGGTGATCTTTCGGGCGATGATGTGGTTGACGAGAAGCGGCCTGCTGCTGACCTCATCCTGTGCCTGAGCGGCGGGGATCAAAGTGCTGGCGAGAAGCACGCCCAGCGCCCAGGTCCCTGCGAGCCCACTGAACAACCACCGATTCCGGCGTTCAAGAAGACTGAGGCGAATTATCAGATCTTGCTGATCGGACTGGCGCATTGCTGATGATCCTCTCCATCGGATAGACCGCGCGTTGTACTGCGAACATCCCTGTGCTGCATCCTTACCGAAGCACCGGTGCCGTTCAGCAACTCAGATCCCCAAGCATCAGGTAAACGATTCTGAATACACGCGCTCTTTTTGCCGAGCGGCGCCCCGCAATTCGTTGCCACATTGGAAGATCAGATCAAGCTCCTTGCTTTTGCTTGCGTCGTCGCAAAAGATGATCAGCGAAGAGCCGAAGAGTACAGTACGCACCCGCAACAGCCAGTTTCCGCAGCCGGACCTGTTGTGGATATGACTGATAAAATAAAGCCCCGGATCTTCGGCCAGCTTCAATGCGGATGAAAACATCCGGAAGTATTGATGCAAACATCAAATTGTTGCCTCGAGACGATCGAGCCACGGGCCTTTCCGCAAGACTTTCCATGTCTGAAAAAAGGTGGCCTCCCTAACTTCAGCTCCACTGGCCATTGTAACAGCCATGGATCTTGGTCACGCTCCCCCAGGAAGAATGGGTGCCGGCTTTTCATCGGGGGGCAAAAGCCGGCACCCGCGTGCATCACCAGCCAAAGCGCAGTGATGCGCGCAAACTGTAACCGATGTTGCCGAACTGCTCCTCCAGCCCGACCTCCCCGGAGATCCTGTAGGATCCGTCCCCGCCCAGCGCGCGCGCGCGGGCGAACCAACCGCTGTCGCGACCCTCGGGATTGAGCGTGAACTGCGCGCCGGTGTTGTAGCGCGCGCGGGTCACACCGAGGTCGTCAGTCAACAATTCGCGCCAGCCGCCCTCGGCCTCGAGCCTGAGCCAGCCGCGATCGCGCGATTGCATGCCCCACAGGTCCGCGCCGATCGCAAGGCTGCCATTGACCGCAAGCTCCTTGCTCTTGCGCTTGTCGACGGTGAGGTTCAGCGCATTGCCGCCGCCGGTCTCGATGTAGCCGTCCTCCTCGAGGCTCAGGTAATCGACCACCACCGAGGGGCGGAAGAAGAAGAACTGCGAGCCACCTTCGATCGCAACGCCGCCGGTGGCGGTGACGAAATCGCCGCTCCATTCGCGCTGGATGGTGTAGCTGAAGGCGTTGGTGCCGCTGCCCCCGCCGATCACCCGGCTGCCCGAGAAGTCGGACTTGCCCGCGCCCAGCCGCGCAAAGCTGATCACCGGGCCGAACTTGCCCCGCCAGTGAACGCCCGCCTCGTAGCTGTCGGACAGCACCGAGTTGTCGCCCGGCCCGCTGGTGTGCTTGTTCCACAGCCAGCTGCCGGTCACCCCGAACGCGCCGATGCCGGTTATGTATTCCGCCCCTGCGCGCAAGCCCAAGCCGCCGAGGTCGAAATCGGCCGACTGGCCCTGGTTCTTGTCGACGTTCCAGTTGCCGAAATCGGCGATGATGCGGATCTTGCCTTCCTCCTCGAAGGGCGAGTTCGGGTCCATGAAACTGCGCGAAAGGGTTCTGAGGCCCTGGCTCACGCCTTCGAAGCTCCCCCCGGCGTGATCGGGCAGGGTCTGGGCGACATAGGCCCCGAAGGCTTCCCTGGTATTCAGATTGAGAAACAGGTCAGCAACCTTGGCATCCCTCGAAAGTGCAGCAAACAGAGGATCGAAAGCGCGGGCTCCCGAAGCATTGAGGCCAAGCTCGGATGTCGCCTTGCGGGTCACCGCAACATTGACGTTGTTCCCCGTCACCGCGACAGTTGCCTTGTATAGGAAGGGCACCAGCGCGGCATCGGCGCTGAGATTGCTCCCCCCGGTGATGCTGCCAGCGTTGATGACTGTGAAGGTGCCCACGGCCGAATTGATGTCGGCCACGCGAATGCGCAGCTTGGTGCCGGTGCCGAAGGTCGCATTGCCGGTGACGGTGATCGCGGTGTTGGTGCCCACTGCGCCTCCGACCGTCGCCCCGATCACGCCGTTCGCGCCGGTCTCGAGGCTGGCGATGGTAGTCGGGCCTGCCAGCACCAGCGCACCGCTGCCGACATTGACCGCAACGTTCTGGGCACCCGTCAGCCTGCCGTTGAACAGCGCGGTGTTCGCCAGCGTCAGGAAGCCCTGCCCGCCGCCGAAATCGGCATTGCCGTTCATCACTGCATCGCCGCTCATCACGAGGCGGTTGGTGCCGCCGCCGAAGCTGACATTGCCAGTCATCGTGCCGTCGAGCAGTTCGAGCCGGTCGTTGCCGCTGCCAAAGCGCACGCCGCCGGTGATGGTCGGCGCGGTCACGCCCGCGGCAACGAGGGTCTGGCGGATCGTACTGTCACCGGTGCGCGCCGAGAGGTCGATCGCGACATTGCGGGTCGAGGTCGCCTCGGCCCCGCTCGCGCCGATCGCGCCCGAGTTCTCAATCAAGCCGAGCGTCCCTGAGCGGTCGAGGATGGCCGTGGCGGTGCCATCCTTGATGGTGGTGGCTGTGATAGTCCTGGAGTTGCGCAGCACCGGCAGGTTGGCGCCGGTGTCGATCAGCACTGCAGTCGCCAGACCGTTGCCGGTTGTGCCGCTTACGGTCGCAGCAATCGTACCAGCATTGCGCAGTTCCGGCGTCTGCGCGCCGCTTGCAAGGGCGAGGCCAGTGGCGTTGCCCCCGCGCGAAGCGCCGCGGATCTCGCCATTGACTTGAATGCCGTTGGCGACGGCGACATTGCCGCCGCGCCCACCGATGCGCATCCCCGTGCCATCAACGCCCTGATAGACACCGTCTCCAAGCACCGAGCCGACCTGGACGATGCCGAAGCCGTTGGCCGTGGCTTGGGTCGCGCCGATGGCGATGTTCGTAGTCCCGCCGATCTGCACCGCCGGGGCGGCGCCGTAGGCGATCACGCGCGGGGTGGTCGTGCCGACCGCCTCGAACAGGATGCCGCGCGCGGCATTGCCCTCGATCACCAGCGCGCTGCCGCCTTGCAGCAGGTCGTCGGCATCGAGCTTGGACGTGTCAGAAGGCAGCGTCGTAGAGCGATAGCCGGTCGCGGTGATCTGGCCCTGAACCCTCAGGTTGCCGCCGAGGTCTCCTGCCAGCACCACGCCGCGCGCGCCCGCACCTCGCACGGTGATCTCGCCCGCGAGCTTGACCTCGCCCGACACCGCACCGAGCCCCAGCCCAAGCGCATTGGTGCCGATCACGGTGGTTTTGCCTTCATGGGTCACCGCCCCGGTGATCGGACCGTTGGCGCGGATCCCGGCCGAATTGTTGCCCTCGACGAGGATCGTGCCGGTGTGGCTGACGTTGCCGGTCAGCGCGCCTTCGAGGAGGATCGCCGTGCGCCCCGTGCCCGTGGCGAAGGGTCCGTCGAGGTCGCCGTCATTGTCGGTGTCGGTCGGGGTGTAGGTCTCGTCGATGGTGATCGTGCCCGAATTCGCGATATTAGCGGTGCGGCCCGCGGTAACCCGGATCCCGACCGCGTTGTCGGCATTGCTAACCTTGATGTTGCCCGCATTGGTGACCGAGTTGTTGCTGTCGATGGTGACGGCGGAGCCCGTGGTGACGGTGACCGAACCTGCGCTCTCGATGCGCACGTCGGCGGGCTGGCCGGCGTTGACGGTGGATGTGATCACCGGTGTGGTGCGCGCGGAGTTGATGACGCTTTGTGCAGCGACGGGAGTGTGCAGCAGACCGAGCGCGGTGCCGGCAAGCAGGGTATTGCAAAGGGTAGCGGTACGAAGCATCCGATTTTTCCTCCTGATGGGTTGCCAACAGAAGACGGAGACCTCGAAGTGATGGCTTATCGCGCGTTGAAAAATTTCAGAAGCGCGCGTCGAAGCCGATACGGATGGTGCGCGGCTGGAGCGGGGTTTCCTGCGCGCGGCCGGTGCTGAAGGGGGTGCCGAGCGCGAAGCGGTTGCCCTTGCTGCCGGCGAGATTGGTGACCGACAGCGTCAACCCAGCATTCTCGCGCCCCCAGCGCAGGATCGCGCCCGTGTCGAGATAGTCCCCCTGCAGGTCGCCCAGTTCCGGCCCGATCCCGAGCCGCGACTTGCCGATATAGCTCGCCCAGCTCTCAGCCTCGATCCGGGTGCCGTCATCGAAGTCGCGGCTCCAGCGCAGTCCCGCCCGGCCCGAAAAGCGCGCGATGTTGGGGATGCGAGAGAGGCGCGGCGCGGCCAGGAAGCGCGCGGCGGCGTCGGCTCCGGGCGGTGCGACCAGGTCGAAGCCGGCAAGCGAGACGGCGGTGGGCGCGAAGAACACCGGCTCGTCGACATCGCCGTCATTGAAGGTCGCGCCGAACTCGAGCCGCAATGCTCCGGCGATCCGCGCGCTGCCGTTGACGCTCGCCGCCCAGATGCGACCGTTGCCAATATTGGCGGTGGACGGCAGGCCGCCATCGTCGATGAAATCGGCCTGGATATCGCGCCAGCGGGTGTAGGAGAGGCTCGCCGAGATGTCGAAATCGCCGCGGCCCGGCTGCCCCCAGCCGCCCCCCAGTTCGACGGTGCGCGCATGGTCGGAACGGAACTGCCGCACGAAATCGCCCGCCACCGCCAGCCCGCCGGGGCGGAAGCCTTCCTGATAGCGCAGGTAGGCGCGGCTATTGTCCCCGATATCGACCAGCGCCGAGGCCGAGGGGAGATAGGCCGTCTCGCGCCGCCGCGCGGTGATGGCACGGGCATCGGCCGCCTGGGCAAGCGCGAAAGGTACGTCCTCGCCCGCGCCGCCCAGCTCGACACTGGTCACCCGCAGCCCCGCCGCCAGCGTCAGCACCGGCAGGATGCGGTAGCTGGCCTCGCCATAGCCGGTGATCTCGAACACCGTGTTGCGCACGCCGGTGGTCGTCGGCAGCGCGGCGATGACCGCGCGATCGTCGCTGGCGGCGGTCCCGGCGGCAAGCGCCGCGGGCAGATCGCCGAGCCGACGGGTGACGGTGTTGCGGTTGTCGATCACGCTGCTGCCAAACACCCAGCCGAAGCCGCTCGCCCCGACCGGCTGCCAGATGCGCGTCTCGTTGGCGATCATGCGCGTCTCGTTGCGCTGCCGGAACAGGCGCGGCGCGCCGCCGGGCGCGGTCGCATCGTAGCGTTCGGTGAGATCCTGCGCGCCCATGCCGGTGGACGACTTGATCCGCACATCGCCGATCCGCCCGCTTACCACCAGCTGCGCCTGCCCGTATTGCGCGCGGCTTCCCTCGACGACCTGCGCCGAGCTGACCAGCCGCCGCGCGCCGTTGCGGTCGGCATACTGGCTGTCGTCGGCATCGGTGTCCTGCCCGAGCAGGATCACGTCCGCGCTCCAGTCCGGCGCGATCTCGACACGCAGCGCGGCGCGGCCCGAAAGGATCGCGGTGCGGTTGACGTTGCGTCGCCCGATCGCGGGCTTGTCTATATAGCCGCCGAGCGTTGCCGCATCAAGGTTGAGCCGCAGCGTCGCGGTCTCTCCGGCGAGCGGCAGGTTGAGCGTCGCATGGGCATCGCCCCCTGGCTCGCCATTGGCGATGGCGCTCGCCCCGCCCGACACGACCAGGCTCGTCTCCCCGGCCTCGGGCGCGCGCGGCACCAGCCGGATGATCCCGCCGAGCGAACCCGCCCCGTAAAGCGTGCCTTGCGGCCCTTCGAGGATCTCGACCCGCTCCATGTCGGACAGGCGCAGGTCGGGATCGGGCGCGTTGTAACTGAGGCGCAGGTCGCCGAAATACTGGCCGACGGTCGCCTGCGTCGGCCCGGTGAAGCTCGAATCCGCGATGCCGCGAATGAACAGCTTGTTGCGCCCGCTGCCGAGATAGGTGGAACTGACGGTCGCCGCGCGCTGCATGATCTTCTCGGTCCCGCCCACCCCGCCGCGCTGGAGCACCTCGCCATCGAGCAGCGTGACCTGCGCCGGCACCTCGGCGAAGGTCAGGTCGCGCTTGGTGGCGGTGATGGTGATCGGCTCGCCCTCGACCATGGGCGGCGGTGCGCTGGTGGGCGCCGGTCGCGGCGCAGCGCGCACCGGGCGCGGGCGCGACATCAGCGCGGCGCGGCGTGGGGCGGTGACCAGCCGCCACGCGTTGGGGCCGACCCGTACCGCCTGAAGCCCGCCCTCCCGCGCGAGGCGCTTCACGGCGGCCTCGGCATCCATACTTCCCCGGATCCCCGCGACCCGCACGCGACCCGTCGCCGGATCGGCAATGACGATGCTGGCATTGGTCGCCCGCGCAACGCCGATGGCGACTTCAGAGACGGTGCCTGCAGGAATGGCCAGCTCGGCGCGCTGCGCCGAGAGCGGCGCGGCGGTGACAAGCGCACTCGCGCACAGGTGGGGGACGATGGACCTCATGGCGTCACCGCGCAGCGATCTCCCAGCCATCGGCGCCCTCGCGCACGCTCACGCCGAGCAGCGGTTCGAGCGCGCGTGGATCGGCGCGCACCGCATCGGTGGCGATGCTGCCCGACAGGCGCGTCGCACGATCCGCGCTGGTGAAGCGCGTGCCCGTCGCGCGGGAGAGCTCGGCGGCGATTTCGGCGAGGCTCGCCGCTTCGAAGCTGATCCGTCCGCGCCGCCATTCGCCGACCGCGTGCGGATCGACCGCGCCCGGGCGATACCGCCCGTCGCTGCCGCGCACTGCGCGGCCGCCGGCAGGGACCTTGAGATTCTGGCCGGCAGGGTTCACGATCACCGCGCCTTCGGCAACGGTGAGGTCAAGCGTCTCGCCCGCGATCCGCACGTCGAACACCGTGCCCGCGTCGACCAACCGGTCATCGCCCACTGTCAGCACGAAGGGGTTGGCTTCGTCGTGACGGATGGTGAAGAGTGCCTGCCCCTCCTCGAGCCGCGCCATGCGCGTCCCCTCGATCGCGATGCGGCTGCCGCCCGCGAGCTCGACCTTGCCGCCATCACCAAGAGCGATGAGGCGCGTCTCGCCCGGCCCGGTCTGGTAGGTCGTGCCGCCGGGCGAGAGCCACAGCGCCGAGCTCAGCGCCAGCACCAGCGCGGCGGCGATCGCTCCGCCGAGCCAGCCGCGGCGGCTCGTGAGCCAGCCGGGCGCGTTCTCGTTGGCGGCAGGCGCGTAGCCGGGCGCAGGTAGCAGCGCCAGCCCGGCGTCGGCCTCCTCGAGCGCGTATTGCAGCGCGTCATATGCCTCGGCGTGGGCCAGATCGGCCTCGAGCCAGGCGGTGAAGCCCTCCCAGTCGTTGAAATCGGGCTCACGCATGGCGATCGCCCAGGCGACGGCCAGTTCGCGGATCGGCGTGTCAGGGTTCATCTCTTCTGGCCTCCTGACCCATAGACGGAGACGTTTGCCTCATGCCTCATCGATTACCTTCCAAATCTCCGCGATGCGGGCATAGACGTGTCTGAGGTCGTTCTCGACTGTGCCCCGGCTCACCCCGAATTCTTCGGCCAGAGCGCGATGGGAGACGCCGTCGATACGGTGGCGGCGGAACAGTGTAGCGGCGCGCTCGCCCACCTGTTCCAAGGCTTTCTGGACCAGCTCTAGCTGCTGGCGCGCAGCCAACTCGCGGTCTGGGCCCAAGTCAACGACTGTATTGTCTGCAGTACCAAATTGCGTATCGAACCATGCTTTCTCCCTGAGGGCTGTCTGTCGCTCGGAACGGTAGCGGTCGATCAACAGCCGGTCGGCGGTGCGCATCATGTAGCCGATCTGGCAGGCGGCCTCGGGATCGGGCGCGGCGGCGAGGCGCAGCCACAGATCCTGGAGGAGATCCTCCACAGCGTCACCGGCACCTCGCGCCTTGAGGAAGCGCAGCAGCCTCGGGCGCTGGGCGAAGTATGCCTGCTCGAGCTTGTTGTTGGGGGGCATAAGTGAAGTGCACCGGTGGTCGGACGTGGGCTTTCGTCAATGTCTGGGAGTCAACTCGATGATTTTGCTGCTACGTGCTCAATTCGCGGGCTAGAAGAGTGGCTCAAGACGGTTTGGCCCTGTAGCAGGCCTGAGCAGGTTTCAAACCCTGCTCGACGAAACCCGTTGCTACATCGGTTCAATGAACGGCTGTCATGCCGACCTGGAGCACAAAGGCGCGCCAGGATACAGGCTGTCCCGATAGCGGCTACAGAATGCTGCGGTCATGTACAATTGAAGCACCAGTACAAATTGCGATGGCCTTTGCGATCTGAGATTCGACCAACCCGACCAGGCAGGCGCACGTTCGAAAGCGGGCTGGTCCCAATGACAGATTCGGTGCAGCCCATTCAGGCCATGACTGCGGAACTGCCAAATCGCTGCGGATCTCTCCATCGAACCGAGTCGGAAAATCCGATAATCCCGTTATGGAGCTCTGAAGCCAGGCGCGATGGCTTGCAGTGCGCCTTGCAACACTCGCGCGCCAGCCTGAGATATTTCCGGGCCGTTCCCGGGAATCATCGCTGTTTCGGCAGTTGGGTTTTGCCTCTGGCACCCCGGAGTATGCTTTCGCGCTGCCGGTCAATCAGTTGCAGCTGCGGACACGCCTCCCGATTGTCCTGCAGCTTGAGCGCGCAGTTCTGGGCGGGAGCACCAATGGTCCTGGCTACGACCAGCAGCCTTTCGCGCGGGGGGGGGGGCACCGACCGGGTCTCACAGCAAGTAAGTGAAGGCGCCGCGCGCGATATCCGGAGTTAGCGTCCGCGTTCGTGGTGTAATTTCTGGTGTAGATTGAGGTGATCGCA
>ERZ1066122.1520-NODE-1520-length-18321-cov-14.060550_pt1 | contig 18321 bp, 18 predicted proteins | sample MGYA00382769_ERZ1066122 | MGnify/ENA primary metagenome ERZ1066122 (study PRJEB33369, sample SAMEA5778352) | biofilm metagenome | biome: Industrial cooling water; feature: Water cooling tower basin; material: Biofilm | place: United Arab Emirates | collected... | reverse complement strand
CACGTGACCCCATCATTACGAATGATGTGCTCTACCAACTGAGCTAAAGCGGCGCCCGTCGTGATCGCGGGATAGCGCAATCGCTACCACACGCAATCGCAAAAGGTGGAGGCCCGAGCCGGAATCGAACCGGCGTATACGGATTTGCAGTCCGCTGCGTCACCACTCCGCCATCGGGCCGAGCCATCCGTTGGGCCCATAAGGCCGCACCGGATAGAGCGCGCGCCCTAGCGAGTCCCGCAGGCAAAGGCAATCACTCTTGCGCACCCCCACACGAGAAGCCGGTGCACGCGCCGTCCTTCCGCAACGTCAGGCTGGACCAAAGCCCGATTGCACGGCAAGGCAACGCCCATGACGATAGCCAGCTTGCTCGCACCGATCACCGGCCAGCCCGGCCCGGCCCGCCTTGCTCATGCGCAGGATTGGATGCAGGGGCGCACGCTCTATGGCGGCGCTTCCGCACTGGTCGCCTACACCATGGCAACCCGCGCCTTCCCCGACCTGCCGCCGCTGCGCTCGGCGCAGATCGGCTTTGTCGCGCCGGTGGGCGAAGAGATCGCGCTCACCGCAGAAATCGTGCGGCAAGGCCGCAATGTCACGCAGGTGCGCAGCGAAATCCTGTCGGAAGGCAAGGTCGCTCTCACCGCGTTCTGGCTGTTCGCGACCGGGCGCGAGGCCAATGCACTGCGCCCGGCCGATCCGCCCGCAGACTGGCCCGGCCCGCCCGAAGACAGTGCGCCCGCCATGCAGCAAGGCGCCCCGTCCTTCATCGCACATAATTTCGATATCCGTTACGGCCAGGCCAAAGGGGGCGATCACGGCGCCACGGTGCGGCGCTGGGCGCGGCTGACAGAAGCGCATGGACTCGATCCCGTCGCCAAGCTGGTGCTGATGGGGGATGTCATGCCGCCGGGTGCGATGCGGATCATGCAACGCCCCGGACCGATCAGCTCGATCAACTGGTCGTTCAACGTGCTTGATCCGCAATCGATGTCGCCGGATGGCTGGTATCTGGCCGAAAATGCCAGTCAGTTCGCAGCGGATGGCTATTCCTCTGAGCGGTTGCGGATGTGGGACAGCACCGGACGGCAGGTGCTCGACGGGATGCAATGCGTGGCGGTGTTCGGTTAGGGCCTGACTGCGCTCAGCCCAGCACGTGACCCGTCACACATCGTCGAATTGCGGGCGGCGCTTCTGCATTTCGGCCATCACTGCCTCAACCTGATTGGGACTGCGCATGATGGCATGCTGTTCGAGGCTTTCCTCAAGCAGGATCGCATCGGTGCTGCGTTCAAACATGGTCGCATGCAAGCGCTTGGCCGCGCGGATCGCGTGCGGGTTCTTGTTGGCGATGGTCCGGGCGATGGCAGTGGCGCGTTCGAGCGGGTTGTCCTCGACATAGGTCGCCAGCCCCAAGGCTTGCGCCTCGGCCCCGGTGAATTCGCGATTGGTATAGATCAACTCGCGCAGCACATCATCGCGCACCAGCCCGCGCCACAGCGCATAGCCGCCCATGTCGGGCACCAGCCCCCATTTGAGCTCCATGATCGCCATGCGCGTGTCGGGATGGACGACGCGGATGTCGGCACCGCTCGCGATCTGCAAGCCACCGCCAAAACACACGCCATGCACCGACGCTATCACCGGCACCGGCAGCTTGCGCCACTGCATCGCCACCTGCTGGGCGCGGTTGGCATTGCCATAGGTGCGCTCTGTCAGGCTGGGCTCGTCGGGCGAGGGGTTGCGGGAGAAATTCGACAGATCAAGCCCGGCACAGAACGCCTTGCCTTCACCCGAAAGCACGACAGCGCGCACGCCCTTCATCCGCTGGAGCACACTGCCCGCCTCGATGATCCGCTCGAACATCTCGGGATCAAGCGCGTTCATCTTGTCAGCCCGGATCAGCCGGACATGGGCCACGCCGTCATCATCGAGATTGATAGTGACCCGCTCATTGGTGGACATGGTGGCAGCAAGCGGCATGGGGGAACCTTCTGTTTTCCGTGGTGAGTTGGGTAGGGCCAAGACTGGCGCAAGGCTGCGAGCAAGTCCAGCCGCAATCACACCATCCGCCGCGGGCCGATTGGCGGAGGAAAGCCGCTCAAACCCCCGGGATGGCGCGTCAGCATCGGGCCAAGCCGGTGCGCGGCGAGCTTGGCGTGCAAGCGCCTTGCCGCCAGTTCCGCGCTGGCCTGTTCGCGTGCCCAAGCCATCAACACTTCGTCAGGAAGGCGGCGCTGCGGGGCGGCGGCAAGCCGCCACAACAGCGCGAATTCGGGCGGATCAAGGCCAAGCCAGCAATCCTCGACCCGGCCATCGTGATGGAACAGATCGAGCGTCAGATCGCCGAGCTGGCGAAAGCGCGGCACGAAGGTCTCGCCAGCGGCAAAGAGGCTCGCGCCATCCATCACGGCCATATCAGGCCCGCGCGCTCAATATCTCCGCGACGCGGCGGAGATCATGGCCGAAGCGCCAGTCGCGATAGGAGCCGAAACGGCTCAACCGGATCCGGTGCTGCACCAGACCGGCAAAGAGCAGCGCAACCTGACAGAAGCCGGGCGCTGCTGCGAGCACCATATGCGCTCCGGGTGAAACCTGATCGACAGTGCCTTTCACCAGATGCGCGCTGACAGCCACGACCTGAAAGGCGGTGATCAACAGGGGGTAGATCCGGTTGGCGTTGAGCGCGACGAGGATCAGGCCCGCCAACGCAGCCGTATCGGCGAGGCCGAAAAATAGCGAGAACGCGCCCAGATCGGCAATCCCGTCGCTCAGCGTCTGGAACACCAGCGAAGGCGCAACGATAGTGCTGCCAAAGACGATGGCCAAGCCGCGTTCCGGCCCGCCGCCCCAGCGCCACAATGCAAACAGCAGGCTGACGAATATGATGTTCTGGATATCGGCCAGATAGGCGCCGATGAAGTCCGAGATCATCCCCGCACCTCGCACCAAGCGGCGGCGGTCATGGATGGTGTGGCCATCGGCACGCCCCGATGCCTGCGGTGGGCGCCGGGCATCTCATCGCGGACGGACACAGGCACCGTTACAGACGGGGGCCGCGACCTGCGCTGGCGCGCTCCAGCCCTTCGCGGAAAGCGCGGTTTTGCCTTCCACCACATCGCTCAGAACCACAGCGGCATTTATGCTGAGGATGACGGTGGCGAGAATGCAGGCGGCCATCGAAAGGATCGCAAGCAGCCGGAGGGGCACGGCATGCTCGCCGTCGAGCAGCTTGGGGACAAGCTGCGGTTCGTCCGGCTCCGTCTGATTCTCCGATGGCACGAAGGGCAAGGCGTCACCCAGCAGGATGCTACCGGTTTCATCGCGCGCCCAAGCCTCAACCAGCGGGAAAGTCCTGGCGGGTTGGGCGGCGCTGCTCGCCGGGACAACCGGCTGCGACGGGGCAGGTGTCGCGAGCGAGCGGGGATCACGCGGGCGGGACTGGGGCAGCTCCATCCGATTGTCGCGGTGGACTGCGCGATAATTCTCGACCAGCTCGGAGAGGCTGCCCGCGCTGTAGATATCCTTGAGAGCGCGGATGTGCTGGTTGATCCGCGATTCGGATACGCCAAGCTCGCTCGCAATCACCTTGATCGGGACGCGCCGGTCGATCCGCTGCATCACAGCGCGCTGCCTGTCTGTCAGCAGAGGTGTAGCGCTCGGCCGCATTCCCTTCTCCCAAAAACGGATGCCCGGGATTCAACCCAATGCATCCGTTCATGACAAGGAAAATTTTCTTTCCGAGGCGAATAATTTCAGAATGTTGGCGCGTGGTTACGCCGCCGTCGAATTGACCCCGACCGACGCGAGATAGCGCCGGATGTTGCGCGCGGCCTGCCGCAGGCGTTGTTCGTTCTCGACCATGGCGATGCGCACATAGCCTTCGCCGTTCTCGCCATAGCCCACGCCCGGTGCGACGGCGACCTGCGCCTGTGTCAGCAGTTGCTTCGAAAATTCGAGACTGCCCATGCCGCGCAAAGCAGGCGGAAGCGGTGCCCATGCAAACATTGAGGCCTTGGGTGACGGGATCTCCCAGCCCGCGCGCCCGAAGGCTTCGATCATCACATCGCGGCGCTTGCGATACAATTCGCGGTTGCTCTCGATGATGTCCTGCGGGCCATTGAGCGCCGCACACGCCGCCGCCTGAATCGGGGTGAAAGCACCGTAATCGAGATAGGACTTCACGCGGGTAAGTGCGGCAATCAACTGGCGGTTGCCGACCGCAAAGCCCATCCGCCAGCCCGCCATCGAATAGGTCTTGGACATTGAGGTGAACTCGATCGCGACATCCTTCGCGCCCGGCACCTGCATGATCGAAGGCGTGGGATTGCCATCGAAGTACAGCTCGGAATAGGCCAGATCGGACACCACCCAGACCTGATTTTCCTTGGCCCACGCCACCAGCCGTTCGTAGAAGGCGAGATCAACCGTCTCGGCCGTCGGGTTCGACGGATAGCTCACCACCAGCACCGAGGGGCGCGGCACGGTGAAATTGACCGCGCGATCGAGCGATTCCCAATAGTGTTCATCCGGCGTCGTCGGCACGGAGCGGATCGTCGCGCCCGCAATGATGAAGCCGAAGGTGTGGATCGGGTAGGACGGGTTGGGCGCCAGCACCACATCGCCCGGCGCGATGATCGCGGTGGCGAGGCTGGAAAGCCCTTCCTTCGAACCCATGGTGACAACCACTTCGGTTTCGGGATCAAGGTCCACCCCGAAGCGGCGCGCATAGTAATTGGCCTGAGCGCGGCGCAGGCCCGGAATGCCCTTGGACTGGGAATAACCGTGCGCATCAGGCTTGGCCGCGACTTCGCACAGCTTGTCGATGACATGCTGCGGCGGCGGCTGATCGGGATTGCCCATGCCGAGATCAATGATGTCCTGCCCGGCCAGCCGTGCCTGATGCCGCATCGCGTTGACTTCCGCGATCACATAGGGCGGCATGCGCTTCATGCGGTAAAACTGGTCGTTCATGGCGTGTCCTGATCTGGCCGGTGGCGACGTGGGGAATGCTGCGTCTCGTGCAACTCTAGGGCATTATCGGTCGAAGTGGGAAGGCGTTTTCGCTAGAAGGGCATCGACCAAGGGATTCTCCCGCTGCTTTGGCGACACAGCGCGGGATCAAGGGCGGGACATGTGCGGCAATGGCCAATGCGGAAGACAGCAACGAAATCCTCAACGCGGCGCTCGGCCAGTTCATGGCGATGCAAAGCGAAGCGATCCGCGACATGTTCGGCATGGGCGCCGGCGGCGCGAGCGGGATGACGATGCCACAAGGCTTTCCCGAAGGACTTGATCCGGCAGCGCTGTCGGGCGGGATGGCCGAATGGGCAGGGACCGCCGCGCAATTGCAGCAATTGTGGCTCGATTTCCTGACATGGCAGGCCGGCAGAAGCGCGGAAAAAGCGCAAAAAGGCGCCAATCTGCTCGATCCGGCGCAGTGGCTGGTGATCTCGCAAAGCATGCTGACCCAGATGCCGACCGATCTGTTCAAGGCGCAGGGCAGGCTCGTCGAGGAGTCGATGCAATTGTGGCAGGGCATGGCCGAACGCTTCATCCCCAAGCCGCAGGGCGCCGGGGTCGACCCGGCCGATCCGACTGGCCTGCCACGCAGCGACCGGCGCTTTGCCGATCCGGCATGGCGCGAAAACCCGGCTTTCCTGCTGATGCATCAGACCTACCTGATGCTGGCCGATTATTTCCGCACCAGCGTCAAAGGCATGAGCGACCTCGATCCGGCCAAGCGCCAGCAGCTCGAATTTGCTGTCAGCGCGCTTGCTGAAGCGATGAGCCCGGACAATTTCCTCCTCACCAATCCGGTGGTGATGAAACGCACCATGGAAACGCACGGGCAAAATCTCGTGCGGGGGATGCAGCACCTCATCAATGATCTGAAGCGCGGGCAATTGACCCACACCGATCCCGATGCCTTCCGGCTGGGCGAGAACCTCGCCGCCAGCCCGGGCAAGGTGGTGCACGAAACAGCAATGTATCAGCTGATCCAGTACAGCCCCTCGACCGAGGCGGTTTACGCAGTGCCGCTGGTGATCTTCCCGCCGTGGATCAACCGTTTCTACATTCTCGATCTGACCCCGAAGAAGAGCTTCATCAAATGGGCGGTGGATCAGGGGATCACGGTCTTTGTGGTGAGCTGGAAATCAGCCGATGCCAGCATGGCTGAGGTGGTGTGGGATGATTATATCCGCGCCCAGATGGAAGCGATCGATCATGTGCGCGCGCGGCTTGACGTGCCTGCCGTCCACACCATCGGCTATTGCGTGGCGGGGACAACGCTGGCCGCGACGCTCGCGATCCTTGCCCGGCGGGGCGAGGCCGACAAGGTGAAGTCCGCCACCTTCTTCACCGCGCAGGTCGATTTCGAGAAGAGCGGCGATCTCAAGTATTTCATCGATGATGCGCAGCTGGAGATGATCGGCAAGCTTTCGCCCGAAGGCTATCTGGACGGGCGCTATCTCGCGGCGACCTTCAACGCGCTGCGCGGACGCGATCTCATCTGGAATTATGTCGTCAACAATTACCTCTTGGGCGAGGATTACCCGGCCTTCGATCTGCTCCACTGGAACGGCGATGTCACCAATCTGCCCGCCAAGTGGCACAATGATTACCTGCGCGATCTCTACCGCGACAACAAGCTGGTGGTGCCCGATGCGCTGCACGCCGATGGCACGCCGATTGATCTGACGCGGGTGGCAACACCCTGCTTCATCCAGGCCGGACGGGAAGATCATATTGCCCCGGCCGAGAGCGTGTGGCGGGCGACGCAGCACTTCACCGGCCCGGTCGAATTCCTGCTCGCCGGATCGGGGCATATCGCGGGCGTCGTCAATCCGCCCTCGGCGAACAAATATCAATATTGGGTGGGCGACAGCACCGCCCCATCACTCGCGGCCTTTATCGAGAGCGCGGTCGAGCATCCCGGCAGCTGGTGGCCGCATTGGCTGGCCTGGCTTGAGCGACAGAGCGATGCGCGCGTCCCCGCCACCGGCAAGCGCGTGCCCGGCAGCAAGGGCGACCACGTGATCGAGGATGCGCCGGGCCGCTATGTAAAGACCCGCTAGGCCGCTCTTTTTCCAAGACTTCCTCCGTCCTTGGCGTGTTTATTGTGCGCTGCACAAAAAATGCTTGACTTCGCACACGCACACTCTATTTTGTGCAGTGCAACATGGGGTCACCCAAGGACGTGAGGACAATATGGCTGACGAGATCATCAAGGCTGACAATGTGAAGCCTGCCGCACCGGTTTCGAAGATCGATGCCGCGGCCGAGAAGGCCTATGCCGAAGCCGCTGCCAAGGTGGTGGAAGCCCCCAAGGCGACGGGCAAGGCTCCGGTCGTGAAGGCTGCTGCCAAGAAGGCAGCGCCCGCCAAGAAGGTTGCGGCTGCCAAGAAGGTCGCTGCCAAGCAAGCCGCGCCGAAGAAGGCTGCTGCCGCCAAGAAGCCCGCCCCCGCCAAGGCGGCGGCTCCGGTGGCCAAGGCTGCCGCGGTGCTTGCTACCCCCGTCACCACCATTACCAAGCTCAAGGATACCATCATGGCCACTGCCAAGAACACCGATTTCACCGCCACCGCCAAGACCGTGGCTGCCGATGTCCAGACCCGTGTGAAGGGTGCCTATGCCAAGACGGCTGAAGTCGCGGCGGAAGTCACCGAATTCAACAAGGCCAACGTCGATGCGGTCGTGGAAAGCGGCAAGATCTTCTTCGCTGGCGCGCAGGAACTGGTGAAGGACAATGTCGAAACCGGCAAGACCGTGATCGAAACCGTCACCGCCGATGCGAAGAAGCTGATGGAAGTGAAGTCGCCGACCGAACTCATGCAGATGCAGGGTGAACTCGCGCGCCGCAATTTCGATGCGATCGTCTCGTTCGGCTCGAAGCGCACCGAAGCCTGGGTGAAGCTCTACAACGAAGCCTTCGCTCCGATTTCGAACCGCGTGAGCATCGCGACCGAAAAGCTGACCAAGGCTGCCTAAGCCAATCTGTTTCTGAGCCGGGCCTCTCCTCTCTCTCCCAACCCGGCTTATGAAAGTGCGCTGATCAAGCGCAGGGCCGGATGAACCAAAAGCGGTTCATCCGGCCCTTTTTTGTGGTCGTGCGCCTGCCTCGTCTGCCAGTTCGTGCCGGCTCGCGGGAACAATGTGGCTTCAAGTCTCTTGCACACCTGCAAGCGAATCCCATAATGAAGGCCTATGCCCCGCAACCTTACCCCTCCCCTTGCGCAGAGCGCTGCCGCGCCGGTCATCCCGCTGACCCCGCTGCGCGCGGGTGACGACGACAAGGACGCGGACAAGGACGGCGCCGGCCAAGTCGGGGTTGCCACCAAGACCCGCACCAAGCCCAAGAAGCCGAGCCAGTACAAGGTGCTGATGCTCAATGATGATTACACCCCGATGGAATTCGTGGTGATGGTTCTGAAGCGCTTCTTTTCGATGGATCTCGAACAGGCGACCCGCGTGATGCTGCATGTCCATCAACGCGGCGTCGGAGTGTGCGGGATCTACACCTACGAAGTGGCTGAAACCAAGGTGCATCAGGTGATGGATTTCGCGCGGCAGAACCAGCACCCGCTGCAATGCACGCTCGAAAAGGCCTGATCAGCGCGCTTGCGGCACGGCCAGGCTGCGCGATGACAAGGCCTCGCCACCCCCGCACACAGGGGGACATGACCGCCGCGAAAAATGCCGCTATGGGCTGGAGGGAAAGCGGGTTTGCCCGCATGCAGCCACACCACCAACCGTCAGGCGACAAGGCGTTCCGGACCGCTCGTGCTCAGATTCCTCCCCGCCATTGATCGCTATATCCTGCGGCTCGTGATCGTGCCGATGGTCGGGGTGTTCGCGCTGGCGGCCTCGCTGTTCATGCTCGACAAGATGCTGCGCCTGTTCGATTTCGTCGCGGTGGAAGGCGGGCCGGTCGGCGTGGTGTTCCGGATGCTCGGCGCGCTGGTGCCGGAATATGCCAGCCTTGCCATCCCGCTGGGGCTGCTGCTCGGCATCCTGCTTGCCTTCCGCAAGCTCGCCACCTCGAGCGAACTCGATGTGATGCGCGCGGTCGGGCTGTCCTACGGCCGCTTGCTGCGCGTGCCCTATGCGATCACGCTGGTGCTGGTGGCGATCAATGTCGGGCTCGTCTTCTATATCCAGCCGGTCAGCCGCTATTACTACGAACAGCTCGAATATGAACTGCGTTCGGGTGCGCTCGGCGCCTCGATCAAGGTTGGCGAATTCAACAAGCTGGCGGATCGCTTCGCGCTGCGGATCGATGCCAGCGAAGATGAAGGCCGGCGCCTGATCGGTATCTTCGCGCGGGTCGCCAACGAAAAGGGGCAAGTGCTGTCCATCAGCGCGCGCGAGGGTCGCTTTCTGGCGACGAGCGACAACCCCGACACCATCATCCTGCGCCTGATCGAAGGCACCATCATTCAGGACACCAGCCTCAAGGAAAACGGGGCGAGCCCGCGCGTGCTTTCCTTCAGCCGCCACGATCTGCCGATCGATTTGCCTGCGATCGAACAATTCCGCGCACGCGGTGATTCGACACGCGAATATATCCTGCCCGAATTGCTGCGGATCAGCTGGAATGATCGCACCGCCCCCGCCCAGCGCGATGCCGGGCAGGCGACGTTCAACTACCGGCTTGTCGAAATCGTGATGATGCTGCTGATGCCGCTGCTTGCGGTGGCGCTGGCGATCCCGCCCAAACGCTCGACCAGCGCGCTCGGCGTGTTTGTCTCGATCGTGATGGTGGTCGCCTATCACAAGGTGAACCAATACGGCGAAGATGTTGCCTCGCTCGGGCGGATCGATCCGATCATCGCGCTGTGGGTGCCCTTTGTGCTGTTCGCAGCGCTCATCATCTGGATGTACACCCGCGTCGCGCATGTGCCGGGCGGCCAGCCCATCGGCGCGCTTGAAACCGCCGCGAGCAAGCTCGGCAAGCGGATTGCAACGCTCTTCGCCCGCCGCAAACGCCATTATCAGCCCGTGCTCCGCGATGGCGATGCCGATCTTGCTGCCCAGGCCGCGGAATAGAGACCGGCGCGATCCATGAACCTTGACTTCTTTCCCTCGCGCACGCTGACGCTTTATCTCGCCAAGATGTTCGCCGTGCGCATTCTGGCGGTGCTGTTCCTGCTGGTGCTGGTGCTGCTGGCGCTTGATCTGCTGGCGGCGACGGGCAAGATCCTCGAGGTGGCGGGCAATGGGCAGGCCGAAATCCTGCGCTATGCCGGGCTGCGCCTGCCGCAGCTGATTGCGCGGTTCCTGCCCTATTCGGTGCTGCTGGCGACCTTGATCACGCTGGTGACGCTCAACCAGAACAGCGAAGTGGTGGCGATGAAGGCAGCAGGCCTGTCAGCCCATCAGGTACTTGCCCCGCTGCTGCTGACGGCGGCGATGGTCTCGCTGCTCAGCTTCGGTTTCAACGAACGCGTGGTGACGCGCGCCAATGCCGCACTCAACGGGTGGGAGCGCAGCGGATTCGCCGCGATCCCGCCAGCCCCCGATGTGCGCGCGAATATCTATCTCACCGATGGCACCAACATCCTTGTCGCGGCCAGCCTCGCCGGGCGGGGCGGCACGCTCGAGATGACGGGGGTGACCTGGTATGCCCGCGGGCCGGGCGGGATTATCCGCGAACAGGTCAAAAGCCCGCGCGCGGTCTATGCGGCGCCCGGCTGGCGGCTCGAAAAGCCGGTGCGCTTCGACGTGGCGAGCGCCTTGTCCACCCCGCTCGAAACCCTTGTCGTCGGCAAGACGCTGACCCCTCAACGGATCGATCTGCAAGCGGTTGATGCCGATGCGCTCGGCTTCTTCGAACTGCGCGGCACGATTGATGCTTTCGAGGCGACCGGCCGCCGCACCTCGGAACTGCGCGCCAAGTGGTGGCACCGCATCTCTGGGCCGCTTTCGGCGCTGCTGATGCCGCTGCTCGGGTCAATCGCCGCTTTCGGGCTCGCCCGGTCGGGGCAATTGTTTGTCCGTGCGATCATCGGGATGGCGCTGGGCTTTGCCTATTTCGTGGTTGATAATGCCGCGCTCGCGATGGGCAATTTCGGCGGCTATCCGCCCCTGCTTGCCGCGTGGGCGCCCTTCGTGCTGTTCCTGCTGGTGGGCGAGACCGTGCTGATCCGGACCGAGGAGTGAGCAATTGGTCGCTCAGGCTGGCGCGGCCCGCCGATGCGGCGGCCATGCCGCAGATCGAACGCGCTGCCGCGGTCGCCTTTGCGGGAGAGGCGGCGATCGATCCATCCCGCACCCGTTCGCCCGACGATTATGCCCGCCTGATCCGCAAGGGCCACAGCCTTGTCGCCCATGTCGGCGAGGCCATGGCCGGGTTTCTCGTGGCCGAGCCGTTCCGCCGCGAACTCCACATCTGGGAAATGGATGTCTTGCCCGCGTATCAGCGCCGCGGGATCGGCGCCGGGCTGGTGCGCGCAGCGATGATTGATGCGCGCAACACCGGGTTCAACGCGCTCACCCTCACCACCTTCCGCGATCTGGCGTGGAACGCCCCCTTCTATGCGCGGCTGGGCTTCGCAGAGGTCACGGCGCTCGATGCGCACCTACGTCTCGCGGGTGAACTCGCCAACGAAGTCGACGACGGCTTGCCCGCCGACCGGCGCTGCGCGATGATCTGTTTTCTGGATTGAGCGAAGAAGGGGACCTACCCCCGCTTGCCCATCGTGCTGCGCGCAATCCGGCTGACCAGCGTCAGCATGCCGGGATGATTGGCGCCTTCATAGGTCGACCCCGTGCCCAGTTCGCGCGCCAGACGGCGGTGGGCTTCGGGCAGATCATGATAGGGCATCGAGGGCATCAGGTGATGCAGCGCATGGTAGCGCAGGCCGACCGGCGCCCAGATTTCCGCCGCCAGCCCTGGCGGCGGCACGTTGACGCTGTCGAGGAATTGTGCCGTCACCGTCATCGGTTCGCCTTCGTTCTCCCACAGATGCGCCACCAGCGTGCGCAGCTGATTGAGCACGGCGGTGAAGGAGAAGATCGCAAGCGCGATCAGCAAGGGCCGCCAGCCGATCACGAACGGGCTGGCAAGCAGGACAATGGCCCACGCGCTGGCGAGCGCTTCCTGCCAGCGCACGCGGCGCACCAGATCGCCTTCGGGCGGACGACGGCGGAATTCCGGATTGATCGAGAGCGCCGAGAACCGCTCCCACACAAAGGTGCGCACCGCCGGGATCACCGCGCCAAGCGGGACCAGCACGGCAAACCGCACCACCAGCGCTAGCGGCGCCAGCAGCGCAACCAGCACGAAGGCCGGCAGGCTCCACGGCTTCATCAGCGCGAGCGGGAGATATTCGGGATCTTCCGCGGTGCCATATTGCGTGCGCTTATGATGGATGGTGTGGACGCCTTCATACATGAAGCTCGGCGTCAGCATGGGAATCCCGACCAGCAGGTTCCAGCCGGTGCGGAAACCCGGCAGCGCATCGCGGTGGATATGCGTGAGTTCGTGGATGAACATCAGCGCGCGATACAGCGCGAGTGCGGCCACCAGCCCCGCTGCCACCTGCACCGCCAGCGTGTGGCTGAGAATGGCGACGGCAATTCCGGCATAGCCGATCCCTGCCGACAGCAGCATATCGGGCCAGTAAATCCCGGGCCGGGCCTCGCCCAGCCCTTTCGTCAGATCGCGCGCGGCGCGCAGCATATCCTTGTCGTCCACGCTCTGGAACGCCGCGCGGGTGGCGCGAACGGGCGCGTCCTTGCGAACAGGCGCGGCAGCAGAAAGGGATTGGGGCATGGTCATGATCGGGAACTTTTCAACAAATTGGCCGCGCTCTTAGCCCAGATCACACTGCCTTGCCAAACCGAGTGTGGTGATGACAGTGATCGAGGCGCTTGCGCCTGTCGTCAACACACGACACAGACGCATTGATCCAACGCAATACGGGACGATAGCTTTGGCAGACGCACCCCTTAACGCCGCAGACATAGGAATTGTGCCCGTCAGCGACAAGCGCGGGCGGGCACGCTTCGTCGATTGCGGGCGTGCCTTTTCTGACCGGCTGCCGCATTTCGTGCCGCAACTGCGCAGCGAACAGCTTGAACTGATCGACCCGGCGAAAAATCCCTTCTTCGGCCACGGGCGGGCGCAATTCTTCATCGCAACCCGCGGCGGCCGCGATGTCGGGCGGATCTCGGCGCATATTGATGATCTTGCGCTCGCCATGCCGGCCGAACAGGGGTTTGGCCCCGGCACCGGCTTTTTCGGCTATTTCGACGCCAGTGATGAAGCCGTGGCTCATGCCCTGCTGGCCGCCGCCGAGGCCTGGCTGCGCGCAGAGGGCATGCAGCGGATGATGGGGCCGATCTCGCTCTCGATCTGGGAAGAGCCGGGCCTGCTGGTGCGCGGGCAGGATCATGCGCCTATGATCATGATGGGCCATCACCCCGCAGCCTATGCCGGCTGGATCGAAAGCGCCGGACTTGGCCGGGCGCAAACCCTGTTCACCTATGAGCTCGACATCAGCAAGGAATTCCCCCCGCTGGTGCAGCGCATCGTCAAATCGGGTGAGCGGAACGCGCGCATCAATGTGCGCCGGGTCGACAAATCGCGCTGGGATGATGAAGTCGCGATCGTGCTCGGCATTCTCAATGATGCCTGGTCGGACAATTGGGGCTTTGTGCCCTTCACCCCCGCCGAAGTGGCCTATGCGGGCAAGAAACTGCGCCCGATCATCTTTGAAGAACTCAACATGATTGCGGAAGTCGATGGCAAGCCTGTCGCCTTCATGCTGACCTTCCCCGATATCAACATGGTGCTCGCGAAAATCCGCGGCAAACTGTTCCCGTTCGGCTGGTTCCACCTGCTGCGCTGGCTGCGCCACCCCAAAGGCGCGGGGATGCGCGTGCCGTTGATGGGGGTCGTCAAGGAGCTGCACAACAGCCGGCTCGCCAGCCAGCTCGCCTTCATGATGATCAGCGCGATCCGCAACGAGGCGCATGGCACCTTCGGTTCAACCCGCGGCGAGATCGGCTGGATCCTCGAAGACAATCAGGGAATGGTGGCGATTGCCGATACCATCGAGAGCCACATCAACCGCGAATATGCGATCTACGCAAAGCCTATCGCCTGATCGGCTTTCCCGAAGAAAAAAGGCCTCCACCCGGGTAGAGTGGAGGCCTTTCGGGATCGTATCACCAGCCGCTTGGACGGGAGGGGGGTCTCGGCGGTGACAAAAGCCTAAATGCGCTTCCGTAACGTCAGTTCCCGGCCCTTTGAAAATTTTTTTGCGGCCCAAAATGCCAGCGGGCCTATGGCTTGCGGCGATGCCAGCGTAAGGCGATCCCGTGGAACCACACTGGCCATCCGGCTGTTGCCCCACCACATCCCTGTCTCTTGATCCCCCAGCGGAGCGAAGCCCATGTCTCTCGGTCAACAGGTTGCCAGCCAGCTTCCCTTCCTCAGGCGCTATGCCCGCGCGCTGACAGGCTCGCAGACCAGTGGTGACGCGCGGGTGCGCGCGCTGCTCGAAACAGCGCTGAGCGATGCAAGCTTGCGCCAGACGATCAGCGAAGGGCGTATCGGGCTCTATCGGGCTTTCAGCAGCCTGTGGGCCGCACGCAGCCACGAAGACGCCGCAAGCCCGGCGCCGGCAAGCGAGCACGAAGCCGGTGCGCAGGCCCGTCTCGCTGCGATTGCCAGCACCGCCCGGCAGGCCTTGTTGCTGACCACGTTGGAGGAATTCTCCGCCGCGCAGGCCGCCGACATCCTGGGGCTCTCGACCGAAGATGTCACCGCGCTGGTGGCGCAGGCGGTGGCCGAGATTGAACGCGAACAGGCGACCTCGGTGCTGATCATCGAGGATGAACCGCTGATTGCAATGCAACTCGAACATCTTGTCGGTGGGCTGGGCCATATGATCTTTGGTACCGCGGCGACCCGCACCCAGGCGCTTGAGGTGATGGGCGACAAGGTTCCGGGTCTCGTGCTGGCAGATATCCAGCTTGCCGATGGCTCATCAGGGCTTGATGCCGTCGACGATATCCTTGCGATAGCCAGCGTGCCGGTGATCTTCATCACCGCCTATCCCGAACGCCTGCTGACCGGTGATCGGCCCGAGCCGACCTATCTTGTCACCAAGCCGTTTCAGGAAGCCACGGTGCGGGCCGCGATCAGCCAGGCGCTGTTCTTCGGTTCGAGTCGGCCTTTGGGCTGATGCTTCGGGCCAGCTACCGCGCCTCCCCATCCGGCCACCAATGATACCATCAGGCTATGGTGGCCGGGTGGGGAGGCGGGGTGGGCGGTCTGAGATGCGCGCAGCGCAAAAAGCACTTCACGCGCGGATCCGGAAATCACCGCGCCGTCGCACCGGCACCCGCATCACGCAGGTCACGCCTTCGGGGGCGAAATCGAGCGTGACCGGACGGCGCAATTCATGCGCGACAATCTTTTCGATCAACTCGGTCCCGAACCCGCGCCACCGGGTCTGCGCTACAGGCGGCCCGCCGCTTTCGCGCCAGGTGATTTCGGCAAGGCCTTCCTCGACCATCTCCCAGCTGACCGCGATGGCCCCGCCCGGCACGCTCAGCGCACCATATTTGGCCGCGTTGGTCGCCAGTTCGTGGACCGCAAGGCCAAAGGACAGCGCATCATTGGGCGCGAGTTCGACCGGCGGGCCTTCGATGGTGACGACCTGTTCGGACGTGGTGCGGCAATGCTGCAATTCCGCCTCGATCACCGCGCGGATCGGTGTGGTCCCCCAGTCGGTGCCGGTCAGAAGATCATGCGTGGCGGACAGCGCCCGGATGCGCCCTTCTAAACTATCGGCAAATTCATCGAGATCATCGGTGCGCCGCCGCGTCAGCGACAGGATCGAGAGCACATTGGCGAGCGTGTTCTTGACCCGGTGATTGAGTTCGCGGCTCAGCGAATTGCGGATCGAATGCTGTTCCTCGAAGAAGGCGAGCCGCTTCTGATCCTCATAGGCCTGCTGGGTCAGCAGCCGTGCTAGCAGCATCAGCAGGCTGGCGAGCGCAAGCCCGAAAAACAAGGTCACCATCGACAGCGGGGCGAGCACCTGCGGGCCCGCCGCCTCAACCACCAGCAGCAGCTTGCGATTGGCGATGGTCACCGGCTGTGCCAGCCGCTCCGTCCCGCCGCCCGAGAGCGAATGCGCGACGAGCAAGTGATCCGTCCCCGCCTTGCCGTCATAAAGCCTCACGCCCAGCGGCGGCCCGTCGCTCGCCCCGACCGCCGAATCGAGGAAGGTGCGGGCGTTGAACGGGGCATAGACAAAGCCCCGTAACTGCGCTTCGCCGCCGCTTGCCGGAGGCGGCGCGAACACCGGCATGAAAATGATGAACCCCGGCGCATAGCCGCCCGCGCTTTGCGCGACCTGTATGCGTCCGGAAGTGACCGGACGGCGCAGCCGCGCGGCCTCGTCCATCGCAGCCGCGCGCACCGGATCGGAATACATGTCATAGCCGAGCGACCGTTCGCTCGCCGCGCTGCGCGGGGCAAACATCATCACCGGGGCGATGCGCGGCTTGGTGTGGCTCGCCGGTGGGCGGACTTGCGGAAAACCGGGGCGGGTGCGGCGGGTTTCTTCCATCAGCCGCGGCAGATCGTCCTTGTCGGTCACCGCGCTCCAGCCCACCCCTTCGGCCCCGCGCACCCCGACCGCCAACTGCAACGTGGCGACAAAATTCTCGAACCTCTGGGGCGAGACCTCATCCAGCGCCGAAAACAACGCCGATCCGGCCCGCAGATAGGCCGAAAAGCTGTTGCCCCGCCGATCAAGCGCGGCGGCAATGCTTTGCGCATAATCGCGCATCGCTGCGCGTTCCCGCGTGCGCGCGTTGCTTTCGATCGCGAACACGCTCACCAGCGTGATCGCAGCGATGGTGATGAAGATCACCAGCGGCACCGCGCGCGGATAATCGATCAGCCAGCGCCGCGCCCGCCCCCCTGCGGGAGGCGCGATCACCGCGGCCGCATCACGACCCGCAAGGGTTGGAGAAGGAGGCGCCTCGTTCATGAGGGGTGCTGCGGGGCCTTTCGGAACATGCCTGTCTGCCAAGCGGAACCAAACACATGGCGCATCGTTCCGCGTGCGTCCATGCCATTGCTACCGTGGTGGCAATGGACATTGCCCGCAGATCGGTTCAAGGTCAGCAGGAAACGGGCGGGATCAAGGAAGACCTAAGCGCTTATGGCCTCTGATGGCTCCAACAAATTTCCGCGGCAGGCGGGCTCCGGCACGGCGCGGCGGCGCGGCGGCGCCAAGGCGGCACCGGAGTGGGCTGACGGGCTGAAACAGCTTTATGATGCGGTGGTGGAGGAAGACCTTCCCGACCAGTTCCTTGATCTTCTGGCGAAGCTCGATGAACAGGAGATGCCGCCGCAGGGCCGGGGAGGATCGTCTTCCTCCGGCCAGGGCGATGCCCGATGAGCGAGAGCGATCCGGCCACCCCGCTGCGCAGCGCGCAGGACAAGGCCGATTTCAAGCGCCAGTTGACCGCTGTCGTGCCGCATCTGCGTGCCTTTGCCCGGGGCCTGTGCGGCCGTCCTGACATGGCGGATGATCTGGTGCAGGAAACCATGCTCAAGGCATGGGCCGCGCAGGACCGGTTCGAGCCGGGCACCTCGATGCGCGCCTGGACCTTTGTCATCCTGCGCAATGCCTATCTCACCGATATGCGGCGCAACCGCTTTCGCGGCGAATATGACGAAGGCGTCGCCGAACGCATCCTCACCGCGCCCGCCGGGCAGGAAGAGCCGATCCACCTCTCCGATCTGCACCGCGCGCTGCTGACGCTGCCTGCCGAACGGCGCGAGGCGCTGTTGCTGGTGGGCGCAGGCGGTTTTTCCTACGAGGAAGCCGCCGCGATCTGCGGCTGCGCCGTCGGCACCATCAAGAGCCGCGTCGGCCGCGCCCGCGCCGCGCTGTCGGAAATGCTCGCAAGCGGCAATATCCCGCAGCGCTCGGTCGATGATGCCACCGCCCACCGCGCGATCCTTGAAGAACTCGATGCCGTGTCGGGGGGCTATATGGGCTCACCCGATGATGGCGACGAGGATTACTGAGCGCCGGTCAAGCAAAAGCCCGCCGCACCGGGTGGTGCGACGGGCTTTGCTGTTATCCATCAGAGCGGGCGCTTACGCGTAGGTCCACACCGTCCCGCGCGCGAGGTTCTCGGACGCGAAAGCCCAGTTGAGCTTGTTCTCGACCACCGCATCAAGATAGCTCGGGCGCTTGTTCTGGTGATCGAGGTAATAGGCGTGTTCCCACACGTCGAGCACCAGCAGCGGGTTGAAGTCGCTGTCGGCCAGCGTGTCGG
>ERZ1066122.1516-NODE-1516-length-18365-cov-7.012288_pt1 | contig 18365 bp, 11 predicted proteins | sample MGYA00382769_ERZ1066122 | MGnify/ENA primary metagenome ERZ1066122 (study PRJEB33369, sample SAMEA5778352) | biofilm metagenome | biome: Industrial cooling water; feature: Water cooling tower basin; material: Biofilm | place: United Arab Emirates | collected... | reverse complement strand
AGTCTATACTACCAGATGCAGTACCTCGGTTATCGATATACTACAACAAAACGGAACATGATTCTCTAGAAAAGACAGAAAACGACTCTGTCGAAGTGAAGAAACGAAGAATCCGTTGGCATTGGGGCTTCGGATCAAAGAAAAACTTTGAAGAAATGGACAATTAAATGCGTGTTTTAATCTCATGCGCGAATTTTTTTTGTTTTATTTTGCATTTCAATTCACATTAAAAAAAAAATTTGCTAAGGCCTGATTTTCGCTTTCCCTTTTCGATTTCACTATATATAGAATTCGCACAACAACCGACCAATCAGACTCCTTTTTCGGGTTGGCCTTCGGACAGGACCAGGTATAAATAGAGGTCAGATATCTTAAGCACATAAATCGAAAAATCTCCTTTCAACAAACAAAGAAATAAAAGAGAGTCAAAAATATTGTGTCCTAAAAAAAACTGCGGCTCTATGGCAAATATTAGCACGATGACAATAGATTTTGGAATATTACTCTCAATGGAAAAGGAAAGAAGGACGGAGCTTATCGATGAAATGAAAGGCGCATTTCTAAGAGCATTAGAAAGCAAAAAGGGATGTCATTCACATATTGAAGTTTTAGATAAAAGAAACAGCAACCGCAATGCTTATGATGATGATGGTGGTGATGAAGAAGAAGAAGAAGACGATAGCAGCAAAATAGCGCGTGAATGTATTATTCGAAAAGAGATGGAGCTTCTGTTTGAAACGATAAAAGTAAACCCTGAATATGCTGTAGTGTTTGTGTATTATTTACTGCGCACCAACGAGCAGCCGCAGTATCTTTTCACTTTTCAGAGAACGCTACAAGCAGGTTATAAACACAGTCAATGGAACAGCGCAGTGAATAATTTTTCACAGCTTACGACAACAACGTATCATGCTCTGAAGCTATTCAAAGATCTCCTAGTGTATTTGGCATCAGCACTGTCTTCGTGTAGTGTAAACCTATGAAACTCGTATTTTTTTTGGTTGTAAATAAAAAAAAAAGAACACTTTTATTGTTGCTACATGGAGCCTTCGTTGGCACGGGCAAGTAATGCGGCGATAACGCCTACTAATTGTCTGATTCCCTCTGATGCTTCGTTGCTAATCGTGTAACATCCGTACAATATCAAAACGGTAAGTGCGATAGCTGCGATGAGAAAGCTGACTTTAGGTAGAAGATAGTTCCCAGGATTGACTTCGTGACATTGTTTGCCTGATTTACATTGACATCCCTCGCCTATCATGTAATATTCATTTTCAGTGCAAAAGTCTGCTAGTCTTAGCGATTGCAGCCACCAAGTAAGCCCCCGACCCAGAATTGTTGCTTGCAATGCGCCAGGTAAATGAGGAGTAGCAGTGCAATTTTCTTCCACACCACAGCCCGAAGCTTCGTTGAAGTTAAGTAGCAATAGCAACGGTGATGGATTCGCACTATTCGAACTTTGCAGTAAAAGCTCATACAGTATTTGAGAGCAATTAACTAGAAAACTCGAATCCGTGCTACTGAGAGAGGTGGAATTGTTATAGAATATGTTTTTCAAATTGAACGGAATCTGTGGTGAAGGAGTATCAGCGATTGAAGTGGGAGCTTGTTCAAAGTTGGATGATAAGTTTAGCGGCATGATTTGTACAAGTACCAATGGAGCCTGTATACCGTTCTCTTTGATGTACAAATCTAGAAGATATTCAAAGAGTTGCGTTTTCAATGGCGGTGCAAACATATCCATGTAGAAACGACCTCTGCACACAGGATCTGCATCACAAATGGGCATGCTCTCTCTTGCTAGGCAACGAAAGACTAGGTCAGCGGAATATTGCGCTAAACCGCTGCTGGCGCTTGCTTTGCTCACAAATACCAATACAACAAGAAGTGCGAGTAATGTGATTCGCGTTGCGAAGAACTTAGTTCTATGTTCCATACACTTTGTCATTACTCCATGAATGATAGTATGATGGTGGTGTATATATTGAAGTGAGTAATTTTTCTTAAAATACATTTTTAACTGCTATTCATCAGCAATTTATTTCATTGTACGTTCTTTGTTTCTTGGCGGCGGTCTTGGTGTGTCATTGAAATCCTTTGGTCTTTCTTGTCGCTGTTGTTGTTGTTGCTGCTGCTGCTTCTTCTGCTGCTGCTTTTGTGCGCTTTTGTGAACCATATCTGCCTCGATAATTAGTGTAAGTATCTCCAACTCTGCTGCTTTTGACTTTAGTTTTGAAACTGCAAGTGCTTGATGTGGGTGAGTAGGACTTTCGGCAATCTCGCGTAGCGTGAGAAGTTGCAGTTGCGTCTCAGTGGGTTGTTGAACGTCTTCTTCATCTGCATGCACATCCATGGAAGAACGCACGAAGCTATGCAAAAAGATCGTTATTTTCCGACTATGTTCGATATTTAAAGTATGGAAAATAAATTGAGTATCAGAAGAGTCGATCTGGACAGTATAATGATCTCCAGTTATTTTTCGAGAGGCTCAACTGAAAAGGTCTCTGCTGCTTCTACAGACTGTTCTGTTGATGATTGCAAGTCTAGCACCAAACGAGATGAAGTGCTAAGCGCAGCCGAGATGAAGAGAAAAATGAAGAAAGAACTAGAAGCACTCCAAAAAGCTTACACAGAAGCAGCCGCTGGCGAACTGCCAAAAAAGGACCCAGGATATACTGACTGCACTGAAGCTCTGCAAGTTTACGACCCTGATTTGGCGTGGAAGCAACTAAACGGACCGCAGACTAAGAAAAATAAAGCTAAATCACATCAACCAAAAAGACCACACTTGGGAGAAGATGGAAAAGAAGATGAAGACGATGAGGAAGAGGAAAGTGAAGACGATGAGCCGAAAGTTATTCATTCAACAAAAACACGCAAAAACAAAAAAAAAGGCGTCACTGTTCCCGTGGCGATACAAGTTAACGTACCACCGAGCAATAATGGCTCATCAACAGGGCCTAACAAAAACACAACCGCAACGAACGCAGACGGTGGTAATAGAGACTATCCACCGAATGCTGGGGAGAACAACGGAGGAAACGTGACTATTATTGATCGCGCAACCACGCAATACGGCATCTATGTCAATCGCTCTGGGCTCCGTGAGTGCGTCGTATGTCGCGATTACATCATCTCTCCGCACTTGACAACAATCAAAGAAAAAGATTTGGAGTATGTATACTGCAGCGCGGGCTGTAAGCACACCATATGGCACAAGAAATGCGCTCAAGAGAAGATGCACAAAGAAGGCCTACCTGAATTGCGCTGGGTTTGTGAAATGTGCAAACAACCTGCTTACTCGGAGAGATTTGCTCGTGCCTGGTCAATCAAAGGCCTCGAAGACACTATCAAAAAGTTATTCTGGGCTTCTATAATTTTCTTGGGCATTATGATTGTTGCTGGTTATTGCGCGAAGGGCTTAATGTATATGTGGGCACTTGATGCTTACAACTCACGTCCTGAGAACTCGACTATGGCACCACTACCGCCACTTTGGGGATATGAATTCGAATGCTCGATGCACGAGCAGAAACTCGTAGAAATCAACCTGCCGGATGGAAGTGCAGGATTCGTTATGGCTCAAGGACCTTTACAACGTGTGGGCTCTTCTTATGGGCTCTGGCCTGATAGATGTCATTTTATGCTCGCAAGTTGGCCTGTTTTTCCCATCGCCTTTGTGTTGGCTCTGCTCTGGTTGATATGGCAGTTCTTTGCTTATCCTATGAGACGTCTCATGTATACAATTCGTCACAAACAAGCTGAATTTACAAACTAAGTGAATAAACAGATCAGAAAATCACAATACGTTCAGGTTTTTTCTCTTTTTCATTTTTCAGGTTCTGCGGTTGCTTGAAAAGCTTTTATCGCTGTTTTTATTCTCTTCATGGCTTTGGCGGCTTTGTTTAGCTGTAATTCAATTTCGGCCATTTTTTGAACAAGCATGTCTGCTTTTCTCTTGTCTGCAGTGCAGAGGAATTTCTTATCCGGAATCGTCTTTGTGATATATTCCATGTTGTCAAACAGGAAGTCATCAGTTTCAACAGAAAAGTTTCCATCTAGAATATAATCGACTATGTATTCTTCGAACCCCTCATGCAAAAGCTTCTGCTTGCCCCAACTCCGACGGACCAAATCGTTTAAAGCATTGTAAGCTTCTTCTCTTTTTGCTATTTGTTGTTGCTGTTGTTCTTCAATATCGGGTATAGCCACTGGTTTCCTCTTAGGGGGCATGATATTAGTAGGTATCAGAGGATAGTCGAGAATGTTTAATAAACCTTCCGCGAGACGATCTATAAAAGGCCGCGACTTGTAACCATTTTGGGATAATTTCTTTATTGGTCACTCGAAGAAGAAACAAGTGCCAGTCCTTTGGGCACTGGCCTTTTTTTCCCTTCTGCAATTTCATGAAAGACATCAATAGTTTTAGTTAGCTCTTTCACTGCGCAAGCAACTCCATCTAGTTTCTGTTCAATCTCAGACATTTGTTCCCATAGATTCCTTGCTTTTTCCGCGTTAGCAACGTTTTTGAGATCCTTTTTCTTAATGTCGCTGGTAATCAGATCCATGTTGTCGATCAGAAAGTTATAAGCGTCTTTTGAAAGACGGTCATCAAGGATATTGTAGATTATATAATCAGTAAACCCATCGTTTAGGGGCCATTGCTTGTCCCAATAAAAATCAATCGTATCTTTAACTAATCTATGCGCTTCGGTTTTTTTCTTCGCTCGTTCCTCTTCTTCGGGTGTTGTTGATTGAGATTTTCTCTTAGGAGGCATCTTGAAAGTGCTGCGGTATGGACAAGACAAAAGAAAAAAAAAAGCTACTGATTGCTAAGCATAACACAGCTTAGGGCTGTATAAAAACCCGGCGTGCCCTTATTTGGAACAAAACTTTTCTTTCAAATTTGGAAACTCAAAAAGACCCTTATCAAGACAGAGTGTTTCATCCCACGGTCCTTAAACACACCAACAACGAGGCTTTTTTTTTTCTTAACCCACGCCTATGAGCCAGCCTGAAGTCACTAGCCATCAACCCGAATATGATGACGCTTATTTCAATGGTTATAAGAATGAAAGTGATCACGAAGAGAAAAAAGCAGAAAGCGCTGATCAAGAAGACAAGGATCACCGAAGACACAGTTCTTCAAACCATTTTTCTCCGCAACATTCTGATAACGAAAAAGAGCTTCATGAAGACAGCGAAAAAGAAAGCTCAGCTACAGTGTGCTGGGGTTGCACATCAGGCTATCTGGATTCTTCGCTTATGGTTTATCATAAATATTTGAAAATGGCCTCAGTCTATAAAGACGGCGTTGGGGTGCTCGACCGCGATCTGCTTACAGGAGCATTGTCTGCATTCTTCGAAACAGAAATAAGACATAAGGTAAACGAGTGCCTTTTGCCTGGACAGAAGGAGATCCCACATTGGAAACCTGACGACATTTATAAACACTTTCGTTATCATGTGAAAGACGGCAACTTGGATATTGAAGACACGGGTACGTCCTTGAAACGGCGTGCTTCGAAGCGTGGGGAGGTAATTACTGCGGTGGAGAGAGCCCTCAAGAGCGTGAGACGCACAGTTGTTTATTGTCTAGTACAAGTGCGCAGCAGTACCGATGATGAAGACACCGAGGACTATCTCATACCACGTGAGGAGCTAGAAAAAGACCAAGACTTGTTAAATATGCTCGAAGAGTGCAACGGGCATATGTACCATGAATTGCGCGACGAACCAGGAAAAGATAGTTTATATCTCATGGATACGATAGAGTCCGTCCATAATCAATTGAAGAGCAAATACTCACACAAAGTCGTGGCATTCGATGACAAACGGGATTTGCTTCGAGTGCAGCGCCCCGAAAAGAAGCTCATTGATGAGTGGTTCAGATTCGGCATTTGATGAGGAAACAAAAAAAAAGAAAAAAAAAATTTCTGTTGTGTGTAATGAAGTTAAAAAATAAAAATGTTCCAGTAAATTCTGAATCCATGGGTTGTTTCCAAAAATAGGTGTTTCTTGTTTTGTTCGGACCAATGAAAATCGTCCGATTGTTTTGGGGGTGTTCACGTTATGTCCATTATTGTGGCGGGTATTTAACCTCTCAAACCAACGAGCCAGTGACAAAGTCTATCATTAAGCACAACTTACCATCACACACCATCGTTGTTGATTCAAATTGGGTTGAATATAGAAGCGCATAGTTTGTTTTTTTTTTCTTTTTGCTTCATTTGTATAAGATGGCGCAGTTGACTCTTGGCAACGCGAGATTCAAACCATCATCTTCTCCTTTGTCAGCGGCTTCGCGCCTTCCGTCACATAAACCTTCACCATCGTTACCACCTGCTGCCGCTGCGATCTCTTCTTCAAGCAGCGGTAGCGAGGGTTTATCGCTTGCACAAACTGTATCAGCACTGGCACGCATCAGACGTGCGCATGGTGGCCATCTTCCACAAAGGGGCTCTGTAACGAGCACAAGCACGAATCTGATGAAGTATCCATTCAGCAAAAACGACCACCCATTTCATTTGGAGCATTTTTACTCGCTCTATACCCTTGCAGGTTTCGGGCCAATTGAAAATCCACCGGAGATGGACAATATATTTGCGCAACACATGCAGGATTTGGGAGCCGGTGAACAAGACCAACAAGAAGCAGCGCTACGCGCTGCTGCTGAAGCTGCATCAGAGGAGGCGCACAGCACTGACCAGCTTCAAGGAAATTCACCTGATGGCGATCATTCGCTGTTTGCTGATGGCGACAGTCTCCACGCAGATGACCCTTTGGCAGTTGAGGCGCGCAAACAAGCCGACTCTTTGGGAGAGGTTGATAACGCCGAAGGGGCAGCTGAGAACGACGATAGCCAAGGCGGAGAAAAAGAGCAAGCGGCGGCCGAACCGCGTGATCCATGTGACTATACAGACGAAGAGTTGAAGGCAATGGCTGCCATTTTTCCCAACGGTGCAATCAGTCTGCCACTACAAAGGTGTATGCTCTACAACCCTGGTTTTGCGCCCATTAGAGACGAAGGAGAACAGCCGAATCCACCGCCCACTATGATTCCGATTTACGGCATCATGTGCTACACCTACGAAATGGAGTACATGAATGGACTCGAATCTTGGCAGAATTTTTCTCTGCACGATCTCGATTCCCAGAACAAGTTTCGTAGCTTCAGTTTTTTCTTGGCTGCGCTTCACAACGCCAAGCTCGGTAGCAAGACGCCGGAAGATCCCGAGTCGTTCTACTTCCGCCCTGGAGGACCTGGAACCGCTATCGTATTGCCTAAATTTCTCCCCTATGTGGAGAAGTTAGTAAAGCGCATGCGGAATGATATGCTTCCTGAAGAGGTGCACGCACCTGATAATTGCGCTGGTATTCGCATCTGGATTTTGATCCTAGATCCGCAATTTCGTGCCGGAACGTGTATAACTACCCGTATCATGCGGAACTTGCTCAAAAACAAGATGATTAAGCCCGAGGATTATGAGCGGTACTTCAAATCCATGCGCAATGTTCACGCACAAGAGGGTGATATGACGCACCTACTGCGGGGCCTTCGCGACGCCGCCGAGCAGTCTTCTCGCTCTGAGGGATTCGAGTTTTTCGAGCGCGCTGAAGTGACTGGTCGTACTTTTCGTGTATCACAGAACTCTGGTCCTGGCAACGAAGACGGCGAAGACGGCGACGACGATGACGATGATCAGCGTAACAGAAATAACAAGAAAAAGTTTGCTACACGCTGGACTGAGCGGCAAATAGCTGAGAAAAAGAGACGCAAATCCATGATCAATGATAGTAAGATTGAGCGACCGGAAGACTACGTGTGGACCATACGTTCTCTGAAGGACCTCGTGCGCTACGTCTACGGCATCTACGTTGGAACTCAGAACCTAGTACCCGAAGACCAGCTTATCAACACATTTATTTCATTGAATCGCCCACGCTCAAAGCTGAATCCTTTGAATGTCTTCACCTTCAACAACAGCGTGCGCATCTTGAAGAACAAGGAGGGTATCACGAAGACGTGCGAAATCAACCCTGAACAGGCTCTATTTTATTCCTACGTTGATGAGAACAGTTCTTTGTTCCACTGCCCATGGCCTACACTGATGTGGCGTCTCAAACCAGAGGATATGAAGTGGACTCGTCTGCGCAAATTCCTCTTTCCTTGGAGTCATCAATCACCTCTGGAGGATCTCATCACAAAGTTGGAGCGAGACTTGGAGAAGCGGAATTTCGACTTGATGCGCAATTCTCACCAATTTAATGGGTCAGTCAGTGAAAACAGCACGGTGTTGGACAGAATGCCCGAGCATATCAAGACAATGTTCTTAGGTACTACTACTTCGATTCGCCCCAATTACAACCTCGCGCCATATATCAATGGCGTATTCGCCGAAGATGCGCAAGCCAACATACGCGGTGGGTTGCGTAACATGCTTGAGAAGGCAAAAGAAGAAATGGGCGCCACGGTCATGGATAGCGTTGTGGCAAAAATGGGCAGAACTATGCAAGCACTCAGCGCTCGCGTAGACCGACTCATAGAAGAGTTTCCAGAGAAGGCCAAGCGTCTCAGTGATTTACGCTATCTACATGGAGCGATGATCTACGAAAATCTCTACAAGGGTGTTCGTCCAGATACGTGCAGAGGCATGAAGGCGCATATCAACTACCTCGCCGAACGTCTGCAAGCAGATCCTGCGATTTGGTACGATTTTCCAGACCTGTACCGCAACCTCACTCCATCGGCTAACATCATGGTGCGCGAATACAACCTACTGGAGGCCACTGGATTAGGATACAATCTACATGATGCAGTAGTATTTATTCTCACGGAGGTAGCTCCAGATAGCTACAATGAGAACAGCCCAGGCGCGTGTCACACTCTCCTTATCAGCCATCACGCAGCAGGCAAGAGTGTCGCTTTAGACACGGCGGCACTTGGGATGCCAGAGAGTTCCTACGACACTGTAGCACACAGCTCCTCACAAACTCACTATGTGGAAGAAGTGCAAGATGACTTGATCAAGTTTACGCACGAAGCACCACAGATCATTGTTGGATCGCATGGAAACTTTTCTTCCGCTGACCACCAGCAGGCAAATTTGCAGAAACAAATTCTCTCTGAGCGGCGTGCAACATGGAATGCTCTGGTATGGGTCAAGGAGCACGTGGAATCAGAAAGCGAAAGACGCCGGCAGAACAAGAACGTAAGTGCTAGACTAGTGTTTGTCCAAGGAACAAATACCTGTAATACTGGCAGCGAGGGCTCCATGTTGTCACGTTTCTTCTTGTATTGGCTAATTCTGCCTGCTCGTATCGACAGATCCATGTCAGAACAAGCGCAGATCGCCAGTAACGCAGATCCTAATATTATTCATTTGTGGCAAACATACCAGAGAGATATGCTTACATTAACGCATCGCGCTTTCAAGGCGGCTCACTTACGTGCAATGCCGCGACCCAATGTTGGTTACTTTAATCTTGGGTTGAACTTGGCCATACAAGCACTGAAGCAGTACAACTTCATACCTTTTGATACACTGGCACGAGCTATCACGCGTGGAATCAGTCTTGCTACCGCACGACTAGTCCGTACTGGTGTATCCTACAATTTTGTCGGTCCGCAGTCACAAATCCTGGAGTGGAACCTCAAAAAGGGTACAATCAATGGACAAATTCATTTTACCGAGTCACTAGTACCGGAGCTACTCAAGTATGACATGTGTGACAGTGCCGACCTCTTTCCACCGGCTATGGCGCGCACATTGTGTGGTATGATATCACCACAGGTCATGCTACTACTTCAAATCGGTGGGAGAATCTGTGGATATGCAGACGAGTTCTATGACCAGCTTTATCAAGATGCCGAAGAACGCGGATACTTTGTGATGCCTAGTGCAGAGCGCATCGCCAAACAGCGCGAAACACCAGACTCGGTGCTTCAGGAGCTTTATCTGACCGACAAAGTCGAATACTTCGAGGAGATTGAAGACCGTCACAACAAAGGTCTGCCTCGATTCGTCATCGAGTGGAGACGCATCTTGCGTTATGTCACCGCGCGATATATGGGCACAAAGAAGGCAATATTTCTACCAATGAAGAGCTCCAAAAAGTCAGGTCAGGCTGTCTTCGAGGATAATACTGAGGGAGGTGACCCGAAGAAGAACAACAGACAAAAGTCTGCAAATGACGATCAGGGAACAATACCTACAATGGCACCTGGTGCTGCTGCTGCTGCTGCTGCTGCGCCTATCACCGATGTTCAGCGTAACCAGCAGCAGATCTCTGAGCTTTACAAAAAGGAGCAGAGCGCAAAAGCATCCGATACTAATGGCGCGCCTTTATCTTCGGAAGGCACGGGAAACACCCAGCAACACAACAATGGCAACTTGGACCCAATGTATGTGGAATACCATGGCAGCATGGATGATCTGGCTAATGACATATGTGTCGAACTTAATGGTCTGCCAGTTCCGTTCCCCACTGAACCGCTGCAAGTTAAGAACGCTCTGGAACACCTCTCTCGTATCAGTGTCTCTGCACCAGTGATCGAACCGATTTCCAGCCATTGCGAACAGCTTCGGTGGGAAAAGGCTGCTGGAAGAAACGCTCCACAAAAGGGCCGTCGTGCTTTGCGATGGGTGCGTCGTCGCATCTTAAAGGCTTCCGCGGAGAGACGCATGGACTCTGAAACTGGTACTAGCAGCTGGTCCAACCATCGTGTTCTACTGCTTGTTCATGCGCTTCGTACGGACTTTATGGCTATGATGTTTGAGGCGCTAACAGTGCACGAATGTGCTACTACAAGACGCGAGACTGTTGTTCTGCCTATGACTTTGATGGGGTTACCTTTCCTGCCTTGCCCTTTTCGCATCAAACCAAAGCCTGGTGTTACGATTACACCCCCGAAACACCATGCTCTGATTGAACACTTGGTGGACAAGTTGATCGATAAGGCTAGCAACCGCAACTACGAAGCCCGCGAAAGATCTGGCGAGAGATTTGAAAAGTCCGAGGACGATCTTTACGAAGACGAAATTGTAGCTCTTGGCAAGGAAATCGCTGAGAAAATCATCAGCCAAGATCATGCCAGTCAGGCTATGCAAATGCATAGCGATTCCCTCGCTCCTGATGCAAGTGAGGAGGAGCACGAAGTTGCCGAATCAGAATGGGCCCACGAAACAGCTGAAACAGATTTGCCAATTGCCAGTGAGAGCGCTGTTGAAGATAGCGGCACATTTGATCCTTCTGAGATGCCGCCACCTTCTCAGCCATCAGCATCGGCAGCAGATGTCTCTTTTCAGAAAAATGGCAGCAGGAGTAGCTCACAGCTGAAGTACGGACTACCTGGTCAATCACCCATGGATGTGATGATGTACAAGGCTTGGGTGCATAAATCGTTCAGAGTGGAGCCAAACGATGCGGAGTGGTATTCGAAAAATCTGATCCATGTTCCTGGTGAAAGGAAGAAACTTTCTGACTGGACCATTCGCAATTTTGCCCAGTACAAGAAATACCAGAACCCACATGCACCCCCTGGGTCAACGGAAGTCGAAAAGGATCAACGGCCTCATTACCCTTCCGATCTTCTCAAGGAGACACGGGCAAATATGCAGCTAAAGAGCGACTCTGAGACGGCGTTGGATTTTATTGTTCCAAACTCACAAGAAGACGAAAGTAACCAACAATTGATGAGAGAATTCTCTGACAAGCTGAACCAAATTCGTTCCAAGTATGCCGATGGAGCCCTCGCTAAAACAAAGAAAGGGCGATCCGATCCTTCTTTGCAGAAGGCCAACACACAAGTCCCGCATAAGCCTTCTTCGACCCCTGTACCTACCAGCAAATCGCACGAAGCTAACTCTGGTGCTGAAGCATCTAACGTGAAGCTAGCAAGTGCAACAAAGGTTCCAAATTCTGACAAACACCCTGCGTTTGCGACTTTAACTGGTGGAGATGAATCGAATAGCTCATTCCAGAGCGGCATGCGCACACCTTCAGAGAACAGCGACAGCGAGTCATCGGCATTGAAGCTACCTCCTAAAAACAATAGTAACAACAATCTAAAAGAAATGTTCAAGCGCAAGATTGCCGAAGGGCTGCCACCTACCGGGGCTGCTTTTGTGGAATCTATTCCCAAGAAGCAGCGATCAAACGCTTCTGTGCCACCAAGAACTCTCACTCTCAGTGGAGAGACGTCTTTGGGCGGAAGCGGCTCTGATTCAGGCATTTCACACTCAAGCGCGGATGCTTCAAATGCCGGTGGGCATGATACTGACTTCCCACCACTCCCACGATCAAATACCCGATCTAATCCACCGCATTCTGTTAATAAGAAGATGAGTTACGCTCCTCCAATTACGAAGAAATTCAACAAACCTGTGCCAGTGAGCTACGCTGGTAGTGCAGGCGGATTGACGTTGGGCTCGAAGAAGTTTCCTATCAAATCGCGCAGCTTTAAAAATTAGTCTACACGCTTTTTTTTTGTAGTTAGAAGCGAAACGAACAATAAAAACACAAACTTTTACAAGTTAGCTACGATGTATTTTATTCATTTTTGTTAACACTAGCACTGATGGATGCAACCTCGGCGGTGAGTGGCCTGGACGCCTCTGAAACAACTGCATCGATATTGCGCCTTGGTGAGGAAGGAGAGCTTTCCGTTTCTTTGTTTTTGTTGTCGCTATCATCGCTCGTAGCTACTGTCTCAGCTTTAAAGTTCTTGAGATTGATTTCGAAAGTTCTGGAAGTTTCGGCTTCTTTCGATGTTGTTTCTTCGGAAGGTGCGTTTGTGAGTTCAGGCTGTCGCACGTACGAGAGGTATGGGTGATCACAAGGAAGTAAGAGCCCTTCAAGCATCTGATACAAGAAGTAATGACTCAAGATTCCCTTAAAGGTTTTGCTTGTTTGCTCGATCGCCTTGAGGTCCAGAAACGGCAAGAAGAATTGCGAAACTGGTGTTTTCTTTATCAGCATCTTTGCGAGCAGCATCTGATCCTGTTGAATCATATCACACAGCTCGTTGGCCATGTGCTCCTTTTTAGGGTTTTCTAATGGAGTGAGTAGATGTTGCTGGGCATCTTTTAGATCCAAGTCGAGCAGTTGTGCCATAGTGAGTTCCATGACACGTATTTGATAGATGAGATACTCGAATTCAATGTTAGCAAAGCGATCCGCTATAGAGATTTGCAAAGGGTCTACATCAGCATCGCTTAAAGTGCCGTTTGGATTAGGATTGCCACGCAAGAACAATTCACGTCTATGCGGGGCAGGCGTGGCATAACTGTGGGCACGCATCGCGATTCGCATTGCCGTGAAAGCGGGTTCGTCTTTAAGCTGATCGCGATAGCGTTTAATGTACTGTTTGATGCGCACGTCGTGCAACTTCATGGCTTCGCTAATTGACTCGCGGTGTGCTTCATCAAACTGATTCTTGTCCAGTAGACCCCAGTAGTATAGCATGCATCGCAGAACCTTATACCATTCAAACGAGTTGATGACACGAGGATACGATTGCTCCTTCAGGTACTCAGGGTCCTGTAGAGGATTGCATCCGTTCTTAGGCGGTTTTGCATGAAGAAGAAGCATCATGCCACTGGCATATATAGGATGTGGTACTGCCATAAGGCTGCTCATAAGAGGTGGAACGCAGACAGACATAAAAAGCTCTGCATGTTCTTCGTACATTTGGCTATCAATAGGAAACGGGACCATTCCTCGAAACCGAGAACACAACGTTTGAGGTAACTCAGAGAAATCAAAGTAAACTGACTTCTGATCGTTCGGTAGTGGCTTGATTAGCCTAATTTTGCTAGTGTCTTCTTGAGTGGGAGGCAAACGAAACGATGAAGCCGCATTTTTATTTGGTATGTCCATACTGTAGTATTTGAGAGCTATAGTTTTCCACTTTCTTTTATTTTGTCAAAAAAGAAAAAAAAAATTTACGGTCTCGTGTGTTGAGAGAACAAAAGACTGAATGCGCTCTGGGACATATCCGGGGTTTGGCTTGTGTTGATACGTCAAAAATGGAAGCCAAAAGCGGTTTGCAAAAAAAACTCAACTGGTTTCTGTATTTTTTTTTGAACCGGTTTGTTTCGTTTGATAATTTTTTTTTTCTTCTCTCTCTTTTTTGTTAGTTCTTATTTCGTAAAACACTTTTCGTATATAAGACTTAGATCGGCTTTATTAGTTATCTGTAAACACATGGATAAACTGCCAAAAACGGCAGAGAAACGCAAAGAGCCCTCTCAGCAAAAGAAGGAAGAAAAGGACGAGGAATACAATTCTGGTGGTGGCGATGATTCCGCCGATGACAGTGACTTGAGTGCTTCATCAGTTGAAGAGGATCTTGACGCGTTTGATACAGCTGAGATAGTTAGAGCACAGAAAGCTGAAACGGCGAAAACCTTACGCAGAAGAAGAGGCGTACTGCAAGATGTAGCGCTCAGTACGGGTGGTGGCGTTGTGGATCGTGTGAACGAGTTATTCAATGCTCCACCACCTGAACTCTTTCCAGATCCCTCAGAAAAGGTGAAGTGGATGCACTTTAATTACGACGAAGCGCGCCATCTGATGCGAGGGGGTAGTTACGTTCACCTTGCAGACACCTTTGAGGGTAGCACCAGCATCAAACTCTACAAAGTGGCACCGGGTAGTAACATTGCAGATCATAATAGCCCTATTCTCCTCAATATGGGTATAGCAAGCGCGTTGATAGAGTGGATTCCCTTTCACGAGTTCTGCAAACATCCACGCGATTGGACATCGCTACCCATTGACTTTGAAGATCGCGCAGTTCAGACTCGCATGATAGACGCGTGGCGTAACGCGATTAATATGGATTCAAACGTTTTCGAACTGCGCGATCGATGGTGCTCATGGTACTACTATCACTTATTCCTTAGTGATGGCAAGTCAGAGAATTTTGCAGGCCAAGTGCATGTTGGTATACCTCGTGGTCTGGTCTGCAATACGTGGTTTGAGCAGCTTATGTATTACTATGCAAAAGCACATACACGCATAGGTTTGCGCATGTATCCGCGAGACTCACGTTCCAAAGCAGAAATCGGTCAGAGTGCAGAATACCCGCCACTCGGAGTGCTCCCTGATGGAGATGTGCAAGGGGTACCAAACATCGACCAAATTCGCAAACTTCTGGATAGCTTTGTTGCTGATGCTGGCGGCAAGAACAAAGCACAACGCACAGATGATCAATTGTCTTCGGCACTCTCTAACGAAGAGACGTCAGAAAAACCTGCTAGAGTCGTAAAGATCGAATACATCCAGCCGGCTTTATCTGAAACCACAGAAGACGGAACCTTGTGTGTACAATTATTGCTTGAGAATGACCCGTCTCTGCCTGTGCGCGTAAACGACTTGAGCTTGTCAAACTTGCACGAAAAAGGCTCTGCACCTCCTTCTAGCCTAAAAGCTTTGGTACTTATGGTTAGTGGCGTGATACGTGGACAAGAGTTTCGCGCAGCACGCTTGTTCAAGTACGAAGGACAGACATGGATTGGTTCAATTCTGTTGTCTAAGGACGATGAATTGGTGGCACTGAACCAATACACCCAAGTCAACTCACCAGATCTTGTAAAAGTTCATTTGCAACTGAACGAAGCTGTAGAAAACAAGGGCAATGTGGCTGAAGAAGATGTAGATGCGTTTCATCAGTTCATGGATGAAAAAGGCGAGAGACACCTCAGTTGGCCACAACACCAAGGTTCTCTGGAATTTGGCTGGCGGGTTATTTCTGGAGTTAGACGCAACTCAATCGACAGTTTCGAAGAGAAGTATGTGCGATTCCTACACAATCGCATTCGATTGTATGTCTGTCACAATTCCGCTGCAATGAAGCTTCCGACTGCCCTGCTAAGCCAATTGGACGTTTTCGTGCGCCCGTGGCTTAGAAGTTCTAGCAAATTTCGTAGCTTACAAACAGAAAACTATGTCGAGGAGTTTGACGATGTCAAAGACGGTGTTCTGATACCCAAGAAACAGCTCGACACTCTGGTTAAGAAATTCATCACCGAAGACAAGATGAAGCCTGACGAAGCCGCCGACAGAGCGAGGCGACTTCTGCTCACTGCTTACGCACCGGGAGGATCATTGAAAGCGCTCGACAACAATACCCTTGACGTACTCAAAAGGGCAGGTGTTGCTGATGACGATGATGCTGATGAAGAGGAAGCGGAAGAGGAAGCAGGCGTTTTAGAATCTAATGAAAATAATGAAGTGGCATCGGCGAACATCGATGCTGACACTTGGCAATGGCTGCGCGCTATCAACCTTCTTCCTCATTTCTTGGTCAGTAGATTAGAATTCGATTGTAAGAAGGGCGTAGCAATACCAAGCGCAACGGATGCTTCAGAAGCCGCGTACATTAGAAACTCCAACGCTTTTGGAACGCTTGAGCCTTATCGCATTACATCATTCCCTGATCAAAAGGAATTTGGTCGTGTAGGAAGTATGTGCAACAAAGGAAGCAGAGAAGTTCTTACTGTGGACATCCTATTCAACTACAGCACAAAAAACGGCTATCAGATCACTTTCAATGATTACGTTCCCGAAAATCTAGAAGAAGTTGTTAAAGAAAAGGCCACGCTAGCGGAACAGCCTTTGATGTTTACAACACGCATAAGCACGAGTGGGGCCCAGCAGGTGCTTATGGCAAAGTACAGCAGGAGCGAGATTCGGGCTCAGATTGCTGCTGATATGATCTCTACATCAGGAAAAACTGTTTTTCTGGACGGTTCCAATGAATTCAGTCAACGCAAGCGCATACCGAAGAAGAAGCGCGGAGAAACAGGCACCGCACAGGCTGACGAAGAAGATGCAGAAGATGCGTTACAAGCGGCACAAGACGTCATTAATGACCAGAAACTCAAGGAGAAAGAGAAAAAGATGGAGTCAAAGGTCAAAGAGGAGACGCGCATCTACAAGGAGCAGAGAAAGAAACTACAAGCTGAAGCTCAAGAGCTCTCCATTGATGACATCAAGAAGAGACTTTTGAAGCGACCTGCGTATGAGGACGAGCCAAAGGATGCTGGTGATGCAGAAGATCCTGGAGTTCTTCCAGTAGCCGAGCGTGACGATGATGACGAAGATTCCAACACGACTGGCAATAGTACCGATGCTGAGAAGAAAATCAGAAAGAAGGAACAAAATGAAGAAGAAATTCTCTGGCGTATGTGGCCCAAATACGGTGCAACCCCAGTAGGCACAGACTTTGAGGCCATCATTCGGCAAACGTATGGCAGTGATCATCCATACACGATATTTGAGCAGTGTCTTAAACGCCAAATCATCAAACCAAAGGATGACCAAGCATATGATCTGATGTCAGATTTTGCTGGTGCTCAGGAAAAGCTCAAAGCAGTAATCAAAAAGCTGGGATTCGAGTTTTTCGATACCGGGAGATACCGTCACTGGCCTGATGGAAAGAGACCAGGAGCCCAACCTGTTGTAGCTCAGGTCAAGCTCGAAAACAAGAGTGATCTAAAACCCTACCAGGCTTTTTTCGTATTGAGTTTTGTTTTGGAAAAGCCCCTGATGGCTTTAACCAACGATCCGTCGCTTCCGCGCAGCATGAATGGAGCAAAGACTCTGCGCGAGCTGGCCTTGAGATGGATGGCGGGTAATCTGGAGAGATACACCCACCTGCACACCCTTATTCCCGGATTCACGCCTCTTGCCCTGATGAGTGACAACATGAGAAGCTATTTCGATTCTATCAACTCATTGGGCACTTTTGATCTTGTGATGCTGCATGCCATCGCAAACGTTTTCCGTGTGCGATTTGTTTTGCTTCTACCTCCAACAGTAGAAGCTGTCGACAAGTCTGTTATAGACGAGACTTCCGCGGCCGCAGCAGTACGTGATGGACGTGTCAGGCAGCTGTTAATAGCCCCCACTGACGAAACTGGCGCCGAGGTGGCCTGCTACAACAGCTATTATCTGGCCAAGATAGCTGCTTCTTTGGATGATAAGCCCTCTGTCACATACTTATTCATGATTAAGCCAGAGTTGCGTTTCTCTGCAAGAAAGAGCAGTCGCAAGCGCAAAACCGATAAATACAAGCGTGATGTTCTGGTGATCATAGACGAACAGAACAAGCCCGAGCTTTTGCGCTTAGACAATCCAAACGAGCCCCAATTGAAGGTGCTTAATGACTCAGATCCTACAGCAGAAGACATCGATGCCCCTACTACACTCTACATCCGCGCGCCCAAAGTCAGCCAAGTGTTTTCTACAAAGGGATGGACCGATGGAATGCAAGTTCGCATTATTGACAAACAGAAGCGCTTACAGCAAAACGGAGTCAAGTTCCTGCGTATTAGATTACGCGCCAGAACGGTGGC
>ERZ1066122.1515-NODE-1515-length-18428-cov-7.537691_pt1 | contig 18428 bp, 14 predicted proteins | sample MGYA00382769_ERZ1066122 | MGnify/ENA primary metagenome ERZ1066122 (study PRJEB33369, sample SAMEA5778352) | biofilm metagenome | biome: Industrial cooling water; feature: Water cooling tower basin; material: Biofilm | place: United Arab Emirates | collected... | reverse complement strand
GGCGAGGAAGACTGGAACTTCCACCTGATGTACCTCACCAATTCGGCCGCCGACGATCTCCGCATCCTGCCCACACACCGGGTGCTGCGCGCCCTGCCGCTGCCCAACGCCGAGCTGCTGGCCCGGCTGGCGGTTTTTTTCGTGGTGACGCCGCGCGAAGAGCCGTACGAGTTGCCCGAAATCATCGCGGGCAAGCCGGGCGCGTTCGGGCTGTATCTGCGTGGCGAAAGTGGCGCCCCCGCCCAGGCCTACAAGCTGCGCCTGCTCCCCGAAGCCACCGCCCGCCTCGATTGGCCCGTGCCGCCCGCCGTGGCTGCCCTCGACCTCACCGTGCTGCACTACTTCGTGTTCGAGCGGGTGCTCGGCCTCTCGCGCGAGGAGCAGCGCCGCGCCCCCGAGCTGGCCTACGTGCGCTCGGTGCCCGATTGCCTCCACCGCGTGGACGCGGGCGAAGCCACCGCCGCCTTCATCACCAACGAAGTGACGATGGCCGAGGTGTTGCGTGTATGCGAGTCCGGGGCGCTGATGCCGCAGAAATCGACGTTTTTCTACCCCAAAGTCATCAGCGGGTTTGTGTTTGCGGGGGTGTGACACGACGTCAATCGGATGCCGACGCACCATCGTAGGGGCGGGCCTTGTGCCCGCCCGCACCGTGGCAATGCACGACGCACATAACACAGTGCGCGGGCGGGCACAAGGCCCGCCCCTACGACAGCCATAACCACCGCGCGGGCGGGCACCAGGCCCGCCCCTACGATGCCCGGCACAACATTCTTTGCTCTTTGCTTTCTATGCTCATCCTCGCCTCCAACTCCCCGCGCCGCTCCCAGCTCCTGGCCGCGCTCGATGTCGAGTTTTTCGTTCGGGTGAAACCGGATATCGACGAATCGTACCCACCGCACCTGCGCGGGGCGCAAATCGCCGAATATCTGGCGCACCGCAAAGCCGCCGCCTACGATGATGAGGTGGCTGCCGGTCACGCCGTACTCACGGCCGACACCATCGTGGTGTTGGGCGAGGAAGTGCTGAACAAACCCCTCGACGAAGCCGACGCCCACCGGATGCTGCGCCGCCTGAGCGGCCACACGCACGAGGTGTTCACGGGCGTGTGCCTGCGCCAGGGAGAAAATGCGTGGCTGCTGCACGACCGCACGGCCGTGACGTTCGCGGACCTGTCGGACGCCGAAATCGAGCACTACATCCGTCGCCACCGCCCGCTGGACAAAGCCGGCGCCTACGGCGCCCAGGATTGGGTTGGGCTGGCCGCCATCACGCGCCTCGAAGGCTCCTACTTTACCGTAATGGGGCTGCCGACGCACCGGGTGTATGCCGTGCTGCGCGAGGCGGGGTTGGTATGAGCCGGCTCGCTTGGCAGAGAGGCAATCGCCAGCACGTCGTCGCGCACAACACCGATAACACGCGGATAGTCCGGTTATCGATGCGCCGCGCCAAACTTGCCGGCATTGAACGCATCGGACTGATTCTTCGGAATCGACAACGACGCAAACCCGCCTTCACCGAGCAGCTCCTTCGCCAGCAGCACCAGTTGGCCGACGTGGTAGGGGTAGTGCGCGAGCTGCCGCAGCAGCGCATCCTGCACCGTGTGCGGCTCACCCCGGATGGCGACCGTGCGCGCCAGGTCGGCGTCGGTTAGCGGATCCAGCGCGCGCCACACCACGGCCCACCCTTCCGCCCACAACGCGAGTGCTTCGGCAGCCGACAGATGCAACTCATCGGCAAACTCCGCGTCGCGGTTACGGTCGGGCTTTTCGCCGTCGGAGGTCAGAAAGTCGGTCCAGCGCGAGCGCATATTGCCCGCCATATGCCGTACGATGTGCGCCACGGAGTTGGCGTCGGTGTGCGGGCGCCAGTTTACCTGCTCATCGGACAGACGCGCCAGCGCAGTCGCGCCGAGTTGCTCGTATTGGCGAAAAATGCGGCGAGTGGAAGCAAGCATAGTAACAAAGTCCGAAGCGCAGAAAAGGGAAGCACCCAACACTTAACACCCAACGCCTCCTCACACCGCCACCCCGTGGTCGCGCAGGGCATCATTGAGCGAGGTTTTCAAATCCGTCGAAGCCTTGCGCTCGCCGATGATGAGCGCGCACGGCACCCCGTACTCGCCCGCCGGAAAGCGCTTGGGTACCGTGCCCGGAATGACGACCGCGCGCGGCGGCACGTAGCCCCGGTACTCCTTTGGCTCCGCGCCGGTGACGTCGATGATGCGCGTCGAGCCGGTGATGGTGACGCCCGCCCCAATGACGGCCTCGCGCCCCACGCGGCAACCTTCCACCAGAATGGCCCGCGACCCGATGAAGGCGCCGTCCTCGACGATGACCGGCGCCGCCTGCACCGGCTCGAGTACGCCGCCCAGCCCCACGCCGCCGCTCAGATGCACGTCGGCGCCCACCTGCGCGCACGACCCCACCGTGGCCCACGTATCGACCATCGTGCCCGGCCCCACCCAGGCGCCGATGTTGACGTAGCTCGGCATCAGGATGACGCCCGGCGCCAGGTACGCGCCATAGCGGGCCGTGGCGGGCGGCACCACGCGCACCCCCAGCGCGGCGTAGTCGGTTTTGAGGGCCATCTTGTCGTGGTACTCAAACGGGCCAACCTCGTGGGTCTGCATCTGCCGGGTGGGGAAGTAGAGCAGCACGGCTTTTTTGACCCACTCGTTCACGGTCCAGGCGCCGCCGGGGGTGACGGGCGGCTCGGCCACGCGCAGCTCGCCGCGGTCGAGGCGGGCGATGACGTCGGCGATGGTGTCGACGATGAGCGGCTCACGCAGGAGCGCACGGTCGGCGAAGGCGGCTTCGATTCGTTCCTGAGGCGTATTCATTGCCGCAAAGATGAACCTTTGCGCGCCGAAAAGCGAAAGAGGCGGCAACACGTCCGATGAACATTTCCACCAAGCTACTGATCGGGTTCGGCCTGTTGGCGCTGCTGTTCGTGGCCGTCACGGTGGCGAGCTACCAGTTGGCCGGGCGGGTGCTCGGCATTTCGCAGCGCGTATCGGCGTCGCAGTATCTCTCGAGCCGCGCCAATGCGCTCTACCGCCAGATGGTGGATATGGAAACCGGTTTTCGGGGCTACCTGCTGACCGGGCGCGAAGAAACGCTGGAACCCTACTACACCGGCGAGCGCCGCATCAGCGATATGTTCGACGAGGTGGAGCGCCTGGTGGGGGCGCACTCGCCGCAGCGGCAGCGGGTGCGGCGCGTACGGCGCCAGTTTGCCCAGTGGCAGGACTACGCGCAGCTCCTCGTCAGCGAAAAGCGCGAGTATCTGCGCGGCCACCCCCGCCACTCCGGCCTCGACGGCCTGCCGCACGGCAACCTCTCGCGCCAACTGCTCGGCAAGCGGATGATGGACCGCATCCGCGCGATGATGAACGACTTTTACGCCCACGAAGCCGCGCGGCGGCAGTCGCAGGCCGAAAAGCTCTCTGCCGCGACGGCCGGTACGCGCACGTCCACCATCGTACTCACCATTCTGGGGCTGGGGCTGGGGCTGGTCGGCTCGGTGTACGTCACGCGCCTGCTGACGCAACGCATCCGGCGGCAGGTCGAGTGGGCTGAGCGCCTCGCCGCCGGCGACTACTCCGCCCGGATGCGCGACACCGTCGGCGACGAGTTGACGGACCTCAGCTCGTCGCTCGACCGGATGGCCGACCGGATGACGACCGCCATTGCCCAGCTCGAAGCCCGCAACCGCGAGTTGGACCAGTTCGCCTACATCGTCTCGCACGACCTCAAAGCGCCGCTGCGCGGCATCGAGAGCGTTTCGCGGTGGATCGAGGAAGATATGAGCACCGAACTGCCGCCGCACATCCAGGAATTTCTGCTGCTGATGCGCCGCCGCGTGGGCCGGATGGAACACCTGATCAGCGGCATTCTGGCGCTCTCGCGGGTGGGCCGCGCGGCCGAAACCGAGGAGCAGGTTGACGTAGCCGCGCTGCTGGCCGACGTGCTCGACGACGTGGCGCCGCCTCCCGGCTTCCGGGTGGTGCTGCCGCCGCGCCTGCCGGTGCTGTTCACCAACCGTACGGCGCTGGGGCAGGTGTTCAGCAACCTGATTTCCAACGCCGTCAAATACCACCACCAGCCCGAGCGCGGTACACTGACCCTGACGTGGCGCCCCACCCCGCAACACCACGGCTTCACGGTGGCCGACGACGGCCCCGGCATCGCGCCGGAGTACCACGAGCGGATTTTCCAGGTGTTCCAGACCTTGCAGGAGCGCGATACCATCGAGAGCACCGGCGTGGGGCTGGCCATCGTGAAAAAAATCGTCGAGCGCCACGGCGGCACCGTCGGCGTGGCGTCGGAGGAAGGGCGCGGCGCGGCTTTCACGTTTACGTGGCCGCTCGGTTCCGGCGAAAACACCTGAGAAAACGCCTGTTCAGGTGCCCCAAAAAAGGCCCGACTGCCGCGCAATCGGCGGTTAGGTGCCACTTTTGCGCCCGCTACGCCCCGGCACCTCTCTCATCGCCCGCCTCTTTCGCTCAATGGCCGACCCCGGAACCAGTATCCTGCTCGTGGAGGACGACGCCCTCGACACGATGAACGTTGAGCGCGAGTTGCGGAAGCTCCAGATCAGTGTTCCGCTGCGAAAATGCCGCAACGGCCGCGAGGCGCTCGACCTGCTGCGCGGGTCGCCGACCCAACCGCCCCTCGCGCCCCTGCCGAGCGTGGTGCTGCTCGACATCAATATGCCCCGGATGAACGGCCTGGAATTTCTGGCCGAAATCCGCCAGGACGAGCGTTTGCGCGGCCTACAGGTGTTCGTGATGACCACTTCCGAAGAAGACACCGACCGCACCCGCGCCGCCGCGCTGGGCGTGGCAGGCTACATCGTGAAGCCGCTGACGTTCGAGCGCTTCGGCGAGGGCGGCACGGGGGTAGATGGGTTTTCGCTGTTTGTGGAGCTGCTGAAACTCAAATAGATGGAGATTGTGAAGGGATTGAGGGAGATGATGGGATGAGTTTGAGGAGATCATCTGGAGGGGATGATTTTGGGGAGATTGGTCGAAAGCTATTGGATGAACCTCCGGAAATACTGCTCTTGTGGATCGTGTAGCACTCGCGTGTATAGGGTTCTGTCATTGCTTTGATCCGCTCGCAACGACAGAACCTGAACTGCTGATGCACGACTCTCTTGTGACGCTTTTCTCTACCAAACCGCTCAAACACCCTCCTCACCTGCTGGCACACCACACGGCGGGCCTGATCGAGGCGGGCCTCGACGAGGCCGGGCGCGGGTGCTTGGCGGGGCCGGTGGTGGCGGCGGCCGTGGTGCTGCCGCCCGACTATCACCACGCGCGGCTGACCGACTCGAAGCAACTCAGCGCCAGGCAGCGCGAGGCGCTCCGGGCCGACATTCACGCCTCGGCCGTGGCGTGGGCCGTAGCCGAGGCTGCGGTGGAAGAGATTGAAACCTATAACATCGAGAAAGCCAGTCATTTGGCGATGCACCGCGCGGTGGCCGCGCTGCGTGTCCGGCCCGAGCATTTGCTGATCGACGGCAACCGGTTTACGCCGTACCCGCTGCTGCCGCATACGTGCATCGTCGGTGGCGACGCGAAATTTTTGGCCATCGCCGCCGCGTCCATCCTCGCCAAGCAACACCGCGACGAGCTGATGCACCGCCTCGATGCCGAATTTCCCGCCTACGGCTGGGCCACCAATGCCGGCTACCCCACCCCCGCCCACCAGGCCGCCCTACGCCAACACGGCCCCACAGGACATCATCGCCGCACGTTTCGGCTGCGGTATGACTGAGGGGCTGAGCGTCTGAGCGCCTGAGTGCGCCAATCAAAAAAATCCCTCCATCTCCCTACAATCCCTTCACCATCTCCATCGTGGTAGAATTTTCCGCCCTCCAGATCCGCGAGGAAGCCGACGGCACGTTTTCCCGTCACCTCATCCGGCGCAGCACAGCCGAGCTGCCGGCCGGCGACGTGCTCATCCGCGTGGCGTTCTCGGCGCTCAACTACAAAGACGCGCTTTCGGCGAGCGGCCACAAGGGCATCACGCGCCACTTCCCGCACACGCCGGGCATCGACGCGGCTGGCCTGGTGGTAGAGTCGGCGGTGCCCGAGTTTCGGCCCGGCCAGCGGGTGCTCGTCACGAGCTTCGATCTGGGAATGAACACGTCGGGCGGCTTTGCCGAGTACATCCGCGTACCGGCCGGGTGGGTGGTGCCCTTGCCCGACGGCCTCTCCCTCGCCGAGAGTATGATTTTGGGCACCGGCGGCCTCACGGCGGCCCTCGCGCTCTGGAAGTTAGAGCGCAACGGCCTACACCCCGACCACGGCCCCGTGCTCGTGACGGGCGCCTCGGGCGGCGTGGGGTCGGTGGCGGTGGCGCTGCTGCACCGCGCGGGCTACCGGGTGATGGCCTCGTCGGGCAAGCCCGAAGCGCACGAGCTGCTGCGCCGCCTCGGCGCCGACGAGATCGTTGACCGTGCCGCCGTACACGACTCCACCGGCAAAGCCCTGCTGCCCGTGCGGTGGGCGGCGGTCATCGACACCGTGGGCGGCAACACGCTCAGCACGGCCATCAAAGCGTGTCGGCCGGAAGGTTCGGTGGCGGTCATCGGGCTGGTGGCCGACAATACATTCACCACCACGGTGTATCCGTTTCTGATTCGGGGCGTCAACGTGCTCGGCATCGAGACGGGCACCACCGACATCGCACTGCGCCGCGAGCTATGGCACCGCCTGGCGACGACGTGGCGCCTGCCTGACCTCGATTCGCTGGTGACGTACATCGACCTGCCCCACCTCTCCGACTACATCGATCTGATGCTGAAAGGCCAGACGCGGGGCCGCGTGGTGCTGCGGCTGGCCGCGCCGGAGTAAGTAGCCAAGCCACGGCGGTTGGGCAACGTAACACCGGGTATCACTCGGCGGCGGCGGTTGGGCATCAGCTGCTAAGCAACGCAACACCGAGTATCACTCGGTGACGGCGGTTAGGCGACGCGGTTAAGCAAGTGGCCGCGTCTGTCCCAGACGCGCGTCAACTCAATCCCCTGTTGGGTGTGCGTCTGGGACAGACGCGGCCACGCCCAATCACATTGCTCCGCCGCCGTCACCGAGTAATACTCGGTGTTACATTGCCCGACCGCACTCGGCAACACGTTGCCCAACCGCCAGATTCAGCAATTACGGGCAAGCCCGAATTGCTATGCATTATGTTGACTTAAACGTTTCGTAACCAATGGAAGAAAACCCCTGGACTACCCTCTCAACGCGACCCATCTACGACAACAAGTGGATTTCCGTCCGCGAAGACCAGGTCCTCAACCCCAGCGGCGGGCAGGGCATCTACGGCGTCGTGTCGTTCAAGAACAAGGCAATCGGTATCGTGCCGGTTGATGCGGAGGGCAATACGTGGCTGGTAGGCCAGTATCGCTACACGCTCGACGAGTATTCGTGGGAGATTCCGATGGGCGGCGGGCCGGTGGAAAACGACCCGCTCGCCTCGGCCCAGCGCGAGCTGCTGGAAGAAACCGGTTTCACGGCAGCCCGCTGGACGCGCCTTTCGCGCCTGCATACATCGAACTCGGTGACGGACGAAGAGGCGTTCGTGTTTCTGGCCGAAGACCTCACGCCCGGCGCCGCCCAACCCGAAGAAACCGAGCAGCTTCGCCTCCGCAAGCTGCCGCTGGCCGAAGCCGTGCAACTGTGCCTCGACGACCGCATCACCGATTGCATCTCGGTGTGCGCGCTCCTGAAGGTGGCGCTGCTCAGGAAAGTGGCGTAGCCATACGGGCTGAGCGTAGCTGGAATGGACCGCGAACCTCCGGTTCGCTCGCGGCTGGGGTCGGCGGCTGTGGAACGCCAGGCATTCGTTGCCGATGCCGGGGGGCGAACCGGAGGTTCGCGCTCCATTCCAGCTACCGCAAATAGCTGCTAAACCTTTTTGCCTTGCCACGCGGCGCCGTGGCGGTGCTCGCCACTTGCGGCTGCATAGCACTCATCCCGCTCACTCCCACCCCATCGCAATCTATTTTTGCGGGGCAATGTCTGGGTTTTTCCGCACCCTCGGCCACCGGCTGTACACTACGTGGTGCGTCGCGTGGTTTCTGATTCCTTTTCTTCTCACCTGGCCGCTTCAACTGCTGCTGAGCAGTTTTCGGGCGGGGCGGCCGTGGTTGCACGCGCTCAATCGGGCGTGGGCGTCGTTTCAGCTACGGATGTATTTCACGCCCGTGGAAGTACGCGGCGAGCCGCACCCGGCGGCCGTGCGGGGGCAGGCCGTAATTTTCTGTGCCAACCACTCGTCGTACATCGACATTCCGGTGCTGTTCGATGCCATTCCGGGCTTTCCCAACATCATCGGCAAAGCCGCGCTGGCGAAGGTGCCGCTGTGGGGGTGGCTGTTCCGCTCGACCTACATCACGGTGGACCGCCAGAGCGCCGTTTCGCGCGGGCGTTCGGTGGTGGAGAGCACCCGCTCGCTGCGCGCCGGGCGCGACCTCATCATCTTCCCCGAAGGTTCTATCGGCAAGCAGCCGGGGCGGGTGTTGCTGCCGTTCAAAGACGGCGCGATGCGGCTCGCCATCGAACTCCAGGTGCCCATCGTGCCCGTCACGATGCCGTACAATCACCGGTTCTTCCCCGATCTGGGCGGGCGGCTGCGGCTGCGGCGGCATCGGTTCCTGACCATCTTCCACCCGCCCATTCTGACCACCGGAATGACGCTCGACGACGTGCCCGCCCTGCGCGAGCGCGTCCGGGCCGCGATTGCCAGCGGCCTCGACCCGGCGTCGGAACCGGCCGATTCGCCGTTCGCGGCGGCGCCGGAATCGGTCAACACCTGACTCCGGCGCCTTCATTGGTTTCTGGTTGCTGGTTTCTGGTTGCTGGTTTCTGGTTTCTGGTTGCTGGATCAACGTGAAGAAACCAGAAACCAGCAACCAGAAACTCTACACCAGCGTCGCGCCCAGCGTCACTTCGGCGTTGAGCAGCTTGCTGATGGGGCAGTTGGCTTTGGCGTCGGCCACCAGCTCGTCGAATTGGGCTTGCTCGACGCCGGGCACCTGGGCACGGAGCGTCAGGTTGGAGTGCGTGATGGTGCCGTTGTCGAGCACGATTTCGCACGTCACGTCGAGCGCCGTCGGGGTGAGGCCGGCGGCCTGCATATTGAAGGCCGTCTTCATCGCAAAGCACCCGGCGTGGGCCGCCGCGATCAGCTCTTCGGGGTTGGTGCCGATGCTGTCGGCGAAGCGGGTATTGAACGAGTATTGGGCTTGGTTGAGCACCGTGGAGGCGGTGCTGACGGTGCCCGTACCGTCTTTGCCGGTGCCGGCCCAGTGAGCTGAGGCAGTACGCTTGATGGCGGCCATTGCTGAAAAAAGAGCGAATGAAAAATTAACTTTGTTACACGAAGGTGCGACCAACGACCGACATCCGCCAGACCGCAACCAGAGTTGCTTGCTCGACCGCGAGCCAATCGGCCGTCTGGAAGGAGACGTAACGCGGCGCTACGGCTCCGTAGTACTAGCAAGCCCTGAACACGATGAAGCCGTAGCGGCGCGCTGCTTCCAAAAAGTCACGGATTCTACACTGCTCTCCCCCACCGCTCGCGCAGAATCCGCACGATGCCCACCGCCGACGTATGGTTCAGCGGAAACTCCAGCAGCACGTGCAGGTAGCTCAGGAAATAGAGCCACTGTAACCCGAGCGTGTAGCTCCACGCATACACCCCGATACTGGCCACCCACACCGCCAGCACCCCCGCAAAGCGCGCGCGCGGCACGTTATGCCACTGGATGATGCGCGTCTTGGAAAACCAGTTGAGGTAGTGGTAGGTGTAGGCGAACGCAATGAAGCGCATCAGCAGAATGCCGACGCGGGAGTGAAAAATCTCCTGCAGCCAGAACGCCATCGGGTCGGCGCCGGCGGCCGTGGCGGCGGGCTTCACCCCGAAAAAGTAGTAGAGCACGTTGGCGTTCAGCCCCCAAAACCCGACACTGTGCTCGCCGCCCACGTAGGCATCCTTGCCGTAGGCAGTGACGGCGCGCGACAGCCCGCCGTCCGGCGAAGCCAGCCACAGCACCAGCGGGCACAGCGCCAGACACACCACCGCCAGCAGCCCCGTGCGGCTCCGGTTCTTGAGCGCGCCGTAGAGCATAAACAGCCCCGTGAACACGTACACGTGGATGAGCGTGGGCAGAAACACCCCCAGAATCAGCGGAAAATACGACCCCGACCGAATCGCCACCAGCAACACCAGCGCCGCCACGAACAGCAGCATCCGCTGCCCAAACGTGCGCCCTACGATGATGATGAGCGTACTGAAAAACGCGACGTAGGCAAAGTATGCCCCGGCCGTATTCGACAATCCCAGCCCCAGTTTATGACTGACGTCGAAAAACACCAGCGTAATGAACGCCGTGAGCAGCACCAGCCCTACGGCAAAGCCGCGCTTCGGCAGGTAGTACTTCTGGTCGTGGAGCCACGAAATCTCGGTCAGGTAGTGCAGCGGGCCGAGGATGGCGTAGGAAAACAAAAACAGCTCGAACGGCACCACCAGCGCCACCGCGCACGCCACGGTCATCAGGCCGATGTTGAGCAGGTCGAGGCGCTCGGTGGCCGTAAGCGGCAGCAACGGCCGGGGAGTGGTGGCGGTCGGATTCACGATGACGAAAATACGGCCCCGCCGATGGTGTTGCGCCTGCGCCGTGGCCCCAACCCACCGCACGGGCGGCCGTAAGGGGCGCAGGAGCCACTTTGCTCCGTTGTCTTTTTATGCCGCGCACGTCCGCCACTTCTGCCGCCACCACTGCCGATTCAGCCCCATCTGTTGCAAAGACTTCGCCCAAAAAGGCGCAAAAAGGCGCTCGCAAATCAGCGGCGCCACGCTCCCAACCGGCCGCACCGCCCAAGCGCAGCGCGAAAGCGGCGGCCAGGCAGCCAACCCTAGCGCCGACGGCGGCGCCCACCAGTGCGGCTTCGCAGCCCGCCTCGCAGCCGGGAATGGGCGCCATTGCGGCACCGCTCGGCACCACGTTTCGGGTGTGGGCGCCCGCCGCGCAGCAGGTAGCCGTGATGGGCACGTTCTCCGAGTGGCAACCGCTGCCACTGTTTGCGGAAGCCGACGGCTATTGGGGCGCCGACGTGCCCGGCGCGCTGGTAGGCCACGAATACAAGTACAACATCACGACGCCCGCCGGCGACGTGCTCGCCCGTAACGACCCCTACGCCCGCGAGGTCACGGCCTCCGACGGCAACTCCGTGGTGCCCGACCTGCATTTCGAGTGGGGCGACGATGCGTTTCAGATGCCGCCCTGGAACGAGCTGGTGATCTACGAGCTGCACGTCGGCACCTTCAACCCCCACAACGACCACGAGCCGGGCACCTTCTACGGCGTGATGGGCAAACTGCCGTACCTGCACAGCCTCGGCATCAACGCCATCGAGATTATGCCGCCGACCGAGTTTCCCGGTGGCCGGTCGTGGGGCTACAACCCGGCGCACCCCTACGCGCTCGAAACATCCTACGGCGGTGCCCGCGCCTTCAAGGAACTGGTGAAGGCCGCCCACCAGCACGGCATCGCCGTGATTCTGGACGTGGTGTACAACCACTTTGGCCCCGACCACCTTCCCCACTGGCGCTTCGACGGGTGGCACGAGGGCGAGGGCGGCGGCATCTACTTCTACAACGACTGGCGCGCCGAAACCCCGTGGGGCCACACCCGCCCCGATTACGGCCGCCCCGAGGTGCGCCAATACATCCGCGACAATGCCCTGATGTGGCTCGAAGACTACCGCGTGGACGGCCTCCGCACCGACGCACTGGCGTACGTCCGCAACGTCCACGGCGGCGACGACCCCGCCGCCGACCTGCCCGACGGCTGGAGCCTGATGCAATGGATTCACGAGGAGCTGGCCGGGCGCTCGCCGTGGAAAATCACCATCGCCGAAGACTTGAAAGGCGACGCCCGCATCACGCAGCCCGTGGCGCAGGGCGGCGAAGGCTTCAAGGCGCAGTGGGACATCGGCTTCGCCCACACCGTGCGCCGCGCCGTCACGGAGCCGCTCGACGCGAACCGCTCGATGACGAGCCTCGCCGAATGCATCGGCCACCGCTACAACAACGATGCGTTTCAGCGGGTGATTTACACCGAATCGCACGACGAGGTGGCCAACGGCGCCGCGCGCATCCCCGAGCAGATTATGCCGGGGCAGGCGGCGCACTGGTTTCCGAAAAAGCGCGCTACGCTGGGCGCGGCGCTGGCCCTCACGGCCCCCGGCATCCCGATGCTGTTTCAGGGGCAGGAGCTGCTCGAAGACGGCGAGTTTGCCGACACCCGGCCGCTGCAGTGGGATCGGTTATTGGCGTTTTTCGGCCTTGTCACGCTCTACCGCGACCTCATCGCGCTGCGCCGTAACCTGCGCGGCACCACGCGCGGCCTCACCGGGCAGGGCTGTCGCGTCCACCACGTCAACGACGAGGCCAAGCTGCTTGCCTTCCTGCGCTGGACCGACGGCGACGCGCCCACCACGCCCGCCGACGCCACGCTCGTGCTCGCCAACTGCTCGGGCACGGCCTTCGACGACTACCGCATCGGCCTGCCCACGGGCGGCACGTGGTACGTGCGCTTCAACTCCGACTGGGGCGGCTACGACGCCGAGTTCGGCGATTTCGAGAGCCTCGGCCTCGAAACCGTGGCCGAAGCGGCCGACGGGCTGCCGTTCAGCGGGCGCATCGGCGTGGGGCCGTATTCGGTGCTGGTGTTGTCGCAGAATGCGTAGGCGCACTGAAAGCTCCGTGCGCCCTTGGACTACTTAAGCGGTCAACCAAAAGTTTTACGGTTTTTCAATCCGCCTCGTTATCGTCGAGGGTAGGCCTGACCCAATCTTTCTTCCGCAAGCCTTTTTGCGTGAACAGGCGCTGGCGGCCGCGCACGACCTTCACAAAATCGCCCAGAAACAGCTTGGCGCGGCCGTAGAAGATGGGGCCGTCGAGCTGGTCGCCGTACTGCGGCTGCACGGCAAAGGCTTCGCGCCAACCCACGCCGGCCCCAGCGCCGAGCCACCGAAACACACGGTAGTGGCCGCCGATGGTGGGTTCGAGTAGCCACACGCGGTCGCGGGTGGTCTGGGTGCGGACACCGTCCTCGCCGATGATTTCGTGGTAATATCTACCGTACCCAAGCTGCACAGGAGCGCTAATTTCCCAGCGGGGGTTGCCCCGGATGACGTACTCGCCGTACGCCGCCACATACCGGAAGCGGATTTCGGAGTGGGCGTTGGTCGGCAGCGGCACCGGCGAGTACGACCGCACACCACGGCTCAGCAAGTACACCCCGGCGCCGGCGCGGTATCGGCCGCGCCACTCCACGCCCAGTTTCAGCCCGTTGATGCCCGCCAACCGCGAATCGACGAGCGAGTAGCGCTGATCGAACTGAAAGGTGAGGCGCCGGTGGGTCTGCCGCACGAACGCCGTGTCGGCACCACGCCCGCCCCCAATGCTGCTGTTGCCCAACCCGCCGAAAGGCGGGTCGCCGTCTGCGGCGCGCCCACCAGGCGGTGTCAGCAGATGAATCATCAGAGCAACGATTGCCAGCACGATACCGCCCAAACGACCTCAGCCGCGATTAGTTTACCCTACTCCCTGTTTCTAACGAAGAGCCACCCCGGATATTGTTCGTTGCCTGAGAAAGTTTGGTTTATTGAGGTATTGATTTATTTAGTAATCTATTAATTTATCTATTGAGATAATTAAACAAAAAAAACTGCTATCGCACTTGTTGCGTCAGGTAGTCCCTACGGGACCACGTTCATCCTGAAATCGGTGGTTTCTACCGGATGATAGCCCCTACGGGGCTACCAAACCTGCGTCAGTCAAATTTAACTCTTTTCAACGGGCGTAAGTCCTGCAAAAAATCTCTCAATTCGCTATCATCCCTTCACCATCCCCATCCCTCAATCTCAAATAATCCCATCCCCATCCTTTAATCTCCAACAATCCCTTCACAATCTCCATCTCCCTTCACCATCCCCATCTCAGTCGAAGAAGAGCCACTTGACGCCGAACGTAAACGAGCGCCGCAATTGCGGATACCCTGCCGTAACGTAATACCCATTGCGCGGCAGCCCCTGATTGACGTGCGCCATCTTCAGAAACAGATTCACATTCCGCAGGTCGGCGGCCAGGAACACATCGACCTGCGGGTACGTCCTGACGAGTTGCCGGTCTTGCAGCACGAACTGCTGCGTGGCGGGCTGCCAGCCGAGCGTACGCGCATCGGCCTGCGAATAGACCTGAACGCCCGCCTGCCCGAAGAGCGACTTTTTCACGAGCGGGCCCTCGTAGTACAGCAGCACGTCGGCAAGCAGCGGCGGCGTACGGATGACGGCGGCGGCGCGCCCCGGCAGGGCCGTGTACGCGGCTCGCACATCGGTGCGGAGCCAGTTGAACTGCCCGCGCCACCGCGCCTGCACGGTGCCCAGAGTGAGGGTAGTCGTCTCCTGGCGGGGCCGACTCAGGGCGTCGAAATAGACGAGGTTGCGAACGCGCGTGAGCGCGCCGTCGAGCCACAGGCGGTGGCACCCGACGCGCGCCACTACCGAGGCGCGCGTTTCGTCGCGCTGGGTGTTGCGGAAGTCGTTTTCCCACCGAAAATGATTGCCGTAAAGCGCGTTTTCGGTGATGGTGGGCGCGTAGCCGTTGCGAAGCTGCGAGACGGTCAGGAACCGGAAGCGGCCGGTGGCGCGCAGCCAATGCGTGTTGTCGCCGGATTGCAACTCGCCATCGACGGTGACACTAACCACGTCACGCACCCGGAAACCGGCCTCGCCGCCCACCGCCAGGCGGCCCACCTGACGCGGCGCCGACGCGGCGGCATCGCCCGCGCCCACCGCCACCGGCCCACCGGGGAAGTAGAGCTGGTAGCGCGCATCGCGCCGGGCGGCGTAGATCCGGTAAGCCCCGAAGCGCGCCGTACCGAGCACCCCGGCCGTGTGCTGGTTGAGGCGGAAGCGGGCGTCGTCCTGCGTACGAATGGTGTCGAGCAGCATCGCCGGAAAAAACGTGTGCTCCCGCGCCTGATTCTGCGTCGCGAATTGCAGATCGGTATCGGCGAAGCGGTGGCGCTGCACACGGCGGTCGAAGGTGTAGAAAAGCTGCAAGCCCGGCCCCGCCAGCCGCACCAGATTGGTCAGGCGCCACGAATTGCGGAACTCGCGGTTGGTGGCGAACGCCAGCGCCACGGGTGTGTTGGCGTAAAGACCGGCAGAGTCGGTGGGGTCGGCGAGGACGGGGCCTTGCTCCACCACCTCGTGAGACATATGCGCGTACGACGCCAGTACGCGCCACACCGAATCGGCGGTGCCGTAGGTAGCCCAGGTGTTGAAGGCGGCGTGGGTGAGGTAGTTGTCCTTCGGCAGCGTGGTGGCAAACTGCTTGTTGGCCGATAGCCGCTGGTAGGCGCCGCCGAAGTTGAGCGCCCGCTTGACGTTGCGCGTGTAACGCCCCTCGAACACCTGCTCGCCGCGCGCGCCCTGGATGTAGGCCAGACTCGAAAACGGCGAGCGCGTGTCGTAGTACGGAATGACGGCGGGGTCGTAGGCGTAGCGGTCGAAGGCGCGACGCCCCCACCGGATGCCCGCCTGCGGCACCCCCACGGGCCATACCAGCGGGCGGGCGGCCGAGCCGACATTGCCCAAATCCTGCTGAAACGTGCTGCTGTCGTGGTACCAGCGTCGGGGGTTCCAGAACTCCCGAAACGCCGTATCGACCGGCTGCGGGCGCGGGCGCCCCCGAAGCAGGTCGGCTTCGGTGAAGACGGCGGTGGTTTTGGCGCCGTAGCGCGTCTGGGCCGAATCGTTGAGGATGCGGCGGGGCTTTTTGGGTTTGCCGTCGGCGGGGGCGGCGGGCGCGAGCTGTCCGGCGGGCGGCGTGGTGGGCGGGGTGCTCTGGGCCAGCGCGGTGGTCGGGGCGCCGAGGAGGCTTAGTGCCGCCAGCGCCACGGCCGCCGCCGCGCGCCCGGCACTCTGTCCGACTCTCTGCCCGAGGCGGGCGCCGAAGCCCGCTACGTGGTCGAGCACAAGCTGCCGCAAGCTCGCGGGCGCTACGGCTTCCGTGATCGGTACTTCGCGCACGGCTACGGGCACCCACCACACGGCCACGCCCGCCAGCTCGGGCCGCGGCTCGCCGGTGGGCGCGAGCAGGCGCGTGGCGTCCTTGCCCGTGGTGACGACCGGACACCGCCCATTGCGGTCCGAGGCAGCCCGTACGCCCGCCAGCTCCGCGTCGGTGAAGGCGTGATGGTCGGGAAAACGCACGTGTTCGGCGATGAGAAAGTCGCGCCCGAGCAGGTATTCGAGCAGCGGGGCGGGGTTGTCGATGGCGGTCAGGACGACGATTGGGATGCGGGAATCAGGGTCGCTGGTGCGAAACGTGCGCGGGCCCGGCGGCGATGCCGGTACGGAGTCGGCAATCAGCGGCTGCCACTCGCCGTAGGCGTAGGCAGTGAAAAACACGGGCATTTGCTCGCCGGCAAAGCGGCGAATGGCGCGCAGGTCGAGGCCGCGCACCAGCTCGGAACGCGCCTCGGTGGGCGGGCACTTGGTCACGACCACGGCATCGGCGCGGCGGGCGGCGCGCGCAAATTCGCGCAGGCGCCCCAGCGGCAGGATGCGGTCGGCGGGGAACGGGCGGTGAAACTCGGTCAGCAGCACCGTCAGCGACGGGCGCACGGCGCGGTGCTGGTAGGCGTCGTCGAGCACCACCACATCAGGGGGGTGCGGTGCGGCCAGGAGCTGCCGAATGCCGTCGACGCGGCGCTCGGCCACGGCCACGGTGAGGGCGCCGCCCTGTAAGGCGTGGCGAAAGCGGCGAGCCTGCTCCAGGGGTTCGTCGCCGACCAGTTCGGCGTCGTCGGTGGGGCCAACGAGCCGGAAGCCGCGCGAGCGCCGCCCATACCCCCGGCTCAGCAACGCCGCCCGATAGCCGGCCGCCAGCAACAGCCCGACGACGTAGGCCGCGTGCGGCGATTTGCCGGTGCCGCCCACCCGCACATTACCGAGCGCGATGACGGGCACGGCAAACGCTTCCGATTTCAGCAATCCTCGCTCGAATAACCAGCCGCGCACGGTCATCACCCACCCGTAAGCGTACCGAAGCAGCACAAGCCCAACCGCCAGCCCGAGACCGACGATCACTACCGGATTCTCCAAATGAGGTACAAAAGAATGGCTGAAACCCGTGCAAAAGTACGGGACGAGGCGAGTGGGTGACCTTGCGTGGGGTTGTATCTCACCGGCAAGGCGATTTCGCTGAATTTGCTTTGCGGGCTGAATACGAGAAGCTAATCAGAGCGGATTCAGGGTCAGTGTACGGAGTAGAGACGCATCCTTGCGTCTCCGCTGCACGGCACTGCGGCTTGGCGTAACCGCCGCAGACGCTTACCCGCCGCAGACGCAACGATGCGTCGCTACGAGGACGTAACTAGACCCGAAAACCGCTGTAGTATATAAAAAATACGGTGGTGCTTCAATAGTGTGCATAGCGTTCTGTCATTGCGAGCGGAGCGAAGCAATCCGGCGAATGTTCAGAGCGGTTGTGCGTCACTGAAGGCCGTTATGCAGGCACCAGATTGCTTCGCTCCGCTCGCAATGACAGAATACCATACACAGTATTGAAGCACAACCCAAGTTCTTATTTCAAATCAAGACTCTACCCAAGAAACCACTAAGGCGATCACGAATTCGAGTAAGTTGAACAATCTCGGTCATCAAGTAAACCTGCTCTTCTTCTTCGACGGCAATAGGCAATCTAGTGGAGAAGCCATCAATTTTGTTTTTTATCAGTTCTAAGGCCATCCCACATACAGATTTTTCAGCCGCCTGGGTAAGAACAGCGGCCTCGTCCGGAATATCAATACTATACCTACCGTCCCAATGCTTACTAACTCCATATCTATCAGTTTCAGCAAAACAATCGATAGCAAATTTTTTTATGATTTCGTTAGAGTGATTAGCAAAATAATTTGCATCAGGCAACTCCTGATTTGCCAAAAAAGTACGCATTTCATTGGCAATACTTAAACATACAACATTTCTAAAAATCGCATTATTGCCTTCCAATAGGCCAATTATATATTGAGCCAGCAGGTAGGCGTTGCCGTCGGCAGTGCGGATGGTGTGGTCGGCGTAGGAAATCAGCAGGCGCACGACTTCGCGCTCCAGCCGCTCGTAGGCGGGTGCCTCGATCAGCTCCAGCTCACCGTCGGGGCCGACCTGTAGGCCGTGCTCGGCGGGGTCGCTGCTGTAAGGGTCGGGCGGGAGGTCGGCGGGACGGTCGGGCGCGTTGGGCGGCGCGGCGGCAGCAGTCGGCGGGCGCTGCCCGCCCGTGGCGGGGCCGGCCGGACGGCTTTGCTCGCGCGCAATCTTGTTGTAGGCGTCGAGCAAC
>ERZ1066122.1513-NODE-1513-length-18463-cov-21.336919_pt1 | contig 18463 bp, 14 predicted proteins | sample MGYA00382769_ERZ1066122 | MGnify/ENA primary metagenome ERZ1066122 (study PRJEB33369, sample SAMEA5778352) | biofilm metagenome | biome: Industrial cooling water; feature: Water cooling tower basin; material: Biofilm | place: United Arab Emirates | collected... | reverse complement strand
CCATGCTGCTGGAGGCCCAACGGCGTCACTATCGGCTCTTCTACGTCACCCCGGGGCGGCTCGGACTGGTGGATGGGCGGGCCGTGGCCGAGGTCGCGGCGCTGACCGTGCGTGACGACCCGTCAGGCTGGTACGAAACCGGACCGAGGTCACAGCGTGCGCTGGACAGCAGCTGCATGGTGCTGATGCGCAAGGACCCGCCGGTGGATGCGGACTATCTGCACGACACCCTGATTCTGGACGCCGCGCGGCGTGCGGGGGCCCTGGTCGTGAACGACCCGCAGGGCCTGCGCGACCACAACGAGAAACTGGCGGCGCTGGAATTCCCGCAGTGCTGTCCGCCCACGGTGGTGTCGCGCGACCCCACTGTGCTCAAGGCCTTCGTCGCCGAACAGGGCGAAGCGGCGCTCAAGCCGCTGGACGGCATGGGCGGGCGCTCGATCTTCCGCGCCCGAGCCGGCGAGCCGAATCTGAACGTGATCCTGGAAACCCTGACCGACGGCGGCCGGCATCTGGCGCTGGCGCAGCGCTACCTGCCGGAGATCGTCGACGGCGACAAGCGCATCCTGCTGATCGACGGCGAACCGGTGAACTACTGCCTGGCGCGGATCCCGCAGGGCGACGAATTCCGCGGCAATCTGGCCGCCGGCGGCCGCGGCGAGGGCCGTCCGCTGAGCGAACGCGACCGCTGGATCGCGGCGCAGGTGGGCCCCGAAATGCGCCGGCGCGGCATGCGTTTCGTCGGCCTGGACGTGATCGGCGACTATCTGACCGAGGTCAACGTCACCAGTCCCACCTGCATCCGCGAGCTGGACGCGCAGTTCGGCATCAACATCGCCGGACTGCTGTTCGATGCGCTGGAGCGGGAGCCGGACTGAGCCTGCACACGAGCCGCGCGAACCGCCACAGGTTCACAACGTCGCTCAACAGGCTGAATCCGCCCCTCAACACCCACAGAACATCGCGCATCCCGTCAGAACCATGTCCGTCACCACCCTGCCCCCGCCCCCCGGGATCGATGAAGACCAGCGCTTTGGCGCCACCCTGGTCTTTTCGGTGCTGCTGCACGGGCTGTTGATTCTCGGCGTGGGCTACGCGGTCGAACAGGCGGCGCCGGTCACGCCGATGCTGGATGTGATCCTGACCCGCACCCAGACCCCGCTGACGCCCGAACAAGCGGACTTCCTGGCGCAGGCCAACAACCAGGGTGGCGGCGAGAGCGAAAAGGCCGAACGCCCGCGCGACACCCAGCCCGGGCTGGCGCCGCAGGCCGAGGCCGGTGTCGCTCCGCAGCCCATCCGTGCGCAGGCGCCGGCGCCTCAGCCCGCCACCCAGGCGCGCGTGGTCGATACCCGCCGCAGCGAGACCCGGGTGATCCAGCCCAGCCCGCGCCCCGAGACCGACCCCCTGCCGCTGCGCGCCGGGCCGGCCAAGGTGGAGCACGACATGGAGATGGCGCGGCTGGCGGCGGAGATCCACCTGCGCTCCAACCGCTATGCCAAGCGGCCGAGCCGCAAGTTCGTGTCGGCCAGCACCCGGGAGTACGTCTGGGCGATCTATCTGCGCGCCTGGGTGGACCGGGCTGAGCGGGTGGGCAATCTGAACTACCCCGACGAGGCCCGCCGCCGACGCCTGGCGGGCACGGTGGTGATCAACATCGGCATCCGCCGCGACGGCTCGGTGGAGCGGGCGGACATCGTGCGCAGCAGCGGCATCCCGCTGCTGGACGAGTCCGCGCTGCGCCTGGCGAGGCTGGCGGAGCCCTACCCGCCCCTGCCGAAGACCCGCGACAACCCGGACATCCTCAACGTGATCCGCACCTGGCGCTTCCTTCCGGAAGGCGCGCTGGTGGACGAGTAAGGGCGGCCGACACGGCGACCCGTCACCTGCGTCGGGATACCGCCGGATTCCCCGCAACCGGGTTCACGTCGGACGGATCGCGCCGAATCGATGGTGCTGGACGGATCCGGCGCAGCCGAAGGGCCCGCTCAGAGCCGCTTCCAGACGAAGCCCTCGCCGCTGCGGTGGTAGACCGCGATGGCGCGCCCATAGAACGCATCCAGCGGCACCAGGCCGAAGCCGCGGCTGTCGAAGCTCGCGCCGCGATGGTCGCCCAGCACCAGGGCCATGCCCTCGGGGATGCGCAGCGGCGGCAGATCCGGGCCTCCGCCGTCGGCGAGATCCAGCTGCACCCGGCGGGGGCCGATGCGCTCGTAGGCCTGTTCAGCCGCGAGGGGATCGTGATCGATCTCCGAACGCGGGCCGTCCACCCACAGACGGCCTTGCTGCACGGCCACGGTCTGCCCTTCCACCGCCACCAGCCGCTTGATGAGCCGGGTACCGTCGAGCGGCGAATCGAAGACCACCACATCGCCCGGTGCCGGCGACGTGCCTTCCGTCAGGCGGATCGAGGTGAACGGCACCCGCGCGCCGTAGGCACGCATGTCCACCGCCACCCGGTCGCCGGGCACCAGCGTGGGCTGCATCGAGCCGCTGGGCACCTGATAGTGATTGGCGAGCGTGTCACGGGCGGCAAGCAGCAGCACGAGTGCCGCCACCAGCGGCAGCCATTCGGCGAGCAGGCGACGCGGCGTGGATGGCACGGACGACGCGGTCGGAGAGGGATCGACGGGCATGGCGGTGATCTCGGAAGGGATGTCCTTCCCAGACCGCCGCGCACCGCGCGAGTTGCCATGACCGATGGCAGGGTGGCCCGCTCCCGTCGTGAGCACAGGCCGGCTCGCGCGCCTGCCCCACCCCGCTTCGATCAATGCGATGCATGTCGTCCCGAGCCAAGGACGAGGGATCTGCCGTTGGCTTGCGGGTGCAAGCCAATGGCAAAAAGCAGGCCCCGCGTCGCGCTCGGGGCGACAAACGATCGGCCCAGCGGATTGCCGGATCAGCGGACCGATGGCCCGATCATCGATGCCCCCGCCAGGCGGCTGCGCCGTTCAAACGCGCCCCGGCATCACCCCGCCGGCACGTAGTCCAGCGGCGCGCCCGGGCCGATCGGCAGGCCGAAGGTCACCCAGATCGCGAACAGCACGGTCCAGCCGATCAGGAAGGTGATCGAGTACGGCAGCATGGTGGCGACGATGGTGCCGATGCCGGCCTTGGGCTCGTAGCGCTGCAGGAATGCGATGATCAGCGCGAAGTAGCTCATCATCGGCGAGATGATGTTGGTGACCGAGTCGCCGATGCGGTAGCCCACCTGGGTGAGTTCCGGCGAATAGCCGAGCAGCATGAACATCGGCACGAACACCGGCGCCATCAGCGCCCACTTCGCCGAGGCCGAGCCCATGAACAGGTTGGCGGTGGCGGTGAGCAGGATGAAGGCGATGAACAGCGGCACCGCCGGCAGGTCCAGCGTCTTCAGCACGTCGGCGCCTTCCACCGCGAAGATCAGGCCGAGCTGGGTCCAGTTGAAGAAGGCCACGAACTGCGCCGCGAAGAAGGTGAGCACCATGTACGAGGCCAGGGTCTCCATCGACTTGCTCATGCCGTTGATCACGTCGGTGTCGCTGCGGATGGTGCCCGCGGCGATGCCGTAGGCCACGCCGGTGGTCACGCCGTAGACGAAGATCAGCGCCACGATGCCCTTCAGGAACGGGTCCAGCGCCTTGAGCGTCTCGGTTTCGCCCGCCTTGCGCAGGAAGCCGTCGTCCGGGACCGTGCCCAGCAGCACCAGCAGGGTGACCAGCAGGCCGGCCAGCAGCGCCGCCATCAGGCCGCGCTTCTCGGCGGCGGTCATCGGCTCGAATTTCTCGCCACCGGTCTTGGTTGGCGCGTCGGGGAAGCGCTTGGCGACCACCAGTTCGGTGACCGCGGTGCCCATCAGTGCGATCACCGGTGTCGAGGCGATCATGAAATACCAGTTGGCCGCGGCATTGACCTCGTAGGCCGGGTCGATGATGCGCGCGGCCTCCTGCGACAGGCCGGCCAGCAGCGGGTCGATGGTGCCCAGCAGCAGATTGGCCGAATAGCCACCGGACACGCCGGCGAAGGCCGCGGCCATGCCGAGGATGGGGTGACGGCCGGCCGCGATGAAGATCAGGCCGGACAGCGGCACCAGCAGCACGTAGCCGATCTCGCTGGCCATATTCGACATGATGCCGGCGAAGACCACCACGAAGGTCAGCAGGCGGCGCGGCGCGGAGAGCACCAGCAGACGCAGGGCGGCGCCGATCAGGCCGCTGTGTTCGGCGACGCCGATGCCGATCAGCGACACCAGCACCGTGCCCAGCGGGGCGAAGCCGGTGAAGTTGGAGATCAGCCCGGTGAGGATGCGCTGCAGGCCCTCGACGGTCATGAGATTGACCGGGCGCACGTCCTCGCCGGTGGCCGGGTGCTGAACCACCAGCTCGAACAGCGAAGCGAAGCCGGACAGGAGGATCACCGCCAGCGCCATCAGCGCGAACAGAGTGGTCGGATGCGGCAGGGCGTTGCCGCCACGCTCGACGATGGACAGGAAGCGGTCGACGGCGGAACGCTGTGTGGCAGCGGGGCGCCCTGCGGGCGGTGCGGAGTCGGTCATGGGCGGCTCGGCGGAGAGGAAGCCGCATACATTGCCGAAAAAACGTCGGCAGCACACCCCCGGGCATGCGGGACAGGAATGCTGCGGCGCGTCATGCGCAGGCTCACGACAACGGAAAGCCCGGCGCAGGCGGCAGGAAAATCCCCATCGATTCAGAGGTTCTGCGCGTCAAGGACGGGACACTCGTGTATCGATCACGCTGGAGGTGGATCGCGCTGGAGGTACATCGCGCTGGAGATGGATCACCCGGGAGCAGACACGGCTGGTGGCTGAGGCTGCGACATCGGCACCGCTCGCGGATGGCGCTGTCCCGACGTTCCCGGAAGACCGCGGGCGGCCCTTCGCGCGCTCAACGCGCCGCGGCGGCGGCACGGCTCGCCACCTGTTCCTCGAGGGTCAAGGCGACCTTGTCGCGCAGATACGCAGGCTCCAGCCGTTCCGGGGCCACGGTCTCGCCACGGGCGAAAGCGGCCACCGCCAGCCGGGCGAGATCGGCGGCACGCGGAAGCGCATCCGGCTGCAGCGACGCCCAGTGAAGGCCCGGCTGCGCGGTCGTTCGCGCCTGCAGCACGCCGGCCTCCGCGCCCAGGCCGCTGCCAGCTGCATGCCATACGCCCGACTCCGGCAACGCGAGGATGGAAGGCGAGGCCACGGTTTCGGCACCCAGCGCGCGGGCGACGACGACGCCGGAGGCCGAATCGGCGGTCAGCGCGAACCGGCCCGCGTAGACCTCGTGCATGCGCGCGTCGATCACCGCCAGCACCTGACGCACACCATCGTGCTCCCCGCCCTCGCCCGCTTCCGGCACACCGGCGGCCAGGGCCAGTGCCGCCAGCGTCGAGACCGGAACCACGGGCAGATCCAGCGCCAGGGCCACGCCCTGCGCCAGCGCGACGCCGAGGCGCACCCCGGTGAACGCGCCCGGCCCGCGCCCTACCGCCACCGCATCCAGCTGCGCCCGTGCGATGCCGGCTTCGGCCAGCAGGGCCTCGGCCCAGGGCAAGGCGCATTCCGCATGCCGACGCGGCGCGATCTCGTGTCGGTCGACGATGTGTCCGTCGACCCAGACGGCGACGGAGCAGGCTTCGGTGGAGGTCTCGAACGCAAGCAGTTTCATGCGCGCAGTGTACGGGATGGCCCGCGCGGCCTCTGGTTCGCAGCGGGAAAGCAGTCCTCTCGGTGCGCTCACCACCACATCGGCCAGGATCGGCTCTCGAGGCGGACAGCGGGCGTCGCGCGTCTTCGCTCTGCCGCCTGTGATGCACCGAGCCGAGCCAGAACAAGGCCCGCATGCCCCAGACACGCCATCGCCCGGCCGGTGGCCCGGCCGGGCGATGGGAGTGCGATGCAACGGGGTGCGGCCTGACGGCCGCGTGGCGATCAACCGCCCTGGGTAAGCGGCAGCACACGGATTTCGACGCGACGGTTCATGGCACGGCCGCTGTCCGTCTCGTTGCTGGCGATCGGGTAGCGCTCGCCCATGCCGATCACTTCGAAACGCTGGCGCATCAGACCCTTGCCGACCAGATAATTCGCGACCGAATTGGCGCGCTGTTCGGACAGCTTCTGGTTGTAGTCGTCGCTGCCCACGCTGTCGGTATGGCCGCTCACCTCGACGATGGTCTGGTTGTACTCGGCCATGGTCGCAGCCACCTCGTCCAGCGCCGGGCGGAACTGCGGCTTCAGCGCGGCGCTGTTGAAGTCGAAGGTCACGCCGTCGGGCAGGTTGAGCTTGATGACGTCGCCGTCGCGGCTGACCTCGATGCCGGTATTGGCGGTACGGCGACGCAGTTCGGCTTCCTGGCGGTCCTGGTAGGCGCCGACCGAGCCACCGGCGAGCGCACCGACACCCGCGCCGACCAGCGCACGCTGGCGGCGCTCGGTGGCGTCATCGCCGCTGAGCAGGCCGGCCGCGGCACCGATGGCCGCGCCGATCAGGGCGCCGCGCTGGGTGCGGTTGGGGTCGTTCGGGTCGTCGGTCTGACCGGTGTAGGAGGCGCAGCCGACCAGCAGGCTGGCGGCGGCGATCGCGGCCGCCAGCGGCGAGGCGCGGCGGATGGAGACACTACGGATGGAAGCAGGGATGGACTTGCGCATTGGAGGTTCCTCGTGGCACCGGGGATGGGCCGGTTCAGGTGGCGCCACGGTAGGCCCGCCAAGCTGAACAAGAAATGGGCCGGCAATCCGCCGGGTGAACCATGCGTTGCGCAATCATCGACCGTTCACGCTCGCGGCCTTCACGCGGAGAGGTCCTCTGTCGTAGAAGCGTGGGTTTCGTCCATCCAGCGGGATGTGTTCACCTCCAGCGACAGGCTGACGCCTGCAGACGCACGAAGGCCGAATGCACGTATCGAACGACGCGAAGCGGTCGCAGCCCAGTTGCTTCGCGGGCATCGCCGTTGTCGGTCCATGCGCAGGGGCGTGGCCAGCGGCAGGCCAGGCCGTCGCGATTGCGCCGGCAACGATGCACCGCATCACCGCCGCATCACCGCCGGGTCACCGCGAGTCGACGGTGGTCGAATGGCGGATCGCAAGCGACGCGCCTGCAGGCATGCACTCCGGTTCGCAGCCGGCCCGGGTTTCCAGCCGCAGCGACATGCCGGGCTCGACGCGAGACTCAGCCCAGCATCGCCTCCGCCGCCACCGAATCCAGCGGGCGCTCCCAGTCGCCCATCAGCGAGAGGTACAGCAGCTTGTCGAATTCATCGCGGAAGCGGCGGGTCACCGCCTGCGGGTCGGGGATGAGCTTGGCGTCGGCGATGAGGCCGAAGTGGACCTTGCCGTTGTAGCTGAGGATCGACAGGCCCAGCCCGATGGAGCCGGTCTGCGGCACCCAGAACATCATCTCGCGGATGCGGCTGCCGGCCATGTACAGCGGCTGCTGCGGCCCGGGCACGTTGGTGGCCACGGTGGTGGCCTTGCGGCTGAACAACTCCAGCGCCAGCTCCTGCACCGCGGTGGGCGCCATGCCCAGCGCGGCCAGCAGGCCGTAGGCGACGATGGCCTGGCGCGAGGTCTTGAGCTGGTTCATGCATTCGGCCACGTGTTCCAGCCGGTGCACGGGGTTGCCCAGGCCCACCGGCAGATCGAGGAAGACCAGGCCGAAATGGTTGCCGAGCTTGCGTGCGTGTTCCAGCGGACGCAGGTTGACCGGCACGGTGGCGCGCAGGGTCAGGCCTTCGACTTGCTCGCCGCGCTCGATCATGTAGTCGCGCAGTGCGCCGGCGGCGGTGGCCATGAGCACGTCGTTGACGGTGCAGCCGCAGGCGCGGCCGACGGCCTTCACTTCCTCCAGGTCCAGGGTCGGCGCCCAGGCCACGCGCTTGCTCACCCCGAGGCGGCCGCGCAGCAGCGAAGGCGGGTCGTCCGGCAGCGCCAGGGCGTAGACCAGTTCGCGGGCGATATCGCCGCCCTCCCTCGCCAGCACGCCGGCCAGCGACGGGTCCTGCACCATGTCCATGCCCTTCTCGAGCATCTTGCTGCCGAGCTTGGCGTAGCGCTCGACCGCGCCGACGCGGTGCGCCACCTTGGCGCCGTCCTGCTTGAGCCAGGCCTCGGCCAGCGGTTTGCCCTTCTCGGGATGGGCGCTGGTGTCGGTGAGCGAGAGCAGCACCTGCACGAGTGCGATGCCGTCGGCATAGCTGTGATGGATGCGCGCGACCAGCGCGGAGCCGCCTTCGTATTTTTCGACCAGATGGAACTGCCAGAGCGGCTTGGTCTTGTCGAGCGGGCTGGAGGCCAACGCGCTGGCGAAGCGCTCCAGCGCCTTCTGATCGGCGCGGCCCGGCAGTGCGGAGAGGCGCACGTGCCAGTCGAGATCGAAATCGGCGTCGTCCTCCCAGTGCATGCCGGTCGGGCCTTCCACCGGCTTCATCCGGAAGCGCGAATAGTCCAGGAAACGCTTTTCGACGACCTTCCTGAGTTTCGCCAGCGTCAGGGGCTCGGCGAACATCAGCACGCCGGTGATCATCATCGGATTGGTCGGGCGCTCCATCCGCAGCCATGCGGTGTCGACGCGCGACATCGATTCGCGGCGCGGACGCCTGCGTGCTTTCGTCGTTTCGGCCATGAGCCCTCCTGCGTCCGCGAGTGAATCACGCGCGGCGTGGCAAGGTCAACGCGCTTCAGGGCCGGTCCGCGCCGCGCTCAGTCCTGTGCGTCGCCGTCGCGGCCGGTCGTGCGGTAGGCCTCGAGCGCATCCTCCCGGCCCCTGGAGAGGTCGACGATGGGCCGCGCCGGGTAGTCCGGCGCCAGTCGCGCCAGCGTGCGCGGCTCGGACCAGGGCGCGAAGCGCAGCGCCCTGGGCAATGCGCCGAGTTCCGGCACCCAGCGCGTGATGTAGGCGGCATCGGGGTCGAACTTCTCCGCCTGCGACACGGGATTGAAGATGCGGAAGTACGGTGCGGCGTCCGCGCCGGTGCCGGCGATCCACTGCCAGCCGAGGGTGTTGTTGGCGAGGTCGGCGTCGACCAGGGTGTCCCAGAACCAGCGCGCGCCCTCGCGCCAGTGGTAGCGCAGGTGCTTGCACAGATAGCTGCCGACGATCATCCGCACCCGGTTGTGCATCCAGCCGGTCGCCCACAGCTCGCGCATGCCGGCATCGACGATGGGCACACCGGTGCGGCCGTGGCGCCACGCATCGCGCCTGCCCTCCTCGACCCGCGCCCACGGGAAGTGCTCGAAACGCGGGTTGAGGTTCTGATGCGTGGTGGACGGGAAGTGGTGCAGCAGGTGATGGCCGAATTCGCGCCACCACAGCTGGCGCACGTAGGCGCCGACCTTCTGGTTGCCGCCGGAGTGGGCCTCGCGCAGCACCTGCGCGATGCGCCAGGGCGCGATCTCGCCGTGATGCAGGTGCGGGGACAGGCGCGAGGTGCCGTGATGATCGGGGCGGTCGCGTTCGTCGGCGTAGTGCAGCACCGCCGCGTCCGCGAAGGCCTCCAGCGCCGCGTGCGCGCCGGCCTCGCCGGGGGTGAAGCGTTCCCAGAAGCCGGCATCCCAGCCCAGCGAGGGCGCCAGCTCCAGATGATCCAGCGCCACCCCGTGCGGGCCGTCCTCCACCTTGGGCAACTGCCCGGGCGCCTCGCGTGGCGGCGGCGGCGTCCACTCGGCGCTGGCGGATTTCCAGAAGGGGGTGAAGACCTTGTACGGGCCGCCTTGCTTGGTCGCCACCTGCCACGGCTCGCGCAGCAGCGCGCCGTTGAAACTCTCCACGTGCAGCCCCTGGCCGCGCAGCTTCGACTTGATCGCGGTGTCGCGTTTCTCGATGGCCGGTTCGTAACGGCGGTTCCAGAACACCGCCTCGGCCTCGCAGGCGGCGGCGAGGGTCTGCAGGGTCTGCAGGCTGGGGCCGTGGAACAGGCGCAGACGCGAGCCGCGTTTGCGCAGGTCGGCATCCAGCGCCTTCAGCGAGCGGTGCCGCCACGCGAGCGTCGCGCCGCCCGGCGCCCAGTCGCCCTCCTCGTCGGGCGCATGGATGTAGATGGGGATCGGGGCATAGCCCTGATCGAGCGCGGCCTGCAGCGCCGGATGGTCGGCCAGGCGCAGGTCGTTGCGGAACCAGACGAGTGCGTTGGCCATCAGCCCACCTTCACCGCAGGACGGACCGTAGTGAAGCCGCCGTCCAGGCCGACCACCTGGCCGGTGACCCAGCCGGCCTCGGACGAGATCAGGAACGCCGCCAGCTGCGCCGCGTCCTCGGCGGTGCCGTAGCGGCCCAGCGGGTACTGCGCGGCCATCGCCTTGCGCCCCAGGTCGCTGGAGACGAAACGCGCGGTGGCCGGCGTGTCCAGCAGTCCGGGCGCAACCGCATTCACCCGCAGGCCCAGCGCGGCGACATCGGCGGCCAGCGAGCGGGTCAGCGCCTCCACCGCACCCTTGGCCGCAGCCACGGCCGGGTGGTTGGCGATGCCGATCCCCGCGGCGACCGACGAAAACAGCAGCAACGCGCCTGGGGTTTCCGGCTTCGCCTTCTGCCACTGCGCGGTGTAGGCCTTGGCGAGGAAGAAGGCGGTGTCGAGATTGGCCGCCAGACACTCGCGGTACTGCGCCTCGCTGGTGCGCGCAAGCGGCGCGACCAGCACCGCGCCGGCGCAGTTGACCACGGCCGCGGGCGGCGCACCGAAGTGCGCGGCGGCGGCGTCCAGCGCTTCGGCGGCGCCGGCTTCTGTGGCCACGTCCGCGCCGATCGCCACCTCACCCTCCGCGGCCTGCAGCCGGCCCGCGTCGCGTCCGGCCAGCGCCAGTCGCCAGCCGCGGGCGCGCAGGATGTCGGCCAGCGCGGTGGCCACGCCTCCGGAGGCGCCGGCGATCAGGCAGGTGGACGACGACGGGCTTGCAGAGGTCATGCGGTGCTCCCTGGAACGGATGATGGATGGCGGCCTGTCACGCTGAACGGCGCAAACTGAACGGATGCACTACGGAACCCCGATCCACGCGCGGGCGGCGCGATGCGCGGCCATGACGGTGCCGGAAGCGCCGGCGATCCGTGCCTGCGGCGGGCTCCCGGGCAAGGATCGACTCGGGATCGCTCGGGATAGGCTGCGGATCGACTCGGGGACAGGCTCGGGATCGCCTCAGGCATCGACTCAGGTATCGGCTCAGCCATCGGACGGCACGTCCTTCGACAGGCACATGCGTTCGCGCACTTGCCCGGCACGCCGGCGGATCGCCTCCAGCCTCGCGTCTGAGAGCCGGTCCAGATTGCGCCACTGCAGCGCCGCACGCGGGTGGTCGTGGAAGCGTTCGCGGTGGCGGTCAAGGAAATCCCAGTACAGCGTGGTGAACGGGCAGGCCTTCTCGCCTACGGCTTCGCCCGGGTCGAAGCGGCAGCCGGCGCAGTGGTTCGACATGCGCTGGATGTACTTGCCGGACGCCGCATAGGGCTTGGAGACCATCTTCCCGCCGTCCGCGTACTGGCTCATGCCCAGCACGTTGGGCAGCTCCACCCACTCCACCGCGTCGACATAGACCGCGAGGTACCAGGCGTGGACCTCGCGCGGGCGCACGCCCAGCAGCAGCGCGAACAGGCCGGTCACCATCAGCCGCTGGATGTGGTGGGCATAGCCGAGGTCCAGCGTCTGGCGCAGCGCGTCCTGCAGGCAGGCCATCTGCGTCTGCCCGGTCCAGTACAGGGCTGGCAGGGGCTGGTCGGCGTCCAGCGCGTTGTCGTCCAGGAAGCCGGGCATGCGCAGCCAGTACACGCCGCGCACGTATTCGCGCCAGCCGAGGATCTGGCGCACGAAGCCTTCCACCGCCTCGATCGGCGCCCTGCCCGCGCGCCAGGCCGCCACCGCCGCGTCCACCGCACGGCGCGGCGAGAGCAGCTTGAGGTTCATGGCCGCCGACAGCCTGGAGTGGTACAGCCATGGCTCGCCGGCCCAGATCGCATCCTGGTACTCGCCGAACTTCGGCAGACGGTGGGCGATGAAGTCCTCCAGCGCCTGTTCGGCGTCCTCGGGCGTGACCGGCCAGTCGAAGGCCTCCAGCCGGCCCGGATGCGCCGCGAAGCGCGCGTCGACCAGCGCCAGCACCTCGCGGGTGATCGCATCCGGCGTGAAGGCGCGCGGCGCCGGCAGCCTGCCCGGGCCGCCCTTGCCGAAACTGCCGCGGTTCTCGGCGTCGTAGTTCCAGCGCCCGCCGGCGGGCTCGCCCTCCTCCATCAGGATGTCTTCGCGCTTGCGCAGCCAGCGGTAGAAGAATTCGAGGCGCAGCTCTTTCTTGCCCTTCGCCCAGCCGGCGAAGTCCTGCGAGCTGGCGTAGAAGTGGGTGTCCTCGCGCTCGCTCCAGTCCACGCCGGCATCACGGCAGACTTTCGGCAGCGACTCGGCCAGGCGCCACTCGCCCGGACGCACGGCGAGCACGCGCTCGGGGGCGAACTTCGCGAGGTCGTCGGCCAGGGCGGCTTCGAGTGTCTCAGCGTCGTGCTCACCCAGCGCGCGGTAGTGCACGGTGAAGCCGCGTGCGCGCAGGGCATCGCGGAAATGCCGCATCGCGGCGAGGAACAGCGCGATCCGCGGCTTGCCGCTCCAGACCTGGGTGGCCTCGTGCGCCACCTCGGCCATCCACACCGCGTCGCGGTCGGGGTCGAACCCGGCGAACACGGTGGATGCGGCGTCCAACTGGTCGCCCAGCACCACGATCAGATGGCGCAGTGGGGACGCGGTGCGGGTGGAGTCCTCGGTCGGCATGGGGCCGGTTACGGGCCGGGATGCCGCTACGGATGCAGCCCCGCGCCGGGCTGCGTGCCTGCACCGCCGCCGGCATCACCGCCTGCATACAGCCTGGGGATGCGTTCGTTGAGGCCGGTCAGGATCTCGTACGGGATGGTGCCGGCGGCGGCGGCCACGTCCTCGCAGGTGATGCGCTCGCCGTCCTGGACGCCGATCAGCACCACGTCGTCCTCGTTGAACGCGGTGCCGTCCGGCCCGACGTCCACCATGAACTGATCCATGCACACCCGGCCGACGATCGGATGACGGTGGCCGCGGATCAGCACCTCGCCGCGCGAGGACAGCGCACGCGGATAGCCATCGCCATAGCCGATGGGGACCGTCACCACGCGCGTGTCCTGCGGTGCGGTCCAGGTGGCGCCGTAGCTCACCGAGTTCCCGCCCTTCACCACCTTGAAATACACCACCTGCGAGACCAGCGACAGCGCCGGGCGCAGATCGGGCGCGGGATGGCTGGCCGGGTCGGGCAGCACGCCGTACAGCGCGATACCGGGACGCACCATGTCCAGGTGGGTCTCGGGGAAATGCAGCACGCCGCCGGAGTTGGCCAGATGGCGCCGCGGCATCGGTGCGCCGATGCGCTCGAAATGCCGGCAGGCCTCCAGGAAGCGTTCCAGCTGCAGCGCGGTCATCGGCGAGCCCGGGTCGTCGGCGCAGGCCAGATGCGAATAGATGCCGCGGAGCTCGCACCAGCGCGAAGCCGCCGCCGCTTCGATGAACGGCCCGGCGCTGTAGCTGTGCACGCCGATGCGCTCCATGCCGGTGTCGACCTTCAGATGCACCGCCGCGCGCCGGCCCATGGCCTCGGCGGCGGCCTCGACCTGGCGCAGCTTGTCGAGCGAGGAGACGGTGATCTCCAGGTCGTGGCCGATCAGATCGTCGAGCTGCGGGCCGTACATGCCGCCCATCACGAGGATCGGGATGCGCACACCCGAGCGACGCAGCAGCATGGCCTCTTCCACGAACGCCACACCCAACTGGTCCACGCCCTGCGCCTGCAGGTGCAGGGCGACGGGCACCAGGCCGTGGCCGTAGGCATTGGCCTTGACGATGGCCATCACCGGCACCGGCGCCCGGGCGCGGATCGCGGCGAGGTTGGCGCTCAGGGCATCCAGATCGACCCGGATCCGGGTCGGGCGGCGGCTGGCTTCCGCATGCAGGCCGTTGCGGAACAGGATTGCAATGTCGTCATCGGCCGGAGAGCGGCCGGAGGAAGCGGGAACGATGGCAGGCATCCGCCCATGGTAGAGCGTGCGGCCGCCATCGCCCACACCCGCCCAGGCCGATGTGGCCGGGCCACGGGGAGCGCCCGCTCCGTCAGCGGATGGCCGGCGCCGCCTGGTCCTGCGTCGGCAGCCGCGCCGCGTCCGGCAGCACCATCGCGGCCGGCTGCGGCTGCGACTTCAGGCTCTCGCCCACCTGCTCCATCGACGGCGCCTGGGCGATGTCCGCCCCCACCCGGACACCCGGGGACTGCCCGCCGATCCACACCTTGCCGTCCGCGAACGCGACCTCCTGCGGGTTGACCTTGGAGAAGTCGGTCATGCCCTCGCCCTTGGCGAGCAGCATCGCCTGGGCGACGGCATTGTCCGGCACCGAGGCCGGCAGGCGGTCGCGCAGTGCCTGGAAATACCCGTGGTCGGGATGCGCTGCGCTGCGCGGGTCGGCCCCATGGTCGTGCGCGCCGGGCGCGTCGGGTGCGGAGCTCTGCTGTGCGGGGCTCTGCTGTGGAGAGCTCTGCTGCGGGGACGCCTGCTGTGCGGGGCCCTGTGGCGCCGCCTCCTGCTGCGCGCCATCGCGTTCCGGTCTGGGCCGGCTGCTGTCGGTGAAACCGGCCGGCAGACGCGCGCCGGAGAGGCCCAGCGCGTCCAGATCCACCCGGATCTCCGGCGCCGGCGCACGTGGGTCCACCGACCGCGCCTCGGCCAGCGCGGCGACCTCCTCCTGCCGGATCATGCCGATGGCCCGTCCGACCTCGCGCGGCGGATAGCCGTTCGCGTCGTAGAACAGCCGGCCCATCGCCTCCAGATTCTCCGGCGTGGACGCGATCTTCAGGTCCTCGCCGATCGTCAGCCCCGACCGGGCGGTGTACGTGGGCGGTGAGGCAGCGAGATCCCGATGGATGTACATCCGCATGTCGTCCGGCGAGGCGTCGTACAGATCCTTCAGCGTGGCCTGCGGGTTTCGGGCCGTGACGTAGGAAGCCAGCGTGTTGAAACCGGCGATCTCGGCGGTGGTCTCGATGCTGCGCGACGTGGCGTTGTAGGCCTGCAGGGCCTCGGTGTAATCGTGCGGCGACGGCGTGCGGGCGGTGGCCCTGGCCTGGTCGCGCAGCGTCTGGTCCTGATCGAAGATGTCCTGGCGGTTGACGCCGTGCTGGATTTCGTGGCCCAGGGTGAAGCGGATGCTGTTGGCGGCCTGGGTGCTCCGGGCCGCGTCGTCCAGCTGGTCCAGCGAGACCGCCAGCGCCCGGTGGTCGGCGTTGTAGTAGCCGAGCGGCCTGGGCCCGACGATGCCTTCGAAGGTCTCCAGATTGCCTCTGGAGATCGATTCGAGAAGGTCCGCCCTCAACTGCGGCGTGTTCTCGATGATGGTGCGCAGGTTGGCGCCGGGGTTGGCCGTGTCCGTCCTGTGGGCGGCCTCGAACCGATCCAGCATGGTGTTCAAGCGTTCTTCGGGGGTCGACATGTCCGTGTGCTCCCGGTCAGACGTAGGCTTCGACGATCGCCATCGACACGCAGGTCTGCGCATCGGCGGGATCGCGCTTGCCGCGCACGTAGACGGTCACCCCGACCTTGCCGCGGGTGAACTCCCAGTAGTCCTGCGTGTCCAGCCGGTTGCGGAGCTTGCGCGCACTGAAACCGGCGGCCGTGAGCGGCTGCTGGAACTGTTCGATCGGCACGCAGACCGGCCCCATGTCGGCATCGGAGCCGCTCTGGTCGCTCAGTTCGAACAGCACGCGATTGGGCCGTTCGGCGGCATCCGGCGACATCGAACGCAGGCCGTAGTACCAGGTGTCGGTCAAGCGGCCGTTGATGCCGTAATCGTTCGGATCGGCCGGATTGACCTGGACCGGCAGGCCGGTGCCGCGTCGCAGGCCGTCGGCAGTCAGGTCCTGCATGCCCTCGATAGCGAGGATGAACCCGATCAGGCGCTCAGAGAGCGACTGCGCGGTCGGCCCCGAGGGCGTGTGGAGCGTCTTGGAGCTTGCGTTCATGGCGGCATGTTCCTGGGCCGGTGATGGGGAGTCGCCGTGCACACCCGCCCCACCGGACGAAACGGGTGCGGAGCCGGTCGCGGCACAGGCCGACAGCGCGAGCGCGCACGGCAGCCACATGCAGGCGGTACACCGATGCGGACGCAAGGCCTGCGGTGCCGGCAGGTGCCACATGCGTCGACGCGACACGCGCATGCGGCGAAACGCCTGGAGGGCGGAAGACACGGCAGCACCCTCCCGAGTGGTCATGAAGCGTGGACACCAGGCGTGCAGAGGCGATGGGCCGCTGCGCCGTGCACCGGCGCCGCATCCGCAGCGCCTGGACATTCACGCTAGAACACGGTCATCCGTCACACAAGCCGGCACCCGGGCTGCGGGCGGAAACGGTGGCGGCGCTGTTCAGGCCGCGTGTGCGGGCTGCAGGCTGTCGACCCCGTGCCCGCGCTCTTCCAGATAGCTCAGCCACTTGCCCAGGAAGGTGTTCATGCGCAGGCGGTGGTCGAGGATCGCGGCCGGCGGCGCCTGCATGCCCAGCACGTCCTGCCAACGCCGCCCCACGTAGCAGTGCGTGGCCTCGACCTGACGCGCATCGCGGTACAGGCGCAGGTGGGCGGACGGGTCGGGCATGCCGGTGACCGGGTCGAGCAGGTCGTAGCTCAGCCGCAGCTCGTGGGTGTAGGCGTGCACGGCGATCACGTCCAGGTGCAGGTCCAGACCATCGCCGACGCTGGAGACGTGACGGCCTTCCGCGAGCCGTTCGGGCAGGAACAGCCGCTGCAGCCGCTGGTGATTCTCCGCATACAACGCCATCAGCCAGCCGAACCGGTTGATGCGCCATTCGCTCAGGGGACGGACGAGAACTTCGGACATGGCCGCGATCCTACAGGCTCGCGGCGAAAAGCGGCAGCGTTGACGGCCCGCACCGGAGCGGTCACCTTGGCCGCTTGCGCGGCCCACGGGCGCGCACCGCCCCGCCGCTCAGAACATCACGCGGTGCAGGCCCAGCGTGGTCAGCACCTTGCTGGCGATTTCCTCGATCGAGGTGTAGGTGGTGCTGAGCGTGGGGATCCGCTCGGCACGGAGCATGGCCTCGGCCGCGGCCACCTCGCGGCGGCAGGTCTCCATCTGTGCGTAGCGCGAATTGGCGCGGCGCTCCTGACGGATCTGCTGCAGGCGCTCGGGGTCGATGGTCAGGCCGAACAGCTTCGCCCGATGCGGACGCAGGCGCGGCGGCAGCCGGTCGTGCTCCAGATCCTCCTCGGTCAGGGGATAGTTCGCGGCCTTCACCCCGTGGTGCAGGGCCAGGTAGATGCAGGTCGGGGTCTTGCCCGCGCGCGAGACGCCGACCAGGATCACGTCCGCCTCGTCGTAGGTGGTGGCCACGCCGTCGTCGTGGGTCAGCGCATAGTTCATCGCGTTGATGCGACGGTGATAGGTCTCGAAATCCACCATGCCGTGGGCCTGGCCCACCCGCGACTGCCGCTGCTCGCCCAGTTCGCGCTCCAGCGGCTCGATGAACGGCGCGAACACGTCGAGGATCAGCGCGCCGCTGGCGGCCAGGATGTCGGTCAGCGCGCCGTCGACGCAGGAACTGACCACGATCGGGCGCTGGCCGGTCACCTCGGCCGCCGTGCGGATCCGCCCCGCCGCCTCGGCCGCCTTCTCCGCCGTGTCCACGAAGGAGATGCGGTCGGTCTGGAAGTCGGTGTCCGAGAACTGGGTCAACAGACTGTGTCCGATGGTCTCGGCGGTGATGCCGGTACCGTCTGACACATAGAACACCGGGCGCGACCTGGTCATGCGAGCTCCATACAAGTGATTGAATACAAATGAGTTCCAGGCAGTCAAAGGACGGCCCAGACAGGCCTGCACCGTGGCCGGACTACGATTGCCGTCGCAGAACCGGGCGATACGGCCGCCGCTTGGCCTAAAATAGCCGCTTCACTTCATCGTGTCCCCCGGCCCCTGTGCCGCGCCCGCTTCGGAGACCCCACCTCTTGAACGAGAACATCCTCTGGCTGCACGCGTTGCGGCTGTCCGACCTCGCCCGCGTCGGCGGCAAGAATTCCTCGCTTGGCGAGATGATCGGCCACCTCGCCGGGCTGGGCGTGTCGGTCCCCGGCGGCTTCGCCACCACCGCCGAGGCGTTCAAGGCCTTCATCGCCCACAACGACCTGCATGCGCGCATCTACGACAAGCTGGCCACGCTCGATGTCGACGACGTGCCCGCGCTCACCGCCGCCGGTGCGGAAATCCGCGACTGGGTGATCGACGCACCGCTGCAGGACGACCTGGACCGCGACATCCGCAGCGCCTACGCGCAGCTGTGCTCGGAGAACGGAGGGTCCGACATCGCGGTGGCCGTGCGCTCCTCCGCCACTGCCGAGGACCTGCCCGATGCGTCCTTCGCCGGCCAGCAGGAGACGTTCCTCAACGTGACCGGCGCCGACGACGTGGTGCGCAAGGTCAAGGAAGTCTTCG
>ERZ1066122.1512-NODE-1512-length-18469-cov-33.997882_pt1 | contig 18469 bp, 13 predicted proteins | sample MGYA00382769_ERZ1066122 | MGnify/ENA primary metagenome ERZ1066122 (study PRJEB33369, sample SAMEA5778352) | biofilm metagenome | biome: Industrial cooling water; feature: Water cooling tower basin; material: Biofilm | place: United Arab Emirates | collected... | reverse complement strand
TCGGCTGTCGGCTGTCGGCTGTCGGCTGTCGGCTGTCGGCTGTCGGCTGTCGGCTTCGCGCCGGGCGGCTGAAGCCGCGGCTGGAACTGCACGAAGCCCGCCTGCGCGGGCTGAACTCCGCTCCTGGCAGGGACCAGCCCGCGCAGGCGGGCTTCGTGTCGTCGTAGCCGCGGCTTCAGCCGCCTAGGCCGTGGCATACGCCCGATCGAGATGTGGGTAATAGACAGCCCTTGATGGGCCGGCGCGAGGCCGGCTTCCGCTGCACCCGGATGTGGGTGAAAGACAGGGCTGCATGCGCCCGGCAGATGCGGCAGGGTGGCATACCTCCAGGCTCAGACGCAGCGTTTCTTCCTACTTCCCGCAATCCGCTATCGCATGCTGCAGCTCACCGGCACCCGGGTCGCCGAGTACTTCCGCTTCGGCTGCGAGCGGCAGCTCCGCTTCGAGCTGACGCCGGCGGCGGCGCGCGGGGGCGAGGTGCCGGCGCGCAACCTCGATCCGGCGCGGGGGCCGCTGGTCGGGCGGCGGCCGGGCTCGGAGTTCCTGGTGCGCGTCGGGCGCGCGTGGGAGCGGCGCAAGCTGCGGCAGCTCGTGGAGCGCTACGGCGAGCGCGTGCGGCTGGCCGGCTGGACGGAGCGCGGCGGAGTGCAGCGCCTGCCGTATGACGAGGTGGTGGCGCTGCTGCGCGCGCCGGGCGACACGCTGCTGCTGGCGCAGCCCGAGCTGCGCCTGCCCGATCCCGCGGCCTTCGCGCGGCGCTACGGGCTGGACCCGGAGCGCGTCGCAGTCGCGCCCGCCACGCCGGACCTGATCCGCCTGCGCCGCAGCCGCGCGGGCGAGCTGCGGCTGCAGCTCATGGAGATCAAGGCGAGCCCCGCGCCGAGCGTGGCGCACCTGGCGCAGCTCGCCTACTACTCGCTGGTGCTGGAGGAGATCTGCCGCGCGGAGGGGATCGCCGCGCGGGTGGACGTGCGCCGCGCCTGGGTCTGGCTGCGGCGCGGAGGCGGAGCCCGACGCGGGCCGGAGCGCGTGCCGCTCGGCGCGTACCGCCATCACGTCGAGCGCTTCCTGGCGACGGAGCTGCCCCGGCTGACCGCGCAGCCGCCCGCCGCCGCCGCGTGGCAGGTCGCGCCGCGCTGCGCGGGCTGCGTCTACCTGGAGTACTGCCGCGCCGAGGCCGAGCGCGGCGACGACGTGGGCCGGGTGGCGGGGCTGAGCCCGCGGGCGAAGCAGGTGCTGCAGACGAAGGGCGTGCGCACCGTTCGCCAGCTCGCGGACTCGCTGCGGCGCGACACCTACAGCGGCTGCCACTCGCTGGAGGCCGACGCCGCCCGGCTGAAGCAGCGGGCGCAGGCGCTGCGCTACGGCAAGGTCTTCGACGTGGACGCCACGACGCAGCTCATGCCGCCGCGCGAGGACGTGCGGCTGATCGTCACCGCCGAGGGCGACCCGGTGAGCCGCCGCTGCTTCGCGCTGGGGCTGCAGGTGGTGGCGGAGCGCGGCCGGGGCGCGCGCCACGAATCCGCGCTGTTCGTGGCCGAGGCCGGACCGCGCGACGAATCGCGGATGCTCGGCGCTTTCCTCGCGCACCTGCAGCGTGCGCTCGCGCAGGCCGCGGCGGGCGGGGGGCCGACGGTGCACCTCTACACCTGGGACCGCGCCGAGCTGGAGCTGCTGCGCGGCGCGCTGCTGCGCCACGTCCACACGCCGGAGCTGCGCCAGGCGGTGCTGCGGGTGCTGGCGCTGCTGGGCGGCGGCCCCGGCGGCAACGGCCGCGCGCCCCGCGCGGCCCTGCCCGGCACGGTGGTGCAGGACGTGGTGGCGGCGCTCTTCGCGCTGCCGCTGCCCTACGCCTACGACCTCGCCGGCGTCTCGGCCGTGCTGCAGCCGCGCGAGCAGCCGTGCGCCTACCGTCCGGCCGAGGGCTTCGGCGAGCCGTTCTCCAGCCAGGTCGGCTTCGAGCGCATCCACGAGGTCTGGCGCCGGCACGGCTTCGTCGCCGGCGAGCGACGGCTCGCGCCGGAGGAGGTGCTGGCGGAGATCCGCCGCACGGTGGCGATGAAGCTGGCGGCCGTCGACGCGGTGGTGCGCGCCATCCGTGAGCGCAGCGCGCGCAAGCCGCGGCTGCACCTGCGGCAGGCGCCGCTGCCGAGCGCCGCGCCCGACGCGCCGCTCGCCGACCCACTGCTGGAGCGGCTGCGGGTCTTCGCGCGGCTGGAGGCCGCGGCCGAGGCGCTGGCGGTGCAGGCGCTGCACGCGCTGCCGGCCGCCGAGCGTGCGCGCAAGGGCGAGTGCATCCGCGGGCTGCAGTGCGTCTCCACGCGCGGCGAGCTGCCGCTCGTCTTCGAGTTCGACCCCGCCTGTCGCGACGCGAAGTTCCGCGCCGGCGACTTCAACCTGCTGCTGACCAACGACGACGAGCGCTCGCTCGCCGAGCTGGGCCGCCAGCCCTGGCAGCGCCGGCGCCTGCAGGTGGAGCTGCTCGGCTACGAGCTGGACGCCGACGCCGCCCGCCCCCGCCTGCGGCTCTCGCCCTCGGGCGACCTGGCGGCCGCCGAGCGCGACGGGCTGCTCGACCTGGAGCGCCACTGCGTGCTCGACCGCGCGCCGGCAGACTTCAGCACGCCGCGCCTGCTCGCCATGCTCGCCGCGCTCGACGGCGAGGGCGCGCAGGCCGCGGCGCTGCGCGCGCGGCTGCGCGGCGAGCCGCCAGCCGCTTGGGCGCCGCCGTTCGCGGCCGGCGAGCCGGCGGCGGAGGAGTTGCTCACCGCGGCGGGGCGGCGGCTGGGGCGGGAGGTGCTCAACCGCGACCAGCGCTCCGCCTGGAGCGCGGCGTTCCGCGAGCCGCTGAGCCTGGTCTGGGGGCCGCCGGGCACGGGGAAGACGTACCTGCTCGCCTGGATGCTGCTGGGGCTGGCCGCCGCGGCGGAGCGCGCCGGCCGGCCCTGCCGCGTGCTGGTCAGCGCCGCGACGCACCGCGCCATCGTCAACGTGCTGGCGAGGCTGGCGCGCGAGCTGGAGGCGGCGGGCATCTCCGTGCCGCTGCAGATCGTGAAGCTGCGCGGCAGCGGCAACGACGCCGACGCGGAGCTGGACGGCGGCGTCGCGCGCGTGCTGGACGACGCGCGGCTGCCCGGCCTGCTCGCCGGCGCCGAGGCCGGCGGCGCACTGGTGGTGGGCGCGACGGTCTGGTCGCTGTGGAAGCAGTTGCGGGCGGCGCGCGGGCCGGAGGCGCCGGGCGAGGTCGCGCCGCAGCCGTGGTTCGACGTGGTGGTGATCGACGAGGCGTCGCAGATGAAGGTCGCCGAAGCGCTGATCGCGTTCGCCGCGCTGCGCCCCGGCGGCTCGGTGATCCTCTGCGGCGACGACCAGCAGCTCGCGCCCATCGTGCGCGGCCGCTACGACGACGCGGCCGACGACCCGCTGATGGGCTCGGTCTTCGGCTACTTCGCGCAGTACGCTCCGCGGCGCATCCTGCGCGAGAGCCGGAGGATGAACGCGGCGCTGGTGAGCTACCCGCGCGAGCTGTTCTATCCCAGGCTGGTCTCGATGTGCCCCGCGCAGCGCGTCGCGCTGGACGGCGCCGCGCCCGACGACCCGCTGGACGCGCGGCTGCGGGAGGCGTTCCTCGCGCCGGACGACGCGGCGGTGCTCTTCACCTACGGTGCGGGGCAGAGCCTGGGGATGCAGCGCAACGCCTTCGAGGCGGCGCTCGCTGCGCGGCTGGCGCGCCTCGCCCGCGCGGCGCTGCTGGACCCCGACACCGGCCAAGCGTTCGACGCCGAGGGCTTCGTCGCGCGCGGGCTGACGATCCTCTCGCCGCACCGCGCGCAGAACAGCGCGATCCTGGCGGAGCTGCAGGCGCTCGGCTTCGCGGCCGGCGAGCTGCCGGTGGTCGACACGGTCGAGCGCCTGCAGGGCAACGAGCGCGAGGTGGTCATCGTCTCCTACGCGGTCGCCGACCGCGAGTTCGCGGAGGCCGAGGCGGAGTTCCTGCTCAACCCCAACCGCTTCAACGTGGCCATCACCCGCGCGCGCTCGAAGCTGATCGTGCTGCTCAGCGACGAGGTGTTGCGCGCCGTCCCGCAGGACCCGCGCGTGCTGGGCGCGTCGCTGCCGCTGCAGGGCTACCCGGCCCACTGCGCGGACGCCGTGCGCGAGCTGGAGCTGCCCGCGCCGGGCGGCGGGGTGGTGCGCGGCGTCTGCCGCTACCGACGCGCCGCCCGCGCCCACACGAGCCTTGCCCCCGGCGCGGGCGGCGCTTAGCTGTACGTGCGCGATCCCGCCGTTCGGCATCCCCCCGCCCCGCCCCCGCCGCCATGTCGCGCAGCTCGCCGCCCCCGGCGCACTCCGCTCCGCGCCCTGCCGAGATCCACGCTCCGGACGCCGAGGGGCGCGAGTACCGCGGCGGCGTCTACCGCCCGTTGCGTGACGCCGAGCTGCCCTGGGCGCCGGACGCGCCGCCGTTCCCGCGGCGCGGGTGCGGGCCGGCGTTTCGCCTGCACTCCCAGGTGCCGCGCGTGCCGCGGCTGCGCCACCTCGTCGGGCCGTCGGTCATCGCGGTGGGCATGGGGCTCGGCGCCGGTGAGTTCCTGCTCTGGCCGAACCTGGTGGCGGTCAACGGCTTCGGCATCTGGTGGCTGGTCTGGCTCGGCGTGCTCACGCAGGTGGTGGTCATCGGCGAGATCGAGCGCTGGACGATCGCCACCGGCGAATCGGTCTTCGCCGGGATGGCGCGGCTCGACCGGGTCGGCGGCTGGCCCTGGCTCTTCCTCGTCGCCACGCTCGTCTCCTTCTTCTGGCCCGGCTGGGCATCGCAGGCGGCGGAATTCACCGGCGCGGTGATCGCCGCGGCCACGGGGGTGCACCTCGCCTGGCAGCCGCTCGCGCTGGCGATGCTGGCGCTGATCTGGGTGGCGCTGGCGGCGTCGAAGGTCGTCTACAACGCGCTGGAGCGCTTCGAGATCCTGCTGGTGCTCGCCTTCTTCCCGCTGCTCGCGGCGGCGCTGCTGGTGGCGGGCGTGCTGCCGAGCGACGTCGGCGCGCTGGCGCGCGGCGCCGCCGCGGTGGGGCACGTGCCGCCGGCGCTGCTGACGGGCGAGCAGTTCCCGACGCTGCTCATCGCCGTGGCGTACGCCGGCTCCGGCGGCACGCTGCTGCTGGCGCAGTCGCTGTGGCTGCGCGACAAGGGCTTCGGGATGGCGTGCTACCAGGGCCGCATCGCGGGGATCCGCGGGCGCAACGAGGAGGTCAGCGAGAGCGGCTACGTCTTCGACCCGCACGCTCACCCCACCGCGCTCGCGCGCTTCCGCGTCTGGGTGCGCGTCGCCGAGCGCGAGCTGCTGCTCACCTTCGGGCTGCTGATCGTGCTCAGTGTGGTCATCACCACCATGCTCGTCGGCGCGACGCTCGGCACCGGCCGCACCGAGCTGGCGGGGCGGCTGACCGAGATGGTGGCGCTGCAGGGCGCGGCGCTGCGCGCCGAGGGCGGCGTCGGGTTGGAGGTCGCCTTCCTGCTGGGCGGTGCGCTGGTGCTCTTCTCCACGCAGGTCGGGATCGTGGACACGGTGACGCGCATCGCCGGCACCATCTTCTACGAGCGCTACGGCCGCCGCACGAACCCCTGGACGCTGAAGCGCACCTTCCTCCTCTTCCTGACCGCGTTCACCCTCGCCTCGGCGGCGATCGTGCTCGCCTCCTGGTCGGGCGGCGAGACGGTCGAGCGGCTGCAGCCGGACTTCCTGGTGCTGGTGGCCGGGCCGTTCACCATCGCCAGCATGTATGCGATGACGCTCGTCGTCGGCTACATGAACGCGCGGCGACTGCCGCCCGAGCTGGCGACGCCCGCGTGGAAGCGCGTGGGGATGCTGTGGGCGGCGGTGCTCTGGGGCTGGTTCACCGTCGAGCAGATCAGCCGCACGCTGCTGGGGCGGCTCGGCGCGCCGGCGGGGGTGGTGGAGAGCCTCGCCTGGCACCCCGTGCGCGGCACGCTCTACGCCGGCTGGGTGCTGTCGCTGCTCTGGTTTGCCCGGGTGTTGTGCCGGCGCGGCTGAGGGCCCGCAGGACGCCGAGCACCGGTGTTGAACCCGCGCTAGCTGCCGACGCGGCCCACGCGCAGCGCCAGCGGCCAGCGCACGGACCGGGCGCCGGCCGCTCCCCAGGCGAGGGCGAGCTCGCGACGGACGGTGTCGACCGAGTCGGGGCCTTCCATCCGCTGCAGCGCGCGCACGGCCGACCAGGTCTGCACGTACCCGATCAGCCGGGCGAGCGTCCACTCCGCGCGCATCTCGACAGCGGGAGGCTCGATCTCCGGGAAGGCGAAGGGGAGGGACTGGTATCCGTCGTCCACGTGTCGACGCTCCGGCGGCCAGTGCGGCGCCAGAACTTCCGTGCGGAAGCACTGGACCACCCGGTCCACTGCGTCGTCCACCTGCAGCTCGCCGTAGGTGGCGAGCGCGAAGATGGCACCGGGCCGGGCGATGCGCCGCACCTCGGCGTAGTAGCCGTCGAGGTCGAACCAGTGCGCCGCCTGTGCGGCGACGGCCAGGTCCGCCACGCCGGGCGGTAGCCCGCTCGCTTCCGCGGGGCTGCATCGGTACTCGACCCGCGGATGCGGGGCGGCGCGAGCGAGCTGCTCCGGGCTCACATCCGTGGCGATCACCCGCTCGAAGCGCGCGGCCAGCGGCACCGACAGCTGCCCGGAGCCGCACCCGGCATCCCACGCCAGGCCGCAGCCCGGCGCCACCGCCGCCAGCCAGTCCACCAGTGGGTCAGTTGGCTCGCACAGTGCCGTTGCCGCGCCACCGGGGGCATGAAGCCCCCGGCAGGCCACGGCCCGCCCTGCCGGGCGGAAGACCGGGGGTTCGCCCGGCAGGGCGAGGGGTGTTTGCCGGGGGTTTCATCCCCCCGGTGCAGTTCGGCCACACCCAAGCCAACGGACCCACCAGGGCGGCGGGGTAGGCGGGCCGGTGCGCCCGATAGGCAGCGGCCGTCTCCGAGAAGTGGTCGCGGAACGACATCTCACGCGCACACCCGCACCTCCCGGGTGCCCGGCGGCCTCAGCCTCACAGGGACAGCTCCCACGTCTGCCCCACCAGGTCGTGGCCGAAGCTGTGATGCGGCTCCTCGTGCACGAGCCGGTAGCCTTCGTGCTCATAGATCGTCCGGGCGGCGTGCAGCACGCTGTTCGTCCAGAGGGTGATGGTGTGGTAGCCCACCTGCCGGGCGAAGCGCGTGCACTCCTGCACCAACCGCCGGCCGATGCCGAGCCCCCGGGCCTTGGGCTCGACAAGGAGCAGGCGCAGCTTGGCGACGCCCTTACGCTCCGGGTGCTTCATCAGGAAGACCGAACCCACGTTCTCGCCTTCGCGCTCGGCGATCCAGCAGCGCTCCCGCCTGGCGTCGAAACTCTGGATGAACCCCGCCACGATCTCGGCGACCAGCGCCTCGAACTGCTCGTCCCAGCCGTACTCCCGGTTGTACAGCGCCCCGTGGCGCTGCACCACCCAGCCCAGCTCGCCGTTCTGGTGCGGCCGCAGGACGTACGGCACGCGGTGCTCCGGACGCGCGCCGAGCAGCCCCTCGACGGCGTGCATCGCCTGCACCAGCCGCTCCTCTTCCGCCTCCGAGAGCCCGCTCAGCATCGCCTCGATCTGGCGGCGCGAGGCGGCGTTCAGCTCCACGAACGCTGCCCGCCCCTCGTCCGTAAGCGACAGCAGGACCTGCCGACCATCGCGAGGGGAGGGCTGCCGCTCGCGGAGGCCACGCTTGCGGAAGTCGCGCAGGATGCGGCTCAGGTAGCCGGGGTCCAACCCCAGCTCCTCGCCCAGGTGGGTGGCGGTGGTCCGCTCGTGGTGTGCCAGCTCGTAGACGACCCGCGCCTCGGTGAGCGTGAACGGGCTGTCGAGCAGGCCCTCCTGCAGCAGTCCGATCTGGCGGGTGTAGAAGCGGTTGAAGCGCCGGACGGCTTCCACGCGCCGTGCTGCAGCGATCTCGTCGGCCATCGGGGCAGGGGGTACGGGACAGGAGCCGTAGGGTCGTGGCCAGATGTTTGCCACAGTAGAGTTGATGATTGCCGGTGTCGATGATTGCGCGCCAGGGGCCACCTGCTCCCCTCCACGCTGCCCGTGCGGCGGCACGCGTGCCCGCCCTCGACAACCCCGGCCGCCGCGGGTTACACTACTCTCCCCCGTGCGCCGTCGTCTTGCACCCGTGCTCTCATGGACGCCCTGAAGCAGACCGACCCCGCGATCCACCGCCTGCTCGTCGCCGAGGCGGACCGGCAGGAGTACCAGTTGGAGATGATCGCCTCCGAGAACTTCGTCTCGCAGGCGGTGCTGCAGGCGATGGGCTCGGTGCTCACCAGCAAGTACGCGGAAGGCTATCCCGGCCGCCGCTACTACGGCGGCTGCGAGGTGGTGGACGAGGCCGAGCGGCTGGCGCAGAGCCGGCTGCTGCAGCTCTTCGGGGCGGAGCACGCCAACGTGCAGCCGCACTCCGGCGCGCAGGCGAACATGGCGTCGTACTTCGCGCTGATCGAGCCGGGCGACACCATCCTGGGGATGAACCTCTCGGAGGGCGGGCACCTGACGCACGGCTCGCCGGTGAACTTCAGCGGGCGGCTCTACAAGGTCGTCGCCTACGGCGTGGCCCCCGAGACGCACCGCATCGACTTCGACCGCGTGCGCGCGCTGGCGCTGGAGCACCGGCCGCGGCTGATCATCGCGGGCGCCAGCGCCTACCCTCGCCTGATCGACTTCGAGGCGTTCGGCGAGATCGCGCGCGAGGTCGGCGCGCGGCTGCTGGTGGACATGGCGCACATCGCCGGGCTCATCGCCACCGGGCACCACCCCAGCCCCGTGCCGCACGCCGACGTGGTCACCTCGACGACGCACAAGACGCTGCGCGGCCCGCGCGGCGGGCTGATCCTCTGCCGCGAGGAGCACGCGAAGGCCGTCGACAAGCAGGTCTTCCCCGGCACGCAGGGCGGGCCGCTGATGCACGTCATCGCCGCCAAGGCCGTCGCCTTCGGCGAGGCGCTGCGGCCGGAGTTCAAGACGTACTCGGCACGGGTGATCGAGAACGCGCGCGCGCTGGCCGAGGCGCTGCTGGAGCGCGGCTTCACGCTCGTCTCCGGCGGCACCGACAACCACCTGCTGCTGGTGGACCTGCGCAACAAGGGCGTCACCGGCAAGGACGCGGAGAAGTCGCTCGACCGCGCGGGCATCACCGTCAACAAGAACACCGTGCCGGGCGAGACGGAGTCGCCGTTCGTGACCAGCGGCATCCGCATCGGCACGCCGGCGCTGACCACGCGCGGCTTCGGCCCGGCGGCGATGCGGCAGATCGCCGAGCTGATCGAGCGGGTCATCGCCGCGCGCGCCGACGAGGCGACGGAGCGGCAGGTGCGCGCCGAGGTGCGCGAGCTGTGCACGCACTACCCGCTCTACGGCGACTGGGCGCGGAGCTGAGGCGGGGGACTCCCCCGCAGGCGGTAGGCTTCCTGCATCACCCCGCGGCTTGCCGAGCCGCCCGAGACCGACACGAACCCTTCGAGGGACACGATGAAAGAGCCTACCCGGCGCAGCTACACTCCCAGCCGCGGCGCGCAGGAGCGCGGCGAGGGCCCTCCCCGCCGCGGCGGCCCGTCGCGCGGCGCCGGCCTGAGCGCGGAGGCGCTACTGGAGATGGCCGACGAGCTGGAAGAGCACGGCCGCGCACTGCTCGCGCAGGCGCGCCAGCTCCAGCGCATGGCCGAGCGGATGGACCGCGACGAGGCGCCGCGCGCGGGCGGCGGCCCACGCGCGCGCGAGGGCGGGGACGCGCCGCGCTACGGCGGTGCGCGCCCGCGCGGCGGGGAGGAAGGCCGCTTCGGTGGCGCGAGCGCCCGCCGCGGCGACGATGCTCGCGGCGGCGGGGGCGGCGGTGCCCGGCGTCGCCCGCCGCGCGGCGAGGGAGCCGGCGGCGAGGGTGGGGGGGGGCAGTCGCGCCCGCGCACCCGCAAGGGCACGCCGGACTGGGTGCCGAGCAACAAGAAGCGCCGCTCCTGACGCCGCCGCCGCACCGCCACCCGGAGGCGCGGCGGGCCCGCCGGACGCTGCCGTTCGGCATCGACGCGCCATGCGTTTTGTTGCCGCTCGCCCGCGGCTGCTGCATCCTGGAAGCGCTCACCGTCCGGACCGGGGCTCGTTCGAGGGGAGGCGATCATGGGACCTGCGGCTGAGGACGTTCGCACCTTCCTGGCGGCTCGTATCCCGGAGCAGCTCCGGCGCGTGGAGCAGAAGGCTGTGCGCCTCCGCCGGGTCCATCTCCGGGTCCAGAGTGCGAACCTCGTGCTGACGGCGCTCGCGACCCTGCTCGCCGGCCTCACGGCTGCCGCCGGCCCGCTGGCCGGACAGGGCCCACCCGCCTGGCGCTGGAGCTGCGCCATGATCGCCGTCGTGACGGCGACCGCCGGCGTGCTGGCGGGGTTCCACCAGCGGCTGCAGCTTCCCGATCAGTTGGCGAGACGCTCGCGTGCGCCGGGCGGCTCCGCAGCCTGCACCTGGCGCTCCAGCTCGGGCGTCTCCGGCCGGAAGAGGTCGGGCACGAGTACGAGCAACTGCTGGCGTCGTACCCGGAGGACCTGACGCAGGAGAGCCGGGGCCACACCGCCCCGCATCAACGCCCGCCCGCGGCGGTTGGTGATTCTGCCTACCCTCACTATCTTTCTCCCCCGACACCACTTGCCGCGCTCGCGGCGCCGCCTGCGGGTGCGACGCCCCCGGCGCATGCGCGTCGACCGACGACTGAAGACCGACGACCGCAGTCCATGCAGTCCATGAAGAAAGCCTACATCGAGACCTACGGCTGCCAGATGAACGTCAGCGACAGCGAGCTGATGCACGGCATCCTGGCCGCCGAGGGCTACACCGCCACCGACGACCCCGACGAGGCGGACGTCATCCTGGTGAACACCTGCGCCGTGCGCGATCACGCCGAGCAGCGCGTGCTCGGCCGCGTCGGGCAGTTGCAGCAGCACCGGCAGCACCGGCCCGGCGTGGTGATCGGCGTTACCGGCTGCATGGCGCAGCGCCTGGGTGAGGGCCTGCTCGGCCAGGCGGGCGGCGTGGACCTGGTGATGGGCCCCGACGGCTATCGCCGGCTGCCGCAGGTGCTGCAATCGCTGGCGCCCGCGCCGCGGCCGGGTACGCGTGCGCTGCCGGTGATGGGCGGCGCCGCGCAGAAGGGCGGGCTCGCGGTGCTGGACTTCGACCCGTTCGAGAACTACGAGGGCGTCGCACCGCGCCGCACCTCACAGGTCTCGGCGTGGGTGCCGATCCAGCGCGGCTGCAACTATCGCTGCACCTACTGCATCGTGCCCTACACGCGCGGCGACGAGAAGAACCGCGACCCGCGGCAGATCCTGGCCGAGGTGCGCGCGCTCGCCGAGGACGGCGTGCCGGAGATCACGCTGCTCGGTCAGACGGTCAACAGCTACGAGCACGGCGACTGGAGCTTCCCGCGGCTGCTGCGCGAGGTGGCGCGGGTGGACGGCGTGCGCCGCGTACGCTTCACCAGCCCGCACCCCAACGACTTCACCCGCGAGCTGGTGCAGGTGATGGCCGGGGAGCCCGCCGTCTGCAAGCAGTTGCACCTGCCGGTGCAGTCCGGCCACAACCGCACGCTGAAGCGGATGCTGCGCCGCTACACGGTGGAGGCGTACCTGGAGAAGATCGAGTGGGTGCGCGCGGCGATGCCGGAGATCGCGCTCTCGACCGACGTGATCGTCGCCTTCCCCGGCGAGACGGAGGAGGAGTACGAGGCGACGCTGGCGCTGATGCGCGCCGTGCGCTACGACGACGCGTTCATGTACCGCTACTCGCCGCGCACAGGCACGCCGGCGACTCGTCTGCCCGCCGAGCAGTTCGTCGCCGACGCGGTGGCGCAGGCGCGGCTGGAGCGGCTGATCGCGCTGCAGCGCGAGATCCAGTTGGAGATCGGGCGCGGCGAAGTGGGCCGCGTCGTGGAGGTGCTGGTGGAGAAGCAGGCGCGCCGCGGCGGGCTGCAGGGCCGCACCGCGGGTAACAAGGTCGTCAGCTTCGAGGGGCCCGAGTCGTTGCTGGGCCGCTTCGTGCCGGTGCGGCTGACGGCGACCAGCGGCGCGACGTTCAGCGGCGAGCCGGCTGCCGAACTGGCGCCTGCCCGGCCCGAGGCGCGGGTCCGCGTCGCATGAGAGCACTGCGCTGGGCAGGGTCGGTGCTGCTCGGGCTGGCGGCGGGCGTCTTCGCCTACCTCAATGCCGCCGAACGCGTGGCGCTGCACCTGGGGGTGGCGACGCTCTACCGGGCGTCGCTGCCCGTGGTGGTGCTCGCCGCCTTCCTGCTGGGCATGGTGGCGATGTTCCTGCTCGGCCTGCGGCACGACCTGAAGGTGCGGCGCGCGCTGCGCGAGTACGAACTGCGCGCGCGCCCGCTCCCGCCCGACCGCGGCGACGGCGCCGCCCTGCGTCCTGCCGCGTCACCCCCGCACACCTCCCGGTCGCCCATGTGAGCGTCCTCCGCTTCCCGCTCGTCGCCGCCTTCCTCGTCTTCCTCGCCGGGCTGCTGCCCGGCCTCCGCCTCGCCCCGCCCGCCCTGCCGTTCGCGCTCTGCGCCGGTGCGCTGGCCGCGCTCGCGCTTGCTGGCCGCCCCGCCTTTCCACACCTCCCCGGGGGTCGGCTGTCGGCTGTCGGTCGTCGGTCAACGGCAACCGAAGCCCTCACCCCCCGGCCCCCTCGCCCGCAGGCGGGCGAGGGGGGTGCAGTTCGCCGGCAGCCGGCAGCCGGTAGCCGGCAGCCGGGACGGGGCGGGGAAGGGCGGCCCCTCACCCTGCTCGCCGCGGCGCTGCTGCTCGCGGGCGTGGCGCTGGGCGGCGAGGCGGCGCGCGCCAGCCGCGCCGACTGCCGCGCCCGCCTGCCGGACGGCGCGCCGCTGGCGCTGCGCGTGGTGCTGAGCGCGAACCTGCCGCCGCTCGCGCGCGACGCCCGCTCGCCGCTGCTGCCCACGGAGGCGGAAGGCGTCTGGTGGCGTGGCCGGCCGCTCGCGGGGTGCATGGGCGGGGTGCGCGTGCGCTTCCCGGAGGGCACGCCGCCGCTGCGCGCCGGCAGCCGCCTGTGGCTGCGCGGCGAGTGGATCCAGGCGCGTGCGCCCGTCGTCGCCTCGCGCTGGCCGCGCGACCCGATGTACGCCGGCTTGCTCGCGGCCGATACCGTGCTGGCCGCGGCGGCGCCCGACTTCTTCCGGCACCCGCTGCTGACGCTGCGCGGCCGCGCGGAGCAGCACCTCTATGAGCTCTTCCCGCGCCACGCCGCACTCGCCGACGCGCTGGTGCTCGGCCGGCGCGAGGCGCTGGACCCGGAGGTGCGTGAGCGCTTCGCGCGCTCCGGGCTGGTGCACCTGCTCGCCATATCGGGCTCGCACGTGGCGCTGCTCGGCGCGGCGCTGCTGCTGCTGGGCGGCGTGCTGCGGCTGCCGCGCCGGCGTGTCGCGCTGGGCACCATCGTGCTGATCGCGCTCTACCTGGCGGTGATCGGCGCGCCGGCCTCGGCGGTGCGCGCCGGGGTGATGCTCTCGCTCGCGCTCGTCGGCGTGCTGCTGCAGCGCCCGGCGGCGACGGTCGTGCCGATCACCGCCTCGGCCTGGGTGATCGTCGTGCTCGCGCCGCTCGCGCTGCTCGATCCCGGTTTCCAGCTCAGTTTCGCCGGCGTCTTCGGCATCCTGGCGGCGCTGCGGCTGCAGCGCGCGGTACGCTGGCCGCGCGGGCTGCGGCGCGCGCCGCTGCGCTGGAGCGCGGAGTCGCTGGTGATCAGCGTGGCGACGTTCGCGATGACGGCGCCGCTGGTCGCCTACCATTTCGGGCAGCTCGCGCCGGTCTCGATCGTCGCCAACTTCCCGGCCGTGCCGCTCACCGGGCTGGCCGTGCTGGGCGTGGCCGCCGCGGCGCTGACGGAGCCGCTGCTCGGGCCGCCGGGGCGGCTGCTCGCCGAAGGCGCGGGCGCGGCGCTCGACCTGCTGGACGCGGTGGCGGCGTGGGCTGCCGCCGTGCCCGGCGGCCACTTCGGCGTGCCGCGGCCCGACGGCTGGAAGTGGGCGGCGGCGCTGCTGGCGCTGGCGCTCGCGGCGGATGCAGCGGCGCGGCTGCGCCGGCCGGTGCGCTGGGGCGTGGCGGCCGGCGCCGCGGGCGGGGTGCTGCTCGTCTGGCCGCTGGCGGCGGGCGGGCGCGGTGCGGTGCTGGAGCTGTACTTCCTCGACGTCGGCCAGGGCGACGCGACGGCGATCCGCACGCCGGCCGGCCGCTGGCTGCTGGTGGACGCCGGGCCGCGCAGCGAGCACAGCGACGCCGGCGTGCGCCGGGTGCTGCCCTTCCTGCGCGCGCAGGGCGCGCGGCGCGTGGAGATGCTCTTCCTCACCCACCCGGACGCGGACCACGTGGGCGGCGCGGCGGCGGTGCTGCGCGGCATCGCCGTGGGCGAGGTGGTGGAGCCGGGGCTGGCGGCCGGCAAGCCGCTCTACGCCGAGGCGCTGGCGGAGGTGGAGCGGCAGGGCGCGCGCTGGAGCGTCGGCCGTGCGGGGCGCTCGGTGTCGCTGGATGGCGTGGCATTCGACGTGCTCTGGCCGGATTCGGCGGCGGTTGCGACGGCCGAGCAGGCCAATGAGATTAGCCTGGTGCTACGCCTGCGCTACGGTGCCTTCGAGCTGCTGCTGCCCGGCGACGTCTCCTCCGCCGTGGAAGACCGGCTCGCCGAGCGCCTGGGCAACCACCTGCGCTCCGAGGTGCTGATGGCGGCCCACCACGGCAGCGCGACCTCGACCTCCGCCGCCTGGCTGGACGCGGTGCGCCCCGAGCTGGTGATCCTCTCGCTGGGCCGGCGCAACCGCTACGGCCACCCCGCGCCGGCGGTGATGGCGCGCCTCCATGAGCGCGGCCTGCGCCTGGCCCGCACCGACCGCGACGGCACCATCCGCGTGCGGGTGGAGCTCGCCGACCCGCCCCGCTGGAGGCTGACCGAGCCATGAAGCTGTTCGCGCTGGCGCTGGATGCGTTGCTCGGCTCACCGCTGCAGGAGCCGGTGGAGCTGCCGGAGGAGCTGCTGCACGAGGGCGTGGTGCTGCGGCGTGGCCGCTGGATCCCCGTGCTGGGCGGCGTGCTGGGGCGGATGCGCGGCCCGGCGGCGGCCGTCACCCTCGGCCGCCACATCATCCTCCACCCGAGCGCCCGCCCCACCCGCCGCCTGCTCGCCCACGAGCTGGAGCACGTGCGCCAGTGGCGCGCCGACCCGCTCTTCCCGCTGCGCTACACGCTGGAGAGCCTGCGCCGCGGCTACCACCACAACCGCTACGAAGCCGAGGCCCGCGCCGCCGAGACGCGGCCGCACCCCACCCCCACCCAGCCCGGGAGGCCCGTGTGACCATCAAGCCCGTCGTGACGATCGACCGCCACATCATCGAGCAGGAGCGGCTCTATCCGCAGGCGACCGGCGCATTCAGCGGCATCCTCTACGACCTCGCGCTCGCCGCCAAGCTCATCGACCGCGAGGTCCGTCGCGCCGGCCTGGTCGACATCCTCGGCGCCACCGCGCAGACGAACGTCCACGGCGAGACGGTCCGCAAGCTCGACGAGTACGCCAACGACGTCATCTATCGCGCGCTCGACCACAGCGGCAACCTCTGCATCATGGCCTCCGAGGAGAACGAGGAGCCGATCCCCATCCCCGAGCGCTTCCCCTGCGGCGGCTACGTTCTCCTCTTCGACCCGCTCGACGGCTCGTCCAACATCGACGCCAACGTTTCCGTCGGCACCATCTTCTCCATCCACCGCAAGGTCTCCACGGTCGAGCGCGGCAACCTGGAGGACTGCCTGCAGCCGGGCCGCACCCAGCTCGCCGCGGGCTACATCGTCTACGGCTCCTCGACGATGCTCGTCTACACCACCGGCGCCGGCGTGCACGGCTTCACGCTCGATCCCTCCATCGGCGAGTTCCTGCTCTCGCACGAGAACATCCGCATCCCGCAGCCCGGCCAGCGCATCTACAGCGTCAACGAGGGCAACTACTCCGCCTGGTCGCCCGGGCAGCAGCGGCTGGTGGACCACCTCAAGGGCCTCGACGGCAGCGGAGAGAAGCCGTTCAGCGCGCGCTACGTGGGCAGCCTGGTCTCCGACTTCCACCGCAACCTGCTCTACGGCGGGCTGTTCATGTACCCGGCGGACCGGAAGAACCCGCAGGGCAAGCTGCGGCTGCTCTACGAGGCCGCGCCGCTGGCGATGATCGCCGAGCAGGCCGGCGGCCGTGCCAGCGACGGCACCCGCGACGTCAAGGGCATCCAGCCCACCGCGCTGCACCAGCGTACCCCCCTCTACATCGGCACCAGGGAGCTGGTGGACCTGGCCGAGCGCTTCGTGGGTAAGCAGGTCGAGGAGCTGGCCGGGATCGGGCCGGCCGCGACGAGATGAAGCCCACGCTGTTCACGGAGGAAGGTATGAGCAGCCAGCCAGCCGATGTCACGACTGCGCCGCCCTGGCGGGAGGCCTGGAGCCGCGCGCTGGAGGATCCCGCGCTGCGCGATCTGCCTTACAGGGTAGAAACCAACGAACACGGGCAGCTCGTCTTGAGTCCTCACAAGCCGCTGCACGGAGTGCAGCAGATGAGCATTGGCGTGCTTCTCCGAGGCCTCGCCGCGGGCAGCGAACTGCCCCCGGGTAAGGTCGCGGCTGAGTTCGCAGTGGAAACGCGGTACGGCGTCAAGGCGCCCGATGTGGCATGGATCTCTGCCGAGCGCTGGGCGCAGGTGCCGCGCGACGCCGAGGCCAGCCCGGTGATGCCGGAGCTGGTGATCGAGGTGCTCTCGAAGGCCAACGCCCGCGCGGAGATCGAGGAGAAGCGGCGGCTCTACTTCGAGGGCGGCTGCCTGGAGTTCTGGACCTGCGGCGCGGACGGCCGCATGACGTTCTACGGCCCCGACGGGCAGCTGCCTGCCTCCGCGCTGGTGCCGGCGTTCCCCACCGTGGTCGAGTAGCCGCGTAGCCCGGGGTTTTCAACGTACGACGCCCCCGGCGGGAGCTTCCCGCCGGGGGCGTCGCGTCTCACCCATTCACCCGCTCAGGGGTGTCGGGGCGGAGCGGATCAGGCCGTCGCCGGCACCGCGTCGAGCACCGAGGTCTTGCCGTCGCGCTGCTTCAGCGCGGCCTGCGCCGCGGCCAGCCGCGCGATGGGCACGCGGTACGGCGAGCAGGAGACGTAGGCCAGGCCCACCCGGTTGAAGAAGTGGATGGAGGCCGGGTCGCCGCCGTGCTCGCCACAGACGCCGAGCTTGATCTCGGGCCGCGTCTGCCGGCCGAGCGTGACGGCCGTCTCCACCAGCTTGCCCACGCCGCCGACGTCGATCGACTGGAACGGGTCGGCCGGCAGGATGCCCGCCTCCACGTAGTGCGGCAGGAACTTGCCCGCGTCGTCGCGCGAGAGGCCGAGCGTCGTCTGCGTCAGGTCGTTGGTGCCGAAGCTGAAGAACTGCGCCTCCTGCGCGATCTCGTCGGCGGTCACCGCGGCGCGCGGCAGCTCGATCATGGTGCCGATCAGGTACTCGAACGGCGCCTGCTCGCCCAGCACCTCCTGCGCCACCTCGAGCACGATCTGCTTCTGCCGGCGCAGCTCCTCCACCGTGCCGACCAGCGGGATCATGATCTCGGGCACCACCGTCTTGCCCTCCCGATGCACCGCGAGCGCGGCCTCGAAGATGGCGCGCGCCTGCATGCGCGTGATCTCCGGGTAGGTGATGCCCAGGCGGCAGCCGCGGTGGCCGAGCATGGGGTTGAACTCGTGGTGCTTCTCCACCTGCTCGCGCACCTTCTCCACGCGGACGCCCATCTTCTCGGCGAGCAGCTTCATCTCGGCGTCGCCGTGCGGCAGGAACTCGTGCAGCGGCGGGTCGAGCGTGCGGATGGTCACCGGCAGGCCCTCCATCGCGCGGAAGATGCCGATGAAGTCCTCGCGCTGCATGGGCAGCAGCTTGGCCAGCGCCTTCTCGCGGCCCACGACGTCCTCGGCGAGGATCATCTCGCGCACGGCGTCGATGCGGTCGCCCTCGAAGAACATGTGCTCGGTGCGGCAGAGCCCGATGCCCTCCGCGCCGAACTTGCGCGCGACCTCGGCGTCGTGCGGCGTGTCGGCGTTGGTGCGCACCTTCAGCCCGCGGATCTCGTCGGCCCACTGCATCACCTTCAGCGAGGCCTCGGAGAGCTCCGGCTCCACCGTCGGCACCTTGCCCAGCAGCACGCGGCCCGTCGAGCCATCGAGCGTGATCCAGTCGCCCTCGCGCACGATGGTGTCCTTGACGCGGAAGCTCTTGCCCGCCTCGTCGACCTGCACCTCGCTGGCGCCGGCGACGCAGCACTTGCCCATGCCGCGCGCCACCACCGCCGCGTGGCTGGTCATGCCGCCGCGCGCGGTCAGGAT
>ERZ1066122.1511-NODE-1511-length-18485-cov-10.176506_pt1 | contig 18485 bp, 15 predicted proteins | sample MGYA00382769_ERZ1066122 | MGnify/ENA primary metagenome ERZ1066122 (study PRJEB33369, sample SAMEA5778352) | biofilm metagenome | biome: Industrial cooling water; feature: Water cooling tower basin; material: Biofilm | place: United Arab Emirates | collected... | reverse complement strand
TTAGCTCAGTCGGTAGAGCAACTGACTTTTAATCAGTAGGTCGCTGGTTCGAATCCAGCAGGGCTCACCACCTCCGCGCAAAGATCATCGCCAACGTCATTGCCGGCGCAGCGCGAGCGCCGGTGGCGTCTGCGCGACGGCGACGCTGTGACGACCGACGGCGAGCGCCGCGATCGCCAGCGCCGCAAGGCCCGCTGCGGGAAACGCCCAGAGCGGCAGCTCGATCCGGTAAGCGAAGCGGTCCAGCCAGTCGCGGGCGGCGAACAGCGCCACCGGCCAGGCAATCACATTGGCAACAAGCACCGGACGGGTGAACTGCCACAGGAGCAGCCGGACGATGTCCCGCGTGCGCGCGCCGAGCACCTTGCGGATCGCAATCTCTCGCGTCCGGCGGGCAGCGGCGAAGGCTGTCATCGCCAGCAGCCCGAGACAGGACAGCAGGATCGCCAGCACCGCGAACATGGTGAGCAAGGTCGCCTGCCGGCGCTCTTCGCCGTAGAGCGCCTCGATCCGATCATCGAGGAAGAAGCGATCGAGCACCCGGCCGGGCAGCCGCTCCCGCCAGAGCCGCTCGACAGCGGCGACCAGCGGGGCCGGATCGCCGTCGCGCAGGCGGAGCGTCAGGACCGGGCCGGCATCGGCGCGCAGCCGGTAGAGCTCCGGGCGGACGCTGTCGTGGAGCGAGCGGAAATGCATGTCCGGCACGACGCCCCGGACGCTGAACAGCGTGCTGCCGCTACGGATGGTGCGGCCGATCGCTGCGTCGGCAGTCGCAAAGCCCAGCTCTGCCACGGCCTTCCGGTTGATCAGCACCGGCTGCGGGCCCGCCTCCAGCGCCCCGCCGCGCTCCGCATCCGGATCGAGCGGGGCGACGTCGGGCAGACGTCCGGCGAGCGGGGCAAGCCCATAGGTCTCGAAGAAATCGCCGTCCACGGTGTGAAGCCCGAGCTGGATCGGCTTGGCGGTGCCGGGCAGGTCCACCGCGATCTTGTCTTCCGACTCGTCGGTCGGGACCGCCGACGAGCGGCTGACATGAAGCACTTCAGGCCGGCGTGCGAGCGCATCGCGCAGGCCGCGCGCGGCGTCGTCCCGGCCGTCCATCTCCGGCACCCGGATCACCATCAGCCGCTCTTCCGCAAAGCCCAGCCCCGCATCTTCGACGAAGCGGGTCTGGAGCGCCATGACGAGGACCAGGATGGTGAGCCCGATCGCGACCGCGAACTGCGCGACGACCAGCAGGCTGCGCACGGCGCCGGCGGTGCGCTGGGCATGATCCCGGTTGAACACTGTCGCCGGGCTGATCCGCGCGACCGCCAGCGCCGGATAGAGGCAGGCGCCCAACGCCGTCAGGAAGACGAGGCCGCCCATCGCCGGCAGCAGCACGAGCCGATCGCCGGCGAGCGCATCGCTGGGAAGGCCGAATGCGGCCGTCAGCCAGGGCAGGAGCAGCTCGATGAGCGCGAGCGCGATCAGCCCTGCGAGCGCCGTCACCACCAGCGCTTCGCCGACGAACTGGCGGAAGATGCGGCGGCGATCCGCGCCGAGCACTTTGCGCAACGCGACTTCACGGGACCGCAGCATCGCCCGCGCCATGGTGAGATTGGCGAAGTTCACGCATGCGACGAGCAGGATCAGCATGGCGACGAGGGCAAGGGCGACCACGCGGCCACGGTCGGCGGGCGGGCGCAGCGCCCCCACCGCCGCGCCGTCGAAATGCAGGTCGCGGACGGGGACGAAGCGGAACTGATAATATTCGTGGGGCGCCGTCTTGAGCAGGCCGGTCAGCCACTGCGGCAGGCTGCGATCGACAAAGGCGGGCATCTGCGCCGCGAAGTCGGCCGGCGACGCGCCGGGCCGCAGCCGCACATAGGTGTGGAAATAGGCGCCACCCCAATTGGTCGGGATCGCCCGCACCGCTTCGCTGCCCGTGCCGAAATAGGCGGCGAAGGGAACGACGACCTCCAGATCGAGATGGCTGTTGCGCGGCACATCCTCGAACACCGCGGCGACCACGAAGTCGCGCGCTTCGGGCAGCATCAGCGTCGCCCGCCGACCGACCGCCTCGTCAGTTCCGAACAGCCGGACCGCCGCCGTCCGGCTGAGGGCGAGCGACCCCGGATCGCGCAGCGCCGTCGCAGCCGATCCGTCCGCCATCGGCAGGCCGAGCATCGCCAGGAAATTCGGATCCGCGGCCAGCACCCGCACCGGCAACGGGTCGGCGCCGCGCAGCGCACTCGTCTCGGTCACATAGGCGCGGCTGCTTTCGGCGATCTGCGGAAACGCGGCCTGGAGCGCCGCGGGCAGCGGCCCCGGCGCCTGGGCGATCTCGACCGGGCTCTGCCCCGGCACGGTTTCGACCGTATCGATGCGGTAGAGCGTCTCATGGTCGGGAATCCAGCGGTCATAGCCGAACTCGTTGCGGACATAGAGGAAGATGAACGCGGCCGCGGCCAGGCCGATCGCGAGGCCGATAAGGTTGGCGAGCGCGAAAAACCGGTCACGCATCATGATACGAACCGCGAAACGAATATCGTGGATCAGCACCGCTCCACCCCTTATCCGGTCTGCACCGCGCCGAAGCTGACTTGCGACTGCCGCATCGTCAATGGAGTCGGCGAAAATCTGCACGAAATGTCATGTCGCTCCCAGCAACCAGCTCGGCGCGGGCACGGAACCCGCACCCGGGCTCTTTCGCTTGTCCATCGACACCCCAACAGGACAGGAGAAACAGCATGGGCATCGCGCTCAAGCCGATTGCGGAACAGATCATCGTCATCACCGGCGGGACGTCGGGCATCGGGCTCGCCACCGCCAAAATGGCCGCCGCCCGCGGTGCCCAGGTCGTGATCATGGCCCGCGACGAGGACGGCTGCCGCCGCGTCGCCGCCGAGATCGAGGCCGATGGCGGCCGCTGCGACTATGTGACCGGGGATGTCGGCGTCCGCACCGATATCCGCCACGCGGTCGAGACCGTGATCGCGCGGCACGGCGGCTTCGACACCTGGGTGAACGATGCCGGCGTCGGCGCCTATGCAATGCTGAGCGAAATCAGCGACAAGGATCATGAACGGCTGATCCAGACCAATTACTGGGGCGTCGTCTATGGTTCGACCGAAGCCCTTTCCCATTTGCGGGAACGGGGCGGCGCGCTGATCAATCTCGGTTCGATTTCGTCGGACATGCCGGCCCCGGTGCTGAGCGCCTATACGGCCAGCAAATTCGCGGTGAAGGGCTTCACCGATTCGCTGCGTCTCGAACTGATGCACGAAGGTGCGCCGGTGTCGGTGACGCTGATCCAGCCGAGCGGCATCCACACGCCGTTCGGCGACCATGCGGTCAATTATCTCGATCACGCCTCGAAAGTGCCGCCGCCCGTCTATGCGCCGGAACTGGTGGCCGAAGCGATCCTCCATGCCGCCGAGCACCCGACCCGATCGTTCATCGTCGGCGGCACCGGCCGCGTCCTCACCTGGGCGGCACGGACCTTCCCGAAGCTCACCGACACGATCTATTCGAACCTCTTCTTCAAGACGGCCGTCGATCCGACGCGGCCGCCGCGCGACGTGAAAGGCGGCTTCCATGAGGCCGGCAGCGCCGGCCGGCTCTATGGCGACCAGTCGGACGGGATGCGGCGGTCAAGCATCTTCAACACGGTGCAGCTGCACCCGGCGGCGACGATGGCCTCGGTCGCGGCCGCCGGAGCGGCCGGGGCTGCGATCACGGCCTGGCTGCTTCGCCCCGACGCCCAGGGGGATCAGGAGCCCGTCGAGGAAGCGCATGGCGACGTGCCGCGCGTCGAGATGGTCTCGCGCGACCGCGCCGCCGGCCGCCGCTGACGAAGGCGCGCCGGGGGCGGCGGTCCCCGGCGCCGGTGAGATCAGCCGGTCAGACCAGGCGTCGATTCCAGTCGCCATAACGTTCGCGGATCCGGCCGCGCCGCGCGCTCAGCCCGATCAGCGCGACGCCGCACAGCAGATTGTTGATCATGCTCGGGCCGCTGGTCTCGAGAAGGAACGGCGTCGCGATCAGCGCGACGCCAAGCGGCACCAGCACCAGCCGCGCCGGCCGCGCCACTTCGGCCGCGGCGATCGACACCGCGGTCAGCACCAGCGCGCCGATCAGATGGTCCGCGTCCGCGATCGTGCCGGTCGTGCCGAGGCTGAGCCGGGTGAACATCAGGGAGATGCCGATCAGGGCGGCCGCCGCCAGGTTCCAGGGCAGGCTCACGCCGCCGATCAGCATGTCCTTGACGATGGCGCCGGGCGGCGCGTCGAGCTCGTCGGTGCGGACCGATCGTTCGCCCTCGTCGGTATCGCCGGCCAGGAAGACCCGCAGCCAGTTCTGCCCGGCACGCACGCGGCGGACGAGGAACTGGACGGAAGCCAGCAGCTCGTCCAGCGCATAGGGGATCTGCACCAGCATGGCCGCGGCCCCAATGAGCGCGATCGTGCTCCAGGTGCCGATCACGATCGGCTGGATGATGATGAACGAGATCGAGACGACCCCGAGCGGCACGATCATCAACCCGAACAGGACGACCAGCCAGGGCATCGTCCGCCAGCGCGCGCGGGTGCCGATCGCGCCGGTCACGATTTCGAGCAGATAGGTGTACCCGCCGACGGCGCCGTCCGGAACCGGCCACGCCTCGGACACGGACGAGGTGATGATTTCTTCGGTCCCATTCTGAGGATCGGCGGCCGATCCGGCGAAGAACGGGTCCCACACGTCGTCGATCAGATCGAGCTGATAGGCGGCGAGATAGCGGGAGACGTAGAGGCCGACGAGCGCGAGCAGGATGATCGGGATGCGCTGCCGCCAGGTGGACGGATTGTAGCTCCAGCCCGGCGGCACGTCCGGCCCGGTCAGTGCCGCGATCGGGCTCGGCCCGGGCTCCGGCGGGCCGGCAACCGCCAGCAGCATGATCATCCCGCCCAGCAGCGTGTCGGACAGATAGGCCGCGCCGACCTCCGTCCAGAAGACGAAGGGCGCCGCGGCGACCAGCGCGCCGATGCCGGCACACACCCAGCGCGCCCATTGCGCGCGCCAGGAGAGCGCAAGCGCCGCAAACAGCATCAGCGCGGCGCCGAGGACGATGTCGGCGCCCGCATACCAGGCGTTGCGGATCTCGATCAGCGGCGGCTGGGTGATCAGCCAGGTGCCGAGGCCGATATTCACCAGGTGGGTCCAGCGGCCGCGGCGGTGGGCCGCGCGCAACGCCGCGGCATGGTTCGCGCGGAGCGGCTCGGCGGGAAGTCCCGCGGCGTCCGCCTCGGCCAGCCAGGCGGGCGGCGTGACCCGGTTGCGGGCATGCCAGGCGGCGGGATCGGCCTTCAGATCGGCGACCATCGCCGGCAGCATGTCGCTCAGCCGGTGCCGTGGCCGCCAGCCGAGCAGCCGCGCTGCCTTGCCGATGTCCAGCGCGTAATGATCGTCCGCCATGAAGATCATGAACGGGCGGATGAACGGCTGCTCGCCCTGATCGATGGCGTCGGGAATGATCGGCTCCAGCCGGTCCTGTGCCCAGACCCCGGCGGCGGCGATGGTCTTCGGGACGCGGAGAGTCGGCCAGTTCTTCTCGCCATGGATCAGGCAGCCGAGCCGGTCCTGGATGTCGTCATAGCCGAGCGTCTCGGCCTCGCCGATCAGCAGCGCTTCCATGTCGGACAGCGCGTCGCGCCGGTCGATGGCGGCGACGAAGGCGGCGATCATGTCCTCTCGGTGAAGCATCGCCTGGCCGACATCGTGAGGCCCGGAATAGAAATAGCTCTCGGCCGCGCGATCGTAGATGCGCGCCATCTGCTGGGCGAGCGTCGGCACCATCGTCGCCTCGTCATAGACGCCTGCGAGGCGGAGGATCGTGACCGGAATGTCCCCCCGCTCCTCGCCGATCGCCCGTTCCGCCGCCGCTTTCGACTGCGGATAGGCCCAGCGCGGATCGATCGGCTGGGTCTCGTCGATCCGCTCGCCCGGGCGGCCCGGCCGGTGGACCAGCATCGTCGAGGCGTAGACGAACCGGCCGACGTCGAACGCCTGCAGCTGCCGCAGCAGCGAGCGTGTGCCGGCCACGTTCACAGCATCGTAGAGCGGGTCCGGCGCGCCCGTGAAATCATAATAGGCGACGAGATGGACAACGCAGTCGATGCGGGACCCGTGCGCGTCGCGCAGCCGCGCGAAGGCCGCGGCCATCGCTTCGTCCGAGGTGAAATCGGCAGCAAGGATCGGCACCGGCCACTCTTCCGCCTCGCGGTCGAGCCCGACCACCCGGAAGCGGTCGGCCAGCTCCGCCGCGAGCGAGCGGCCGATATTGCCGGCCGCGCCGGTGATCAGGACGAGCGGCTTCGCGCCGTCGGACACAATCTTCCCCTTCTGGCTGATCCGTCCCGCGAACGCCGGCCGAGCGCCGATCGTTCCCGCGGACCGCGAACGGATAACGCGCGTTCTGCGACCATGCCGGTTCGCTCGCCCCCGCCGATCAGCAACGTGACCGTGATGCGCTGGTCGATCATCGTCGTCGCCGTCGTCGCGGCCGCGCTGCTGCTGTGGCAGCTGCGCGGGCTGCTGCTGATGGTGTTCGCCGCCGTGCTCGTCGCGATCATCTTTCGCAGCGCGGCGGACTGGCTGGCGGCGCGCGCACGGATCCCGCCTGGCGGCGCGCTGGTCCTCGTGCTCCTCGCGCTGTCCGGCGGGATCGCGGCCAGCGCCTATCTGTTCGGGACCGAACTCAGCACGCAATTCTCGGAGCTCGTCGCGAACCTGCCCGCGGCCTGGGCGATGTTCGAACGAACGCTCGGGCAGCTTGCCTTTGGACGGGAATTGCTCGCACAGATCGAGCAGGCGGCGCCCGATGGCACGGCGATCATGGCAACCGTCCAGACCGTCGTCACCACGCTCGGCAGCATCCTGTCCGGCTTCGTGCTCGTGCTCGTCGCCGGCATCTATCTCGCCGCCCAGCCGCATTACTATCGTCACGGCCTGCTGAAGCTCGTCCCGGCCCGCCACCGCGACCATTGGCGCGAGACGCTCCGGGTCACCGGCCGCGCGATCCGGCTGTGGCTGATCGGCCAGCTGGTCGCGATGATCGGCGTCGGCCTGCTCACCGGCATCGGCCTCTGGCTGCTCGGCGTCCCGGCGCCCTTTGCGCTGGCGATCCTCGCCGCGCTGGCGGAGTTCATTCCGTTTGCCGGCCCCATCCTCGCCGCCGTGCCCGGACTCCTGTTCGCGTCCACCCAGGGCATCGACACCTTCCTCTGGGCGGCGGCGCTCTACCTCGTCGTCCAGCAGGTCGAAGGCAATCTCCTCACCCCGCTCATCCAGCGGCACGCGGTCGACCTTCCGCCGGCACTGACGGTGTTCGCGCTCGTCGCAATGGGTGGGCTGTTCGGGGTCGGCGGGCTGCTGCTCGCCGCGCCGCTCACCGTCGTCGCGTTCGTCGCGACCAAGAAGCTCTATGTCCGGGACGTGCTGCACGAGGCGACGCCGCTGCCCGGCGAGCCCGACGATCACGCCGTGGCCCGCTGATGCAACCGGTCCCGTGCTCGAACGGTTGATGCCCGACACCCAAGCAAGGAGACGAAGGATGTTGAGGAAGCTGCTTTTCGGCGCCGGTGCCGCCTATCTGTTTCGCCGTCTGACCGGCGGCCGCGGCCGCCGCCGGCGGTTCAGCCGCTGGTGACGGATCGCGCGCGGGCCGCGAAGCTGGCGTCGAGGAACGTCGTCAGCGCGGCCCAGCTCGCGGCGTCCGCGCGGGCGTCGTAGCGCATCCGCGGACCGTTGAGACCATCGACGGCCGGGTTGGTGAAGCTGTGCCACGCCCGGCCATAGACATGAAGCTGCCAATCGGCATCGGCGGCGGTCATTTCGGCCTGGAAGGCGGCCACGTCTGCGGGCGGCACCAGCGGATCCCGCGCGCCGGTGAACGCCGCGATTCGGGCGCGGACCGCGCCTGGATGGGCGGGCGCCGCCGTTGTCAGCAGGCCATGAAAGCTCGCGACCGCGCACAGATCGGCGCCGCTGCGCGCCAGTTCGAGGACTGCGAGACCGCCGAAGCAATAGCCGATCGCCGCGATCGCGGACGGACCGACTGCAGCCGCCTCGCTCAGCGCGTCGAGGCCGGCTGCCGTCCGCCGGCGGAGCCGGTCCGGGTCGACCCGGAACCGTTCGACCGCCGCCTGCATCTCGGCGCCCTCCAGCGGAGCGCCGGCGCCGTGCAGGTCGGCCGCCAGCGCAACATAGCCGGCATCGGCCAGCGCCGCCGCTCGGCGACGGACGTTGCCGCCGATCCCGTCGGCTTCATGGACGACAAGGATCGCGCGTCCGTTGCCGGCTCCGGCCGGCCGGAACAACACGCCCGTCAGCGCGGTCTCGCGATCGGCATAGGCCAGCGGCTGGCCGTTGCCGCTGCCGCTGTTTCCCGCCATTCTGCTTTCTCCTCTCGGGTTGGTGTGATCCGTCCGGAACGGGCGAGCCCGCGCGGGTTTCCACTGGACTTTAAGTTTCATAATGCTACTGATCTGCGCGCTGATGGAGGACGCTCGCCGATGAACGCACCCGCCGCACCTGTCGCACTCGGTTGCCCGCTCACGCTCCCCTGCGGCCTTGCGGTGCCGAACCGCCTCGCCAAGGCGGCGATGACCGAGGGTCTTGCGGAAGCCGGCGCGCCGGGCGAAGCGCTGGAGCGGCTCTACCGGCTCTGGGCGGCGAGCGGCATCGGGCTCCAGATCACCGGCAATGTGCAGATCGATGCCGCGCATCTGGAACGGCCGGGCAATGTCGTGCTGGACCGGGCGCCCGACAGCGGCCTGCTCGTCCGCTTCGCGCGCTGGGCGGAGGCCGCGAAAAGCGGCGGGGGCCGGGTGCTGATGCAGCTGAGCCATGCCGGCCGCCAGACGCCCATTCGGGTGAACCCGCGCCCCAAGGCGCCGTCCGCGGTGCCGCTGGCCCTGCCCGGCAAGCAATTCGGGCTGCCCGAACCGCTGGCTGATGCCGAGATCGAGACGCTGATCGCCCGCTTCGCGGCGGCGGCGCGCACGGCCGAGCAAGCCGGCTTCGATGGCGTCCAGATCCATGCCGCCCACGGCTATCTGCTTTCCCAGTTCCTCAGCCCGCGCGCCAACCGCCGGGACGATCGCTGGGGCGGGTCGCTCGCCAACCGCGCCCGGCTGCTTCGCGCGGTCGTGACCGCGGTCCGGGAGGCCGTCGCCCCGGGCTTCGCAGTGGCGGTGAAGCTCAACTCGGCCGATTTCCAGAAAGGCGGCTTCGCGTTCGAGGAAAGCCTGCAGGTCGCCGAATGGCTGGCCGAGGACGGTGTCGATCTCCTCGAACTCTCCGGCGGCTCCTACGAACAGCCGCGGATGATGGCGCTCGCCGGCCTGGAAGCGATCGACGAGCCGAAAGCCGCTTCGACGCGCGCGCGCGAGGCCTATTTCCTCGATTTCGCAACGGCGATGCTGGCCGCCCGCACGCCCCCGCTGATGGTGACGGGCGGCTTCCGCACCGTCGCGGCGATGGCGGAGGCGCTTGACGCCGGCGTCGCGCTGATCGGGCTCGGTCGGCCACTCTGCGTCGCGCCGGCCAGCCCTGCGGGCCTGCTCGCCGGCAGCACCGCCACCCTGCCGCGCGTCGAGGATCGGTTGCGTCTCGGGCCGGGGCTGTTTGGCCCGGCATCACCGATCAAGCTCATGAAGACCGTGAACGGCTTCGCGACCCAGTCCTGGTACTACCAGCAGATCCGGAGAATGGGCGCGGGAGAGCAACCGGATCCGCAGCTGTCGGTGCTCCGCGCCCTGATTGCCGAGCAGCGGGACGACCGGCGCGTCCGCTAGGCTGGCGGGCGGCCCCGGCAGAAGCGGCCCGGCGCGGGCGGCTCAGCCGATCAGGCCGTCGGCCCCGCGCGGTGCCGCCGAAACCGTGACGCAGGCCAGATCGCGCAAGCCCGCCAGCCGCTCGCGATAGGCCGCGGGCGCGAGAGGACGATTGGCGCTCAGCTCGATCGTCGCGGCATAGCGTCCCGGCGCCACGCGCCAGGTTCGGAGCAGATCGATCCGCGTGTCCCCGTCTTCGACGGCCGCGCGGATGCGCGCCTCGAGCGCGGGACTGGCCGTCGCATCGACCAGCACGGCGCCGGTGTCCCGCAGCAGCCCGATCGACCAATGCGCGATCACCGCCGATCCGACGATCCCGGCGGCCGCATCCATCCAGCGCCAGCCGAGATAGAGCCCGGCGACCAGCGCGCCGATTGCCATCACCGACGTCAGGGCGTCCGCCAGCACGTGCAGATAGGCGGACCGAAGATTATGGTCGGCATGGGCGTGGCTGTGAGCGCCATGGTGCCCGTGTCCGGATCCGTGCGCGTGCGCATGGCCGTCGCCGTCGTCCGGCCCGTGATGATGGCCCGCGCCGAGCAGCCATGCGCTCGCCAGATTGACGACCAGGCCCAGCGCTGCGACCCACAGCGCCTCGCCATAGGCGATCGGACCGGGCGCGAGGAACCGGCCGAAGGATTCGACGGCAATGCCGGCGGCGAAGACCCCGAGCAGCAGCGCGCTCGCAAAGCCCGCCAGATCGCCGATCTTGCCGGTGCCGAAGACGAAGCGGGGATTGTCCGCCTGGCGCCGTGCATAGGCGTAAGCGAGCGCGGCCAGGCCGAGCGCGCCGACATGCGTCGCCATGTGGATGCCGTCGGCCAGCAGGGCCATCGATCCGGTCGCCCAGCCGGCGGCGATCTCCACCACCATCATCACCGCCGTCAGCACGACCACCATCCGCGTCCGCCGTTCATGGGCGTGGTGCCCGGCACCGAGCATCTCGTGGGAAAAGCCGCTGTCCATCATGTTCGTGACTGTCGCCCCCCGCCCCGTCCGGTCAACCCTTGACGGCAAGGGCGGCGCGCACCCGCGCCTCATATTCGGGCGGGCAGATCAGGAGGTCTGGCAGCAATGTTGATTCGAGATTGTAACGGCAGGGGCTGCCGTCGACTCGGGTCGCGACCATTCCCGCAGCAAGGGCGACCGCCACTGGTGCCGCATTGTCCCATTGGTGCTGGCCGCCGGTGTGGAAGTAAATGTCGCCCTGGCCGAGCAACACCGCCATGGCCTTCGCCCCGGCCGAACCCATCGGCACAAGCTCGGCGCCGAGCGCGCGGGCAAGCCGCGTGCAGTCCTCGGGCGGTCGGCTGCGGCTGACGAGCAGCCGGGGCCGTGCTGGCCGGGCGACGGGCGGCGGCGGCGCATCGGACCGGAGCAGCAGCCCCTGCGCCGGCAGCGCGACGGCGCCGACCGCGGCATACCCGTCGATCGACAGCGCGACATGGACGGCCCAATCCTCCCGCCCCTCGGCATACTCGCGCGTCCCGTCGAGCGGATCGACGATCCACACCCGCCGCTTCTCGAGTCGGTCGAGCCGGTCCACCCGCTCTTCGGAAAGCACGCCGTCGTCCGGCCGCAAGGCGGCAAGCGCGGCGAGCAGATAGGCATTGGCGGTGGCATCGCCGGCATCGCCGAGCGCACGGCCGGCAAGCGTGCCCGACGCGCGCAGCGCCAGCGCGATCCGCCCTGCCGTCTCCGCCAGCCGCGCCGCCAACTCGCCGTCGGTCATTCCTCGACCGGACCGGTGCTAAGAATCGCCGGCGCCGCCCGACGGAGACGCGCGAACTCCGCGACCTGGCGGCCGACCAGATCCAGCTGGGCAGCGGCCGATTCGTCGCTGCACTGGCCGTCCCGGAACAGGCCGGCCGTGCTTCGGATCGCGGCGCCGAGCGGCGTCGGCCAGCCGCGCAGGGCATGGACGATCGAGCGCAGCGTCGCAAGCGTCGAGCCGGTCGCCTGCCAGCCATAGGCGGTGACGATCAGCCCGACCGGCAGGCCGTCCAGATAGACACGCGCATCCCGCGCCGTTTCCTCGACGAAGTCGATCGCGTTCTTGACGAGGCCGGAGACGGAGCCGTGATAGCCGGGGCTGGCGATGATCAGGCCGTGGGCGCCGCGCACGGCCTCGACCAGGCGCCGTGCCTCGGGCGAGCGGTCGATCGCGCCCGGTGCATAATGGGGCAGTGCCGCGAGGAAAGGCCCGTCGAAGAGGATCGTGTCCACACCTTCCGCCGCCGCGGCGGTCAGCGCCAGGGTGAGCGCCTGCTCGGTCGACGATCCGGCCGTGGTCGTGCCCCCGATGCCGACGATCGACAGCTTCTCCGTCATGTGTTCTCCCAGCCTTCCCCGCGCGCGCCGCGCACTTCCGTTCCGCTGCCCCGCTGCTTTATGGAGCGTGGATGCCAAAGCATATCCGCCCGCGCCGGTCGATGCTCTATGTGCCGGGAGACAAGCCGCGCGCGCTCGAGAAGGCGCGGAGCCTGCCGGTCGATGGCGTGATCCTCGATCTCGAGGACGCTGTGGCACCGGAGGCGAAGCCGGCGGCGCGCGCCGCGATCGCCGCAGCGCTGGCCGGGGACTGGGGCCGGCGGGAGCGCATTCTGCGGCTGAGTTCGGCCACCTGCGACGCCGATTACGCGCTCGCCGAGTCGCTCGATCTTGACGGCATCCTGCTGCCGAAAGTCGAGGATCCGGACGTGGTGCGCGCCGCCGCCGCCCGCTCGCGCCATCCGCTCTGGTGCATGATCGAAACGCCGCTCGGGATTCTCCGCGCCGCCGACATCGCCGCGGCGAGCGACCGGCTGGCAGGCTTCGTCGCCGGCACCAACGATCTGACCAAGGATCTGCGCGCCCGCCATGTGCCGGATCGGGCGCCGCTGCTGACCGCGCTGTCGCTGCTGCTGCTCGCCGCGCGCGCGCACGGCCTTGCCGCTCTCGACGGAGTCCATCTCGCGCTCGACGATCTGGCCGGGTTCGAAGCATCCTGCCGGCAAGGCGTCGAGCTTGGATTCGACGGCAAGACGCTCGTCCATCCGAGCACGATCGAGGCCGCCAACCGCATCTTCGCGCCCGCGGCCGCGGAGGTCGCGCGCGCCCGCGCGATCGTCGCCGCCTGGGCGGATGCACGCGCGGCCGGCAAGGGCGTCGCCCGCATCGAGGGCGCGATGGTCGAGCAACTGCACGTCGACGAGGCCGAACGCGTGATCGCACTGGCCGAGGCGATCGGGGCCGGGTGACACGCTGCGCCCCGTCCCCGGCGGGGGATAGGGGCCGGGGCCGGTCAGGCCGGCTCGATCCGCACCAGCAGCGTGCCTTCGCTCACTTGCGCGCCGGTGGCCGCGGCCAGGTCCCGGACCGTGCCGTCGAACGGCGCCGTCAATGTGTGCTCCATCTTCATCGCTTCGAGCGTGACGAGCTTCTGGCCCTTCGCCACTTCGGCACCCGCTTCGACATCGACCGCAATGATGCGGCCGGGCATCGGTGCGAGGATCGCGCCGTCGCCCGCCGCCCCAGCGCCGGCGCCATCCGAACGCCAGGGCGCGATCAGCCAGGTCTGGCCAGCCTCGCTGAGCAGCACCGGTCGCGGCGGGAGCGCCGGTGCCAGCAGTCCGCGCGTCGCCGCGGGCGGCGCCACGTTGTCGACCAGCACCGGCTGGCCCTCGACCGAAAGCGCGACGGCAGTGCGAGGAGGCGCGTTCAGGCGAAAGCCGGCGAGCGGCCCGGCCACGAAACCGGCAGCGACTTCGGCCAGCGCGGCATCCGACGGCAGCGCCGAGGGCATCAGTGCATCGCCTTCGCGCGCGATCAGCCCGGTATCGATGGTGCCGGCTGCGAAATCGGGGTGCAGCAGGGCCTCGACGAGGAAGCCGGCATTCGAGCGCACGGGCCAGACCACCGTCTCCTCAAGCGCTTCGGCGAGCGCCATCCGCGCCTCGTCGCGCGTGGCGCCGGTCGCGATCAGCTTTGCGATCATCGGGTCGTAATGGGGCGACACCTCCGCCCCTTCCTCGACCCCGGTGTCGATCCGGACCGACGGATCGAGCTCGAACGCCTCCAGCCGGCCGATCGACGGGAGGAAGCCGCGCACCGGATCCTCGGCATAGAGCCGCGCCTCCATCGCCCAGCCGGTGATCAACAGTTCGTCCTGGCGAAGCGGCAGCGGCTCGCCGGACGCGACGCGGAGCTGCCATTCGACGAGATCCTGGCCGGTAATCTCCTCCGTCACCGGATGTTCGACCTGCAGACGCGTGTTCATTTCCATGAACCAGATGCGGTCGGCGCGCAGCCGGTCCGAGGCATCGGCGATGAACTCGATGGTGCCGGCCCCTTCGTAATCGACCGCGCGCGCCGCGCGGACCGCGGCGGCGCACACGGCCGCGCGGGTCGCATCGTCCATTCCCGGCGCCGGCGCCTCCTCGATCACTTTCTGGTGGCGGCGCTGCAGCGAACAGTCGCGCTCGAACAGATGGACAACATTGCCATGGGCGTCGCCGAAGACCTGCACTTCGATGTGGCGCGGCGAGAGAATGTACTTTTCGAGGAGCACGCGGTCGTCGCCGAAGCTCGCCGCCGCCTCGCGCCGACAGCTCATGAGCGCGTCGGCGAAATCGGCGGAACGCTCCACCCGCCGCATGCCCTTGCCGCCACCGCCCGCGACGGCCTTGATCAGCACGGGGTAACCGATCGCATCCGCCTCGGCCTGCAGCCGCTCCGGCGACTGGTCCTCGCCGAGATAGCCGGGCGTGACCGGCACCCCCGCCTCCGCCATCAGCTTTTTCGCCGCGTCTTTCAGCCCCATGGCGCGGATCGAATGCGGCTTCGGGCCGACCCAGATCAGCCCGGCGTCGATCACGGCCTGAGCGAAGTCGGCATTCTCGGAGAGAAAACCATAGCCTGGATGGATCGCCTCGGCGCCCGTCGCCCGGGCGGCCGCGATGATCCGCTCGCCGACGAGATAGCTCTCACGCGCCGGCGACGGCCCGATATGCACCGCTTCGTCCGCCTCGCGCACGTGCAGCGCGTGCGCATCGGCGTCGGAATAGACCGCAACGGTCCGGATGCCGAGCCGCCGCGCGGTGCGGATGACCCGACAGGCAATCTCGCCGCGATTGGCGACGAGGAGGGACGTGATCATGGCAGTTCCTCCCCCATCACATCCGGAAAACGCCGAACCTTGGCGTCTCCGGCACCGGGGCATTGAGGGTGGCGGCGAAGGCGAGTCCCAGCACGTCCCGCGTCTGGGCAGGGTCGATGATGCCATCGTCCCACAGCCGGGCGGTCGCGTGATACGGATTGCCTTCATCCTCGTACTTCTGGCGGATCGGCGCCTTGAACGCTTCGGCTTCCTCGGGCGTCCAGCGATCCGCGTCGCGGTGGACCGTCGCCAGGACCGACGCCGCCTGCTCGCCGCCCATCACGCTGATCCGGCTGTTCGGCCAGCTGAACAGGAAACGCGGGCTGTAGGCGCGCCCGCACATGCCGTAATTGCCGGCGCCGAAGCTGCCGCCGATCAGCACGGTGACTTTGGGGACGCTGGCCGTCGCCACTGCCGTGACCAGCTTGGCGCCATGCTTGGCAATGCCTTCCGCCTCATATTTGCCGCCGACCATGAAGCCGGAAATGTTCTGGAGAAACAGCAATGGGATGCGTCGCTGGCAGGCAAGTTCGATGAAATGGGCGCCCTTCATCGCGCTTTCGGAAAACAGGATGCCGTTGTTCGCGAGGATCGCGACCGGCATGCCCCAGATGCGCGCAAAGCCGCACACCAGCGTGGTGCCGTAGAGCGCCTTGAACTCGTGGAATGCCGAGCCGTCGACGATGCGGGCGATGACCTCGCGCACGTCATAAGGCGCGCGGACGTCCTCCGGGATGATGCCGTACAGCTCGGTCGGATCGTAGCGCGGCGGCTGCGGATCATGCAGATCGAGGCCGCAGCCGGCCGCAGGCGGCAGCGTCGCCACGATGTCGCGCACGATCGTCAGCGCATGCGCGTCATGCTCGGCGACATGGTCGACGACGCCCGACCGGCGCCCGTGGAGATCGCCGCCCCCCAGATCCTCGGCGGAAATGACCTCGCCGGTCGCCGCCTTCACGAGCGGCGGGCCGCCCAGGAAGATCGTGCCCTGATTGCGCACGATCACGGTCTCGTCCGACATGGCGGGCACATAGGCGCCGCCGGCGGTGCACGATCCCATCACGCAGGCGATCTGGGGAATGCCCTGGGCGGACATGTTCGCCTGGTTGAAGAAGATGCGCCCGAAATGGTCGCGGTCGGGGAAGACCTCGGCCTGGTGCGGCAGGTTGGCGCCTCCGGAATCCACCAGATAGACGCAGGGCAGCCGGTTCTGCTCGGCAATCTCCTGCGCGCGCAGATGCTTCTTGACGGTCAGCGGGTAATAGGTGCCCCCTTTGACGGTCGCATCGTTGCAGACGATCATCATCTGCCGGCCCGACACCCGGCCGATACCGGCGATCAGGCCCGCCGCCGGCACTTCGCCTTCATAAAGGTCGTACGCGGCAAGCTGGCCGATCTCCAAGAACGGGGAGCCGGGATCGAGCAGCCGCTCGACGCGGTCGCGGGGAAGCAATTTGCCCCGCTCGGCATGCTTGGCGCGCGCGCGCTCCGGTCCGCCGAGGGCGGTGTCGGCCACCCGGGCGCGCAGCTCGTCGACCAGCGCGCGATTGTGCGCAGCCCGCGTGCGATACTGTTGCGCGGTCGTGTCGATGGCGGAGGCGAGGACGGGAGCGGTCACTGCCGGTCCTCCCCGGCCTCGGGAGAGGAGCGGCGCGGAGTGCGGCGGCGGGGTGTCACGGAAAGCGGGCCGGTGCGTCGCCCCTCGATCAGGCGTCGTCGGGACGGCTTCCCCATGCCGGGGAGGATCATTGCCCGGCTCCGATCAATTCGCGCCCGATCAGCATGCGCCGGATCTCGTTCGTGCCGGCACCGATGTCGAGCAGCTTTGCGTCGCGCGCATAGCGCTCGACCGGCCAGTCCTTGGTGTACCCGGCGCCGCCCAGCGCCTGGATCGCTTCCATCGCCACTTTGACCGCGTTCTCGGACGCGTAGAGGATCGCGCCGGCGGCATCGAAGCGCGTGGTGCGGCCCGCATCGCAGGCCTTGGCCACGGCATAGGTGTAGGCGCGCGCCGATTGGAGCGCCACGTACATGTCGGCGACCTTCGCCTGCATCAGCTGGAAAGTGCCGATCGCCTTCCCGAATTGGCGGCGTTCGCGGACATAGGGAATGACGGTATCGAGACAGGCCTGCATGATGCCCAGCTGCACGCCCGCCAGCACCGCGCGCTCGTAATCCAGGCCGGACATCAGCACGCCGACGCCGCCATTCAGCGGCCCCATCACGTTGGCTTCCGGCACTTCGCAGTCGTTGAACACCAGCTCGGCCGTCGGCGAGCCGCGCATCCCCATCTTGTCGATCTTCTGCCCGATCGAAAAGCCCGGCATGTCCTTCTCGATCAGGAAGGCGGTGATGCCCTTCGCGCCTTCGCCGGTCTTGGCGTAGACGACCAGCGTGTCCGCATAGGCGGCGTTGGTGATCCAGAATTTGGTGCCGTTCAGCACATAGCCGCCCTGGACCGCATCGGCGCGCAGCTTCATCGAGACGACGTCGGAACCGGCCCCGGCTTCCGACATGGCGAGCGACCCGACATGCTCCCCGGAGATCAGCTTCGGCAGATACTTCGCCTTCTGCTCCGGCGTCGCCCAGCGGCGGATCTGGTTCACGCACAGATTGGAATGGGCGCCGTAGCTGAGGCCGATCGAGGCCGAGGCCCGGCTCACCTCCTCGACTGCGATCACATGTTCGAGATAGCCGAGGCCGAGCCCGCCGTCCGCGTCCTCGACAGTGATGCCATGGAGGCCGAGCGCGCCCATTTCCGGCCACAGATCGCGCGGAAACCAGTCTTCCGCGTCGATCCGCGCGGCCAGCGGCGCGATGCGCTCGTCGGCAAAGCGGCGGGTGGTCTCGCGGATCATCTCGGCGGTCTCGCCGAGCTGGAAATCGAAATCGGGCGTGGCGATCGTCATTGCGTCTCTCTGGCTCTGTCGAGGATGCGCCGTGCCTGCTTCAGGTGCGGGGCGTCAACCATCTTGCCGTCCACCTGGAGCACCCCGGCGCCCGGCGCCGCTTCGAAGGCGGCGACGATCGCGCGAGCGCGGGCGACCGCCTCGGCCGAGGGGGTGAAGGCGGCGTTGATCGGGGCGATCTGACTGGGATGGATCGCCATCATGCCGGTAAAGCCGTCCCGCGCCGCCCGTTCGGCGTAGCGCTGGAGCCCGTCCGGATCGCGGATGTCTGGATAGACGGTCTCGATCGGCGGCAGCCCGGCAGCCGCCGCCGCGAAAAGCGTGAGCGCCCGGGCGACGCGATAGGGATCGGCATAGCTGCCGTCCGCTTCCCGCGCGGTCGCCGCGCCGATCGCCGCCGGCAGGTCCTCGGCGCCCCAGGTGAGCCCCGCCAGATACGGGGCGACGGCGCCATATTCGCCGAGGCGGAAGATCGCGGCCGGCGTCTCGGTCGCAATCGGCAGGATCGGCACGCCGGGCGCCCGGGTCACAAGGCTGCGGATCGAGTCCGCACCGTCGGCCTTGGGCAGCACCAGCCCG
>ERZ1066122.1505-NODE-1505-length-18584-cov-34.658697_pt1 | contig 18584 bp, 14 predicted proteins | sample MGYA00382769_ERZ1066122 | MGnify/ENA primary metagenome ERZ1066122 (study PRJEB33369, sample SAMEA5778352) | biofilm metagenome | biome: Industrial cooling water; feature: Water cooling tower basin; material: Biofilm | place: United Arab Emirates | collected... | reverse complement strand
GGCGGCGGCGGGGGCGGCCGGGCCGCTGCGCTCAGGCCGGGAGCGGGTCGACCGCCGGGGAGGCGGGCACGCCGAGCGGGCTGGTGCCGTACAGCTCCAGGCCCGCCAGTTGGGTGGCGCTGAGATGCCGTTCCAGGCCGTGCATGGTGTCGAGCGTCATGCGCGTGCGGTGCAGGCGCGTCTTCCACATCTCCGCGCCCTGCAGGTCGGCGCCGACGAGGTCGGCCTCGCTGAGGTCGGCCTCGCGCAGCCGCGTCCAGCGCATGTCGGCGCGGCCGGCGTGCACGCGCGCCAGCCGCGCCTCCTCCAGGTGGGCGTGTGGCAGGCGCGCCTCCATCAGCCGCGCGCCGGTGAGGTCGGCGCCGTCCAGGCGCGCCCAGCTCAGGTTGGCGCGGCTGAGGTCGGCGTTGGCCAGGCAGGCGCCGCGCAGGTTGGCGCCCTCGAAGTCCGCCTCGCGCAGGTTGGCGCCCTCGAGGTCCGCACCCTCCAGGTTCTCGCCGGTCAGCTTCACCGGCTCGCCGACGCGGATGAGCGCCCGCAACGCCTCGTCCGACAGGGTTCGCGCTTTCATCGCACCTCCTCCGGTTCGCCGTGGGCAAGGGGTACCGACCCGGCCACTGCGCAATCTGCCGGTTCTGAGGCGCGGGTCAATGCTGGCGCGCGCGCCCCGGCGGCTGCATCTTCGGGCGCATGCGCAGACTCGTTCTCTTCGACATCGACGGCACGCTGCTGAGCACGCACGCCGCCACCGCGCGCGTCTTCCACCAGGCGCTGCGCGAGGTCTACGGCACCACCGGCCCGGTGCGCGGCTACAGCTTCGGCGGCAAGACCGACCCGCAGATCGCCCGCGAGCTGCTGCTCGCCGCCGGGCTGCAGGCCGCCGACATCGAGGCGCGGCTGCCCGCCCTCTGGGCGGCCTACCTGCCGCGCCTGCGCGCGGCGCTGCCCGCCGCCGAGATCACCGTCTTCCCCGGGGTGGAACGGGTGCTGGACGCGCTCGCCGCCGCGCCGGACGCCGCGGTGCTGGGCCTGCTGACCGGCAACCTGCGCGAGGGCGCCTGGCTGAAGCTGCAGGCGGCGCGGCTGGGGCCGGAGCGCTTCCGCGTCGGCGCCTTCGGCTCGGACCATGCCGACCGCCGCGAGCTGCCCGCCCTCGCCGTCGGGCGCGCCGCCGAGGCGGTCGGGCGCCGCTTCGCGCCGCGCGAGGTCGTGGTCATCGGCGACACGCCGGCCGACATCGCCTGCGGCGCGCACCTCGGCGCACGCACCGTCGCCGTCGCCACCGGCACCTACTCCGCCGACGCGCTCGCCGAACACGAGCCCGACGCGCTGCTGCCCAGCCTGGCGGACTTCGACGCCGCCTGGGCCGCGATCTTCGCCGAGGATTGAGGCCCGCTCCCGACTCTCAACTCGCCACTCACCACTCTCGATTGGCCGGCCGTCATGTCTGTCCGTTTCCCGCACCCGCTCGTCCTGCTGCTGATCGGCATCCTGCTGGCGGCCGGCCTCTCGTACCTGCTGCCCGCCGGCCAGTTCGAGCGGCGCGACGACCCGGCGACCGGGCGCAGCGTGGTGGTCGCGGGCACCTACCACCCGGTGGAGCCCACGCCGGTGGGACCGTTCGAGGCGATCGTCGCCATCCCGCGCGGCATGGCCGACGCGGCGGACGTCATCTTCCTGGTCTTCCTCGTCGGCGGTGCCTTCATGGTCGTCGACCAGACGGGTGCGCTGCGCCGCGGCGTCGACAGCCTGGTGCGTCGGCTGCAGGACCGCGAGCTGCTGGTGATCCCCGTCGTCTCGCTGGCGTTCGCCACCGGCGGTGTGCTGCAGCAGATGCAGGAGGAGATCATCGCGCTGGTGCCGGTGCTGCTGCTGCTGACGCGCCGCATGGGCTACGACGCGCTGACCGCCGCGGCGATGAGCATCGGCGCGGCGGCGGTGGGCGCGGCGTTCAGCCCGATCAACCCCTTCCAGGTGGGCATCGCGCAGAGGCTGGCCGAGCTGCCGCTGCTCTCCGGCGGCGGCTATCGCATGGTCTTCCTGGCGTTGGCGCTGGCCGCCTGGATCGGGGGCACCATGCGCTACGCGGCGCGCACCCGCACCACGCCCGAGGCCGCCGAGATCACCGGCGAGCGCCTGGGCGGCCGCGACGGCGCGGTGCTGGCGCTGGTCGCCGGCACCTTCGCGCTCTTCGTGGTGGGCGTGCTGCGGCTGGGCTGGGGCTTCCACGAGATGTCCGCGCTCTTCTTCGTGATGGGCGTGCTCGCCGGGCTGATCGGCCGCCTCGGTGTGCGCGGCACCACCGACGCCTACCTCCTGGGCTTCCGCGAGATGGCGTTCGCCGCGCTGCTCATCGGCTTCGCGCGCGCGATCTTCGTGGTGCTGCAGGACGGGCAGATCATCGACACCCTGGTCAGCGGGCTGTTCGCTCCCATCGCCGAGCTGCCGGTCTCGCTCTCGGCCTTCGGGATGATGATCGCCCAGGCGCTGATCCACTTCCCGGTGCCCAGCACCAGCGGGCAGGCGGTGCTGACGCTGCCGGTGCTGGTGCCGCTCTCGGACCTGCTGGGCCTCTCGCGCCAGGTCACCGTGCTCGCCTACCAGTACGGCGCGGGGCTCACCGAGCTGATCACGCCGACGAACGGCGCGCTGATGGCGGTGCTCGCCGCCGCCGGCGTCGGCTTTGAGCGCTGGCTGAAGTTCACGCTGCCGCTCTTTGCCGCGCTCTTCGCGCTGGGCGCGCTGGCGGTGGGGCTCGGCATCGCGCTGGGCGTGTGAGCGCGAGCGGACGGGGCGGCGAGCCGGCGGCGTGCGTGCGCCTCGCCCGGCCGGGCGACGCCGAGGCGGTGCAGGCGATCTACGCGCCGATCGTGCGGCACACCACCGTCTCCTTCGAGTGGGAGCCGCCCACGCCCGCCGAGCTGGCGGCGCGCATCGAGCGCGTGCTGCTCCAGCACCCGTGGCTGGTGCTGGAGCAGGAGGGCCGCGTGCTCGGCTACGCGTACGCGACCCGGGCGCGCGAGCGCGCCGCCTACCAGTGGAGCGCCGAGGTGTCCGTCTACGTGCATCCGGCGGTGCGGCGCGCCGGGGTGGGCCGCGCGCTGTACGGCGCGCTGCTGGAGCTGTTGCGGCTGCAGGGCTACTGCGTGGCCTACGCGGTGGTCCCCCTGCCCAACCCCGGCAGCGTTGCGCTGCACGAGGCGCTCGGCTTCCGGCGCGCGGCGTTCCTGCCCGCGGCCGGCTACAAGCTGGGCGCCTGGGTGGACGTGGGCTGGTGGCGGCTGGAGCTGCGCCGCCCGCCCGCCGAGCCCCGGTCGCCGACTCCGCTGCCGGCACTGCTCGGCTCGCCGCACCTGGAGGCGGTGCTGCAGCGCGGGCTGGAGGGGCTGCGGCTGCCGTAGGGGGTGGGGCTGCCGGCTGCCAGCTACCGGCAACAGAAGCCCCCACCCCCGCCGCTACGCGGCACCCCCTCTCCCGCCGGCGGGAGAGGGGGCCGCGGGGTGAGGGTGCAGTTCGCTGGTAGCCGGCAGCCGGTAGCTGGCAGCCTCACCCCCGCACGTCCAGCAGTTCCACGTCAAAGACGAGCGTCGCGTTGGGCGGGATGACGCGGCCGGCGCCGCGCGCGCCGTAGCCGAGCTGGGCGGGGATGACGAGCGTGCGTCGCCCACCCACGCGCATCCCCGCCACGCCTTCGTCCCAGCCGCGGATCACCGTGCCCTGACCAAGCGCGAACTCGAACGGCTGCCCGCGGTCGCGGCTGCTGTCGAACTTGGTGCCGTCCAGCAGCGTGCCGGTGTAGTGCACCTGCACGCGCTTGCCGCGCGTGGCCTCGGCGCCGCTGCCCACGGCGTCGTCGCGGTACTGCAGCCCGGAGGCGGTGGTCGTCATCTCGGCGCCGCCGGCGGCGGCGGGGTTCGTCTGGTCGCTCACGGTGGTGACCTCTGCGGAAGCGGAAGAAGGCTCTGCCCCATCGGGGAACGGGGCTGCCCCGCAACCCGCGTTCCCGCGTCGCCCTCCCCCACCCCGCGGCCTGCTGTCACACACACCGCGGCGAGCGCGTTCTTCGGGCGGACGCGGCGCAGCGCACCGTGCGACGCCCGCGGCCCTCAGCGACGCCCTCTAGACCCGGGAGGAACCACCATGCAGCAGGCCCGTCGGCTCGGCACCCTCCTCGTCCTCGCCGCCCTCGGCGGCTGCGACACCTCCACCGGTATCGACCTGAACACCGTCGTCGGCTTCGGCTTCGGCGACGGCGCCCAGGGCTGGACGGCGCACTTCGCCGACTACCCCGTCGGCGAGGAGAGCTTCTACGAGCTGGAGAGCGGCGTGCGGCGCCTGCCCGCCCCGCTCGACACCACCCGCAGGGCCTTCTTCCTCTCGGGCAACAATCACAGCGACGACCTCTTCATGTTCGCCAAGCGCCCGCTGCCCGGGCTGCAGCCGAACACCGCCTACCGGGTGCACTGGGAGGTGGAGCTGGCCAGCAACCAGCCCTCCGGCTGCGTGGGCGTGGGCGGCGCGCCGGGCGAGAGCGTCTACCTGAAGGCCGGCGCCACCATCGAGGAGCCGACGCTGGAGCAGGAGGACGGCTACTACCGCGTCAGCATCGACAAGGGCAACCAGGCCGCTGGCGGCGCGGACGCCGTCGTGCTGGGTGATCTCGCCAACGGCGACCGCGACTGCCTGAACCCCAGCTATCGCCTGAAGCGCCTGCGCAGCCCCGCCCCCGGCCAGCGCCTGCGGACCGACGCCACCGGCACCGCCTGGCTGCTCGTCGGCATCGACTCCGGCTTCGAGGCCACCGCCAGCGTCTACCTCACCGGCATCCGCGTGCGCTTCGCGATGGAGTGAGGACGGCAGGGGTCAGGGGTCAGGGGTCGGGGGTCAGGGGAACGGCAACTGCGAGCTGAGTTGCAGTTGCCGTTCCCCTGACCCCCGACCCCTGACCCCTGACCCCTGAACCTGGCCCACCGCTTGCGGCCGGGGGCGCGGCTGGTTATTCGCTGCGCACCACCCCTGAGCCTACAGGAGAGCCGATGGCCCGCATCGACGGCCGCCACAGGATCGTGATCGAAGAGGTCTACCCCGAGGTCGACTGCGGCCGCTACGCGGTGAAGCGCGAGGTCGGCGACGTCTTCGAGGTCTACGCCGACATCTTCAAGGACGGGCACGACGCCATCGCCGCCGCCATCCGCTACCGCACGGAGCGCGAGACGGAGTGGCACGAGACGCGGATGCACTTCGTCGACAACGACCGCTGGGGCGGCCGTTTCCCGCTGACGCAGAACCTGCGCTACCACTACACGATCGTCGCCTGGACAGACCTGTTCGGCACCTGGCAGAGCGACCTGAAGAAGAAGTACGATGCCGGCCAGGAGGTGCTGCTGGAGCTGTTCGAGGGCGCGCAGCTCGTCGCGCGCGCCGCGCGCCTGGCCGAGGGCGCGGACCGCAACCGCCTGCGCGAGTACCTGCAGGAGATCCTGGGCGACGAGCAGCTCGCGGCGCTGCAGGAGATCCCGCGCAGCGCCTGGGCGCGCTTCGAGGCCGACACGCGCGGCGGGGAGCACCTGACCATCGCCGAGCGCGTCGCCGCCGCGCTGGACGCCGGGCTGCTGGAGCTGATGGAGCGCTACCCGCTGCGCGACGACCTCACCGAGTACAGCCGCGTGCTGCCGGTGCAGGTGGACCGCGTGCGCGCGCGCTACGCGAGCTGGTACGAGCTCTTCCCGCGCTCCATGAGCGACGACGCGGAGCGGCACGGCACCTTCGCCGACGTGATCCGGAAGCTGCCGTACGTGCGCAGCATGGGCTTCGACGTGCTCTACTTCCCGCCGATCCACCCGATCGGCCGGCAGTTCCGCAAGGGCAAGAACAACACGCTCACCCCCGCGCCCGACGACCCCGGCAGCCCCTACGCCATCGGCAGCGAGGAGGGCGGCCACACGGCAGTGCACCCCGAGCTGGGCACGCTGGAGGACTTCCGCCGGCTGGTCGCCGCCGCGAAGGAGCACGGCCTGGAGCTGGCGCTCGACTTCGCCATCCAGGTCTCGCCGGACCACCCGTACGCGAAGGAGCACCCGGGCTGGTTCTTCATCCGCCCGGACGGCACCATCAAGTACGCCGAGAACCCGCCCAAGAAGTACCAGGACATCTACCCGCTGAATTTCTACGGCGACGGCTGGGAGGAGCAGTGGCAGGAGTGGCGCGACGTCATCCTGCACTGGGTGGAGCAGGGCGTGAAGATCTTCCGGGTGGACAACCCGCACACCAAGCCGGTGCAGTTCTGGGAGTGGATGATCCGCGAGGTGCAGCAGGCGCACCCGGAGGTGATCTTCCTCTCCGAGGCGTTCACGCGCCCGAAGATGATGCGCGTGCTGGCGAAGGCCGGCTTCACGCAGAGCTACACCTATTTCACCTGGCGCAACTTCAAGGGCGAGCTGCAGGAGTACTTCAGCGAACTGACCAGCTACCCGATGCGGGAGTACTTCCGCGGCAACCTCTTCCCCAACACGCCGGACATCCTGCCGGAGTTCCTGCAGAAGGGCGGCCGGCCGGCGTTCATGATCCGCGCGGTGCTGGCCACCACGCTCAGCAGCGTCTACGGCATCTACAGCGGCTTCGAGCTCTGCGAGAACACGCCGCTCGCGCCGGGCAAGGAAGAGTACCTGGACAGCGAGAAGTACGAGATCAAGGCCTGGGACTGGAACCGGCCCGGCAACATCCGCGAGCTGATCACCCGGCTCAACCAGCTCCGCCGCGAGAACCCGGCGCTGCAGGAGTACGAGAACCTGCGCTTCTACCAGGCCGAGAGCGAGCAGATCCTCTTCTACGGCAAGCTGACGCCAGACCGGAAGAACGCCGTCTTCGTCGCCGTCAACCTGGACCCGTTCCAGGCGCGCGAAGGCTTGCTGCACTTCCCGCTGGACCAGCTCGGCATCGGCTGGCACGAGAGCTGGCAGGCCGAGGAGCTGCTCAGCCGCCAGCCGCAGCTCTGGCAGGGCGGCCAGCAGTGGGTGCGGCTGGAGCCGCACGCGCCGGCGCGCATCTGGCGCGTCGGCGCCGCGCACCGCACCGAGCGCGACTACGACTACTTCCTGGAGCCCACCGTGGTGGGGTAATCGATTGCGGGTTGCGGATTGCGGATTGAACTGCGCTGCGTTGCGGTTCGTTCCGCAGTCCGCAATCGGCAATCTGCAATCCACTTGCTCACTCACTCACCCCATGCCGCTGAACCCCGTAATCCCCGCGCGCTACCAGCCGCCGCTGCCGCAGGAGCGCCTGATCCTGCAGGAGCCGCCGGAGGCCGCAGCCATCGAGATGGACGTGGTCTTCGTGGGCGGCGGGCCGGCGGGGCTGGCCGGCGCCATCGAGCTGGCGCGGCTCTGCCAGCAGGACGCCGAGGCCGGCGGCTCGCTCGGCGAGACGCAGATCGCCGTGCTGGAGAAGGCCGCCGCGCTCGGCGAGCACAGCCTCTCCGGCGCGGTGGTCAACCCGCGCGCCTTCCGCGAGCTCTTCCCCGAACTGCAGGATTCCGACTTCCCCTTCCGCACGCCGGTGCAGGGCGAGGAGGTGCTCTTCCTCACCGAGCGCGGCGCGCAGAAGCTGCCGGTCACCCCGCCGACGATGAAGAACCACGGCAACTACGTGGCCTCCATCTGCGAGATCGTGCGCTGGCTGGGCGAGAAGGCGGAGGGGCTCGGCGTCAACCTGCTGCCCGGCTTCCCCGTCGATTCGCTGCTGGTGGAGGGCACGCGCGTGCGCGGTGTGCGCACCACGCCCTCCGGCCTGGACCGCGGCGGCCAGCCCACGGCGCGCACGGAGCCGCCGACCGATCTGAGCGCGCAGGTCACCGTGCTGGCCGAGGGCACGCGCGGCGCGCTGACGCAGGCGTACCTGCGCTGGCAGGGCGTCGGGCGCGAGAACCCGCAGATCTACGCGCTCGGCGTCAAGGAGCTGTGGGAGACGAAGGTGCCGCTGGAGCGCGTCGTCCACACGCTGGGCTGGCCGCTGCCGCGCGACGCCTTCGGCGGCAGCTGGATGTACCCGCTGGAGCCGAACCTCGTCTCGCTCGGCCTGGTCGTGGGTCTGGACTACGGCCAGACGACGCTCGACGTGCACGAGCTGCTGCAGCGCCTGAAGCTGCACCCCTACTTCAGCCGATACTTGGAAGGCGGGGAGATGGTGGAGTGGGGCGCGAAGACGATCCCCGAGGGCGGCTTCTTCGCACTGCCGCAGCGCCTCTCTGGCGACGGGCTGCTGCTGGTGGGCGACGCGGCCGGCTTCGTGGACGTGCCCAGCCTGAAGGGCATCCACTACGCGGTGCAGTCCGGCATCTACGCCGCGCGCGCCGTCTTCCAGGCGCTCAAGCGCGGCGACACCTCGGCGGCCACGCTGAAGACCTACGACCAGACGGTGCACGGCAGCTACCTCCGCGACGACCTCTACCGCACGCGCAACATGCGGCTGGCGTTCAAGGACGGCTTCGTGCTGGGTGGGCTGAAGGCGGGGCTGATGACGCTGACCGGCGGCTCGTTCCCCGGCGGCAAGATCCCGATGCACGCCGACGCCGAGGCGCCGCGCCAGGTAACACCCGCCGAGCCGTTCGTGCCCGACAGCCGCCTGACGTTCAGCAAGGTGGACGCCGTCTTCAAGAGCGGCAACCAGACGCGCGACGACATCCCCAGCCACCTGGTCGTGGGGCAGGACGTGCCGAAGGAGGTCGCCGAGCTGTACGTGCACCTGTGCCCCGCCGGCGTCTACGAGCTGCAGGGCGAGCGGCTGGTGGTCAACGCGCCCAACTGCGTAGACTGCAAGGCGACCGACGTGCTCGGCCCGCGCTGGACGCCGCGCGAGGGCGGCAGCGGCCCGGCGTACAAGCGGATGTAGGACGGCAGGGGTCGGGGGTCAGGGGTCGGGGGTCAGGGGTCAGGGGTCAGGGGCCGGGGGAACGGCAACACCCCGCGCCGTGGCGGCGCGGGTAGAGGGGTGGGGTGCGGTCCACTCTCAACTCTCCACTCGCTCTTGTCCCGCCGCGTGCGACGCCGCATACTCATTCGTTTCTGGCAGGGCGCGCGGCGGATCACCCCGGCAGGCGAGGGCGCAACGGCATGAGCGAAGTGGAGGCGCTGCGGCAGCGGGTGCGCGAGCTGGAGGCGCAGGTCGCGCAGCACGCGGCGGTGGAGGCGGCGCTGCGCGAGAGCGAGGAGACGTTCCGCGTGCTGGTGGAGATCGCGCTGGACGGGATCTTCATCGAGACGCAGGCGGGCCGCATCGTCGACTGCAACCCCTCCGCGTGCGCGATGTTCGGCTACACGCGCGCGGAGCTGATAGGGATGTGGATCGGCGACCTGATGCCGGAGGAGTTCGCCGCCACGCTGCCGCCGCTGATCACCGCGGAGATGACGACCGGGCACGTGGCGGTCGAGCGCGTCAACAAGCGCAAGGACGGCACGCTCTTCCCCACGGAGATCATGACGAAGCTGGTGACGCTGGGCGGCGAGCGGCGGCTGATCGCCTACGTGCGCGACGCCAGCGAGCGAGCGCGCATCGAGCGCGAGCGCCGCGCGGCGCTGCAGCGCGAGCGCGAGGCGCGCGCCGAGGCGGAGCACGCCGCCGCGCGAGCGCGTTTCCTGGACGAGGCCTCGCGGCTGCTGAACCTCTCGCTGGACCCGGCCGAGGCGCCGTGCAACCTGGCGGCGCTGGCCGTGCCCGCGCTCGCCGATTCGTGCATCGTCTACCTGCGCGACGAGGCGGGCGCCGTCCGCCGGGTGCACGTCGCGCACGCGGATGCGGCGCAGCAGGCGATGCTCAACGCCTACCTCGCGCAGTACCCGCCGGTGCTGGAGCGGCTGATCCGCCCAATTGCGCAGGCGCTGCAGACCGGCGAGCCGGTGCTGGTGGCCGAGGTCGAGCCCGGCTCGCTGCGCGCCGACCCGGCGGACGTGGCGCACGCGCGCCGCACCGAGTCGCACGCGCTGCGCTCGCTGATCGTCGTCCCGCTCACGGCGCGTGGGCAGGTGCTGGGCGCCATCAGCTTCGGCGCCTGCAGTGCGGCGCGCCGCTTCGACGCCGAAGACCTCGCACTCGCCGAAGAGCTGGCCGGCCGCGCGGCGCTGGCGATCGACAACGCCCGCCTCTACGCCGCGCTGGAGCAGGGCGTGCGCGACAGCGAGCACCTGCTGCAGATCGTTTCGCACGACCTGCGCAGCCCGCTCTCCGCCGTGCTGCTCACCAGCGGCGCGCTGCAGGCACACGGCGCGCAGGTGGGGCTCGCCGAGCTGGGCTCGCTCGCCGAGACCGCCGTGCGCGCCGCACAACAGATGAACACGCTGGTGGACGAGCTGGCGGACTTCGTCCGCGTGCGCGCCGGCCGCCTCGCCGTCGATCCGCTGCCCTGCCCGCCCGCCGCCCTGCTGCAGCAGGCCGTGTCTCTGCTGCAGCCGCTCGCCCACGAGCAGCAGGTCCACCTGGCGGCCGACGCGCCCCCCGATCTGCCCCTGCTCTGGGTGGACCCGAACCGCGCGCAGCAGGTCTTCTCCAACCTGATCGGCAACGCGCTGAAGTTCACCCCGCGCGGCGGGCAGGTACGCGTCTGCGCCGAGCCGCTCGACGAGCACGTCCGCTTCGCGGTGCACGACACCGGCCGCGGCATCCCCGCCGAGCACCTGCCCCACCTCTTCGAGCGCTTCTGGCAGGGCGACGCGAACGGCACCCGCGGCGCGGGGCTGGGGCTGGCGATCGTCAAGGGCATCGTCGAGGCGCACGGCGGCTGGGTCAGCGTCGAGAGCCAGCTCGGCCGCGGCAGCAGCTTCTACTTCACCCTGCCGCGCGCCGCGGCCGTCGCCCGCGCGCGGGCCGAGGGCGAACGCGCGCTGACGGCCAGCACGACGTCGTGACCTCGCCGTCCGTGGGGCGGACGAGCGGGCCGGGCTGCCGCTACCGCGCCAGCTCCGCCGCGCGGGGCAGCGCCGCGACGGCGGCGCGGACGTCGGGGTCGAAGGCGGCGACCACGCGGTAATACCCGGCCTCGCCCCAGCGCGCCGCGGCGACGGTGGCGACGAGCAGCCGTTGCAGGCGCTCGTCCGCGGCAGGGTCGGTGGGGACGGCGACGCCACGCGAGCGCGCGAACGCGCGGAAGGCCGCGAGCGCGGCGTCGGGCAGCGCCGGCCGGGCGGCCAGCTCCTCCGCCGTAGCCACGCTCGCGGCGTGGACCTCCGCGTAGCCGCTCGCCCACTGGATCGGCAGGCTCGCCTCGCGCACCCGCTCCACCCACGGTGCCGCCGCCTCTGCGGCGGGCAGCAGCAGGTCCGGGAAGATCCCGCCCCCGCCGTACACGCGCCGCCCGGTCCGCGTCTGGCACGACGGGCGCCCCACCGTATCCCGCTCGGCGAGCCCCAGGCGATAGTAGCTGCGGCGGGAGACGCCCTGGTACTGCCGCTGGATGACGCGGCCGCAGGGCGTGCGCACATGGCCGATCACCAGCATGATCACCGAGCCGTCGGCCATAGGGAAGCCCTGCATCAGCAGCGCCTTGCCGAAGCTCGGCCGGCCGACGACCAGCGCGCGGTCGTGGTCCTGCAGCGCGCCGGCCACCAGCTCGGCCGCGCTCGCCGTCGCGCCGTCGATGAGCAGCACGAGCGGGTAGCGCCGCTCCTGCGCCCAGAACGAGCGCTGCACGCGCCCCGTGTCCGCGACCTCCGGCTTACGGCCTGCGGAGGTGTAGACGACGGTGCGCGCCGGCAGGAACTCGCCCGCGACCTGGGCCGCCTCCGCCACACTGCCCCCGCCGTTGCCGCGCAGGTCCAGGATCAGGCGCCGCATGCCCTGTTTCTCCAGCCGCCCGAGCGCGGCGTGCAGCTCGTCGGCGGCGCGCACGCTGGCGAAGCTGGTCACCCGGACGTAACCGGTGCTGTCGTCCCAGGCGAAGGCGGCCGGCACCACGCTCGCCTCCTCGACCCGCTCGCGCGCGACGCTGCGCTCCAGCTTCACCAGCGAGCCGTCGGCGCGGTGCCGCTCCAGCAGCAGGCGCACCGGGGCGCCGCGCGGGCCGGCGAGGGCGATCTGGAGCTCCTCGTCGCTCGCAGCCGCCACCGGCGCGTCGTCGATGCGCAGCAGCTCGTCGCCCGGCAGGATGTCCTGGCGCGCGGCGGCGGAGCCGGGCGCCACCCCGACGACGACCGGCGCGCCGTCGATGAACGCGAACTGGATCGCCACCGGGTGGAGCTTGCCCGCGCGCAGCGCCTTCTCCTTCTCCGCGCTCAGCCGCGCGGCGGGGATCACGTACGAGTGCGGGTCCGCCGCGCGCACCATCCCCTCGACCGCGGCCAGGAAGAGCGTGTGCGGGACGATGGCATCCGGGTGGTTGACGCGGATCTGGTTGAGCACCTGGCTGAAGAGCTGCAGGTCTTCGTAGAGCGTGCGCTCGCGCAGCCCGCCCGGGGTCTGCGCCGCGGCCGGGCGCGCCAGGCACACAGCCGCGCCCAGCGCCGCGACGACGCCGGCCCACGCCGTCCGCCGCGTCACGGCCGCCGCTCCTCCGCCGAAGCGGCGGCAGCGCCGGTGAGCGCGCTCAGGCGCTGCTTCGCCCAGGCCAGCTTCGGCGCCTGTCGGCTCGCCCGCGCCACGTACTCCCGGTACACCTGCTCCGCGTCGGCCTTGCGGCCCTGCGCTTCGAGCGCCCGGCCCAGCAGCACGTAGGGCTCGGCGAAGAACGGCTCCAGCCGGATCGCCTCGCGCAGGTGCGGCTCCGCCTCCGCGGCGCGGCGCGCGTCGAGCAGCACCTGCCCGCAGGCCGTCCGCACCGCGGCGTCGTCCGCGCGCACCTGCGCCGCCAGTTGCACCTCGGCCAGCGCCGTGGCCGTATCGCCCTGCGCGGCCGCCAGCGCGCCCAGGCGCAGGTGCGCCGGGTAGTAGGCGAGGTCTTCCTGCAGCGCGCGGGCGTACGCCGCCCGCGCCTCCTCCCGCCGGCCCGCCTGCTCGTGGATCATCCCCAGGCTGTGCTCGAAGAGCGCCTTCGAGTCGTAGAAGCGGACCAGCTCCTTCTCGTCCTCGCGCAGCGTGCTGACGGCGAGCGCCATCTGCGCCTGCGCGCTGTCCGGCTGGTTGAGCAGGAAGAAGAGGCGGGCGCGGTCCGCGTAGAGGCCCGCGGGCTCCTTCGTGCGCTTCAGCGCCTGGGCGTAGTGGCCGAGCGCATCGCTCAGCCGGCCCTCGCTCGCCGCGATCCGCGCGCGCGCCGCCGGCCCCGCGCTGCGCAGGTAGGTGCGGATCCAGTAGTCGAGCCCGCTGCGGTCCGCCTCGCCGCCGCCGGTCTGCAGGCGGTACTCGCGCGCGCTCGTCTCCACCAGCACGTAGACGAGCGCGCGGTGGTCCAGCCGCTGCGGGAGGAAGGGGTTGAGCAGCAACGCACGGTGGTAGAGCGAGTCGATGCGGCGGGTCTCGGGCGCGCGCAGCACCGCGGCGGAGCCGTCGAGATAGCGCAGGAAGCGCTCGGGGTTGGACATCAGCAGCGCCAGCCGGCGGGCGTAGAGCGGCTCCGCCCAACTGGGATCGAGCCGGGCGGCCCAGTAGAAGGCGTCGGCCGCGCGCGCCGGCACCTTGTCCAGCAGCGAGACGCCGAGCTGATGGTAGGCGAAGACGTCGTTCGTGTCCGCGCCGGCGCCCAGCGGCGGCCGGGCCGGCACGCGCTCGGGTTTGCCGGCCTGCGCCGTGAGCGTCGATCCGGCGGCGAGCAGACCCAGCAGCAGTGCGGCGATGCGTCGCAAGGAGACCTCTGGGGGTGAGGCGGTGGGAGGACGCACTACGCTATGGAGTAATCCGCGCCGACACCCTAGCGCCCGCACCGCCACTCCACAAGAGGGGTCGGTAACGGCTGCCGGCGACCGGCGACCGGTAACACCCGGGGTTTGCCGGCAGCCGGAAGCCGGTCGCCGGTAGCCGCTCCCTACTTCAGCTCTGCCGGGTCGATGGAGTAGAGCAGGCCCAGATGCATCTCGTTCTTCTTCGGGTTCATCGTCACGCGCATCTGGGTGATCTGGCCGGCCGCGCGGCCGCGCATCCGCTCGGGCGGCAGGGCGTAGATCTCCTGCACCTGCCGGGGGATGCCGTGGAAGAGCACGTCCGTCACCAGGTACTCGGGCGGGCGGCCCCGCACGACGACGGCGCTGCCGTAGCGCTCGCAGAGCGCGCGCAGCGCGGCGAGCGCGTCGGTGCCCGGCGCCACCAGGCCGCGCGGGAGCGGCCAGGCGGCGAAGATCTTCGGCGGCTGCTCGCGCTCGGCGAGCACCAGCAGGTGCCCGTAGGGGCGGGCGGGCGTCTGCTTCAGCGCCAGCGTGCAGGCGGCGCCGAGCAGCACGCGGAAGGAATCGGGCGCCGCGAACGCCGCCAGCGCGTCGCGGCGGGCGATGCGCAGGCGGCGGGCGAAGAGCGCGTCGAAGTCGTCGGCGAAGGTCGCGGTCATGCGTCGGCGGCGGGTGTCGGGCAGTAGCGCGTGCGCGGGGGCACGATCGCGCGGCGTAAGCATAACCGCGCCGTCAACCTCCCGTTCCGCCATCTGGTGCACGGCGCGCAGGCTGCTATACTGAAGCCTGGCGCCGCACCCCCGCCCCGCGCCAGACGCCCGCGCCCCGCACCACGACCCGCCATGCCCGCCCCACCGCCCACCTCGCGCGACTTCATCCGGCCGGACTCGTTCAGCGTCGCGCCGCCGCTCGTCGGCCGGCCGCTCGCGCGGCCCCGGCAGCGCCTGGCCGCCATGCTCGTGGACCTGGTGCTCGTGGCGCTGCTCGCCAACGCCGGCGGCGTCTTCTTCGCGTTGACGGCGGCCTCGCTGCTGTGGCACGCATCGCGGCGCTCGCAGAGCAGCGGCTTCCTGCGGCGCTCCTGGCGGCTGGCGCTGCGCGGTGGCGCCGCGCTGGTGCTCTTCCTCACCGCGCTCAAGCTGTGGAACGCGGCCAGCGAGCGAGGCGGCGAGGTGCTCGCCTCGCTGGGAGGCGACGCCGGGCAGCAGGAGTCGGCGGCGGTGCAGCGGGCCGGCGCCGCGCTCGTGCCCCCCGGCGTCCACACCCCAGCTCCGTCCGCGGCCACCGGCGCGGGCGACGCCGACCGCGGGCTCCAGGCCAGCGTGTACGTGGAGGGCGTGGAAGACGTGAAGCTGGGCGCCGCCGAGGGGATCGCGCTCGCGGGCGGCGCCCTGCGCCTGCGCCGGGCCGCCACACCGGAGGAAGCCGAGCGCGTCGCCAACGAAGTGGCCACCCAGTTCCTCGCGGCGGGCACGACGCCCGACGAGGCCGCCGACGCCTTGCGCGGCATGGCGGAGACCAGCGACAAGCCGTTCGTGCGCGAGGCCGCCGAGCGCGTGGCGCGGCGCGTCTCGGCCGCGCCGGCCCACCCGTCGCTGGACTCGCTCGTCGGCGCCTACGCTGCCGCGCTCGCCGTGCCCGACAGCGCGCGCCTGGCCGCGCTGCGCCCGCAGCTCACCGGCGCGCTCGCGGGGGACCAGCTCCGGCAGCTGCGTGGTGAGGTGCGCGAGCTGGACCGTCGCAACGACACGCTGCAGGACGAGCTGAAGGAGGCGAAGGAGTCGCACGGCCTGACGTACTGGCTGAAGACGATCGCCGACGACGCCGGCGTGGGCTTCGGCTGGGGCGGCCTGTACTTCACCGCCTGGCTGGCGCTCTGGCAGGGCCGCACGCCGGGCAAGCGCCTGCTGAGGATCCGCGTGGTGCGGCTCGACGGCCGGCCGATCGGCTGGTGGGCGGCGTTCGAGCGCTTCGGCGGCTACGCCGCCGGCTTCGCCACCGGCCTGCTCGGCTTCGCACAGGTGCTCTGGGACCGCAACCGCATGGGCGTGCACGACAAGATCTCCGAGACCGTGGTCGTGCGCGAGTAGCGCGGCCGGCGCGCCGCCCGGGCGCGGGTGGAACACTCCTTCCATGACGCCTCCGCCGCGCGGCGCCCCTGCCGCGACGACTCTGCACGCGTACCCGTACCCGGAGGCGGGGCAGCATGGAGCGCCTGACCGTGGAGCCCGCCGCGCGCGGCGGGCTCTTCCCCTCCCCCGTGGCGCAGCCCGGGGCCGCGCCGCCGCGCGCCGCCGAGCCGGACCTCGCGCCGCGCTCGCTCGTCGCCGGCCGCCGGCGCATCCGCTGGTGGATGGTGCTCTTCTTCCTGCTCGGCGTGCTCGCCAGCGCCGGGGTCGTCGTCTCGCTCTTCTCCCCGCTCGGCCGCCGCCCCGCCGACTTCGGCTCCACCGCGATCCCGCCGGTCGACAGCCGCGCCTTCCTGAGCGCGCTCGCCGGCAGCGTCAACGGCCCCATCCGGCAGGGCGGCAGCGCCCGCGTGCTGCACAACGGCGACGAGATCGTGCCCGCGCTGCTGCGCGACCTCGCCGCCGCCCGGCGCACCATCAACTTCATGGTCTACATCTGGGAGCCGGGCCGGCTGGCCGACACGCTGGTCGCCGCGCTCGGCGCGCAGGCGCGCCGGGGCGTGGAGGTGCGCGTGCTCTTCGACGGCCTCGGCGCCATGAACTTCCCCGACAGCACGCGCGCGCGCCTGCGCGCGGCGGGCGTCCGCACCGCCGTCGTGCGGCCGCTGCGCTTCGGCGAGCTGACGCGCTTCCACAAGCGCAACCATCGCCGCGCCATCGTCATCGACGGCGCCGTCGGCTACACCGGCGGCCTCTCCGTCGCCGACCAGTGGCTGGGCGACGCGCGCAACCCCGAGCAGTGGCGCGACGAGATGTACCGCGTCACCGGCCCGCTCGCCGCCAGCCTGCAGGCCGCCTTCGCCGGGCTGTGGACGGACGTCAGCGGCGAGGTGTTGGTCGGCGAGGCGTTCTACCCGCCGGACCCGCCGGCCGCCGGCGCCGGCACCCCGATCTCCTGGCACGTCAACCTGGTCAGCTCGCCCAGCGCGGACGAGCACCCGCTGCGCATCTGGTTCTGGCAGAGCTTCATGTCCGCGCGCCGGCGGCTGTGGGTCGCCACGCCGTACTTCGCCACCGACCGGCACCTGCGCGAGGCGCTGATGCGCCGCGCCCGCGCCGGCGTGGACGTGCGCCTGCTGCTGCCCGGCCGGCACACCGACGTGCCTGCCGTGCGCCTCGCCGCGCACTACCACTACGAGGAGCTGCTGCGCGCCGGCGTGCGGATCTACGAGTACCAGCCCACCCTGCTGCACTCCAAGCGCCTGACGGTGGACGGCCAGTGGTCGGTCGTCGGCTCCGCCAACCTCGACATCCGCTCGCAGGAGCTGAACGACGAGAACGTGCTCGGCATCCTCGACGCCTCCCTGGCCCGGGCGCTGGAGCGCACCTTCCTGGAGGACCTGGAACGCTCCCGGGAGATCCGCCTGGAGCCCTGGCTGCGGCGCGGCTGGACGGCGCGTACGCTGGAGCGCGGCGCCGTGCTCTTCAAGGAGCAGATGTGAGGGCGGCAGGGGTCGGGGGAAGCGGCTGCCAGCGAACCCCCGGTGTTGCCGGCAGCCGGCAGCCGGTAGCTGGCAGCCGCTTCCCCCGACCCCCGATCCGTGCCCGGCCTGCTTCCTGCAACGCGCGCCGCCCTTGTTTCGGGGGGTCCGTTTTCAGCCGGTGAGGAGCGGCAATGGCGAGCGACGATACGCGGTGGTACAAGGATGCGGTCTTCTACGAGCTGCACGTCAAGGCGTTCCAGGACGCCAGCGCCGACGGCATCGGCGACTTCCGCGGGCTCATCGAGCGCCTGGACTACGTGCAGGCGCTCGGCGTCGACTGCATCTGGCTGCTGCCGTTCTACCCCTCGCCGCTGAAGGACGACGGCTACGACATCGCCGACTACTACGGCGTCAACCCGCAGTACGGCACGCTGGAGGACTTCCAGCGCTTCCTCGACGAGGCGCACCGGCGCGGCCTGCGCGTCATCGCCGACCTGGTGCTCAACCACACCTCGGACCAGCACCCCTGGTTCCAGCGCGCGCGCCGCGCGCCCAAGGGCTCGCCCGAGCGCGACTGGTACGTCTGGAGCGACAGCGACGAGAAGTACAAGGACGCGCGCGTCATCTTCACCGACACCGAGCCCGGCAACTGGACGTGGGACCCCCTCGCCCAGCAGTACTACTGGCACCGCTTCTTCGCCCACCAGCCGGACCTGAACTGGGACAACCCGGCGGTCAAGGAGGAGATGTTCCGCGTCATGGAGTACTGGATGGACCGCGGGCTCGACGGCTTCCGCGCCGACGCCGTGCCCTACCTCATCGAGCGCGAGGGCACCAACTGCGAGAACCTGCCGGAGACGCACGCCATCCTGAAGGAGTTCCGCGCCCGCATGGACGCGCGCCACCCGGACAAGATCCTGCTGGCGGAGGCGAACCAGTGGCCGGCCGACGTGCGCCCGTATTTCGGGGAGGGCGACGAGTTCCACATGGCGTTCCACTTCCCGCTGATGCCGCGTCTCTTCATGGCGGTGCGGCAGGGCGTGCGCAAGCCGATCACCGAGATCATCCAGCAGACGCCCACCATCCCCGCGGACTGCCAGTGGTGCATGTTCCTGCGCAACCACGACGAGCTGACGCTCGAGATGGTGACCGACGAGGAGCGCGACTACATGTAC
>ERZ1066122.1503-NODE-1503-length-18594-cov-6.794757_pt1 | contig 18594 bp, 13 predicted proteins | sample MGYA00382769_ERZ1066122 | MGnify/ENA primary metagenome ERZ1066122 (study PRJEB33369, sample SAMEA5778352) | biofilm metagenome | biome: Industrial cooling water; feature: Water cooling tower basin; material: Biofilm | place: United Arab Emirates | collected... | reverse complement strand
TTGCCGCCGCCGCTGCCGCGCGCGTTGCGGCTCGCCGCGCCGTCGGCAAGCCGGGCGAGCAGGTCAGCCGGAATGGCAGCGAGCGCGGCTTCGAGCACGGTCTCTTCCGCGCGTGCCTCGTCTCCCGGTTGATCGTCGCTGCTCCCACTGTCTTGCTGCGGGCGATCTTCCGGTTGTTCCGGCGTAACCGCGTCTTCTTGCGGCGGCAATCGCGTTGCCCGTGGGGCGAGCACGAGGCGGGCGCCGACCTGCAGATCTTCCTCGCGTAACTCGATGCGTCGATTAAGTGCTGCATGGGCGCGCGCTGTGGTGAGCGCGAACATGAGTGCGCGGACCGAGTCGATCCCAAGTGCCGTCGCCGTGGCGGCCAGTGCGGTCAGCGCCGCGCCGTCGCCCAGTTCGATTTCGGACAGCGCAAATGGCTCGGGTCGGGGTTCGCTCACGCCGGGCCGCGCATCAGTCAGGTCACAGCGGAAGGCGACGCGCTCGGTCAATGCGGCAGGTGGCCCTTCGCGGTCCGTTGCGCTGTCGTCGAGCAATACGAGGCCGAATGCGGCGCCGCTGTCGAGCGCCTGCGCCAGCCGCCCTGAAATGGCCGGACTTAGTCGTTCCGCCATCGGTATCAGCAGTAACCCGCCGCCCATCTCTTCCAGCAGGCCGGTCTGGCGAATGGCGCGCCCTGCAGCCAGACTGGCGGCAATATCGATCCCGCCCAGCAACCGCTCGTCTTCGATATGGGCTGGCAAGCGGCGAACCGCCATGCGCTCGGACAGCTGCACGATCATGGCCTCGCGCGCCGGACCGGCACCGCGCAGGCACAGACCGCCCAGCTGGTGCGGGGCAAGGGTGAAGAGATCGAGCGCCAACCCGGCATCGGCGGAACGATCCGGCCCGGCGCCGGGAGGGGTCAAGCGAACAGCTCGTCGATGGCGCGCTGGATGCGGACCGTGGAGCCGGTTTCGTCCAGCACGTCGCGGCGCAGCCGGTGGCGCAGCGTCATCGGTGCGACCGCGATCAGGTGTTCGCGCTTGACCGTGCGCGCGCCCTTCAGCGCGGCAAAGGCCCGGGCCGCGCGCATCAGCGTCAGCTCGCCGCGCAGACCGTCAGCCCCGACCGCGCGGCACAGCTGCGCCATATCCGCCATCACCGCGTCGCTGACGACGAGGCTGGTGAGCCGCTTTTGCCCCCGTGCGATCTGGCGCAGGATCTTGTCGTCCTCGTCCGACCAGGCCGAAGCGAATTCCGCCGCATCGGCATCGTGCGCGGCGCAGCGCCGCATGATCTCGACCCGCTGGCCGATGTCGTCAGGTGTACGCACTTCGACTGACAGACCGAACCGGTCGAGCAGCTGTGGGCGCAGTTCGCCTTCCTCCGGGTTGCCGCTGCCGATCAGGACAAATTTCGCCCGGTGCCGGATCGACAGCCCTTCGCGCTCCACCGTATTTTCGCCTGAGGCGGCCACGTCGAGCAGCAGGTCGACCAGATGATCTTCCAGCAGGTTGATTTCATCGATGTAGAGGAACCCGCGATGCGCCTTGGCCAGCAGCCCCGGTTCGAACGCCTTCTCGCCCGACCGCAGCGCGCGTTCGAGGTCGAGCGAGCCGAGCACCCGGTCCTCGGTCGCGCCGAGCGGCAGGTCGACGAACGGAACCGGGACCTTGCCCTTGCGCGGGGAATGGCATGGGTCGGGGCAGGTTCCTGCCTCGTCGGGGCGGCACTGATAGCGGCAATCTGCGGCGACGGAGATCGGAGGTAGCAGTGCCGCGAGCGCGCGGGCAGCGGTTGACTTGCCGGTCCCGCGGTCGCCGAACACCATCACACCGCCAATGGCAGGCTCGATCGCTGCAATCAGCAGAGCCAGCTTCATCTCGTCCTGACCGACGATTGCCGAGAAGGGGAACCTGGCCATGTGTCGTGTATTCTGGACGCTTCGAAGCGTAAGGGCAAGTTACATTGTGGGCCGGAGATCGCTACGGGTCAGCTCGGCTGACCTTCTGGTCGGTTCTTCTCCGTCAGCGCTTCAGCCTCTTGCGCCACAGGTTCCGGGCCTGCTTGATCACCGCCGAACTGGTCAGCGGCGCATCCTTGAAGAACACCCGCACACCGTTCGCCGGGACTTGCGCCGAAAAGCGGCGCTGGCCCTTGGCCACGACGATTGTCTCGCCGCTAAGCCCGTCGCGCCATTCGCCCGGTTCGACCAGTTTGCTGAAGGACACAGCCGCTGGCTGGGCGGCCTTGTTGAGCAGGACGAGGGCGGTCTGGTTGACGCCGTCCTTCTGGTAGATGCGATAGAAACTGGCCTGATCGCCCTTGAACGACAAGTTCAGCTGAAGCCCCTTCTGCAGGCTGATGCTCGCCTTGCGCAGGTTGGCGATGGTGCTGAGGTTCTGCCGGATCGGGTGGGTCCTGGCGATCTCGATCCGGTCCTGCCCGAAGTAGTTCCGGTTGCCGAAATGCTCCGCCATGCCGCGCTCGAAGCCGATTTCGGAGCCGTAATAAAACGCCGGGATTCCGCGCGAGGTGAACAGCCAGTTGTTGGCGTTGATAAACCCGGCATCGGTCGCGTTCATCCGCGACATGTCGTGGTTGTCGTAGAAGGTCACCAGTTCGTAAGGGTTCTGGTACAGCCCGTCGGTCAGGTGGAGATAGCTGGTCAGCTCGGCGAAATCGCTGTCGGGGTTTTCGAACACCTTGGTCATCGCTTCGCGGCCAGGGAAATCGAGGACGCTGTAGCCGCCGTTTTGTGGCCAGGTGTGCTCGGCAATTTCCTTCGCGTTGTACGAGAAGCTCTCGCCAAACATGAAGATGTCGGGCCGCTTGGCGCGCAGACGGTCGGCGACTTTCTTCCAGAACCGGTGCGGCTGTTCCTTGATGGTGTCGACCCGGATGGCATAGGCCCCCTGGTCGAGCCACTTCTCATAGGACTTGATCAGGTAGTCGAGCACTTCGGGATTGTCCGGATCGAGGTCGGACAGCGTGGCCAGGCCCGGCTGGCGGTTGAAGAACCGGTGCAGCGGATTGGCCGGGTCGAGCTGCGTGGGATGCAGGTTCTGGTGATCGGCGATCAGCCGCCCCTCCTCGTCGTAGAGCTTGCCGAACTCCGGCTGGCCTTCGGGCATGGTGTACGATGGCGAGCCGTGGTTGCCGACGATGTCGAGGATGAACTTCAGCCCGTGGTCCTGGCGCAGGGATTTGACGAACCCTTCGAAATCGAGGTCGGCCGAGGGGAGATGCTCGTCGACCTTGTAGAAATTGATGCCCCAGTACCCGTGGTACCCCGTCTTGCCGCCATCCTGATAGCCGGAGCCGTAGACCACCTTCTCGCTGCCGGAATAGGCGGCATCCGGGTTGTCGATGATTGGCGTCAGCCACACGGAGGTGAAGCCCATTTCGGAAATGTAGCCAGCGTTGTTGAGCACGCCTTTGAAGTCGCCGCCCATGTAGCCGATATTGTCCGACCTGCCGTCCGGACCAGGAAGGTGGATGTTGAAAGTCGGGAAATCGGGCTTGCCCTGGTCGACCTGGTTGTTGGACGGATCGCCATCGACGAAGCGATCGGTGAGGAGGAAATAGATCGATTCCGCAGCAAAGGCATTGTCGGTGCCGTAAAGCTCCGTGCCGGGCTTGGCCGTATCAGTCGCCTGCGCGACCGTACCAGTGGCGGCGAAGACGAGGGCAGGCGCAAGGGCAAGGCTCAGGCTGCGAAAATGGGTCATGCGCAAGTCATCTCTCTCCGGCGGGCACAGGCAAACAGGTCGTGGAGCGACCGCTCCAGCACTCCATCGCATAATTCTTCCCGCGACTTAACGGAAACAGAACGGCCCCGTCCATAGGTCGCCCACCCTATTGATCGGGGACCGCGGAGACGCTCCGTTCGCGCTGTTGGACCCGGGCCTTTCTGTAGGGGCATCGGACCGTCAGCATCGCTTTGCGGCACGAGCCCCACAAGGCCGAACTGGCGCAACGCTGGTTGAATTCGTATGCGCCCCGTTGCCTTGTCGATGGCGCTCCTGAATACCCTGCATGCATAAGAATGAATTGGAGAGACGATGCGTATTCCGGGTCACGTTCGCACCATGCTGGCCTCGTTTGCGGCCGTGCTGATGCTGGGTCTGGCGAGCGTGGCTGGTCCTGCTGTGGCGCAGGTCGGGATGGCGACGCCGCCAGCCGCGCGGGACCATGCGCAGGCGCACTGGCTGACGCGCGACACGCTGGCGTGGAACGCGCCCGCCGGCGCCAAAGTCGTAGTGAAGTCTGCGCGCAAGGGTGCGAACGGCGCTGGCCCGGTCGAGCTCGAATCCGCCGGCGTGGTCGACGGTGCCTTGGCGGCGGCCAACCCGCATCTCGCGGGCATGGCGCTTTGGCGCATCGCGGATGCCCCGCGTGAACGGGTGCGCGAGTGGCTGAAGGACCGGGTCGATCTGGTCGCCATCGATGCGACGGGGGCCCAGGTCGCCTCCACCCGCCCGCAGATCGGTGCAGTGCTGGACGAGCTTTACGCCAATGACGAGGTGCTCGGCGCGCGGCTCGGCGCAGACGGCTGGCGCATCGCACTGTGGGCACCGACCGCGCAGGCGGTGCGGCTGCGCCTGTTCGACAGCGCCACCGGCGCCGCCAGCACCGTCATGGCGATGGAGGAATCGCCGCAGACCGGGGTGTGGCAGGCCAGGGGCGGAAGCGACTGGAACCGCAAGTTCTACGTGTACGAAGTCGAGGTCTACGTTCCTGAAACCGGCCGGGTCGAAACGAACATCGTCACCGACCCCTATTCGCTGAACCTCTCGGCCGACAGCCAGCGCACCCAGATCGTCAATCTCGACGACCCCGACCTCAAGCCGGCGGGGTGGGATCGCCTCGCGCGCGCCTTGCCTGCCGCGCCGGAGGACCGGGTGCTATACGAGCTGCATATTCGCGATTTCTCGATCGGCGACCGCACTGTGCCCGAGGCGCTGCGCGGCCGCTACGGCGCGTTCGCGCACCACGCAGGGCGCGGCATGAAGCACTTGCGCGGCCTTGCCGCTGCGGGGCTGAGCGACGTTCACCTGCTGCCCAGTTACGACTGTGCGACCATGCCAGAGCGGCGGTCGGAACAGGCCGATCCAGGCGATCTGTCTATCCACCCGGCCAACAGCGAGGCGCAGCAGGCTGCCATCGCAAAGGTCAAGGAACGCGACGGGTTCAACTGGTGCTACGACCCGTGGCACTACATGGCGGCGGAGGGCTCCTACAGCAGCGATCCCGACGGTACGGCGCGGATTGTCGAATTCCGCACCATGGTCGCAGGTCTGGCCAAGGCGGGCCTCGGGACCGTGCTCGACGTCGTATTCAACCACACCATGTCGTCCGGGCAGGACCGGCAGTCGGTGCCCGATCGGATCGTGCCCGGTTACTACCACCGCCTTGACGCCAGCGGCACCGTCGAGCGTAGCACCTGCTGCGCCAACACCGCGACCGAGCGGCGGATGATGGAACGGCTCATGCTCGATTCGCTCGAGGTGTGGGCGCGCGATTACAAGGTGGCCGGGTTCCGGTTCGACCTGATGGGCCACCACAGCCGCCAGAACCTGCTTAACGCCCGCGCCTTGCTCGACCGCCTGCAACTGGCGCGCGACGGGGTCGATGGCCCCAATCTCTATATCTACGGCGAGGGCTGGAATTTCGGCGAAGTCGCCAACGATGCGCGGTTCGTCCAGGCGACCCAGAAGCACATGGGGCAGGGCACCGGCATCGGCACTTTCAACGACCGCATCCGGGACGCGGTGCGCGGCGGCGGCGTGGGCGACAAGGGTGAGCGCAGCGTGATCAACCAGGGCTTTGCCAGCGGGCTCTATACCGCGCCCAACAGCCTCAATGCCGCGACCCCCGAAACCCGTGCCAAGGCGGTGACCGCGGCCGACCAGATCCGCGCCGCGCTGGCGGGCAGCCTGTCGCGCTATCCGCTGCGCACGGCCGACGGGCGGACAATCCCGGCGGGCGAGCTGTCGTACAATGGCAGCCCGTTTGGCTATGCTTCCGATCCGCAGGAGACGATCAACTACGCCGAAGCGCACGACAACCAGACGCTGTTCGATTCCAACGCGTTCAAGCTGCCGCGCGACACCACTGCGGCGGACCGGGTGCGGTGGCAGAACCTGGCCAGCTCGATCATCCTGTTGTCGCAGGGCGTGCCGTTCCTCCACGCCGGGCAGGAATTGCTGCGGTCGAAGTCGCTCGACCACAACTCGTTCAATTCGGGCGACTGGTTCAACCGGCTTGACTTCGCGATGCGCCACAACGGCTGGGGCCGGGGCCTGCCGCCCTATGCCGACAACAAGGACGACTGGCCGATTGCGCGTGAGCTGCTGGCTGATGCGCGCCTGAAAATGGGCACTGCCCAGATTCGGCGGGCGCATGACCACGTGCGCGAGATGCTTCAGATCCGCAAGGCGTCCCCGCTGCTGCGGTTGCGCACGGCGGACGAGGTCATCGGCAAGGTCCGCTTCCTTGCCGACGGGCCGGAGCAGACCCCGGGCCTGATCGTCATGGCGCTGGGCGAGGCCGGGGCGGAGGAGATGATCGTGGTCATCAATGCGACCCGGTCAGCGCAGGATGTTACCGGGTCGGTCGAAGGCGCTTATCGGCTTCACCCGGTGCTCGCGCGATCGAGCGATCAGGTGGTGCGCGGCGCACGTTTCGACCAGGGCGCTTTCCGCGTCCCGGCGCTGACCACTGCGGTGTTTGTGCGCGACTGACCCCTAGCGCGCGGCCGCCGCAAACGGGCCGATCTCGATCAGCAGGTCGTCCATGATCTTCGGCCCGTCGGGCGGGCCACGGAAGGCCATCGGCCCGCCGGTGGGCGTGGTTCGCCGCAGCTCCCCTTCGCCCTCGCGGTCGTAGGTGGTGACGTAGAGCTTCGCCCCGTCCCACGAGGCAATGTCGAGCGCCTTGGCGCTGTAGGCGATGGTAATGGTGTTGCGGCTGTGGTCGACCTTGACCTTCGGCGCGCGCCCGATCCGGCGGTCCGGCGGCAGCATCATGCTGTTGCCCCAGCCGAACAGCGTGTGGGCCGCCGACCAGGTGAAGCCCGGAGGCATATCGGCGTCAATGTCCTCGGACCGCGTTAGCCCTTCCTGCCCGGGCAGGTCGATGAAGGTGGTGAAAGCGACGTGATCGAAGCCATTGGACGGGTGCCAGTCGGCACTGGTCGCCCGCATTTCCAACTCGAGTTCCAGCACGTCGCCGCCGGTGCGAACCACGGCGCCGAGAATGTCCTGCTGGCCCTTGAAACCGGGATCGGTCGGCGACCGGTAGGTGCCGTCCGGGCCGCTATCGTCATGCGCCGGGTCGGTAAAGCTCGCCTGCCAGTCGGCCCCGGCGCGCACGGTGGTGTAGGGAATGGGGATGCTGACCCGGCCGCTCTCTGGCGCATAGAGCTGCGCCACGTGGCTGTGCGTGCCGACGTCGCTCGCATCGAGGGTCGCGGCCCAGCGCCCGCGCCGGTCCACCGCAACCTCGCGCGCATTGTCGACATCGCCGTCGATCACCAGCAGCAGCTTGCGGTCAGACCCGGTCAGCCGCCCGGTCAACGCATACGGCCCTTCCAGCGGGCGGGCGGGCAGGGGGTTGGTGATGGAAATCCCGGCGGCGGCGGACTGCGGCTGGAGGTCGGTCGGGCCTGCACCGGTGCGGGCCGCGAGGACAATGATCTCGCGCGGGGCCATCGCCAGCGACAGCGAACCGTCTGCAGCCAGCGCCGGAGCCGCCGCTGGCCCTATCAGCGGGGTGAGTTCGGTGCCCTGCGCCAGGCCGGTCGGCATCGCGCCGAGCAGGCTGCGGTGCTCCGCCGTGTTGACGATCACGAACACCGCCTCACCGTTCCAATCGCGGCGGAACGCGAACACGCCCGGCAGGTTCGGATTGTCCGCCAGCACCGTCAGGTCCCCCCGCCGCAGCGCAGCGTGATCCTTTCGGATATCGGCTAGCCGCCGGATGAAGCGGTACATTTCCGATTGCGTATCGAACAGGTCGTGCTCGGTACCGTATCCGCCTGCGAACATCGCCTGGCGCGTTTCGGCCACCGCCTGTTCGTTACCCTGGTAGAGCATCGGGATGCCCGGCAGGGTGAAGGTCAGCGCCAGCGCTTGCTTGAAACCGTCGAGATTACCCTGTGACAGGAAGCGCGGCACATCGTGGTTGTCGACGAAGTTGGTCGCCAGCGTCGGGTCCGGGTTGTAGCGCACCATTGCATCAAGCCGGTACGTGAGCGCCGAAGTTGGCAGACCCTGCGCCAGTACCCGGACAAGCTCTTCCTGCAGCGGGAAGTTGATCAGCGACGGGAAGGTCGGTTGCGCCTTGTCGCCGAAATACAGCGCCATCTTGTCCTCGCCCGCGACGCTGAAGGCGGGGGCGTTTTCCTTCACTTCCCCGAACACGAGGAAATCGCGCCGCCCGGTACCGGCCGCCCGCGCGATAATGCCGTCAGGCGCGTGAAGGAAATCGGCGAAGAACTCGGGCTCGACGTACTTGACTGTATCGACCCGGAAAGCATCCACACCGCCTTGCTCGATCCAGGTGCCGAAGATGTCCTTGAACGCCTGCCGCACCACCGGGCTGCGGGTGTTGATATCGTCGAGCAGCGCCATTTGCTGGGTCAGTTCGGCCTGCCTGTCGTTGAAGTTTTCCAGCTTGGGCGTCCAGTTGTAGATGCCGAGCGCGCGGTCCTGCTCGCGGCGGGGATCGTTAAGGTTGAACGGATAGTTCATCGGCGCATCGGTCGGGCTGGCGGGGTTGGCCGGTCGGTATCCATCTGCCGGATTGTCCGCCGCCGGTGTGGCATAGTAATTGAAGAAATCCCCGGTGTGATTGACCACGATGTCCATCACATGGAACATCCCCCGACGGTGCAATGCGCACGACAGGTCCTGATAGTCCCGCAGGGTGCCGTAATGCTCGTCGATCCGGGTGAAGTCGCGCGCCCAGTACCCGTGATAGCCGCCGTACCCTGCCACCTGCGACCACCACTGATTCGCCACCGGCGGCGTTGTCCAGACGGTCGTCACACCGAGCGACTGAAGGTAGTCGAGCCGACCGGTCACACCCTTGAGATCGCCCCCGCTATACCGGCTCCGGTCGCGCGGATCGAATTCGCCCATGCCCTGATCGTTGTTGCTCGGGTCGCCATCGGCAAACCGGTCGATCATCAGCAGGTAGATGACCTGATCGCGCCACTCGGGCGAGGGGACGTGGAGATCGGCGCGATCGCGGCAATGACCCTGAGGTTGGGCCTGATTCTGCGGCGAGGCAGCCATCGCCGGGCTGACGATCCCGAGCAGCGATACCGCCGCCAGCAGTGCCAATTTCCTGTTCATTCGCCTCTCCCAATCCTGCGTCCGGTCACTCCGGATCACAGCGCCGGCATGGCCCGCCGGCTAGCCATGCCCGTTCCAGAATTCCGCAATACCCGGATCGCACTCCCGCAATTCTGGGCGCCAGCGCTCGGCATCAGTCTGCGCCTTCTGATCGATTGGCTGCATCACCCTCAGCCCGCACAGACTGACGAATATTCAACAGGTTTCCGAACGCGGCACAAGATCGCATACGAATGCGGATTGCGCGCGTTTGTGGCGCTCTTTACCCCTGCGCATGATGCCGGAATTTGTCAGATAACCGGCCAAGGGAGAGAACGGATCATGCGCTTTGCAGAAAGCTTGTTTTGCGGGGCTGCGTGCCTGGTGACGGTGATTTCGACGCCGACTTTCGCGCGCGACTATGTCCGGCATGAACAGGTCGGGCAGGAACTGGTCGTCTACACGACCGACGGTCTGGTCAAGCTGCGCGCGCTCGGTTCTGATGCGCTTGAGGTGGCGTACGAACCGGATGGTGTCAGGCAGCTCCCGTCGTTTGCCCTGCCGGAAAAGCCCGCAGGTGAGGCACCTGCCGTCTCGGTTGAGGACGAGGCGGGCGTGCTGCATTTCCGCGCCGGGGCCCTGACCGCGACCATCGAGAAGTCACCGCTGCGCCTGCGCTATTCGCGTGATGGCGAGGAACTGATAGCGGAAGAACAGGGCCTGTTCGTTACCGACCGGACGCGCGGTTTCCGCTTCCAGCTGGCGCAGGACGAGCGCCTGTGGGGCGGCGGGCAACGGGTGCTCGGCATGGACCGGCGCGGGCAGTTGCTGCCGCTCGATAACCGCGCAGCCTATGGCTATTCCGATCGCGCTGACGCCATGTACTACGGCGTTCCGGCGGTGATTTCCGACCGCAAGTACCTGCTGCTGTTCGACAACAGTGCGCGTGGCGAAATGGACCTCGGCAAGACTGAGTCCGACGTGATGCGGTTCGAAGCCAAGGGCGGGCGGACCGCCTACGTCGTGGTCTCGGGGCAGACCTATCGCGATGTCGTCCGCAACTTCGCCGGAGTGACCGGGCGCCAGCCCCTGCCGCCCCGCTGGGCATTCGGCAACATGGCGTCGCGGTTTGGTTATCGCACAGAAGCGGAAACGCGCGACGTGGTGGAGCGGCATCAGCAGGGCGGCTTCCCGCTTGATGCGGTGATCCTTGACCTGTTCTGGTTCGGCCCGGATATCCAGGGCCACATGGGCAACCTGGACTGGGACCGGAAGGCTTTCCCCAATGCCGAGCAGATGATTGCCGATTTCAAGGATGAGGGCGTGCAGACGATCCTTATCACCGAGCCGTTCATTCTGCGCACCTCCAAGCGGTGGGAGGAGGCGCTGGCGGCCAATGCGCTGGCCCGTGATGCCAGCGGGCAGCCCAAGACGTTCGATTTCTACTTCGGCCACGGCGGTCTGGTCGACATGTTCGACCCGGCCGCCGCCGCGTGGTTCTGGTCGAAGAACGAGGTCCTGCTCGACCAGGGCATTGAGGGTATCTGGGGCGACCTCGGCGAGCCCGAGATGCATCCGTCCGACATCGTCCATGCCCCCGGCTGGTCGGCGGACGAGGTCCACAACGCCTATGGCCACCAGTGGGCGCGGATCATGGCGGAGAAGTGGTCGCGCGAACGCCCGGGACAGCGCCCATTCCTGATGATGCGGTCCGGTTTTGCCGGAACGCAGCGCTACGGAATCATTCCCTGGTCGGGCGATGTCGCCAAGACCTGGCCGGCATTGCAGGCGCAGGTCGAAATCGCCTTGCAGATGAGCGTCATGGGCCTCGCCTACAGCCACTCCGACCTGGGCGGGTTCGTGGCGCTGGATTCGAGCAGCACCGATCCCGAAGCGATCGTCGCCTACGACAAGGAACTGTATATCCGCTGGCTGCAGTTCGGCGCGTTCCAGCCGGTGTTCCGGCCGCACAGCCAGGAACAGATCCCGTCAGAACCGGTGTTCAAGGACAAGCAGACGCAGGATATCGTGCGGCGGTACATCAAGGCGCGCTATCGCCTGCTGCCCTACCTCTACACCAGCGCCTGGCAGAACAGCCAGACCGGGATGCCGCTGACCCGCCCGCTGGCGTTCGAGAGCGACGATCCGGCGCTGTTTGCCGACCAGTCGGCGTTCCTGTGGGGTGACAGCATGCTGATCGCCCCGGTCACGGCAAAGGGCGCGAAGGCGAAGGAATTTCCGCTGCCCGCTGGCGTCTGGTTCGACTTGTGGAGCGGCAAGCGGTTTGCAGGCGGCATCACGACCAGCGTGCCGGTAACCCTGCGCGATATCCCGGTGTTCGTGCGCGGCGGGGCTTTCCTGCCGATGATCGACGATATCATGACCACCCGTGAATACAGTACGCAGAACCTCGCGCTGCACTATTTCCACGACGCCAGCGTCGCCGCCTCCAGCGGCCAGATGTACGACGATGATGGCAAGACTCCGGATCCGCAGGCGGCGGGCAAGTATGAAGTGCTTCAGTTCGCCTCGGCCTACAACGATGGTCAGCTCTCGCTCGATCTGCAACGCCAACGCAATGCAGACTATGCCGGTCAGCCTGCCAGCCGCCAGATGGAACTGGTGATCCGCAACTGGGCGGACAAGCCGGACGAGGTGCTGGTCAATGGCCAGCCGGTCAGGGTTGGCCGCGCGGCGCGGGGCGAGGCTGTCGCCCCCCGGGCCAGCTATTCGCGCAAGGACCGGTCGCTCACCGTGCGGTTCGCCTGGGCGAACGAGAATGTCGCGATCAGGATCCGCTAGCCGCGCGGTGGCGAAGTCGCCGCAGTGCAGGACGTGTCGCTGCGCGAAATCATGACCGGAGAGCACGCCTGGCTACCAAAGCAATAGTGGATTGTGACGTTCCGCGTTATCATGCCCGGCAGGCGCGATTGAACTGAGGGCAGGATGCGATGACAGTCGAACTGGTGGGCAAGGTCCGCTCGACGCTGAAGAACACCGACCATCCCTATATGCAAGGGGCCTGGCGGCCGACCTTCAACGAATGGAACGCGATCTTCGCCAATGGTGACGCCGAAGTAATCGGCACGATCCCGGCTGATATCGACGGGGTCTATGTCCGCACCGGGGAGGTGCCGGTGCACGAACCGATCGGCCGCTATCACCCGTTCGATGGCGACGGGTTCATCCACGCGATCAGTTTCAAGGGTGGCCGGGCGAGCTATCGCAGCAGGTTCGTGCGGACCAAGGGGTTCGAGGCCGAGCAGGAAGCCGGGCGCTCGCTGTGGGCCGGGCTGATGGAGCCGCCGCACAAGTCGACCCGGCCGGGCTGGGGCGCGCAGGAATGGCTCAAGGACAGCTCTTCCACCGATGTGGTGATCCACGCGGGCAAGATCCTGTCGACTTTCTACCAGTGCGGCGAGGGCTACCGGCTCGACCCGTTCACGCTGGAGCAGTTCGGGACCGAAGGGTGGGTGCCGCTCGACGGGATTTCGGCCCACCCCAAGGTCGACGAGGCGACCGGCGAGCTGATGTTCTTCAACTATTCCAAGCACGCCCCTTACATGCACTACGGCGTGGTCGGCGCGGACAACCGGTTGAAGCATTATATCCCGGTGCCGCTGGATGGTCCGCGTCTGCCGCACGACATGGCGTTCACGCAGAACTATGCCATCGTCAACGACATGCCGCTCTACTGGAACCCCGAGCTGCTGGAGCGCAATCTCCATGTGGTCCAGTTCCACCCCGACCAGAAGACCCGCTTCGGCCTGATCCCGCGCATGGGCCAGCCGGAAGACATCCGCTGGTTCGAGGCCGAGCCAACCTATGTCCTTCATTGGCTCAATGCCTGGGAGGAAGGCGACGAGGTGATCCTCGACGGTTACTACCAGGAAGAGCCGCAGCCCAAGTCCTACCCGGATGCGCCCGAAGGGATGGAACGGATGATGGCCTACCTGTCGCAAGGCCTGATGAAGCCCAAGCTGCACCGTTGGCGGTTCAACCTGAAGTCGGGCGAAACCCGCGAACAGCGGCTTGACGACCGGATCCTCGAATTCGGGATGATCAACCAGAAATATGCCGGGTGCAAATACCGCTACGCCTATTCCGCCGTACCCGAACCCTACTGGTTCCTGTTCACCGGGCTGGTCAAGCACGACCTTGAGACCGGGGCGAGCGAGGAAATCAGTTTTGGCCCGGGCCGGTTCGGCAGCGAGGCCCCGTTCGCCCCGCGCGTCAATGCGACCAGCGAGGATGACGGCTATCTCGTCTCGTTCGTCGCTGACGTAGAGAACGACCGTTCGGAATGTGTGCTGATCGACGCCAAACGGTTCAGCGACGGGCCAGTGTGCCGGATCGTGCTGCCGGAGCGGTTCTGTTCCGGCACCCATTCGGCCTGGGCCAGCGGCACCGATATCGGGATGGGGCCGAACACCGTTCTGGGTGATTGACGGCGAAGGCGCTGGGCAACCCAGCCTCTTGACTCGCGTTCGGCCACGGCGCAAAAGTTGTCCGGACAACTTTCTGGAGTGCCGACCATGGCCGATGATCTGCCGCCGCCCTATACCGCGCTGACCCGCCATCCGATGATGCCGCGTACGAGCCATGACGAGGCGGCGCGGTTCAACTTTCTGACCCATTTCAACCGATACCTCTCGGGCACGATCGGGGCGGGCAACAAGCTGGCGTACGACAAGCGGGTGCTGCCCGCGTTTCAGGCCGAGCACGGCCGCGATCCCGAGCACCGCTACGAAGTGCGCGATGCGATGAACCGCGATCCCTGGCACCGCATGTGGTCGGCGCTGAAGCGCAATTCGATGGAAATGCGCCAGCATACCGGCCGTCAGGCCGTGCTGCGCCAGCTTGATGAGCTGGACGCGATGGCAGCGCAGTTTAACGAACATTCCGGAATGCTCGAACTCGATCCGGCGGTCGAACAGCCGCCTTATCAGACTGCGGTCGACATCCACTGCCAGCCGGGCGGATACCACAGCGAAGAGCGCGCGGGCGACGTTACAGTCGGCGCGAACTATGATGTCGGCCTGTTCGCCACCACCGGCGGCGCGCTGGGCGGACTCAACGACGGCGGCGGGCAGGCAGTGGTCGAATGGATCCGCAAGGAACGGCCCGACTGGCGACCGCGCCGGATCCTCGATATCGGCTGCACCGTGGGCCACAACGCGGTGCCGATCGCGCAAGCCTTTCCCGATGCCGAAGTGATCGCGATCGACACGGCCGCGGCCTCGCTGCGCTATGGCGCAGCCCGGGCGGCAGGGCTGGGGGTGCGCAACATCCGTTTCGTCCAGGCCTCCGGCGAAGACCTCTCGCGCTGGGCCGACGGCCATTTCGACTGGGTGCAGACGACCATGTTCCTGCACGAGCTTTCGGCTCAGTCGATGCCGAAGATCCTGGCGGAGGCCAACCGGGTGCTCGCCCCGGGCGGGCTGATCCTGCACATCGAACAGCCACAATACACCGATGAAATGCCCCTGTTCGAACAGTTCATGCGCGACTGGGACGCGTTCAACAACAACGAGCCGTTCTGGTCGGCGATGCACGGGCAGGATCTGAAGCAGGTCATGGCCGAGGCCGGTTTCCCGCGCGAGGCGCAGTTCGTCGCCGGGGTCCGCGCAGTGGTCGATCCGGCGATCTTCCCGCCCGCCCCGGATGGCGGCGAGGAAGACTATGGCCGCGCGGCGATCTGGAACGCCTATGGCGCGTGGAAACCTCTTGAGAAGGCCGCAGCCGCATGAGCGAACAACTGGACTGGGTCGCGCTTTCGGGGCGCCGGGCCAAGGGTAAGCGTCCGGAATTCTTCGACGAACCGGCGCTCGACCGGCTCTATTCGGTGGTCTTCGCGCTGGCGGCGGAAGTGTCGGCCCTGCGCGAACGGCAGGACACGGTCGAGCGCCTGCTTGACGCCAGGGGCACGCTGCGGCGCGAAGACATCGAGGCCTATGAGCCCGACCGCGCGGCGGGCGCGGAGCGGGGCCTTGCCACCCGCGCCTATATCGCGCGGATCATGCGCGGCTTCCAGCAGGAGGTCGAGGCGATGGCCGCGGACGACCCGCCGATCATGGACGTGGTCGAGCAACTGTCGCGCGGCTGAGGCCGACGCTGGGGGAGGGGACATGGAATTTCTTGCCAACAACGAACTGGCGATCCTTCGCTGGGTGCATATTCTCGCCATGGTCTACTGGCTCGGCGGCGAGTGGGGGGTGTTCCAGACGAGCTATCACGTGACCAATCGTGCGCTGCCGCTCGACGAGCGCAAGCGGCACATGGAAACCGCCTATCGCATCGATATTCTTGCCCGCACCGGGATCGTCCTGTTGCTGCCGCTGGGCCTGCACATGGGCAAGCTCTACGGCTTTGTCCCGCTGCTGGAGGGCGCCGGCGTATGGTGGATGTGGCTGTTCTTCGCCATATGGCTGGCGATGACCTGGACCGCGTTCTTCAAGCGCGAGACCGATCTCGGGCTGAAGGTCACCCGGACCGAGGAGCTGCTCCGCTATCCGCTGATCCTCGCCCTGATTGCCAGCGCCTTCCTCGCCTTCGGCGGCAGCGGGCCGATCGAGAGCGGGCAGGGCAACAACTGGTACCCGGCCAAGATGGCGCTCTACGCCTTTGCCCTGTGCATCGGGCTGTTCCTGCGGCTGGTCATGCGCCGCTGGACTGAGCGGTTCCGTATTCTCGCGATGGGGCCGGATGCCGCGCAGGAGGCTGCGCTGGAACGGGAAATTGCCCAGGCGCGGTTTGCCGCCTATGTCTACTGGATCACCATCGCCTCGGTCTGTTTCCTGGGTGCGGTGAAACCGTTCTGAGGAGTTTGCATGCCCGCCTACCTGATCGTCACCGCGCAGATCCATGACCGGGAGGCATTCCTCGCCCGCTATGCCGTGGCCGCCGCCGACCTGATCCCGCAGTTCGGCGGCGAATACCTGCTGCGCGGACCGGGCGCGGAAGTGATGGAAGGCGGCTGGGGCGAGGGTGCCTCGATGGTCATTTCCAAATGGCCCGACCGCGAAACCGCGCGCCGGTTCTGGACCAGCCCGGAATATACCGAGGTTAAGAAACTGCGCGAAGGGCTGGCCGACGTCCGGGTTTTGCTGATTGACGGGCCGGACCTGGTCGCGGCCTGAGGCCTATACGCAAGCTCGATAAGCTTGGCTCATGCCTCCCGCCCCGCCTCCCCGCCCTGCCACCAATGATGCCAATAGGTTATGGTGGCCGGGCGGGGAGGCGGGGCGGGAGGTGCATGGGTTCACGTCAGTGAACCTTGGTATTACTTGAGTATCTGGTTCATCTCGATCAGGATGCCATCCGGATCGAAGAAGTTGCACCCCATCACCCGGATATCCGGCCCGCCGTTGCGCCCGGGATAGACTTGCAGGCGCGGCTCGGCGGTAAAGGTCACCCCCGGCACCAGCTTCGCCGCAGCGCAGCGCCCCTCGACATCGTCGGTGTTCATCACGATGACCACGCCGCCCGGGCCCATCCGCTTGGGATAGTCGCCCGCCGGGATTGCCGGATCGAGCCACTCCATCAGCCCGACCCAGCCGACCCATGGATCGTTGGCGTTGAGCAGCACCAGCCGCGCCTTTGCGCCCGGCTCGCCGGCGGGCAGGGCCACGCCCGAGGTGGTCACCACGGTATCGTAGTTGACCTTCATCCCCACCACATCGCGGTAGAGCCGGAGCGAGTTTTCCATATTGCGCACGATGATCGTCGCGCGGCGCACGTCGGTCGGCAGGCGCTCGGCCATTTCGACCCCGGCGGCAACGGGTCTGGTCGAGGCGACATCGCCAGATTGTCCGACGGCGGTACAACCCGCCAGCAATGCAGCCCCTGTGGCTGCGATCAGTGCCTTGTTCATGTGCTTTCCTCCACCGCTCCGCTGCCGATCAGAGCTTCGATCTTGTCATCGTCGTACCCGAGCGTAGCCAGCACCGCGCGGGCATCGCGGCCGGGCCGGGGCAGTTCCTGCGGCCCGCCGATCCGCTGCCCCGCCATTTCCAGCGGGATCGTCGGCAGGCGTACCTGCGTACCGTTGTCGAGCGTTACATCCTCCAGCCCGCCGTGGGCGAGGTGCGGATCGTCGAACATGTCCTCCGGCCGGCCGATGGGCGCGAAGGGCAGCCCGCTGCCGTCGAGCTTGGCGATCACCTCGGCGCGGGTCATCCCGGCGACCAGCGCGCGGATGTGCGGCATGATCCAGTCGCGCGCCTGCACCCGGGCGTTGTTGGCGCGCAGGCTCTCGTCGGCCCACAGGTCGTCGAGCCCGAACAGGGCGCAGAACTTCTCCCACAGGGCATCTGTGACCACGCCGATGAATACCGGCTCGTCACGCGTCTCGAACACGTCGTAGATCGCCCAGGCCGAGACGCGCGCGGGCATCGGGGCGGCGGGGGTGCCGGTTACGGCATATTGCGCCATGTGCTGGCCGACGAGGTAGATCGTGGTCTCGAACAGGCTGGCGACGACTTTCTGCCCGCGCCCTGTGCGGTGGCGCTCCTCCAGCGCGGCGAGAATGCCGATCACTCCGAACATGCCCCCGGTCACGTCGATGACGCTGGCCCCGGCGCGCAGCGGCTTGCCCGGTGGCCCGGTCATGTAGGCGAGCCCGCCCATCATCTGCGCCACTTCGTCGAGCGCGGTGCGGTTTTCCTAGGGGCCGGGCAGGAACCCTTTTTCCGAGCAATAGATCAGGCGCGGATTGGCTGCGGCACACGCATCATAGCCGAGCCCGAGGCGGTCGAGTGCGCCGGGGCGGAAGTTTTCCACCAGCACATCGGCCGCCGCGATCAGGTCGCGCGCCACCGCCAGCCCGGCTTCGCTCTTGAGGTCGAGGCAGATCGACTGCTTGCCCCGGTTGTACATCGGGAAATAGCCCGCGCCCGAGCCGAGCAGTCGGCGGGTCTGGTCGCCGCCGATCGGTTCGACCCTGACGACCTCCGCGCCGAGCCCGGCAAGGATGTGCCCGACCGTCGGCCCCATCACCATGTGGGTGAATTCGACGACGGCGATACCGGCGAGCGGGGCGGGGGCACTCATCGGGCGATCCTTTCGGGATAGTCCAGCATTGGCCCGGCATCCGGCGTGAAGCCGTAGAGCGGCTCGCCCGGCAGCGCCTCCGCCACGATCGCGCGGACCTTGAGCAGGGCATCGAGATCGATCCCGGTCTCGAGCCCCATGCTGTTGAGCATCAGCACCAGATCGGTCCCGGTTGCGGCGGGCGCGATGCGGGCGGAGACCGCCGCCGCGCTGCCGC
>ERZ1066122.1501-NODE-1501-length-18603-cov-30.176892_pt1 | contig 18603 bp, 7 predicted proteins | sample MGYA00382769_ERZ1066122 | MGnify/ENA primary metagenome ERZ1066122 (study PRJEB33369, sample SAMEA5778352) | biofilm metagenome | biome: Industrial cooling water; feature: Water cooling tower basin; material: Biofilm | place: United Arab Emirates | collected... | reverse complement strand
GCAGGAGGCTGCAATGGCCTGCTAGCCACTCATCGGAAGACAGTTGCTGAGTTAATCCGTGCCGCGAAGTGGCATCGGCTTGAACGAACTCTTAGGCGCGCTCATGAGTACTCACCCCAGTCGCGCTTGATGATCCAGTTAGTGTCCCAAGTGACGAACTCCGCGGGATCAAAGGTTTCCGGGAGTACTTCAATGCTTATGACCTGCTCAGGCAACAGGCTGAGGGTGTGTCGCTCAGTATCACTGTCGTAATCCCATGAATGAAATCGGTCGCTCTTGTTGTGTGCGCGCGTGCTAGGGCCGTAGTCCATTGGGGCACAAACACGGGTGAGGGCATGGCCATCTTCTTTTGAATGGAAAGTCAGCCTGATCTTGTTCTTGGAGTGAATTGCACCAACAAATCCTTCTTTCATGGTGAAGCTCCTTTGGTGGCGGTTAAGCGCCTAACGCCTGAATTAAGCCGCGCCGCGAAGCGGCGTCGGCTTGAATGAATTTTTAGAGGGCGGCCGACTCACGGAACAACTACCCATGATTTATGCCAACGGGTGACGTTGCCCCTGCGTGAATGCTCGGCAGGCGAGAAGCGACGCTGATACCGAACGCCCTGATGCTCAACGATCTCGTTGCTCTTTGCCTCAGGAAAGAGGCAATCCAACTCTCGCTCCACAATCTCGTGATCAGAAAGTGGAATATCCCCAGTGGCTTTTAAGTGAGCCTCAATGATCTCGACCTTTGCCTTAGCTGCATTGCGCTCGGAGTGAAACTTGTTGGGATTGTTGCCGCTGTAGTTGTCCCATCGAGCCTCAACGGCGCGGCGTTCGTCTTTAGCTTTCTCTAAATCAGCGATCGTGTACAAATCCAAGCTCTCTAACTATTAGTAGACCCCAAACAGGGGTATATCACACCCTGTCATTCTTCCTGCGACCCGGTCAACCAAGAAAACCCTAAAGAAAACAGCGTTTTATCCCGATAGCGCGCCTCTCCTCCAGCCCCAGTCTGTCGCAAAAGACGGCATGGGGACCCCGATATCAAATATCACGGCAACGACACCCCGATATCCGATGCGAATCAGCGCGCAGAGCCTATAAACCGAAGGCCCCATACGCTCTCTTTCTACCTGCCAAACCCCGCTGCCGACAGACAAGCTACACCTACCGGAGCCGTCACCCACCGCACTGCCCCCCCCCAAACCCCGCCACCAGCACTTCGTTGTCGATGGCCGGGGAATACAGCCAGCCCTGCACGGCGACCACGCCGCAGTCGCGCAGGCAGTCGGCCTGGGCCTCGGTTTCCACGCCTTCGCCCACGACGTCGATGTCGAGGCTGGTGGCGAGGGAGATCAGCGCCTTGACGATGGCCAGGTCGGCGCGGTCGTGGGGCAGGCCGGCGGTGAAGCCGCGGTCGATCTTGATGGTGTCGATGGGCAGTTTCTTGAGGTAGCCCAGGGAGCAGTAGCCGGTGCCGAAGTCGTCGAGCGCGACGTGGACGCCGAGGGCGCGGATGCGCGAGAGGGTCTTGGCGGCGTTGGCGGGTTCGTGGAGCAGCAGGGTTTCGGTGAGCTCCAGGCACAGGCGCGACGCGGGCAGGCCGGATTCGGACAGGGCCTGCTGCACGTCGTCGGCGAGGCCGGGCTCCTCGAACTGGCGGGCGGAGACGTTGACCCGCAGCATGGGCGCGACGCCGTCGATCTCCGGCCAGCCTGCGGCGGTGGCGCAGGCGGTCTGCAGGGCCCAGCGGCCGAGGCGGACGATCAGGCCGGAGGATTCGGCGGCTTCGATGAACTCGGCCGCAGGCACCACCGCGCCGTCGTCGCGGCGCCAGCGCAGCAGGGCCTCGGCGGCGCGCCAGCGGCCGTCGCGCAGGTCGACTTCGGGCATGTAGTGCAGCACCAGGCGGTTCTGCTCGAAGGCATCGCGCAGGGTCTGTTCGATCTTCATCCGCTGCAGCAGGCTGCGGTGCAGCACGGCGTTGAACACCTTGCAGCGGCCGAGGCCGTGCGAGCGCGCGCGCAGGCTGGCGTTTTCGGCGTTGCGCAGCAGGGTGTCGGCCGAGGGCGCGGCGAGGTCGCGCGAGAACGCGAGGCCGGCGGTGGCGGCGGCGGCGAATTCGGGGTGGCCGTCGGCGATGGCGCCTTCCTCGATGGCGTCGAGGCAGCGCTCGGCGAGTTCCAGCGCCTCGACCTCGCGCAGGTGGCGGTGCGGGATGATGGCGAAGCCTTCGCCGCGCACGCGGGCGAGCACGGCCTGGCCGCCGATCAGCGAGCGCAGGCGCTCGGCCACGCTGCGCAGGAAACGGTGGAAGGCATCGGTATCGCCGGGCACATGGCCCACCGACGGGTCGATGTGGATGTGGATCACCACCAGGCCGCTGTCGTGCGTGTGCAGCGGGCGCAGCGCGTTGTGCGCCACCTCCAGCAGGTGGTCGCGGTTGAGCAGGTCGGTGTGCGGGTCGTGGCGTTCGAGATAGCGCAGCCGCATCTCCGCCTCGCGCCGGCGGGCGATTTCGTGCGCCACCGCGACGTAGTCGCCGATGCTGGCGGCGAAGGCGCGGTCTTCGGGGCTCCACACCCGCGGGTGTTCGGTGTGCTCGAAACTCACCACGCCCAGCAGCACGCCTTCGCTGCGCACCGGCGCATCGAGCAGCGAATGGATGCCGTGACGCTGGAAATACTCGCGGAAATGACTGCTGGTGGCCGGGCCGTCGTCGTGGGCGATGTCGGCGACATCGATCACCCGGACTTCGTTGAGCTGCGCGACGTAGTCGCGGCCGAGGGTCAGTGCCTGATCGAAGCCTTCCGGCTGGTGGGTTTCGCTGGAACGCGTGTACGCGTGCAGGCACTGCAGCTGCGCGTCTTCGCGCTCGCAGCGCCAGATGTTGACGTATTCCACGTCCAGCGCTTCGGCCGACATCTCGCAGATCAGCGCGATCGCGGTCTCGAAGGTGCAGTCCTCGTTCCAGACCTGACGACCGAGCGCGACCAGCGCGTGGTTGTGCCGCCGCGCACGGGCGCTGCGCTCGTCGATTCCATCCCACATCGCGGACATCGGCATCGCCCCACCCTCCTGTCGAGCCGGCGCGCGGGTGCGCGCCGGCGGATCGGCTCCCTGCCCGGCCGTGTGGGGAACGGGCAGGCGCTGCATTGGGTCATGGACGGGCCCCGGAAGGCTCCCGGGGCTACGTTCTCGCAACTCGTGCGCGGGCGCAAGCGGCGGGGCAGCGACGGGACCCATGCGCGATGGGCGGCTCAGTTCACGGTGCAGCCGATCACCACGACCACCGAGCCGCCGGCCGGCAGCACGGGGATGGCCACGCCGCCGCCGGTGACCGCCGCATACAGGGCGGCCCCGGTCTGGGCAGGGCAGCTGGCGCCGCCGGACGCGGTGCAGCTGGCGGTGGAGCAGGTCAGCCCGGCGCCCGGGGTGTCGGCGAGCACCGCGCCGTTGGCGCCGTCGGGGCCGGCGTTGCTCACGGTGAGGGTGTAGTCGACCGCGGTCCCCGACACCACCGTGTCGCCGGCCTGATCGGCCTCGCCGTTGACGCCGGGCGTGTTGGTCTTGGTCACCCGCAGGTCGGCGAGGCTGTTGCGCAGGTTGCTGAAGGTGCAGGTGAGGTCGTCGCCGGTCACCGCGGTCAGCGCGAACGTGGCGCCGCTGCCGGACGGCGCCTGCCCGCCCGCGAGCGCATTGGTGCAGGCGTAGGTGGTCTGGTAGGTGGCCAGGTTCGCGCCGGCGGCGCCGGTCTCGGTGAAGGTGTAGACCGCGCCCACCGCGCCGGGGTTGAGCGTGGCCACGCCGGCGGCGGTGGTGCCGGCTCCGGTGGTGGTGACGCTGGCCGGGCCGCCGGTGCCGGCGATGGTGAGGGTGAACTGGTCCGTGGCCACGAAACGGCCGTTGGGCAGGGCCTTCTGCAGCCGCAGGATGGGCAGTTTGCGGTTGGTGAAGGTGCAGGTGAAGCCGATGCTGGCGGCGATCTCCGCGCCGGTGATCGTGTAGGTGCTCCCCGCGAGGCTGCCGACCGGCGTGCCGGCGGCGTTGGTGCAGCTGGCGCCCTGCAGCTGCCAGCCGGCGGGCAGGCTGCTTTCGTTGATGGTGACCGCGGTGGTCGGCGAGACGATGGTGAACACCTGGGTGCCGCCGGTGCCGGTATCGCCATCGACCTGGACCGGCACGCCCGCGGTGGCGGTGGTCGCCGTGCCCGTGGTCTGGCTGGTGTTGGTGAGGGTGAACCCGAACGGCCCGCCGGCACCACCCAGGGTGACCTTGTTGAGGGTGAGGATGCGCCCGACCTGGAACTGGTAGTCCTCGACCTCGCCGCTCTGCACGGTGCCGACCGGCGTGTTGCAGTTGTCGAGCGGGGCGAGCGCCGCGCTGCTGGTGCACACGCGGAAGCGGGCGAAGGTGGGACCGACCACCGCACCGTTGGGGACGGTGATGCTCAGATTGACCGTGCCGATCGCGACCGTCTGGTCGGACACCATGCGCTCGCCGGGGTCGTTGAAATCGCCGTCGGCGTTCCAGTCGAACCAGGCGTTGAGGCTGCCCGCGCCGCCCTGGATGCTGACCGGCACGGTGGTGGTCTGGCCGATGGGCAGCAGCGGGACGAGGGAGACGCCGTCCTCGTCGTCGGTGTTGTTGAGGTCGTCGCCGGTGGCGGTGGCGTTGTTGAGCAGACTGGAGTCGGCATCGACGGTGGCGCCCAGGCGGATGCCGCCCAGCGTGTGGGTGGGGTTGCCGTAGCTGATCGGGGCATCGCCGACATCGGCATTGTCGGATTCGAGCAGGAAACTGGCGTTGGTGCCGCCGTAGATCAGGGTGGCGGCGGCGTCCGCGCCCTGCAGGGAGTACAGGCTGCCCGGCGTGCCGCCGCCGTTGCGGAAGTAGGAGACGCCGGCGACGCCATTGGGTTCGGTGGTGGCGCCGCCGGTCGCGGTGTCGTACTCGCCTGCAGTGTTGGTGGTGGACACGGTGGCGAGCGCGGCGTGGCCGGCCAGCGCGACGAAGCCCGAGGGGCTTGAACTGGTGGCCATGACCAGCTTGCCGTCGTCCGCCTCGTCGGGCACCTGGCCGGGATCGTAGGCGGCCGGGGCGAGCGTGGAGTTGCCGGGCACGCCGCCGGAGGCATTGGCCGTGGCGGTGGCGTTGCGCACCATGCCGATGTCGGTCTGCTCCACGTTCTGGAACACCGAGGCGATCAGCAGCGCGTCGTCGCCGGGGCTGGCCGGCAGGGAGACGTCGGGCAGCGTGATGGACACCGTGCCCGACGGCGCACCGCCGAGCAGCGTGTTGATCTCGTTCTCGAACAGCGCGATGTGGAAGCTGCTGATGCCGAACAGCGCGGTGCCGGCGGGAGAGCCTGACGGCGAGGTGCTGATGGTGATGAAGCGCAGGTCGCCGCTGGGCGTGCCGCCGACCACCAGCGCATTGCGTTTGGTCAACGTGCCGCCCGGCCCCACCACCTGGGCGGTGATCTGGTTGTTGCTGGTGGTGGCCGGCGGCACGCCGATGCGCGGTTCGGGCCAGTTGTCGCCGAGATTGGTCCCCAGCACGTTGCCGTTGCTGCAGAACCCGGCGGCCGTGTCCGCCGCGGTGCAGTGGTCGCGCTCGAACGAGGCCCAGATGAAGAGCACGCGGTTCTTGCCGGAGGGGATGTTGAAGGTGGCGAGGGTCGGTTTGCCGGTCGCCCCTGCGCCGGTGGCCGTGGCCGTCTGGGTGTTGAGGTGCTGCACCTGCGCGGCGTGGGCCGGCCGGGCGGACAGCAGTCCGATCACCGAGAACAGCAGCAGAAGCAGCAGCAGCGGCAGACTGCGCGCGTCGAGCAGACGTGGGCGCTGGCTGCCGCTGTCGGCACCGCCGCTTGCCATGCTTGAATCACGATTCGCCAGCGCCGTGCGGATTCGATCCGGCATCACGATCATGTTGTTCGCCCCTGTCCTGTCGACATGCGCTGCGACACCACTGCCCATGCAGTGTCATCCGTTGCGGATAGGACATGATCGGACGCGCGCGCGCGCTTGCACACCTGTCAGATACGACAGGGTGGCAGCATCGCCGGCGTACAGAGAGCGCTTTTCAAGCGTGGGGGGCAGCTGTTTTCTGCGGAGATCCGCTGCAGGTCTTCATGGAACGAGCCGGCCGCCAGCAGGCGCGACACATCGTTTCATGTCACGGCCCGTGCCGGGACCGCCGGTGTCGCGCCCCGTCGCCGCGCCCGTTGCGTGCGCGGCTTCGGTGGTATGCCTCAGGGCACGCTGCAGTCCAGCGTGAACACCACGTTGCCGCCCACCGGGAGGGTGGGCACCACCACGCCCGTGCCCTGCAGTGCGGCGACCAGGGCCGCGCCGGTCGTGGTCGGGCATGTCGCGCCGCCGGCCGCCGCGCAGGTCGCCGTGGCGCAGAGCAGGTTGGTCGGTGCGGGGTCGCTGACCACGCTGCCGTTGGCGGGCAGCGGCCCGTCGTTGGCCACCGTGACCGCATAGGCCACGGTGGCGCCCGAGGCCAGGCTGTCGGCGGTCTGGTCGACATCGCCGTTCACACCGGGCGTGTTGGTCTTGGTCAGGCGCAGATCGGACTTGCAGGTGCGGCCGACCGTCACGCCGGGCGTGTCGGACGCCGGCGAGATCAGCGTGGCGCTGCCGGCGCCCCCGCTCTGGGCGCCGTGATTGGCGCCGCCGGGCTGGCCCTGCGCGGTGTTGGTGACGCCGGGTGCGCCGCCGGCCGCGGTCAGCGCCACCGGGGCGGTGGTGATGACCACGCCCGCGCCGCCGCCGCCGCCCGGGCCATGCGCGGAGTTGCCGCCGGCGAAGGCGTCGCCGCCGCGTCCGCCGCTGACATCGACCGCGAGCGCCGCGCTCCAGGTGGTCGCCACGACCACCACGCTGCCGCCGGCACCGCCGCCGCCGGCACCGTCGTTGTTGGGATTGTCGGCGGCGCGCGCGCCCCGGGCGCGGATGGTGCCGCTGCCGGCGAGCGTGACCGCGCGCAGCATCACGATGCCGCCCCCCGCGGCACCGCTGGAGACGTTGTTGGCGCTGTTGTTGTTGTTGTCGCCGGCACCGCCGCCGCCGCCCAGCACGACGCGGGCGATGCCGTTCTGTGCGAAGGCCGCGCCGCCGAAGCCCCACTTCTTCTCGGGCACATCGCTGTAGTCGGCCAGCACGCCGGCATAGCCCGGTCCACGCCAGCCCACGCCGCCGCGCCCGCCGGCCTGGCCGTTGCCGCCGCCGCCGCCACCGCCGTTGTCGCTGTTGCCGCCCCAGAACGTGCCGCCGCCGCCGGCCGTGCCCGGCGCGCCGCGCGCGAAATCGCCGGTGCTGGAGGTACCGGTGGGGTAGCCGCCCCAGGTCGCGCCGAGATCGGTCACGGGAGCGGCGGTGCCGTCGTCCACGCTGCGCTTTTCGCTGACGAACCGCGGGGTGCCGGCGATACCCTCGCCCTTGGTGCCATGGCGGGTATCGGCATCCCAGCGGAAGCGTTCGACACCGTCGTTGCTGGAGCGGTTGCGACCGCTGCCGCCGCGGAAGCCGGCGCCGTCGACATCGATCAGTTGGCCGTTGAGATTCAGCGTGAACGCGGCATCCAGCACCACCACGCCGCCGCTGAAACCGTCCCACACCGGCGCGGTGACCGTGCCGCCGAGGGTGGCGTTGGCGTACTGCGGCACGCGGATCACCTGGAAGGTCCTGCGCCCGCGTGTGGCGGTCGCGTTGGATTGCTCGTAGGCCGCGGTGAGCGGCGAACCGGCGAGGCTCAGGCTGGCGTTGCTGCTGCCCGCACCCGCGCGCACGAACTGGTGGCGGCCCGCGGCGCAGCCCGGCGACGCGTTGGTGTAGCCCGACGCGGGCTCGCCGGCGGTGCCGCTGCCGTAGGTCGGGCCGTCGCTGAAGTCGATGTCGGCGCACTGCATCTGGATGACCAGCAGCAGGTCGCCTTCGGCCAGCGTGGCCGGGGCGCCGCGCTGGCCGCCGAGTGCGATGACGGTGCTGCCCGGGCCGTAGCTGCCGGCGGCGGGCGTCCAGTAGGTGTTGACCACGCCGGACACGCTGGCCACATCGCCCTGGCTTCCGGGCAGGGCGCAGACCTGGGCGTGTGCGGGAGGCGGCACCATGCAGAGGGCCGCACCGAGCAATCCTGCTCCGACGAACATCCAGGGGGAGCGACGGATCATCTCTCACCAGTGACGATGGACAAGCCTGAAGTGTGACGAATGCCGTTTTTCGATTCAACCGCTTGCAACGGCAGGGCGTCGCGCACGGCGACGGGCGGCGCACCCGTCGCGGCGTGAGCGCCGCGGCGACACCGTCCGGGTGCCGCCGCCCTGCCGGTGGTGCGCTGGGTCAGGGGATCTGGCAGCTCAGCACCACGGTGACGCTGCCGCCCGCAGGCAGCGACGGGACGGCCACGCCACCGCCCTGCAGCGCGGCCACCAGCGCCGCGCCGGTCTGGGCCGGGCAGCTGGCGCCGCCGGTGGCCGTGCAGGTGGCCGTGGTGCAGCTCATGCCCGCGGGTGCCGGGTCGGTCAGCAGCGCGCCATCGGCGTCATCCGGGCCATTGTTCGCGGCGACCACGGTGTAGGCGACCGTCGTGCCGGAGGTCACGTTGTCGGCGGTCTGGTCGACCTCCCCGTTGATGCCGGGGGTGTTGGTCTTGGTCAGGCGCAGGTCGGCCGAAGGCAGCGGCAGCACGACACAGTGGGCGGGATCGAGTGCCGGGTCGCACGCCGGTGCGGGGTTGCAAGGCTGATTGGTCCCCGTACAGCCGGCCGGCGGCGTGGCATTGTCGTCCGCCACCAGATTGAGGATGCGCGTGATGCCGGCGGGCAGAGGATCCAGCACACGCACGACCAGCGTGGCGTTGGCGGCCCCGCCGCTGGCCGCAAGCGTGCCCGGGTAGGTCAGAGTGCACAGCCGCGCGCCGGTCGACGCCACCGGGCAATCGACGCTGACGCCGGACACGCTCTCCAGCCGGGTGCCGGCGGGCAGGACTTCGTGGAAAGGATAGGCGCCCACCGTCGCCGCCGAACCATTGTTGGTCAGGGTGAACGTGTAGGTCAGCAGTTCGCCGGGTTCGGCCCGACCGGGCAATGCCCCCGACTCCGCGGTCAACGCCTTGGCGAGGTTCACACTGGCGACCGGGGCGAGCGAATTCGGGCAGCGCGCTCCGTCGTTCTGACCGGTGGCCGGGGCGGCTGAGGTCAGCACCTGTACGCTGAGCGGCCCCCGCCCGTCGGCGTTGCGGACGCGATAGATCGTGCCGTCGTTGCGCGATGCATAGAGCGAGCCCTGATCATCGAAGTACTGGGCACCGAACGCCGAGCCGGTCGGCACGGTGACCGTCGACACCACGGTCACGGCAGCCGTGACCGGATCGATGCGCAGGATCGCGCCATCGTTGTTGCGCACCGCGTAAAGCAGCCCATCCGCGGAATTGAAGGCCCAGTCGGTCAACTGATTGAGAGCGCTGGACGACAGGCTCGCCACCACCGCGTTGGTGGCGAGATCGACCACTCGCATCTGGGTACCGGAGAGCAGGTACAGCCGGCCATTGAACACATCGCCCACATTGGGGCCATACCCATTCAGCCCCGCGGGTGTCGGCCCGAGGAACTCGGCCACGCCGCTCTGTCCCACACGCACGATCTGCCGCGTCGATGAATTCCAGCCATAGATGAAGCGGTCGGCCGTGTTGAAACCGATGGCATTGATGCCGTTGGTGTTGCCGCCATTGCTGCCCTGCAGCTCGGTATCGGTGCCGACCAGCGTGATCGTGCCGTCGCCGACGTTGATGGTGTACAGACCGTAGCTGCCGCCGACCTGGATGGTCTGATACGCCTCGATGGGACAGGGGCCGAAGGGTTGTGGTGACTGCGCCAACGCGGCCTGCCCGAAGCCCATGCCGAGCAGCATCGCGCATGCGAGAAGCAGACTGCGCAGTGGCGCGGGCATCACTGCACCGTGCATGCGAACACGAAGGTCGCCGTGTTGCTGCCCGGGGTGGAGGACAACGCACCAAGCACGACGCCGGCGGCCAGATCGGCCACGGTGAGCGGCCCGGCCGGGCAGGCGCCGGCGGTCGTGCTGGTGCAGGCCACCGGCGTGGCCGGCGGACAGTTCAGGCCGGCTCCGGGGGTGTCGACGATCCGCGCGCTGGCCACCGCGTCCGGGCCGTTGTTGGTCACCACCACGGTGTAGGTGGTGGTGGCGCCCGACGCGACGGTGTCGGCGGGTTGGTCGGACGGGCCGCCGGCCGGCGTGTTGGTCTTGGTGACCTGCAGGTCCGATGCGCCGGTGAAGTCGCAGATCGGCACCGCGCTGCGCGCCGGGGCGGTGCTCGTCGTGCCGGCGCCGCCGCGGGTGGCGCCGTTGGGAATGAACTCGGTCATCGCACCGGACGTGGTGGTGCCGTTGTTGCCGCCGGTCGCGGTGCCGACACCGCCTGGCACGGCCACGAAACCGCCACCGCCGCCGCCGCCGGGACCTTCCGACTCGTTGCCGGTGATCAGCTGATTGCCGCCGTTGCCGCCGTTGGCCGAGACGCTCAGTCCGCCCGCGGAGGGCGCGATCAGCACAACGCCACCGCCGCCGCCGCCGCCGCCCGGCGCATCGTTGTGGCTGGGCGTGGTGTTGCCCGCGGTCGCGCCGTTCGCCTGCAGGCTGCCGCTGCCGGCCACGGCATTGGCCAGCAGGACCACAAGCCCGCCGCCGTTGCCGCCGGCGGAAGGCGCATTGTTGTTGCCGTCGCCCGCACCGCCGCCGCCGCCGAAGAACAGGCGCGTGTTGCCGCTGGTGCTGGGATTGTTGGCCAACGGACGGCCGCCGAGACCGCCGCGCTCGCGACGGCTGTTGCCGCCCCAACTGGCGCTGCCGGGGGCGAGGGTCAACGCATTCTGGTTGCTGGCCGCATAGGTGTAGCCGCCCCGGCCACCGCCGGGCGAATTGGTGGCGGTGTTCAACGTTCCGTCGAGATTCCAGGCCGCCGCCCAGGACGCGTTGCTGGTGTCGGGGATGCCCTGGCCGTTCCAGCCGACCGTGCTGCCGCCGTTCGCACCGCCGCCACCACCCGCGTTGTGCGCATTGCCGCCGCCGCCGCCATTGGCCGGCGCGCCGCGGCTGTAGCGGCCGCCGAGACCGTCGTAGGCCGCCTGCGAGCCGGCGATGCTCTCGCCCTTTTCCGCGCCGGACGCATCGTCCGTGGCGAGATAGGCGCTGACGTCGGTGCCGGCCGCGGTCGTGTTGTTTTCGATCGCACCCCCGCGGAAACCGCGCCCGTTGGCGTGGATGGACCCGTTCACCGTCGCCGTGCCGTCGACGATGGTCGCGACCACGCCGCCGGTGCTGCCGTTCCAGGGCTGCGGCACGATGCTCGCGCCGGCATTGACGGTGAGGCTGCCGTACTGCGGCACGCGCACCACCTGCGCGCCGTTGTCGTAGGAAAAGCGCAGCGGCGCGGCGCCGCAGGCGGTGCCGAGCGTGATGATGTTGCCGCTGACCGCGGCGACGCTCACGAATTCGTAGCGACCGGCGTTGCCGAGCGCGGTGACCGCGCCGTAGCTCGCGCTGTTGACGGTGGAGATGGTCGCACCCTGCGCCTGGTACACCATCAGCACGTCTCCGGGCGTGATGCCGGCGCTGCTGGCCACGGTCAGCGTGCCCGCGCCCGTCGAGACCGGCGCGACGAGCGTGGTGTACTGGTTGACCACGGTATTGGCCGCGGTGGCGACGAAGGCGCCGTCCTTGCCGATCTGACGTGCGTGGGCCGGAGAGACGGCGGCGCCGATGGCGAGCGCCAGCGCTGCACACAGCAGCGCGGGGCGGTAGGGGATGTTCGGTCGCATGAATCGCATGTCCTTGAGAGCGTCTTCGAAACGGGCCGCCCGTGCGCTGCACGCGCCCGGGCGGTGGCCGATCAGTACCAGCCGACGATGTTCAGGAACCACCCGCGGTGGTCGTAATCGAAGTCGGTCAGGTCGTCGCTGAATTCGGTGAAGTTGTAGCCCAGGCCGACCCGGAAGTGGTTGCCCAGATCGCGGTCGACGCCGAGCAGGCCGCCCTGGCGGTCGCCACCGTCCTGCACGCCCAGCCAGCGGTATTCGGCCAGCGCCGACCAGTCGTCGGCGAACAGCCAGCGCGCCTGGCCCGCGGCGAAGGTGGCCGAGGAATCCGCCCACTGCCCGCTCAGGCGGCCGAACCGCACCTCGCCCTCGCGCCGCGCGAACTTGCCGGCGAACTCCCAGTCCGTATTCGGCTTGTAGATGCCCTCGAAGGACAGCACCTGGCTGCGCTGGTCGTAGAAGGCGATGGTGTCGCCGATCTGCGGCAGCGCCGAGACGTCGTACAGGTAGGTGTAGCGGCCGAGCAGCGCCCATCGGGTGGAATCGAACGGACGCCAGGCGAAGCCCAGATTGCCCTCGGCGAACTCCGCGCCGGCCGCGGACAGCAGATCGTCCTCGGTCTTCGAGTAGTTCAGGCGCGCGGCGATGCGGAAGCTCTCGCTGAACTTGTGGGTGAGGAAGTTGGTGGTCACCCACTGCGTGCGTTCTTCCAGACCGCTGTCGTCGCGCCACTCCAGCTTGCTGTTCCAGCGGGTGTCGTTGGAGGTGTGCCCGGCGCTCACGCTGATCGCGCGGCGGTCGACCGTGCCCACGCTGCGGTCCAGCTCGGCCTGCTGCAGGGTGAAGCCCAGCGTCCAGCCGATGCCCGGATAGAAATCCATGCCGAAGGTGTGCGCCAGGCCCGAACCGTTGGGTTCCTTGAGGAACTGGCTTTCGTTGTACAGATTCACCTGATCCGACAGCCGCCAGCGCTGACCCAGCGTCCAGCCGGTGTTGCCGCGGTTGTTGAACAGCGGGTCGTAGGCGCTGCGGTCGGTCGAGTAGGTGTAGGCGCCGTACAGCGTGTGCTCGGGCGTGAGCCGGTATTCGGCATCCACCCGCGCCGCGTCGCCGCGGTCGCCGGTGGTGACCTCCGCGCCCACGCTCGACAGCTCGCCGAACAGGTACTTCGCGCCCACGGTGTAGGCGTCGTTATCGGCATAGCGGCCGTCGTCGTCGTCCACGGTGAACTGCGCGGTGCCGTACAGCTCGAAGGTGCTGCCGAAGCGGTGGCGGTACTGCAGCGCGGCCAGCGTGCCGGCGGCGTCGCCCGCGATGCGCTCCTCGTCCACCCGGCGCACTTCGCCGGTGAGCGTGGCCACATCGCCCACGCGCCACTCGGCCGCAAGTTGGCTCTGGGCGAGCGATTCGGCGCCGCGTTCGGCCACGCTGTGGCGACCGCGGACGTTGATGTTGGGCGCGAACTGGCCCAGCACTTCGGCGCCGGTCTCGCGGATGTCCGCGCCGGTGTCGAAGCGGCCGGTGGAATAGCCAGCCTCCACATCGCGCCACCACGCGCCCGCGGACCAGTCCAGCGACGACCAGCCCAGCTCCTTGAGGTTGATGCGCGCCTCGACCGCGCGCGCATCGCCCTGGCGACGCCCGGCGATGGCGTTGGTCTCGGTGAAGCTCAGGCCGCCGTTGTCGGAGAAGAAGATCGGCGCGCTGGTCGCTTCGGTGCGGCTCTGTTCCAGCTTCAGATACGTACCGCGCCCGGCCTGCAGGGTGAGGTCGGCGCCCTGCAGCGAATAATCGTCGCCCGCGCGGTTCTCGTCGATGTAGGTGACGCCCAGCGCGACGTGATCGCCGAACCAGTGCTTGCCGCGCACGCCCGCAGTGATCGAATCCGGGTCGAAACCGTTGGGCACGTACTCGTAGTCGGCCAGCAGCAGCTGGGTGAAGCCATCGAGCGGCGTGTCGCGGGTGATCGTCGGCAGGTTCTCGCGGGTCACCGTGGCCAGCGGCCGGGTGAGCAGCACGCGGCCCTGGAACTCGTCGATCTCGTAGTCGGCGCCGCGCACCAGCGGCACGCGTTTCTCGACCCGGCCGGTGGTGCCGTCGCGGATCTCCAGCACCAGGCGGTCCGACCCCGGCAGCACGTCGCCGTGCTTGAGGTAGTAGAGGCTGCCGCCGGTGCCGAGGAATTCGCTGTGGCCGGCCGCGGTCTGCGCTTCGGAACCGAACAGCTTCAGCAGGCTGCCGGGTTCGCCCAGATCGGTGGCGCGGCGCGAACGCCACGACAGCGCCGCTCCGTACAGCGAGCGCGAATACTGGCCGTATTCGGTGCCGGTGATGCCGGTGTTGAAGTTGCCCCACAGCGCCTGGCTCTTGTCCCAGTCCACGCGCACGTACAGCCGGCCCTGGGTGTCGACATCGCGATAGGTCGTGGAGTCGTCGCCGTAGACCGGGTAATAGCGGTCCGGGTCGAGGCGGCGGAACACGTCCTGCGGGTCGGCGTCCCAGAAACCGTCGAACAGTTCGGACACTTCGCGCTCCTGGGTGTCGGCCTGCGCCGTCACCAGGTATTTGCCCTTGATCTTGCCCTTCAGATAGAAGGCCAGACGGCCGTCGACCACCAGGCTGTCGTCGTAGCGGTCGTCGTCGCCCAGCGGCTCGATCGAACCGGAGGCATTGTTGCCGGACACGGTCACGTCGGCGATGGCCACCGCGAACATGTAGCGGCCGGTCACGTCCAGCTCCAGCGTGCGCGAGACCGTCTCCTGGCCGCGGCCGACGAGTTCGATCTCGAAACTGTGCCGGCCCACCGGCACCAGATACTCGGCGACCAGCTTGCGCTCCAGGTCGATCGGCTGGCTGCGGCCGTTGATGCGGACGCTGGTGCCGTCGGCGATGTCGCGGCCCTGGATGCGAATGCGCGAACCGTAGAGGGCGATGTTCTGCCGACGCAGCGCGTTCTGGCCGAAGATGCCATCGATCTGACTCAGGCGTTCGGCCTGTTCCGGGTCGAGCGCGATGCCGTTCTGGCGCTCGGCCGCGTTGCGCAGCAGGTCGGTGCCGCGCTGCGCTTCCTGCGGGCTGACCAGCTGCAGGCGACGCGGGAAGGTCTCGTCGAAGCTGCCGTCGGCGCCGTAGGCACGCACCAGGTACACCAGCTCGTCGCCGGTGCGCGCCTCGAAACCGGCCGGCAGGGTGCCGTCCCATTCCGTCTCGCTCACCGCCGCCACCGGCAGCGCGACCGTCGCCAGCGGGTCGACCAGGTCGGCGTCGGTGGCACGGTAGATCAGCACCTCGGCGCGTTCGATGAAGGCCGGGTAGTTGCTGAAGCTGTAGAAGCGCACCGGCTTGACGATGCGGCTGCCGTCGAAACCCACCAGCGAGGGCGCGGACACGCTGAATTCCGGCTGGCCGAGGTCGGGATCTTCGGTGGCCCAGATGGTCCCGCCACCGGGCAGGTCCACCGACCACTTGCCGATCGCCAGCGCCTGGCCGGGCTGCAGCGCGTAGCGCCAGTCGGACGCCACGCGCTCGGCCTCCACCGTCACCCGGCGGTCGGGCTGCAGGGTCTCGGATGTCGACTGTTCGGTGGTGTCGCGCGTGCGCGGGCGGCTTTCGCCACGGCTGCGGACTTCGAACAGCACGCCCTCTTCGGACGTGCAGCCGCGGTCGTCGCAGACCGGCTGCGGCGCATCGGGAGCGCGGGGCGGGGCGGCATCCTGCGCCGCCAGCGGCGCGGACACGCCGCCGGCGAGGATGCAGATCAGGGTGTAGTCAAGGAGTTTCATTTTCATCGCGGCGCCCCTCACTGATTCATTCCGGCAGGGGCTGCCGGGTCATCGTTGATGTCGACGCGCAGCCTGGCGCGCATCTCGGGGGACAGCGACTCGGCGATGGCCTCGTAGACCGCCCGCGCGCGGCGCAGGCCGAGCGCGAGGTTGTACTCCTCCGAGCCGCGCTTGTCGGCGTGGCCGATCACCGCGACCCGGGTGGTCCCGATCTCCTCCAGATACGTCGCGATCCTGGCCATCAGCGGCCGGTACTCCGGCTTGATCTCCGCGCGGTCGGTCTCGAACAGCACCGTGCCGATCAGCGGCCAGTCCATCACCCCGACCACGGTGCTGTCCGGGTCGTGCGGGTTCGCGCGCACGCTGATGCGCAGGGCCGCGAGCACGTCCGCGGGCAGCTCGGCGGAGATCGCCTCGCGCACCGCGACCGCACGCTCGAAGGCGAGGATGTCGCTGTCGCCTTCGGCGGCAATCACCACTTCGCCACCGTCGTGGCGCCGCGCCGCCTCGGCGATCTTGGCGATCGCCGGACGGTGCTGCGCGCGGATCTCGGCGCTGCCGGGCTCGAACATCACCGAACCCAGCTCCATCTCGACCGACTGGCTGCCACCTTCGATCACCGTCACCGGCATCTTCACGCCGAAGTCGAAGCGCACCGGGAGGCCCGGGGTCACGCGCTTCACCAGCGGGTTGTCGGTGGTGAACGTGCTGCCCGGCGGCAAGGTGGCGGGGTCGACCTTCAGGATGAAGTTGCGACCGCGCTCCCAGCGCCCGCCGTCGACGCCGGCCAGGTGGTAGCGACCGAACTGGTCGGTCTCCACCAGCAGGCCTTCGACGCTGGCGATGCGCACACCGGGGATGCCGCGCTCGGCGATGCCGGCGTTGCGCACGGTGTACTCCACCAGGTAGCCGTCGGCGCCCTGGGCGACGCGACGCTCCACCGTCGGCATGGCCGCGGTCTGGCCCCTGGCGGCTTCGCCCGCGGTCTCGATGCGGGTACTGCCGTCGGCGGCCATGCGCAGGGTGAGGCCCTGCTCGGTGGTGAGCGTGAAGTCGTCGGTGAAGCTGAGCTCGCGCAGGGTCTGGCGGATCGTCACCGTGCGGCCGGGGTCGGCCTCGGACTGACGGCCGGCCATCGCACCCACGTCGATGCCGTGCAGCAGCGGCGCGCTGGCGTCGGGTTCGGGCTTGAAGCCCTCGCCACGGTCGACCGTGGTCGAGCCGGCCACGTAGGCGCCCTCGGCGAAACCGCCGCGGATGCGCACGCCGCCGAGATCGGCACTGTCCTGCCAGCCATCGCCGTCGCGGTCGTGGAAGACCGTACCGACGATCAGCGACTCGTCGAGCATCGGATCACCGACCCGCTGCACGTCCGCCGTCGCCACGTTCGACACCACCTCGCCGTTGTCTTCGACATAGGCGCTGTTGGTGTGCACGCCCGGGCCGACGCCCGCACCGACGCGCAGCAGGTAGGTCACCGTGGCGCGGTCGCCCGCGGCGATGTCCAGCCCGTCCACGCGGATCGGGTAGGTGCCGACCAGGCGGCCGGTGTCGTCGGCATCGTCCACCTGCAGCGAGCCGTCGACGTAGCTGAAGCCCGCCGGCGGGGTGTCGATCAGGGTGCCGTCGAGCACGTCGGTGACGCCGGTGTTCTCCATCGTCAGCGTGTAACGCACCAGGTCGCCCGGCTTGACGTCGCGCGGGCTGGCCACCTTGACCACGCGCACCTGAGCCGGCGCGGTGTTCAGGGTGACCACCGCCGTACCGGTCGAGGTGACCGTCTGCGTGGTGGTGGTCGACACCGCCGTGGCGGTCACCACGTTGTCCAGCGTGGGCCCGACCGAGGTCAGGTCCGCCGCGGTCACCGTGTAGGTGTACTGCGCACAGATGGCGGTCGCACCCGGCACCAGCGTGGTCGGCGTGCAGGCGAGCGTGGTCGCCGGCCGGCCTTCCAGACTGTCGAGCACGCTGGTGAGGTTCAGCGTGACGTTGCCGGTGTTGGTGATGGTCACGTCGTAGGCGATGACATCGCCCTCGTCGGCCGCACCGGCCACCCCGTTGTCGACGGTCAGCGTGGCGGTCTTCACCGCCTGCAGCGCCGGCGCCTGCACGATGGTCGTGCTGGTGCTGTCGGGCGGACTGGTCACCGTGCCGCCACCCGGCAGATCGCCGGTTGCGGTGGCGGTGTTGGTCACCGTGCCCGCGTCGACATCGGCCTGGGTCAGCGTGTGCGTGCCGGTGCAGGTGGTGCTCGCACCGGGCGCCAGCGTGGTCACCGCGCAGACCGCCGCCGCATCCAGCTGCGGGTCGTCGATGCGCAGGCCGGTCACCGTCACGTTGCCGGTGTTGGTCACCAGGAAGCTGTACGGGATGGTGTCGCCCGCACGGTTGCCCGTCGGCGTGCCGGCGGTCTTGTCGATGGTGAGCGCCGGCTGTGCCGACACCACCACCGTCGCCACCGCGCTGTCGCAGTTGGTCGGGTTGAGCGCCTCGCAGATCGTGTACGGATAGGTGTAGGTGCCCGCCTCGGTGCCCGGCGCGATGGTGATGGTGCCGTCCGGGTTCATCGTGATGCTGCCGGCAGGCGGCGTGGGCGCCGTGCCCGGCGTCAGCACGATGTCGGCCGGATTGACCGGCGCACCGCCCAAGGTGTCGTTGCCGAGCACCGAGGTGGTGACGCCACCGCCCACGCCATTGACCGGCGGGAAGGTGTCGTCGACCGCATCGATCACCGCAGCACCCACGGTCACCGTGACGGTGGCCGTATCGCAGTTGGTCGGGTTGAGGATTTCGCAGATCTGATAGACCAGCGTGTAGGTCCCGGCCGGAGTACCCGGCGCAACGTTCACCGTGCCCGTCGCCGGGTCGATGGTCACGTTCGGGTTGGTCGTGCTGATCTGCGCGATCGTCACCGTCGCCAGCGTCGCCGGGTTGCCACCCAGCGTGTCGTTCACGAGGACGTTCGGCACCGCGACGCCGCCGGCTGCGCCGTTCG
>ERZ1066122.1498-NODE-1498-length-18615-cov-14.753233_pt1 | contig 18615 bp, 11 predicted proteins | sample MGYA00382769_ERZ1066122 | MGnify/ENA primary metagenome ERZ1066122 (study PRJEB33369, sample SAMEA5778352) | biofilm metagenome | biome: Industrial cooling water; feature: Water cooling tower basin; material: Biofilm | place: United Arab Emirates | collected... | reverse complement strand
TTTCGCCTCTTCTCGGTGGTCGCGGGCGGCTGCGAGGCTGACGGCAGGGTAGGCGCCGAACGACAGCAGCTTTTCCTTCCCCAGGTGGCGGTACTTCAGCCGCCAGAGCTTGGATCCGTTCTCCTTCACCTCGAGAAACAGGCCGCCTCCATCGAAGAGCTTGCGGCTGCGACCTGGCGTTGCCCTCGCGGATCTGCAGCGAACATCGGTCAGCGGTGGCGTTTTGATCGGCATTTCAGACTCGATGGGGGTATGGGCTCGTCGAACTTGAGCATACCCCCACTCATACCCCCAACAAAGTTGGATGGCATTACGTCTTCTGGATCCTTCAGGCACAAAAAAACCCGCGTTTTGGCGGGTTTACTTCAACTGCGGTGCTTCCTGGATTTTCCTGAAATCTGAATATGGTGGCTATGGGTGGACTCGAACCACCGACAGCATTATGAGCCCTATAAACGAAGGTAGTTTAAAAACCTACCAAGTCGTATAGAGCAACCTAAATGTACTTGCATCCTAGCCGGATCAATCTGTTGTAAGGCTTTAGCTCGAGGACAACTGATCTGGGGCTGCGTTCCATGATGCCAGTATAGCCCTACAATTTGCGCGGCGCGACCGCCCCGTGGTTTGATGGCTCCCGACCAAAGCACGATCGGGGCGGGCACGGTGGAGGCGAGCAGGCGGGCGGACGCGCAGATCGCGGAGGCGTTGGCCGACGTTCTGAGCTGCAGCGACGAGGACCGGGTTTGGATACGGACGCTGCTCGGGCTCTACCCAGTCCCGACGATCAACCATGCGCACCATCTGGTCTTCGCGCTCGGACGACTGCGGGCTGCTGCGCCGTGGTGGCCAGAGCTAGTCGGGGAGCCAGGGTTCTTTGGGTCCCTGGCCCGGGTGGAGCAGGGCGTAAAGGATGCTCACGCTACGGGACGGTTGAAGCAGGCTTCTGCGCGGGGACCGGCCGGGTCTCTCTTCAGCGGCAGTTACTTGGCGACCGCGACCCTCCTCTCCGACCTTCGAATCCTGCCCCGCGGCCTCGAGTGCCTGCGCGCCTTCCAAGTTGGCTTCTGCTGGCGATGGACCCGATCCGCGGCCTCTCGTCAGACGTCGATTGACGACATTGCCCGGACCATCCGAGGGGTCGCCACTACCGAACTGATGGGTAAACCCACCCTGCCGGGTAGGTTTCTTTTCGACTTGGGGGAAATGCTCGGCAGCGAGCATCTGACTGTCCCGCCCCGCGTGGACGAATCGGCAACCACCCAAGGGTTCGCCGATGCTTGGAACCGGCATGTAGTCCCTGAGGTTGAGCGGATCCTCTTGGAGGAGAGGCCTGCGGCTCCGCCTGAGCACGTAAATACTCACTTGACTCCCGAGCCGCCCGGGGGCGGCGGGGGCAAGAAGCCGCCCCGCTCCGCCAAGAAGGCGCCCAAGCAAGAGCCGGCCACCCCTTGGGGCTATGACGAAGAACCCACGGTTCTCCGACAGCTGGAGGGGTACCGGCGGCGCGTGTACCTCCCAGACCCCTCCGACCCTGAGGTGCTCGAGGGTCTGGAAGAGCTCGAGCCCGGCGAACCAGCCGAAGAAGTGGTGCCGCCGCTAGATGTTTTGCCTTTGGAGTCAGCGCCTCGCAATCGCGACGCCCGAGATGTGGCCCGGTATCAAGTGGCGCAGGCGATCTGGGGGCGCAACAGCCTTCTGATTCCCAACCACGTGGATGTTTTGCCGCATGACCGAATGCGTGAGGCCTGCGCCGCCCTGGTGGAAGCGCTGGGGCCGGATGGGGCGGCGGAGCATGAGCGCCCCGGGCTGGTGGGCCTGCTTATGCAGGCGCTGGCCGGCCGGACAGCTGGCAGTCTGACGATCCTTAACATCCTGCCCAACGCGAGCCACGCCCATGATGCCCGGGCGTTCGATCTGCTCGTCGAGGAGGGCATGTTTCGGTTCTCCGTGTTCTGGCAAGTCGGCAGGGACGGCGAGGCGGAGCCGTCCTTCTACCGACCGGATGAGGACGCCACCCTGCACGTGGAACCGACGGTATCGGTCTATTGCCTGCCTCTGGTTCCGGCGGTCGTCGATGTTTTGCGGCAGAACATCGGTCCTCTGCGCGCTTTGGTGGCCGGCCGTTCCGGAGAAGTGGCGCAACACCTGCGGGACGCCGCGGTTTGGCTCACCGCGAAGTTGGGGTGGCCGGTGACGCAGGGGGCGTTGCGCGGCTCCTTCGGGGCTCATTTGTTTGAACAGTGTCGGGACTTGGCCCTGACGCAGCTTCTGGCCGCGGACACCTTTGGTAACTCCACGGCGCCGCTGTCGTACTACGCCCCGAAGGCGCAGACCCTCGCGGCCGCCTATTGGGACTACCAGGCATCCCTTCTGCCGACGACGGCCCGCTTGCCACGGCTGGAGGACCCGGAGCAGCGGGTCGGCAGCAAGCTGCTGGCCTCGAGTTCGAGTGTCTCGGACATGGTGCGGGCCATTTCCGCCCCGCTGCGCCGGGGGGTGGCCAACATGGTCAACGACGGCGAGGCGCATCGGGTCCATCTGGCCATGGTCTGCCAGATGACCGGGATGCTGGTCGGGGCATTGACCCATCGGCCTGGCTCGGCCTTGCTGGAATTGACCCGCCATAACTTCCTGATCGATGGGAACTGTGGGGCGGCCCTGTTCGTCGACAAGCGGGTCGACGACGCCCACAACCCTCGCCTTGTTGTCCTGCCGCGAACCGCGTGCCGACAGCTCGAGGCATACCTGGACCATCTGGCAGCCCTGGGGAAACTCAGGCCTAAGCTAGCCACCTATATATATGGAGTGCTGAGGGGCGAGCGCCCGCTCTTCTTTGCCTGGGATGGACGGGACAAGGCGACTCCGCTCTCGCTGGCGGATTGGACCGCTGCGATGCCGATGTCTTGGCAGCACTTGCCGCTCAACTGGGGGCGCCACTGGTGTCGTACCCGGGCTGGCGAGCTGGGCGTGCGCCCGGAATTCCTGAACATGCAGATGGGCCACCTCGAAGCCGTGGGCTATCCGTTCTCCGGCGCGAGCCCGACTGAGCCGGCGGCCTGGGTCGAGGAGTTTGCCCCTGCATGGGATGCCGTTGTACGGGCCCAAGGGTGGACGGTGCTTAGCGGATTGGCGACCGAGGATGAGGCGGTTTCGCCCTCATTGCCGCCTCTCCGGCTCTGGGAGAAGACCGTCCAGGACCATCTGGCGGAGGCCCGGGAAAGGGGTAGGTTCTGGCGGCAGGCGTTGCGAGCTCGGATGCGCCGCTACCGGGAGGAGGCCATGAACGAGGTGCTGGCCGATGGCGAACTCGTCGCGGCCGGCATCCCCGAGCGGTACAGAAGCGATGAGCCAGCCCAGCCGCGGCACACGCTGACCCGGGCCGACTTCGAGCGACTTCGGGATGCATTCCTTGACGGCGCGGACGAGCCATCGCTGGCGAAGGGGCTGGCGAGGGCCGAGGCGCTGTGCCGTATCGCCAAGAACGTCAATCGAAAGACATCCCAAGCCACGGAAAATCCGGCCCCGCTGTATCTCCCTCGTCGACCCTTGGATAACGCGTTCGTCCCTGACATTTTGCTTGCCGTGTCGCAGGTACGCGCATTGAGGGATCACATCAATGAGTGGTCCGGGAAGAACAAGCCGGGGCCGAAGGACGACTTCACCTTGGCTTGTGCCCGCACGGCACTGGCCATGGTGTTGTTTGGCTACAGCGACGACCCAGCGAGGATCACGGGTGCTCTGGCGAATCGCCATCTGGCGCTTCGCTCCGCCGTCATCAATGACCTGCTGGTCTTCCCATGGGGCAAAGAGCCGGGCCAGGTCCTGGCGCTTCGCGGTGTGGCGGCGATCGCGCTGGCCAAGCTGGCCCGCAAGTTTCAGCAGGGCGATGTCCCCACGTGGGACGTCCTCGCAGAGCGGATGGTCCAGTTCCTCCCAGCCTGGGCTCGAGGCGGAACGAGTCCCGACGAAGGCAATCCGGCCGAATGTGTTAGCGCGCTACTGCAGTCGGTCGGCATGGCAAATCGCTATGAACTCTCGCCTGCTGCGCGCCTCGCGATGGCCAGCGGAGGGTGTGTCGAGGCGCATGCCCGGGAGCAGATCGCCCTTATCGACGGCGATCCGGCCGGCAGTCTGGATAGGGCGTGGCTGAGGAGCGAGGAGGATGAGGAGGCGTCGGACGACCTCGCACCGACGAAAACAAGCAAGGGCTCGGCCAGGACACAGTATCGGGCGCTTTGCGCGGTATTCCCGGATGCCCGAAGGGAGACCCGCCTCCCTCTGATCAACCACACCATCCCCTCCGGGGAGGCGGGCGATGGGCGCCACCGGAAGCCCATGATGGCTGAGATCCAGGCCATGCTGGATGCGCAGGACGAGGCCAGGCGACTTCATCCGGTCGTTCGTCTGCTGGCCGCCTGGTGTCTGGACATGCTCACCCACGGCACCGAGCGGAAGACATCGCCCGCCCTGAGCACGATCGAGACCTACCTGTCGCGCGTTGGCGGGGTGCTGGTCGATGTGCTGGGCCATCGGCGGCTTGACCAGATTGATGAGGCCGAGCTCGAGGAGGCGTACCTGGCGGCTGTGGAGTGTAAGGCAACCGCCCACGCTGAGGCAGCGGCCACGATCCTGGCGCTTCATCGGTTCGGGCGCACTCACTTCGGTCTGGCCGACGCCGACCTGGCGCCGCTGTACCGCCTGGCTGGGAAGGAGGCCGTGGCCCATGCGGACGCGCGCCTTGTCCTCCCCTCCGAGCGGGACCGGATGCTGGAACTGCTGGAGGAGCAGCTGCACGCCGTACCCAGAGAGCCGGTAGGCGAAGAGTTTGATCGGGTGCGCCTGCTTCGCCAGACCCACGCGGCAGCGGGCGCTCTGGTCGGTGTTGGGGCGCGGCACTCCGAGATTCTCGGCCTTCAAATGCGGAATGTGGTGCCGGCCGATGGTGTCGTGACCGTCATGTTCCGACCCAATCCATCTCGTCGTCTGAAAACCCCTAGCGCCCGTCGAAACGTCGAGCTTGGGGCAGGGGGTGGAACGACCCTGCTCGATTGGCATGATGCCGAGTCGGGCCGCTTGCCGGAGCGATGGCGGCCACGGGCTTATCTGTTTGCTCCGAAATCAGACCACCGAAGTGCGGACGAGCGGAGCAGGATGGCCGCTGAGATCCTGAAGGCTGCCAAGATCGCCACTGGGCTACCGTCGGCGCGTGCGCACCAGTTCCGGCACCTGTATGCCATTGAGTCGCTGACGCCCGTGTTCCTGACCGCGGATGACCGGGAGGCACTGGCGAGCAACCTGACGCTCAGGCCTACGCCGACCTGGCGAGGGGGTGTGGCCCTCCCGCGTGACCTGCGGGCCCAAACGGTCACCTTGGGTCATGCGGATCCTACGACGACGCTGACGTGGTACCACCACCTGCCGTTCTTGCTGCGGTCGCGGCCCGATGCGACGCTCACCAAACGGCATCTCAAAGTGAATACCTTGGCGACACTGCTCGGAGTCACGCGCGATGCTGTCCGGTGGCCCATCAAGCAGGCGCCAGCTCAGGATCCAGCCCTTGTCTGGATGAATCATGAGATGGAGCCACGCGTGCGCCCGCTGACGGTTACGCCTTCGGAAAGCGGCGCCCGGACCGCGACTCCTGAGCTGCAAAAGTGGACCGCCGGGCACTTGGCTGAGTTGTTCAGCATGACTAACAGGAGCGGGAGGTTGGAGCACGCGTTGGCGGCGATCGGGGGTGATATTGCCCAGGCGGACCTTCTGCGTGCGACCGTCCTTCCGATAGAGCTGCGCCTTGGTCGTCGCCTCCTGACTGACAAAGAGCTGGAGAACATCTCAGGGCGGCCGAAGCGGCTGGTGCGGTCGGTGATGGATGCAGCCAACGTGGAGGCCCTCTGGCGGGTCTTCGACCAGGATGTCGGCGGGCAAAGGAGCCATATCGCGCGCCTGGCGAGGCTGGTTGTCGACTATATGACGCCTCTAGACGGCGACCGAGTCCGCCTTCCGTCTGTGCACATGGCTGGGCTGATGCAGCAACTAGGCAAAGTCGGAATAGCGCAGTCCTGCATGACGTCCAACACCATCGGTGCAGGCATGTCGGAGCTTCGGATCCGGCGCAATAAGGTGCCGCATAGGGTCCCGAGCAAAGAAGGCAAAGACGCCACTGACAACCCCGGCCTTCAGACACCTGCGCAGGCGGAAAAGTCGGATCAGGCGATCTACTTGGGTCTGGCAGTGAAGCGAGTCTTCGCATTGATCCTGATCGCCGAAGGCTAGAGACGCCCCGGGGGGCGCATCGGCGAAGCGTCCAACCGTCGCGGAAATGGCGGCGGTTGGCACGAGGATAGGGTGCTGCGGCAGGGCACCATATGGCCTTGAGAAAGATCTCCGAGGACATTACCCCATGCAAAAGCAGGCTACACCCCTGGATTGGCGGCCGCCTGATTCCGCCCGGCAGGAGTTGAAGTGCTTCAGGCGCGAAGACCCCTTCGAGAGGGGGGCGGCGCTTTCCTTGATTCAGGCCGAAGAACTTCAGCACCGCAGGAGAATGCTGGAACAGCTAATAAAGCTGGTGCTCGATCAATCTGTCCGGGACGAAATAACGTTCCGAGGTCGCGACGGCTACGTCACTGTGGAGGGAACCCATCCTCTGGACCCGCTGAACACCGTAGCGATGCTCCGGGAAACCTTCGAGTATCTGACGGAATTCCTGCACGCAAGCGAGGTCATGGCCGCTCTCGCCAATTTCGCCGATGGCGACGCGCTCGGCGAGGGAAAGGATGCTGCTCATGCAGTCGAGGTCCTGAGGCGCCTAGCGAAGAAGCGGTCTGTGAAGGGTGCCCCACTCGCTGGGGTCTTCCACTACTGGATGGTCAAAAACGCCCGCGCCGGCGTACAGCAACTGGACGTCACCATAGAGGACAGGGTCTTCAAGCTGCGAATCCCCTCTAAGAACAGGATCGCCGCGCAGACTTTGGAAGCGGCCATGGATACGCAGCGTGTGCTCAATACTATCGAGCGAACAAGCGCAAACCATGACGTCTACGTCATCACTACCGTCGAAGGTAAGTCCATGGTGGTGCCGAAAAGTGCTGTTCTATTCGCACCGGAGCGCGGAGCGACTGTCAGCATAAGCGGCGATGAACTCCGCCGAGCTAGGTCAGTAAGGCTCTACCGCTGGAAAAGCAAAGCCAATGTGCGCTCGGATACGGAAGATAGAGAAAGATGATTTGCGTTTGGCTTCGTCAAGCCGGAAACGTCCACTTTACTAAGCTTGGTGGCTCCGTTGGGAGCGATTCCGTTGCGGGTGCGACCAAGCGCCGCAACGTACTGGATAGATGCGTAGCGCAATTCAATCTTGAACATGCAACTACGCAATTCAGGATCGAACCTGCCTTCACTCTGGACGAATCTGCTTTTGACATCCGCATTATTTCCGAAGCCGGACGCGATACGGACCTCGGAATCTTGGTTGGTTGGATCTCAAGAATCTTCCCAGAGGTAATTGCCGAATGGTCGATCATCGATAAGGCTTTGGATGCAGGCAATGATGTGCTGCGAATTTGGTCGGATGCACTGCAAGATGCACATAAGGCATCCGCTGTTAAGCCCCAGGTGGACCTAGCTCCAATTAATGTTGGGAAGGCGCCGAATGCGCCATCAGTCGCTTTAGTCGCACCCGTCTCAGCCGTCGAGGAGGAGAGCGGCATCTGCGCGTTAGAGTCGCAGGAGAATCAGAGCCCTCAGGACGAGACGTGCCCTACGAATACCACCAATGCTGAAGCCCGCGGGAGACCATTGACCACAGGGGGAAATGCACCGATGCACGCCGATCCCGGTTGCAATTCGGTCTGCACGCGACGCGAAGACTGGACAGTAGCATTGGATGATCTGCTCGACCCGCAGGATGGCCACGATTTCGCCAGAGACACGATCGGTCAAACCGCTGATGAGATTCCGCTGCCCGCGTCCTTGGTTTTGACTTCGCTTGAAATGGAGCGGCTACCTTCAATTGAGATGATGGTCGACCGCAGTGAGCACGCTGTAATGTATCAGGGGAAGGACGAAACGGTTGTGATTCTGTTGGAGACTAGGAAGGATAAAGAGAAGCTATTGAAAGATCCTTCCGCGGGTGCTTTCGAGGATTGCGGGAAAGCCACTTTTATTCGCGCCCTTAACGCAACTTCTAGCGATGACGAGTGTTGATCGGCTTCCAAAAAACGTTCTGATCAGTGATCTCGGTGGTGAACGAGCTAGAGCTTAGATATTGGCCCCGGATTCAGGAGGAACCATGTCGGCGAAGGTCCACATCCGGCCAGAAGCGGTCATTGTTGACTGAGCGGTCTGCTGGCAAAGTCATTGGCAAGTATTGGAGCGCGATATGCCAAGAACTCATGACAGGGATAGCTTCTACAAGCTCGCCACACGGGAGGTGGCGAAGATCGTCATTGAGCACAAGACGATTAGGTGGCGAACTCCGCTTCAATTCAACGACCCTTTTGATACCCAGACGCGACTCGTAGCGAACGTCGAACCAGAAAAGTATGCTGATCGATTCATTCAGCGCATAGAAGAGCTGGCCTTCGGAGAAGAAGTTCCTGCCTACTACGACCCCGCCAGCACGCTGCACCAACAAGCGATGGTGATGCGCAGGAGAACGCCAATGTGGCAGAGGCGTGAGGCACTAGACTCTTTGCGGCCCGGGGCGCTGCAAAGTGCTCAGCGGCTGGCAGCCACCCTGGGGGAATTCTCCGATGAACTTGCGGCACACCTACAGCATGGTCGCGTTTTCTGCATGACAGAGAATGTAAACAACGTAGTTATGTGGACCCACTATGCAGAGAATCATGAGGGCGTGGCATTCAAGCTGAGGGTCCTTGAAGACATAGATCATCCATTCCTCATTGCGAGACCGGTCTCATACTCTGACGAATATATTTGCATTGGTGATTCGCTGAGGATGGCAGATCATTTCTCTCGCGCTGCCCCGATAGATCTTGCTGCGTTGGCGTGGGAGCTTGTCTATTTGAAGCACTCTGACTGGAACTACGAAAGGGAGTGGCGCTGTTACTGGCCACTACTTCACGAGCCGGTTGGGACAGGCTTCATCGATCCAGCTCAGGATCCGCGCATCTTTGAAGCAATCTACCTCGGATGCAGGATGAGCGAAAAAGATAGGGCGGAAATAGTTGATCTCGCTGCTCGCTGCCTACCGAACAGCGAGATTTTCATTGCGAAAAAGAGCACGACGTCTTTCGACTTGATGTTTGAGCGTATCCGCTAGGCGGTGACAAGAGTTCCGGTAGGCCGCATTAGGTGCTGGAGAATCTCTGCTTCGGCCCGGAAGGCGGCCTGGCACCGGAGGTTGCCAGCGGCCGGGAGCGGGCCAGCCGAAAGGACCATCTCCATTCGAAAGCGGTATGCGGCGAGGGTGCTAATAAGCAATGACCCCTGCTACAGTTTTGCGAGGAGGGGGCGGCCATGCCATATACCGTCGGAGCGTCTTTCGACGCGTTCTACGAAAGCATCAACCTAAGCGGCGATCACCGAGAAACTGCGAATAAGCGGCGCGACGACATCGTCAGCACGCTCGGTAAGTCGTTCTCGATCATCGAGTCTTTTGGGTCTGGATCTATTCCCAAATACACCGCTCTCAAGAATCACGCCGATTTAGATGTGATCGTCGCATTGCATTATGACAAGCACATCAAAGGCAAGACGCCAGCACAGGTCCTGCAGTCGGTTAGGGATGCTTTGGCCGAATGGCGAACCGGCGTTCGAAAGAATGGGCAAGCCGTCACGCTGTATTACAAGACCTGGCCAAACGTCGACATCGTTCCTGTGAGTAGAACGATCAAAGATGATGGAACCCTGCTTCACTACAACGTGCCGGATTCGAATACCAACACGTGGATTAAATCAAAGCCGAGAACGCACGCCGCGGACGTCGAGAAGAAGTCATCTGATTGCGGCTATAACTTCAGGCGAATCATTAAGATGATGAAGCACTGGAGCAGGATGCACGGCGATTACTTGCAGAGCTACCACATCGAGGTTCTTGCCCTGAGGATTTTCAACTCCAACCTTGATGACACGCCATGGAATGTCTTTCAGTTTTTCGACAAGGCTCGCCCATTGCTGGCCAGCAATCTGTGGCATGACATTGGATTTGCTGATGACTATCTTAAGTGGGCGGATCGACAAGAGGTTCTGAAGCGGTTCGACACAGCAGTCGCCAAGAGTAGGTCCGCGTGGCACATGACGTACGATAAGAACAGTGATTACAAGGGCGCCATCGAGATCTGGAAGCAGATTTTTGGCGAGAAGTTTCCCGCATACGGTTGACGATATGTCCCGCTCAGACCCTATCCGAACGAGCCATTTCGACGCCGTAGAGCGGTGGGAAATAGCTTTCTCCTGGCTTTTCTACATAAATGCCCTGCTGTCTTTCTGCACATTGCTCATTGACCAGAAACGGCAGCCAGAGATACACGGCGTGGTATTGCTCTTGTTTGGCATCTTGGTCGTGGCAATGTTCGCGCTCGGGTTGATCTTGCGCCTGTACCTAATCCCGCGGGCCGAGGACAAGCGTCGCCAGGACTTCTTCAGCAACGCCTGTAATGTCATGCTGATTCACCAGAAGACTGATGGGTACTACAACAACGACTTCAAGGACCCCATTAAAAGAATTGCGGCACAGGTGCTTGAGAACAGCCTTTTCAGCAAAGAAATCGCGCTTCGCATGGTTCGCGGCGAACGGGCAAAGGTCGCAATCTATGCGCTCATCTGGTTAGTGCTTTTGCATGACCGCCGCACTGACATCGGGTGGATCGTTGTGGCGTCGCAGGCGCTATTCAGCGAGCAGATATTGTCCAGGTGGCTTCGGCTGGAGTGGCTTCGCGCTCGGTTCGAGAAGACATTTGAAGACGTCTACAAGCTGTTTCAGACGCGCCCGCCTGTCGCCCAGTTCAACGTACACGCCTTTGACGCACTCTCGATGTACGAAGCAGCGAAGGCCAACGCGGCCGTTACGTTGTCGTCCAAGATATTTGACGACCTAAACGCCAGCCTATCGGCGGAGTGGGAAAAGGTGAAGACATCGCTACGCATGTAGCTCGCCCTGCAAGATGACGGACGACCTACATCACAAGAGCGCAAGTGAATGGAGGGTCAGATCGACAGTTTTCGATCACGAGCCGAGGACACGAATGTCCGCTTCGGTTCGAAAGTGGACTTGCTGTCGGAAGACGTTAGGGCCCGGCCGTTAACCTAGCCTGGCAAAATCAACAATTGATTGAAGCGCTTTCATGTCTTCGACCTTCCCCAAAACGATCATCGTTTTGGTCATGGGCGAGCCGATAACCACCTGATCGGTCCTTATGTCGATTGCCGATTTGCAGCTCGCAGCAATGGCAGCAACCGAGGAATCGCTGTCGAACACCCAGAAGGACGTTGGCTCCGACCAGCATCTGCTGGCGAGATGACCCTCGACTGCCGCCACCAGCGCTTTGTAGCGGGCGTCGTAAGTTGGATTCTGATGGATTCGAAAGGTAATCCAATAAACGCCCATCTCAGGACTCCGAAGGCAATTGGCCTACGGCGTATAACGCCAGATACGCGGCGCCCGGGCCACGCTCACCGACTGCTTTCGATCCGAATCTGTCGCCGTACACGCCTGAGAATATTTCTCAGCCGTGAGAGTGGCGCCCCGTGGTCTTAAGCACGCCCGAATCGCTTTCCGGCCAGATCGGTACCATAGGGCCTGCGCCCTATCCAGGCTATTCCGGACACGCCATGCAGCTCCAGATCAGCACCACGCACCAACCTGCCACCGACCTCGGCTACCTGCTGTCGAAAAATCCGGACAAGCACCAGACCTTCGACCTGGCGTTCGGTACCGCCCATGTCTTCTATCCGGAGGCGACGGCCGAGCGCTGCTCGGTGGTGCTGATGGTGGACGTGGACCCGGTGGGCCTGGTTCGTGGTCGTGGCGAGGCCGATGGCCCGCTCACCCAGTATGTGAACGACCGGCCCTATGCAGCGTCTTCCTTCCTGGCCGTGGCCCTGGCCAAGGTGTTTTCCAGCGGTCTGTCCGGAAACAGCAAGTCGCGCGCGGACGTGGCGGCGTCCGCCATCCCCCTGGAAGTCGACATCCCCGTGCTGCGCTGCCGGGCGGGCGAGGCCAGGCTGCGCGCCTGCTTCGAGCCGCTTGGCTACCGGGTCGAAGTGACGCCGCTGCCGCTGGACGAGCAGTTCCCGGACTGGGGCAGCAGCCCCTATTTCAGCGTGAAGCTGGCCGGCACGCTGCGCCTGTCCACGCTGCTTTCGCAGCTGTATGTGCTGCTGCCCGCGCTGGACGGCGACAAGCACTACTACATCGGCAGCGACGAGGTGCAGAAGCTGGTGGACAAGGGCGCCGATTGGTTGCCCGGCCACCCCGAGCGCGACTGGATCATGAGCAACTACCTCAAGCGCCGCCGGTCGCTGGTGCGCGAGGCCCTGGGCAAGTTGCTGGCCGAGCCCGAGGAGGAGCTGGAGACCGAAGCGGAAGCCAAGGACGCCGGCGAGCAATCGCTGGAGCGCAGCATCAGCCTCAACGAGCAGCGCATGGCCGCCGTCGAGGCCGTGCTGCTCCGGTCCGGCGTCGGCTCGGTGCTGGACCTGGGCTGTGGCGAGGGCCGGCTGCTGGGGCACCTGCTCGAGCATCGCCAGTTCCAGCGCCTGCTGGGCGTCGACGTCTCCTGCGTCTCGCTCGAGCGCGCCGCCGACCGGCTCAACCTCGACCGCCTGCCGCCGCTCAAGCGGGCGCGGATCGACCTGCAGCAAGGCAGCCTCACCTATCGCGACGCGAGGCTGGCGGGTTTCGACGCAGCCTGCGCCATAGAAGTGATCGAGCATATCGACGAGTCCCGCCTGGCAGCTTTCGAGCGCACGGTTTTCGAGTTCGCACAGCCCGGCCTGGTCGTCATCACCACGCCCAACGTGGAGTACAACGCCCGGTTCGAGCGCCTTGAAAACGGCGCCTTCCGTCACCGCGACCACCGCTTCGAATGGACCCGTGCCCAGTTCCAGGACTGGGCCCGGGGCATGTGCGAGCGCTACGGATACGAGGTGGAGTTCCTTCCCATCGGCCCGGTGGATCCGGAACTTGGGCCGCCCACCCAGATGGGAGTATTCCGCCGATGAGCACGATCAAGATCCCGGGCCTGTCGCTGGTCGCGTTGATCGGCCCCTCCGGCGCCGGCAAGTCGACGTTCGCACGCAAGCATTTCCTGCCCACGGAAGTCATCTCCTCCGACTTCTGTCGCGGGCTGGTGGGCGACGACGAGAACGACCAGGCGGCCACCAAGGACGCCTTCGACGTCCTGTACTTCATCGCCGCCAAGCGCCTCGCGGCCGGTCGGCTCACCGTCATCGACGCCACCAATGTCCGGCCCGAGGACCGCAAGCGCCTCATCGCCCTGGCGCGGGAATACCACGTGCTGCCGGCCGCGATCGTTTTCGACCTGCCCGAGCGCATCTACCACGAGCGCAACGCCGCGCGTTCCGACCGCAACTTCGGACCGCACGTCATCCGCTCCCAGGTCCAGGCCCTGCACAAGTCGATGCGTGGCCTGGAGCGCGAGGGGTTCCGGAACGTCACCGTGCTCAAGACGGTGGATGACCTGGACGGGGTCGTGATCGAGCGCCAGCGCCTCTGGAACGACCGACGCGACGAGCACGGTCCGTTCGACATCATCGGCGACATCCACGGATGTCGTGACGAGGCGGTGGCCCTGCTGCAGAAGCTGGGCTACACCGTCGGCGGCACCCGGGAGGCCCCTGAAGTCAGCGCCCCGGAAGGCCGGCGCGCGGTTTTCGTCGGCGACCTGGTCGACCGCGGACCCGACTCGCCGGGCGTGCTGCGCCTGGTGATGCACATGGTCGGCAACGGGACCGCCCTGTGCGTGCCGGGCAACCACGACGTCAAGCTGATGAAGAAGCTGCGCGGCCGGGACGTGCGCATCAGCCACGGCCTGGCGGAAACCCTGCAGCAGCTCGAGGCCGAGCCGGCCGGGTTCGGCAAGCAGGTCGCCGACTTCATCTACAGCCTGGTCAGCCACTACCTGCTCGACGACGGCAAGCTGGTGGTTGCCCATGCCGGCCTGAAGCAAAGCCTGCAGGGCCGCGCGTCGGGCGCCGTCCGCGACTTCGCGCTCTATGGCGAGACCACCGGCGAGACCGACGAGTACGGCCTGCCGGTCCGTTACGACTGGGCCAGCGAATATCGCGGCGAGGCGATGGTGGTCTATGGCCACACGCCCGTCCCGGAGCCGGAGTGGATCAACCGGACCATCTGCATCGACACCGGCTGCGTCTTCGGCGGAAAGCTGACGGCCCTGCGTTATCCCGAGCGCGAGCTGGTGTCGGTGGATGCAGCGAAGGTCCACTACGAGCCCGTGCGCCCGCTGGCACCGGCGGCCGAGGCCACGCCGGCGCGTGATGGCCTCGTGCTGGACCTGGAGGACGTGCTCGGGAAGCGGATCCTCAAACCGCGCCTGGGCCGCAGCATCACCATCCGGGAAGAAAACGCCCGGGCCGCGCTGGAGGTGATGAGCCGCTTCGCCGTGGATCCGCGCTGGCTGGTCTACCTGCCGCCCACCATGGCGCCGCCGGCCACCGCCGCCGATGGCGACTTGCTCGAGCGTCCGGCCGAAGCTTTCGACTACTACCGCACCGAGGGCGTGACCCAACTCGTGTGCGAGGAAAAGCACATGGGCTCGCGCGCGGTGGTCGTGCTATGCCGCGACGAGGATGTCGCGGCGGCCCGGTTCGGTATCCGTGGCGACGGCAGGGGCGCGATCTACACGCGCACCGGCCGTCGCTTCTTCCAGGACGATGCCATCGAGCCGGCGTTGCTCGACCGCCTGGACAGGGCCATGTCGGGCGCCGCCCTGTGGGACGAGCTCGCCACCGACTGGATCGTCCTCGACGCGGAGTTGCTGCCTTGGTCCGCCAAGGCCGAGGACCTGCTGCGAAAGCAGTACGCCCCGACCGGCAGCGCCGGCCTGGCCGCGCTGGGCGCCACCCGGGAGTGGGTGGCCGCCGCTCGCCGCCGGGGACTGCAGCTCGACGGGCTGGCCGCGAAGCTGGCCGAGCGCCAGCAGGCCATGCAGCGTTACGTCGACGAGTACCGCCGCTACTGCTGGACGGTCACGAGTGTCGACGATCTTCGCCTTGCCCCCTTCCATGTCCTGGCCTACGAAGGCCATGCCACGCTGCAGCAGGGGCATCGATGGCACCTGGACCTGATTGACCGCCTGTGCGCGGCCGACCCCGGTCTGTTCCGGCCGACCCAGCGCCGATACGTCGACCTCGCGAACCCGCAGAGCGAGGCGGAGGCCACGCAGTGGTGGGAAAGCATCACGGCCGGCGAGAGCGAAGGCATGGTGGTCAAGCCGGTCGAAGGCCTGGCCACCGGCCGGAAGGGCGGCTTCCTGCAGCCCGCCATCAAGTGCCGCGGCCGTGAGTACCTCCGAATCATCTACGGCCCGACCTATACCGAGGAAGCCAACCTGGTTCGCCTGCGGCAGCGCGGGCTGGGGCCGAAACGTGCCCTTGCGCTGCGTGAGTACGCGCTGGGCCACGAGGCGCTTCATCGGTTCGTTGAGCGCGAACCGCTGTACCGGGTCCACGAGTGCGTGTTCGGCGTGCTGGCGCTGGAGAGCGAAGCGGTGGATCCGCGACTTTGAGGATTCGTGGTCGACTGCCGTGGCTTCTGCCCACGGCCAGGAGCAGCCACGTCTTGGCTGTGCTTTGTCTGCACTAAGCTTTCTGGCCTGTGATATTGGGGGCAGCATGGGAAGTATTCACTCGGAGTACCACCGATTCCTGGCGCACTTGGAGCAGCGAGTAGTGCACGACGACGTGCGCCGCCTTGCAAACCTTGTGCTTGATCACCTCCACGCATTGGCCGAGGTCGGTGCTGCGCGCCGCGGGCGATCCACACGTTTGGCACCGCTGGCCATCGCGCATCTGGCGCAGATGCCTGTCGCCTACGACGGGGTCGCCCACGGCCCCGAGACCGGGCCCGCGCTTGGGAGACTGCACCAACTCGAGGTCGGGCCGTTTCGTGGGTTCATGCGGCAGGAGACGTTCGACCTTAGCCATGACATCACCTTGGTCTACGGTGCCAACGGCACGGGCAAGAGCAGCTTCTTCGAGGCCCTGGAAGTCGCGATGCTCGGCTCGATCAGCGAAGCGCAGGCCAAGCGGGTAGACCAGCGGACCTACTGCAACAATGCGCGCCTGCGCCGCCACGCCGCCCCAGTTCTGTTGTCTAAGGCAGCGGACGAGGCGCAGGCCGTCCAGCCCAATGAGACCGAATATCGCTTCTGCTTCATCGAGAAAAACCGCCTCGACGACTTCGCTCGCATCGCCGCGCGCACCCCGGGCGATCAGCGTCAACTAATCGCGACGCTGTTCGGCGTGGACCAGTTCAGCGAGTTCGTGCGCGGCTTCAACCCCACGCTTGATCCAGACCTAATGCTTACCGGCGCCCAGGCGGCGCAACTGGCACAGCGTCGCCTGCAGTTGGCGAACTCCGAGCAGACGATCGCGTCCTACCCGCAAAAGCTCGCAGCGATTGAGGTCCAGGAGCAAGCCCTGGCGCAGCGCGTTTCGCCCGGCGCAACCTACCAGGCCTGCGTGGACTGGTTGCTCGGTACGCCGCAGCAGCAGGGGCGGCTGCCGTATGTCCAAGCACAGCTGGACGCCAACCCGCCTGCCATTTACGAGGTGACCCAATCCCACCTGCAGGCCTTGCTGGCAGAGGCTTACCGCGTCCAAGGACTGTGGCAGGTGTCGTCCGCACAACTCGCTGCCCGCGCTGGCGAGGTGTCTTACGCGAAGCTCTACCAGGCCGTGCTGTCCCTGGCCGATGGTGCGACAGCGTGTCCCGCCTGCGGCACAGGACTGGCTGCCGTGGCGCAAGATCCGTTTGCCAGGGCGCGAACGGGTCTGGACCAGCTCGCTCAACTGGCGGCCCTCCAGCAGCACGAGACCGTGCTTAGGACGCAGCTGAGCGAGGCGGTCAGAACACTGTTGGATGAGATGCGCCGCGTGCTGACGGCGGCTGCGGCCGCCTGTCCTGCCGAACTTCAGTCCGCGGGCCTGCCGCCGCTGCCTCCCACGGCCACGGGCAACTGGCTCGGTGCATGGGTCGAAGGTGACCAGCGCGCCTGGCAAGCCTTGCTGCGGATCGCCAAAATCATTGAAGACCTCGATGCACAGGCGCTTGCCGTGCATGCCCAACGCGGCGCGTTGGCCCAGGAGCGAGACCGACTACAGCAGCACCAGTTGGAGATCGAACGGCTGCGGACCCTGCGCACAACGGCCGATCAGGAGCTGGCGGCTGCCCGCCAAACGGTGGCCCAGTTCGACGAAGAAAACCGCGAGCTGATCCAAGCTGTGGCGGCCGAAGTGCCTGTCGTGGCACACCATCAACGGATCAAGGCCGCGTACGACGGTTTCCTGCCCGAGATCCAGGCCTACCTGACCGCTCTGCCGGGTGTGCTTCTGCAGGGGCTGGGCGAGCAGGCCCGCCTTCTGTACAACGCGTTCAACCGGGCCGATCCGCCCGGCGACCTGCTGCATGCACTGTGGTTGCCGGTAGCGGAGAACGGCAAGATCGAAGTGGAGTTCGCGGGCGAGCCGGGCAAGCGCTACGACGCGCTGATCATCCTGAGCGAGGGGCATATCAAATGCCTGGGCCTTGCGATCCTGCTCGCCAAGAACATCGCTCAGGGCTGCCCCGTTGTCATCTTTGATGACGTCGTCAACGCGATAGACGACGATCACCGCGATGGCATCTGGCGCACTTTCTTCGAAGACGGCCTGCTCGACGGCAAGCAGGTGATCCTCACGTCCCACGCCGAGGAATTCCTGCACCGTATCCAGCAGGAGTTGGGCGTGCGGCGCGCCGCGGCCATCAAGCGCTACAAGTTCCTGCCACATCTGGGGGAGCACGAGCTGCGTGTCGACAGCGACCCGCCGACGAAGAACTACGTGCTGCTTGCCCAGCAGGCCTTGGCCGCCGACGAGAAGCGCGAAGCGCTGCGCCAGGCGCGGCCGGCGCTGGAGAGTCTGACGGACCGCCTCTGGACATGGCTGGGCCGGCGAGCGGATGGTCGAATCGAAGTCAAGCTGGGTGGGCCCAGATCGCCCTGGGAGTTGAACAACAAGTGCATCAAGCTGCGAGCTGCGGTTGATCGGATCGCGACACAGCACGCCGGTGCGCCGCAGGCGGTCGCCGCGCTCGCCGGCTTACTCAATGTGAGCGGCGCCAGCATCGAGTGGGGCTACCTCAATAGTGGCGTGCACGACGCCCAGCGTGACCATGAATTTGACCGTGCCACGGTGCGCACGATAGTGGAATCTGTTTCTGCATTAGACGCAGCAATTGATGCGCTGCAGAACCGCTGAGCAATCACCTTACGCCGCCAAAGGTTCGGTGAACTGAGTGATTTAGACCCTACTTAGAACCATAATCCATATTTTCGATGCCTGATGGATGTCCGCTTTGGGTCTATTCCGTTGAAAAACTCGCCTTCTGGCTGGCGGCTGGGTCTGGCGGTT
>ERZ1066122.1496-NODE-1496-length-18640-cov-13.514716_pt1 | contig 18640 bp, 23 predicted proteins | sample MGYA00382769_ERZ1066122 | MGnify/ENA primary metagenome ERZ1066122 (study PRJEB33369, sample SAMEA5778352) | biofilm metagenome | biome: Industrial cooling water; feature: Water cooling tower basin; material: Biofilm | place: United Arab Emirates | collected... | reverse complement strand
CGGCGGCGGGGGGCGCGGCGGGCGCCGCCCCCCGCCCCGGCACCCGCTCGGCCAGGGCGAAGCGGTCCACGGGCGCCTCGCCGATGGCCTCGTCGGCGCCCAGCTCCAGGAGCCAGTCGAGCGCGGCGCGGGCGGCGTGGGCATCCATGGGGCGCAGCATAGGGCCAAGGGCGGCCGAGGTGTAGGGCGGGCTTCGGCCCGCCACCTCATGGCGGCGCGAAACCCCGCCCCCCGGGCTGGCGCCGCCCGCCCGCCCGCGCCACTCTGCTCCCCGGCTCACGGAGGGACGCGGCATGGACGGCTGGCACGCGGACGCGGAGTCCTTCCCCCTCCGCCGCGCCTTCGCCATCTCGCGCGGCGCGCGCGCGGAGGCGGTGGTGGTCACCGCGCGCCTCTGCCGCGACGGCCTGGAGGGCCGGGGCGAGGGCGTCCCCTACGCCCGCTACGGCGAGACCGTGGCGGGCGTGCTGGCCCAGGTCGCCGCGCTGCCCCCCGACGCGGACGAGGAGGCCGTCGCCGCCCTCCCCCCCGGCGCCGCGCGCAACGCCGCCGACTGCGCCCTCCTGGACTGGCGGGCCAAGCGCGCGAGCGTCCGCGCCTGGGACCTCCTCGGCCTCCCCGCCCCCGGCCCCGTCCCCACGGCCTTCACGCTGTCGCTCGACGAGCCCTCCGCCATGGAGGGGCGCGCCCGCGAGGAGGCGCACCGGCCGATCCTCAAGGTCAAGCTCGGCACCCCCGCCGACCTGCCCCGCCTGGAGGCGGTGCGGCGCGGCGCCCCCCGGGCGCGCCTCCTCGTGGACGCCAACGAGGGCTGGACGGCCGACGACTACCTCGCCCTCTGCCCGCACCTGCTGCGCCTGGGCGTCGCGCTGGTCGAGCAGCCCCTCCCCGAGGGCGAGGACGAGGCCCTGCGCGGCCTGCCCCGCCCCGTCCCCCTCTGCGCCGACGAATCCGTCCACGTCGCCGCCGACGTCCCCCGCCTCCTGGGCCTCTACGACAGCGTGAACGTCAAGCTCGACAAGGCCGGCGGCCTCGGCGCGGCGCTCGCCCTGCGCGACGCCGCGCGCGCGGCGGGCCTCTCGGTCATGGTGGGCTGCATGGTCGGCACGTCCCTCGCCATGGCCCCCGCCGTGCTGGTGGCGCAGGGCGCGGCGCTGGCCGACCTTGACGGCCCCCTGCTGCTCGCGCAGGACCGCCCCCGCCCGCTCCTCTACGACGAGAGGGGCGTCCACCCGCCGGAAAGGGAGCTGTGGGGATGAGCCGCGAGGTCCACGTCAACGGCGAATGGCTCCCCGAGGCGGAGGCCCGCGTGTCCGTCTTCGACCGCGGCTTCCTGATGGCCGACGCCGTCTACGAGGTCACGGCCGTGCTCGGCGCTCGCCTCCTGGACTTCCCGGGCCACATGGCCCGCCTGCGCCGCTCGCTGGCGGAGCTCCGGATGCCCGAGCCCATGGACGAGCCCGCCTGGCTCCTGCTCCACCGCGAGGCGGTGCGCCGCAACGCCGTGGAGGACGGGCTGGTCTACCTCCAGGTCACGCGCGGCGCGGCCGACCGCGACTTCGCCTGGCCCGACCCGCCCGTGCCCCCCACCGTGGTCCTCTTCACGCAGTCCAAGCCCGGCCTCGCCGACGGCCCCGCCTTGCGGACCGGCATCCGGGTCATCTCCGTGCCCGACGGGCGCTGGGCGCGGCGCGACATCAAGACCACGCAGCTCCTGTTCCCCTCCTGGGCCAAGATGATGGCCAAGGAGAGGGGCGCCGACGACGCCTGGATGGTCGAGGACGGGCTGGTCACGGAAGGCAGCAGCAACAACGCCTACATCGTGGCGGGCGGCCGGCTCGTGACGCGCGGCCTCGGCCCCGAGATCCTGTCGGGCATCACCCGCGCCGCCGTCCTGCGCCTGGCGGCCGAGATGCAGCTCAAGGTGGAGGAGCGCCCCTTCACGATCGAGGAGGCGCAGGGGGCCGAGGAAGCCTTCGTGACCTCGGCCACGACCTTCGTGACGCCGGTGGTGGCGATAGACGGCGCGGCGGTGGGCGCGGGCGCCCCCGGCCCCGTCGCGCGCCGCCTGCGCGAGCTCTACCTGGAGGAGGGCCGCCGCGCGGCGCTCTAGGGCGGGGCCCGCCCCGCGACGGGGCGGACGGCCCTACGGCGCCCGCCGCCCCAGCTCCGCCAGCAGGCCGTCGAAGAGAGCGGCGCGGCCCCGGCGGGAGGGGAGCAGGGCGAGGAGCCCGTGCAGGGGGCAGCGGCGGAGGAGGGCTCGGATCATGGCGCAACCCTGACCCCTCCGTGGCCCTCCCGGTCAAGATCCGCGTGGCCCCGTCGCCGCCCCGGCGACGATGCCTCACTCGTGGGGCGCACTGGCCCCGAACGCCGCCGCCTGCTCGGGGGTGGCCTCGCGCTGATAGAGGCGCGCCCACTCCGCATGGGGCATCCCGTAGAACAGCTCGCGGGCCTCCTCCTTGGACAGCGCCACGCCCCGCTCGGCCAGGGCCTCGCCCATCCAGCGCGCCAGGCAGTTGCGGCAGAAGCCCGCGAGGTTCATCAGGTCGATGTTCTGCGCGTCCGGGCGCGCCTCCAGCAGATGCGCGCGCAGACGGCGGAAGGCGGCGGCCTCGGCCTCCGTGCGGGTCCGGTCGTCAAGCAGGGGCATGGGCGTCCTCCAGGGCGGCCAGGCACAGGGGCGCGAGGCGGTCCGCCCAGGCCTCCTGCGCCTCCGGGGTGGCGATCAGGTCGTTCCTGACCTCGATCAGAGCGTTCATGCGCCCGGTGGCCAGCGCGTGGCGGTCCACGGCGTCGCCGGGCAGGTGGCCCGCATAGGGCTCGTTGTCGCCCACGCAGAGGCCGGGCTCGGCGCGCAGGCGCCCGAGCAGCGGCAGCGCCAGCCGCCCGTCCCGGGGCGAATGCAGCACGCCGACGTGCCAGGGGCGCGGGGCGCGGCCCTTGAGGCGCGGCGTGAAGGAATGGACCGCCAGCAGCGCCGCCCCCGGCCGCGCGGCCAGAAGCGCCCCCAGCGCCGCGTGGTAGGGGCGGTGCAGGCGGCGCAGGCGCCGCTCGCGCTCGGCCTCCCCCGCGTGGCGGTTCCCCGGGATCACCGTGCCGTCATAGAGGCGCATGAGCAGCGTCGGGTCCTCCTCGCCCCGGTTGGGGTCCATGACCAGCCGCGAGAAGCGCGCCAGGACGCAAGGGGAGCCGAGCCTGCGCGCGAGCGCCCGCGCCAGCCCGGCCGCCCCCACGTCCCAGGCGATGTGCCGCCCCATGTCCTCGGGCGGCAGGCCCAGGTCGCCCCCGCCCACCCAGTCGGGCACGGCGTTGCTGGCGTGGTCGCAGGTGACCACGAAGGGGCCGGCGGCGCCCTCGTCCTGGACCTCGACGGCCTCGCTGGCGTTGTGGTGGGGCATGGCGGGGCCCGCCTTAGACCGGTTGCCGCCCGAAGGGAATCCGGCAATAAGGCGCCCGTTAGCGCCACCGGAGCCGGTCCGGGGACCGCAGGGGAGCGACGGGATGCGCCGCCACCGCAACGTCAAGATCGTGGCCACCCTGGGCCCGGCCTCGTCCAGCGTGGACATGATCCGCACCCTGCACCTCGCCGGCGCCGACGTGTTCCGCCTCAACATGAGCCACGGCACGCACGACGACGTCCGCGCCCGCCACAGGGCCATCCGCGAGGTCGAGCGCGAGACGGGCCACCCCATCTGCATCCTGGCCGACCTCCAGGGGCCCAAGCTGCGCGTGGGCGCCTTCGGGAGCGGCTCCGAGGAGCTGGCCCCGGGCGCCCCCTTCCGCCTCGACCTCGACCCCGCGCCCGGGGACGCGCGCCGCGCCAACCTTCCCCACAAGGAGATCTTCGACGCGCTGCGCCCCGGCGCCTCGCTCCTCGTCAACGACGGCAAGATCCGCCTGCGCGTCGAGTCCTGCGGCCCCGACTTCGCCGAGACCACCGTGGTCGTCGGCGGCACGATCTCCAACCGCAAGGGCGTCAACGTCCCCGACGTGGTGCTCCCCCTGGCCGCCCTCTCCGACAAGGACCGCACGGACCTGGAGTTCGCCTGCGAGCTGGGCGTGGACTGGCTGGCGCTGTCGTTCGTCCAGCGCGCCGCCGACATGGAGGAGGCCCGCAGGCTGGCGCGCGGCCGCGCGGCGGTGCTCGCCAAGATCGAGAAGCCGGCGGCCGTCCACGACTTCGACGCCATCCTCGCGGTCTCGGACGGCATCATGGTGGCGCGCGGCGACCTGGGCGTGGAGCTGCCCGTGCAGAACGTCCCCCCCATCCAGAAGCAGCTCGTGCGGAAGTGCCGCGCCGCCGCCAAGCCCGTGATCGTGGCGACGCAGATGCTCGAGAGCATGATCGAGAGCCCCGTGCCCACCCGCGCCGAGGTCTCGGACGTGGCCACCGCCATCTACGAGGGCGCAGACGCCATCATGCTGTCGGCCGAGTCGGCGGCCGGCCAGTACCCGCGCGAGGCCGTGGCCACCATGGACGCGGTGGCGCGCGAGGTGGAGAGCGACCCCACCTACACCGAGATCATCGAGTCCTCGCGCCAGGCGGTGCGCAAGACGGTCGCCGACGGCATCGTCGCGGCCGCGCGCGAGATCGCCGAGACCACCGACATCAAGGCCATCGCCTGCTTCAGCGAATCGGGCGCCACCGCCAACCTCGTCGCGCGCGAGCGCCCCCGCGTGCCGATCCTGGCGCTGACCCCCTTCGAGAGGGCGGCGCGGCGGATGTGCCTGACCTGGGGGACCAACTGCGTGCTCGTCCCCAAGGTGGACCGCTTCAAGCACGCCGTGCTGGCCGCGATCCGCGCCGCCACGGCGGAGGGCTACGTGGTGCCCACCGACCGCATCGTGGTCACCGCGGGCGTGCCCTTCAACACGCCGGGGAGCACCAACATCCTGCGCGTGGCCCCCTGCGAGGAGCGGCTGATCTTCTCGGGCGAGCCCGAGTAGCCACGGGGGCGAAACGGTGGCGCCACGCTTCCGCCCCGGGGCCGCCGCCTTGTCAGGGCAGGATGCCCCTGCGGCATGGGGCCGCCGGGGCCATGGGCCATGGACTACGACCTGTTCTTCGCGGTGGGCACGGTGCTGCTCGTGCTCGCCTTTCCCGCCGTCGTCGGCGCCTTCGCGCACGGCCGCCCGCCGCGCGCGGCCGCCATCCTGGTGATGGTCGGCGGCACGCTCGCCGGCCTCGCGGTCAGCGAGCGCCCCGGCGTCTACACCTTCGAGGAGGCGCCCGCCGTCTTCGGGCGGGTGGTCAGCCACTACCTCTGACGGCCCTGGGCGGGCTTGCCTCCGCGCCGGGCGCGGTCTAAGGGGCGCGCTCCCAGGCGCGGGCCGGCCACCGTGGCATCGCCTCCCCCGCGCGCGAAGGCGAAGGAGCCCAAGAATGCCCAAGATGAAGACCAAGTCGAGCGCCAAGAAGCGCTTCAAGGTGACGGCCTCGGGCCTCGTCAAGTCCGGCCAGGTCGGCAAGCGCCACGGCATGATCAAGCGCACCGCCAAGTTCGTCCGCCAGGCGCGCGGCACGACCGTGCTGTCCGACCAGGACACGCGGATCATCAAGTCCTACATGCCCTACGCGCGCTGAAGGAGCACTCCCATGTCCCGCACCAAGGGCGGCACCGTCACGCACCGCCGCCACAAGAAGGTCCTCGACCAGGCCAAGGGCTACTACGACCACCGCTCGCGCACCTTCAAGGTGGCCCGCCAGGCCGTGGACAAGGCCAACCAGTACGCCACCCGCGACCGCAAGACCCGCAAGCGCGACTTCCGCGCCCTCTGGATCCAGCGCATCAACGCGGCCGTGCGCGCCTTCGACCCCGCGCTCACCTACTCGCGCTTCATCAACGGCCTGAGCCTCGCGGGCATCGAGGTGGACCGCAAGGTGCTGGCCGACCTCGCCGTGCACGAGCCCCAGGCCTTCGCCACCATCGCGGGGCGCGCGCGCGACGCCCTGCCGGCCTGAGGCCGGGGCGACCGGAGGGCCGCGCGTTCAGCCGCGCGGCCCCCGTCCCTCAGGAGGCCCCATGCGCGTCCTCGGCCTCCTCCTCCTCGTCGCGGCCCTCCTGGGCCTGATGGCCCTGGGCTACTGGGCCTACCTCACCTCCAGCATCGGCCAGCCCTACGACGAGATGTGGATCGCCCTCAACGCCCCCCTGCCCGAGCCGCTGCGCGCCTGGGCCTGCGGGGCCGTCCAGGACAGGCTGGGCCTCCAGGGCTCGGTGCCGCCCCACGGCTGCCAGGGGCTCTGGGGCGAGGGCGCCTAGGGCCGCCCGCCGCCTCGCCCGGGCGCCCGGCCCCCGCGCCGCGAAGGCCCCCCAGGGCCAGGGCGGGGCCGCGCGGGGCCGCGCGGGATCGTCGCGGGCCTGCGCCTCCGGACCGCGGCCCAGGCCGTCGGGCCCGGAGGGCCCGGCTTGCGCGCCCTGGGGCCCGAGGCTAACCGGGCCGCGAAGAGGGGAGGCCCCATGGACGACCTACGCGACACCTGGCTCGCGCGCGTGGCGGGCGCCGAGGGCGAAGCCGCGCTGGAGGAGATCCGCGTCGCGGCCCTCGGCAAGAAGGGCGAGATCGCGCTCAGGATGCGGGGCTTGGGCGCCATGCCCCCCGAGGAGCGCCTGCTTCTGGCCCCCGCGCTCAACGCCCTGCGCGACGAGGTCGCCGCCGCGATCGCCGCCCGCAAGGCCGCGCTCGCCGACCGGGCGCTCGACGAGCGCCTCCGGGCCGAGTGGCTCGACGTGTCGCTGCCGGGCCGCGAGAGGCGCTGGGGCACGATCCACCCCGTCAGCCGCGCCTGGGACGAGATCGTGGCCATCTTCGGCCGCATGGGGTTCTCCGTCGCCGAAGGCCCCCAGGTGGAGGACGACTGGCACAACTTCGACGCCCTCAACATGGCGCCCGAGCACCCCGCGCGGGCCGAGCACGACACCTTCTACATGGCGCGGGCGACGGGCGACGACCGCCCCCCCCACGTGCTGCGCACGCACACCTCGCCCGTCCAGATCAGGGCCATGATGGAGCGCGGCGCCCCCCTGCGCGTGGTCGCCCCCGGGAGGGTGTTCCGCGCCGACTACGACCAGACGCACTCGCCGATGTTCCACCAGGTCGAGGGGCTGGCGGTGGACCGCGCCGTCACCATGGCCCAGCTCAAGGGCACCATGGAGGCCTTCCTCTGCTCGTTCTTCGAGCTGCCCTCGGTGAACCTCCGCTTCCGCGCCTCGCACTTCCCCTTCACCGAGCCCTCGGCCGAGGTGGACATCCGCTGCTCCTGGGCGGGGGGCGTGCTGCGCCTGGGCGAGGGGGAGAGCTGGCTGGAGGTGGCGGGGTCGGGCATGGTGCATCCCAAGGTGCTGGCGGCGGCCGGCGTGGACCCGGAGCAGTGGCAGGGCTTCGCCTTCGGCATGGGGATGGACCGGCTGGCGATGCTCAAGTGGGGCATCCCCGACCTGCGGGCGTTCTTCGAGGGGGACGTGCGCTGGCTCAGGCACTACGGGTTCGGGGCGGTGGGGTGAGCGATCACCTGCGCGGGTTCCTTCACAGCCTAGCCTTTAGGACATGACATCGATCTCTGGAAGCTCGGATGCTTGACGATGGGCCAGTTGGCGGCCTCGCCGCTGCTAGCGACGGAGGTTTGCTCCTGCTTTGGGCTATCCTGTTCTTCGCAGGGTGGACCTACGCCATCTGGAGGTTCGGCCCCTTTCTGGGAGTGTCCCTGGGCTGGGTGCCCGCGCTCGTCCTGATCCTCGTCATCTGGCTCTTCATGGGGGCGCTGGACCTATTCGGTCTCGGCTAGCACCTCGTAGGGTGCGTGGTTCCGCCCCAACGGGGCGGGCTCACGCACCGGCGACCGTGGACGACGGCTGAACCTCGGCCGCGCCGAGAACCACCCACCCTACGGTCCCGCCCCATTCCCGCCACAATCCTCCCCCACACCCCCCCCACGCGCCACAGAAGCGCGACCCGGAGGCGGCAGTTGGACACCCTCATCCTGGCCCTCGCCTGGGCCTTCGCGGCCCTCAAGCTGGGCCTCGTCGCGGGCCTCGCGCCCGCGGCCCTCGCGGGGGCCGCCTTCGCGGCCATCCTGGTCGCGCTGCTCGCCGCGCTCCTGGCCTCGCGCCTCGCGCCGCCGCGCCCCTAGCGCCGCGCCACCACGAAGCTCGCGCCCCCCGGCATCTGCCGCGCCGCCTCGCGCCGGCCCGCGTCGCGGGCGCAGCCGATGCGCTGCCCGCCCACCAGCTCCACGGACGCCCGCTCGCAGGCCGCCTCGGCCGCCCCCACCGTGGTGATGCCCCCGCCCGTCCCCTTCCCGGAGGCCAGGTTGATCGCCAGCGGCGACAGCACCAGCGAGGCGCCGAACAGCAGGAGCGTGGGACCGCGCAGGGACATCGGGGGACTCCTTCTGGATCGCCCATGACCGCAGCCTCCCACCCCGAATCGTCGAGCCCGTGGCGACATTGGGCCGCCCCCGGGGCCTTTCGTCGCCCAAGGGCGTCGCCCCCCGTTGCGTCCCCCGCCCCCCCACCGCGCGGTGCCATAACTGGACGTTCACGGTCGCCGCCGATAAGGGGCCAACCGACCCTAGCCCCACGGCATCCCTCCCCATGAAGCTCTCCCTCCTCTGGCTCCAGGACCACCTCGACACGGACGCCTCCGTGGCGACGATCGCCGACGCCCTCACCGACCTCGGCCTGGAGGTGGAGGGGGTCCACGACCCCGTGGCGGCGCTGGCCCCCTTCCGCCTCGCCCGCGTGGTCGAGGCCGCCCCCCACCCCAACGCCGACCGCCTGCGCGTGCTCAAGGTGGACACCGGGAGGGGCACCCAGCAGGTCGTCTGCGGCGCCCCCAACGCCCGCGCGGGCCTGCTCGGCGTCATGGCCCAGCCCGGCGCCGTCATCCCCGCCACCGGCGCCACGCTCGCCGTGGGCACGATCCGCGGCGTCCAGAGCCACGGCATGATGGCCTCCGAGCGCGAGATGGGCCTGAGCGACGAGCACGACGGCATCATCGAGCTGCCCTCCGGCGCCGTGGGCGAGAGCTTCGCCGACTGGCTGCGCCGCGAGCGCCCCGAGGCCGCCGACCCGGTCATCGAGATCAAGGTCACGCCCAACCGCCCCGACGCGCTGGGCCACCGGGGCGTGGCGCGCGACCTCGCGGCGCGGGGCCTGGGCACGCTCAGGCCCCTCCCGCCCGTCGCCGTCGCCGCCGCCGTCCCGAGCCCCCTGGGCGTCCGCCTCGACGACCCCGCCTGCCCGCTGTTCTGCCTGCGCGTGATCCGGGGGCTGAGGAACGGCCCCAGCCCCGCCTGGCTCCAGGCCCGCCTGCGCGCCGTGGGCCTGCGCCCCATCTCGTTCCTGGTGGACGTCACCAACCTCTTCACGATGGACCTCAACCGCCCGCTCCACGTCTTCGACCTCGCCAGGCTGCGGGGCGACCTCGTGGTGCGATGGGGGCGCGAGGGCGAGGCGCTGGCCGCGCTCGACGGCCGCACCTACCCCCTCGACCCCTCCGTGCTGGTCATCGCCGACGACGCCGGCCCCCAGAGCCTCGCCGGCCTCCTGGGCGGCGCCCCCTCGGGCGTCACCGAGGGCACGGTGGACGTGGTGCTGGAGTCGGCCATCTGGGACCCCGTGACCGTCGCCCGCACCGGCCGCCGCCTCAAGGTCCACTCCGACGCCCGCCACCGCTTCGAGAGGGGCGTGGACCCCCTCTTCGCCGCCGAAGGGCTCGACCGGGCCGTGGCCTTGATCCAGGCCCACGCGGGCGGCGAGGCCTCCGAGATGGTCGTGGCGGGCGCCGTTCCGGACGTGGCCCGCTCCTACCGCTTCGCGCCCGACCGCCTGCGCACGCTGGTGGGCATGGACGTGCCCGAGGCCCGCCAGAGGGGCATCCTCGAAGCCCTGGGCTTCCGCGTGGAGGGCGACCGGGCCCACGTCCCCTCCTGGCGCCCCGACGTGCTGGGCGACGCCGACATCGTGGAGGAGGTCGCGCGCGTGGCCTCGCTGTCGGGGCTCGAGGGCGAGCCCCTGCCCCAGGCCCCCGCCGCGTCCCCCTCGCCCGCGCAGGCGCGCCTGGGGACGGCGCGGCGCGCGGCGGCGGCGCTGGGCTACGACGAATGCGTCACTTACGCCTTCCTGGACGGCCCCTCGGCCGCCCTCTTCGGCGGCGGCACGGACGCCACGCGCGTCGAGAACCCCATCGCCTCGGACCTGAGCCACCTGCGCCCCTCGCTCCTGCCGGGCCTGCTCAAGGCCGCCGCGAGGAACCAGGCGCGCGGCCAGGCCGACCTGCGCCTCTTCGAGGCCTCGGAGGCCTTCCAGGGCGGCGAGCCCGGCGAGCAGCGCGCCGCCGTCGCGGGCCTCCTGACGGGCCGCGCCGCGCGCAAGGGGGTGCACGGCCCCGCCCGCCCCGCCGACCCCTTCGACGCCAAGGGCGACCTGGAGGCGCTCCTCGCCGCCCTCGGCGCCCCCCGCCTCATGCTCCGGCGCGACGGCCCCCCCTGGTGGCACCCCGGCCGCCACGGCGTCCTCACGCTCGGCCCCAAGGTGGTGGTGGCCGAGTTCGGCGAGCTGCACCCCCGCGTCCTGCGCGCGCTCGACGTGAAGGGCCCGGCGGTGGCCTGGGTGCTCTGGCCCGACGCCCTGCCGCTGCCCAAGGGCCGCGCGCGCCCCGCGCTGCTCCTGTCCGACCTCCAGGCGGTCGAGCGCGACTTCGCCTTCGTGGTGGGGGAGGGCGTGGAGGCCCAGGCGGTGGCCCGCGCCGCCGAGGGCGCCGACAAGGCCCTGGTCGAATCGGTGCGCGTCTTCGACGCCTTCGACCTCGGGGGGGGCCGCCGGTCGCTCGCGGTCACCGTGCGGATGCAGCCCAAGGAGCGCACGCTGACGGAGGCCGAGATCGAGCGCGTCTCGGCCGCCGTGGTGGACAAGGTGGGGAAGGCGACGGGCGCGACGCTGCGCACCTAGGGCGGGCCCCGGCCCGCCACGCCCCCGCGCCCTACCTCGGCGGGATGTTGGACGCCCTCCGCACCGCCGGCCTCTCCTGGAACCGCCGGACGTAGCCCTGGACGTTGGGCGCCTCGTCCCAGCCCACGAGCGGCTTGGCCCCGTAGAACTCCAGCGCGCCGAGCCAGGGGCCGAGCGCCATGTCGGCGATGGAGTAGTCCCCCGCGATCCACTCGCGCCCCTCCAGCGCGCCCTCAACGACCCGGAGGAGCCGCGCGGCCTCGGCCACGTAGCGCTCGCGCGGGCGGGGGTCCTCGATCCGCGCCCCCGCGAACTTCACGAAGAACCCCATCTGCCCGAACATCGGCCCCACGCCGCCCATCTGGAACATCAGCCACTGGTGGACCTCGTGGCGGTTGGCCCGCGAGGTGCCTCCGAACCTCCCCGTCTTCTCGGCGAGGTAGATGAGTATGGCCCCGCTCTCGAAGAGCCCCAGGGGCCGCCCGTCCGGCCCGTCCGGGTCCAGGATGGCGGGGATCTTGTTGTTGGGGTTGAGCGACAGGAACTCCGGCGACCGGACGTCCGCGTCCGCGAGCGTGACGCGATGCGCCTCGTAGGGCAGGCCGGTCTCCTCCAGCATGGTGCTCACCTTCACGCCGTTGGGCGTAGGGAAGGAGAAGAGCTGGAGGACCGCGGCGTCCTGGACCGACCAGCGGCGGGTGACGGGAAAGGCGGAGAGGTCGGCCACGGCGGGCTCCCTGGTTGATGCCGGGGGAGGGGTAATGCTGCCACTGCGGCAAGAAAACGGTGGATGCGCGCACGATCCCCCTGCATAGGGAAACCAAGGGGCGGGAATGCCCCGTCAAGCAGAGGGGACAAGCATGATCCGGGAGTTCCGTGACTTCATCGCCAAGGGCAACGTGATGGACCTCGCCGTGGGGATCATCATCGGCGCGGCCTTCACGGCCATCGTCAACAGCCTCGTGCAGGACATCATCAACCCGATCATCGGGGTCATCGTCGGCGGCATAGACTTCACCAGCCTCTACTGGGTCATGTCGGGCACCGTGGCCGAGGGAGTGGGCCTCCAGACGGCCAAGGACTCGGGGGCGGCCGTCTTCGCCTACGGCTCGTTCGTCACGGCCGTCATCAACTTCCTCATCATCGCCTTCGTGGTCTTCCTGCTCGTCAAGGCCGTCAACCGCATCAAGGACGCGGCCATGCGCCGCGAGCAGGCCGTGCCCGGCGCCCCCGCCGGCCCCACCCAGGAGGAGCTGCTGACGCAGATCCGCGACCTCCTGGCCACCCGGCCCGGCGCCCCGGCCGAATAGGGCGCGCCCCGGCCCCGGGGGGCGCCCCCCCCCCGGGCTCAGCGCTTGGCCGTCCCGCCCGCCTCCAGCAGCGACAGGTACTTGCGCGACAGCGCCGCCGTCATGCCCTGGAGCGTCTCCTCGGTCGCCACCTCCTCGTCGAGGCTGGCCTCCAGGACGGGCACGTGGACCCCGTGGCCCGTGGCCTCGGCCATGGCGATCAGCGATTCGTAGGTGGTGATCTCGAAGGCCTCGAAGGCGGCGTTGGCGAAGTGGTTCTTGACCACCTCGTCGGGCATCACCGCGTGGGCCACCGCCGCCAGGTTGCCCGTGAACATGGTCGCCATGTCCTTCACCGCCGACGGCCCCGACCCCATCTCGGTCAGGAGCCCGTCCAGCCGGTCGATCTGCCCCTCCGTCTCCTCCAGGTGCCGGCGCAGGAGCGCCTCCACCTCCGGGTAGCTCTCCAGCCGCTCGATCTGCCGGCGCAGCAGCTGCGTGGCCTGCTTCTCGAGCGCGTGGGCGTTCTGCAGGCCCATCACGTAGGCCTGCGTGGCGGCCCGGCCGGCCGTGCCGGCGTCCATGGTCGCGTCCATCCGTCCCTCCTGGGGTTGCCCGGAGGCAACGCCCGGGAGGGGCGGGGGTTGCCGCCCTCCCCCCTCACGGCTCCGTCAGGCCGCCAGCGGCGCCAGGGGCAGCCCCAGGGCCTCGGCCACCGCCGGGTGCGTGACGCCGCCCGCGTGCACGTTGAGCCCGCCCATCAGGTGGGGGTCCTCGGCCAGCGCCCGCCGCCAGCCCTTGTCGGCCAGGGCCAGCAGGAAGGGCAGCGTGGCGTTGCCCAGGCCCAGCGTGGAGGTGCGCGCCACCGCGCCCGGCATGTTGGCCACGCAGTAGTGGACGATGCCGTCCACCTCGTAGATGGGGTCCTCGTGGGTGGTCGCCCGCGAGGTCTCGAAGCAGCCCCCCTGGTCAATGGCCACGTCCACCACGGCCGCGCCGGGCTTCATGGTCGAGAGCTGCGCCCGCGTCACCAGCTTGGGCGCCGCCGCCCCGGGGATCAGCACCGCCCCGATCACCAGGTCCGCCTCCGCCACGGCCTCCGCCACCGTCCCCTGGCTGGCGTGCAGCGTGCGGAACTCGCGCCCGAAGCTCTCGTCCAGATGGCGCAGCCGTGGCAAGGACCGGTCCAGCACCGTCACCTCCGCCCCCATGCCGGCGGCCACCCGCGCCGCGTGCGTGCCCACCACGCCGCCCCCGATCACGGCCACGCGGGCGGGCGACACGCCGGGGATGCCCCCCAGGAGCACCCCCCGCCCGCCGTTGGCCTTCTGGAGCGTCCAGGCCCCCACCTGGGGGGCGAGCTTGCCCGCGACCTCCGACATGGGCGCCAGCAGCGGCAGGCCGCCCGACGCGTCCGTGACCGTCTCGTAGGCGATGCAGGTGGCCCCGGAGGCGAGCAGGTCGCGCGTCTGCTCGGGGTCGGGCGCCAAGTGCAGGTAGGTGAACAGCACCTGGGGCTCCCGCAGCCTCGCCCGCTCCGCCGCCTGCGGCTCCTTGACCTTGACCACCAGGTCGGCCGTCGCCCAGACCTCCTCGACGCCCGCCAGCCGCGCCCCCGCCGCCTCGTAGGCGGCGTCCGCGAAGCCCGCGCCCACCCCCGCGCCCCGCTCCACGACGACCTCGTGGCCGTGGCGCACGGCCTCGGCGGCCGCGTGCGGCGTCAGGCCGACGCGGAACTCCTGGGGCTTCACTTCCTTGGGGCAGCCGATGCGCATGGGGTCCTCCGGTTTGCCCGATCCTGGCGCCCCCGGCGCGGCAGGTGGTGGCAGAGTCGCCTTGCGCGGCGCCCCCTTGTCGAAGAAGGTTGCGCCTGACCCAGGGGGAGGCGCGGGGATGTCCCAAAGGCTCGACGCCATAGACCGGCGCATCCTGGAGACGCTCCAGAAGGAGGGGCGCCTGACCAACCAGGACCTCTCGGAGCGCGTGGGCCTGTCGCCCTCGGCCTGCCACCGCCGCGTGGGCCGGCTGGAGGAGGAGGGCATCATCCGGGGCTACGTCGCGCTCCTCGACGGCCGCAGGCTCGGGCGCACCACCACCGTGTTCGTGGAGGTGACGCTCTCGGGCCAGGCCGACGAGGTGCTGGAGGCCTTCGAGAAGGCCGTCGCGCGCGTGCCCGAGGTCCTCGAATGCCACCTCATGGCGGGCACGGCCGACTACCTCCTCAAGGTGGTGGCCGAGGACGTGGAGGACTTCGCCCGCATCCACCGCCGCAGCCTCGCCACCATCCCTGGCGTCACCGGCATCCAGTCGAGCTTCGCGCTCAAGGTGGTGCGGCAGACCACGGCCCTGCCGGTCTGACGCAGCGTCACCGCAGACGCTGCCGCGCGCCGCGCCTAGGCTGACCTCAGGGAATCCCTTGCTGGAGCCTCGCCATGCCCCTCACCACCGTCTCCGCCAGCCGCATCAGCGCGGCCAGCGCCTACTCCTTCGCCGTCGACAACTCGGACGTCGTGGTGTTGCCCGGGGTCACGGTCGCCTCCACGGGCGCCGCCGGGCTCTCGGCCACCGGGTCGAGCAGCGACTTCACCGTCTTCGGCGCCGTGTCGGGCGCCACCTTCGGCATCCGGCTGGGGGACGCGGCCACCGACGCCGGCAATACCCTGCGCCTGGGCGACCTCGCCACCGTGTTCGGCGCCACCACGGGCGTCGCCTTCACGGGGCGGTCGGGGCTGATCGACAACCGGGGCGACATCTACGCCCAAGGGACGGGGATCCTGCTCAACGTGGGCGCCACGGGCACCGTCACGGCGCGCAACTACGGCCTCGTGACGGCCGACACCGCCGTAGACGCCTCGGCCAGCACGGGCACGGTGCGCTTCGTCAACAGCGGCACGCTCCAGGGCGAGACGGCCGCCTACCTGGGCGGTGGGGGCGCGGACCTCTTCACCAACCGCGGCACGCTGGAGGGCGACATCCTGCTCGGGGCGGGCAACGACGTCTTCACGCAGAGCAACTTCTTCTACGGCATCGACGCCAACGGCGGGCTGGTGGACGGAGGGGCGGGCAACGACCGCTTCGCGATGGCCACGGCCTCGCCCGGGCCGAACCCGGCCACCTACGCGGGCGGCGCGGGCACCGACACGCTGGACCTGAGCCGCGGCACCTTCGTCGTCGCCGACCTCGCCTTGCCCAACTTCACGAGCATCGAGGTGGTCATCGGCGGCAGCAACGCCGACGCGCTGTCGGGCGACGACCTCGCCAACACGCTGATCGGCGGCGAGGGCAGCGACACGCTGAGCGGGCGGGGCGGCGCTGACCTCCTGGTGATCGAGGACGGCGACAGGGCCCAGGGCGGGGCGGGCAGCGACACGTTCCGCTTCGCCGAGCCCGGCGCCAACGCCTTCCCGGCCTTCGACACGCCCCGGATCCTGGACTGGAGTAGCGTCTCCGGCAACGACGACCGCATCCAGGTCAGCGCGGCGGGCTTCGGGGGCGGCCTGGTGGCCGGCGCCGCGATCACGGCCGCGCAGTTCCAGTCGAGCACCTCCCCGATCGCGGCGGGGGCCGCCGTGCGCTTCATCTGGGACAGCGACAACCGCGGGCTTTACTTCGACGCGGACGGCAGCGGCACCGCCTCCCAGGCCGTTATCGTCGCCACCTTCGATGGCACCGCGCCCGTCACGGCCGCCGACATCCTGGTCATCGCCTGAGCGCCAGCAGGCTCCGGGGCGCAAGCAGGAAGGGCGGCAGCACGCCGCAGGTGTCCGCGAGCGGCAGGAGCGTCGCGGGCACCGCCAGGCCCACGACCTCCCGCATCCAGGCCGCGCGCCTCTCGCAGCGCCCCAGCACCTCGGGGAAGCGCCGGCCCAGGTCCGCCCGCAGCCCCTCGTCGGCGACCACGTAGCCGTCCTCCAGCCGCGTGGACCCGTAGGCGGGATGCGACGGGATCACGTCCATCTGCATGGCCATCCCCGACCGGATGGGCAGGTCCGACCCCTCGAAGATGGGCGAGGACAGCCACTCGTCCGTGCCGATCAGGTGGCCGGGGTTGAGCGTCACGCCGAACGTCTCGAAGGGCAGCAGCGCCATCATGCGCTCCCACACCAGGCCCCCGGGCGTGCCCGGCACCATCAGGGCGCACCACGCGGACATGGCCTCCAGGTATGGACCGGCGAAGGCCGCCAGGTAGCCGCGCGCCGCCCCGGGCAGGTCGTCGTCGTCGCGCGCCACCCATCCCGCGCGGCAGGTGTTCGACCCCCAATGGGCGACGTTGAAGCTCAGCGGGGAGCCCAGCCGCACCCTCTCGCCCGTGGGCGAGGACATCCCCTGGAAGGCGCGGGCCCCCGTGGCGAGCGTGACGTGGGCCGACAGCGGCAGCCCGCCGATCCGCGCCTCCTCGACGGCCTCGAAGTCCGTCATGCCCTCGCGCAAGCCCATGACGAGGCGCCGCGCGGCGCGCGCGGCCATGGCTTGCGCGAACTCCAGCCGTGCGACCTCCTCGGCCGTGACGGTGGCGCGCAGGCCCGTGCCGGGGTCCATGAGCAGGCCCGTGCGGTCCTCCACCGGCCCGCGCGCCCGCAAGAGGTCGAGCACGAAGCCGGGCAGGGTGCTCGCGCCCTCGCCGGCCTCGCCCTCCCCGAAGGGCTTCCAGCCGATCGCCGTGACGGGACCCTCGGGGACGTGGGCGCGGACCGCGTCGGGCAGGGACAGGCCCCGGCGCGGCTGGGAGGGCAAGGAGAGCGTCGGCACGTGCACCGCCCTCACGTCGCCCGCCGCCACCGCCGGAGAGACCTCGGCGTAGGGGAGGCACTCGTTGCCCACGAGGAGCGCCGCGCCGCCCTGCGAGAGCACCAGGAGCGCCTCCTCGAAGCGCGGATCGAACCCCAGGAGCCAGTGGAGGTTGGCGGCGTGCTCGCGGTCGCCGTAGACCACGACCGTGGCAGGCCCTGCGGCCTCGCGCAGCGCGCCCAGGCGCCCGCGCAGCTCGTCCGGCGTGACGGGCGGCGGGAGGGCGGGCGGCCCGTGGTCGGGCCAGGGGGACTCGATGAGGCGGGCCATGCCCTCACCCTGCCCGCGCGCCCGCCCCGCGTCCACGGGCTTGATCGCCGCCGCCCGCGGGCGTATCTGGAGCGGGAGAGGTTGGCGCGGGCAGACGCCTCGCCAACCCGGTCAGGTCCGGAAGGAAGCAGCCGCAACGATCCCCGTCTGGGTCGTGTCCAGCCTCTCACCGCGCAACCCTGGAAGGGGAGGGCCACGGATGACCGCCGCCACCCTCCGCGCCACCGGCGCCTGAGCCCGCGCGTCCGCGCACCGCCCTCCCGTCCGGGACCACCGCCTTGACCCACACCCTCGCCAGCCTCGGCTGGTCGCGGCCCATGGCCGCCCAAGTCTCGCCCTCCGATCGCCCCGCCCGCGTGGCGGGCGTCGAGAGGGGGCGCCTCCTCGCCCTCTCGCCCGAGGGGCCGCTCCCGCTCCTGGCCCCCGACGCCGGCGCCTACGCCGTGGGCGACTGGATCGTCCATGACGGCGCGCGGGCGCTGCGGCGCCTCGCCCCCGTCACCGAGGTCGCGCGCCGCGCGGCGGGCGAGGGCGGGCGGCAGCTCGTGGCCGCCAACGTGGACGCGCTGGCGCTCGTCACGTCCTGCAACGCCGACTTCAACGTGGCGCAGCTGGAGCGGTACCTGGCTCTCGCGCTGTCCTCCGGCGCCCTCCCCGTCGTCGTGCTGACCCGCGCCGACGAGGCCGACCCCGCCCCCTACCTCGCCGCCGCGCGGCGCCTGTCGCCGCTCGTCACGGCGCTCGCGCTCGACGCCCGCGACCCCGACGAGGCCGCGCGCCTCGCGCCCTGGGCGTCGGAGGGCCGGACGCTCGCCCTCGTGGGCTCCTCGGGCGTGGGCAAGACCACCTTGCGCAACGCGCTGACGGGCGAGGCCGCCGCGACGGCCGGCATCCGCGAGGACGGGCGGGGGCGGCACACCACCACCTCGCGGGCCCTGCGCCCGACGCTGGCGGGCGGCTGGCTCATCGACACGCCCGGCATGCGCGAGCTGGGCCTCGCGGACGCCGCAGACGGCATCGCGGAGGTCTTCGCCGACATCGCGGAGATCGCCACGGGCTGCCGCTTCCGCGACTGCCGGCACGAGGCCGAGCCCGGCTGCGCCGTGCAGGGGGCCATCGCGGCGGGGACGCTGGACGAGGCGCGGCTGCGGCGCGCGAGGAAGCTCGCGCGGGAGGACGCGTTCAACACCGACTCCCTCCACCAGCGCCACGAGAAGGCCCGCGCCTTCAACAAGCTCGCGCGGGCGGGCCAGGCGCGGGCCGAGCACAAGCGCCGGGGGTCCTAGAGGCTGTTATGGACCTGTGCCAGGGCTGCGGCGTGTCTGAGCATGAGGCAGG
>ERZ1066122.1492-NODE-1492-length-18668-cov-7.317735_pt1 | contig 18668 bp, 14 predicted proteins | sample MGYA00382769_ERZ1066122 | MGnify/ENA primary metagenome ERZ1066122 (study PRJEB33369, sample SAMEA5778352) | biofilm metagenome | biome: Industrial cooling water; feature: Water cooling tower basin; material: Biofilm | place: United Arab Emirates | collected... | reverse complement strand
ATCATCGACCGTTCCGACCGCTGCCCCGACCAGCCCGGCGTGGCCGAATTTCAGGGCTGCCCCGACCGCGACCGCGACCACGTAACCGACTCGCTCGACCGCTGCCCCGACGTACCCGGCGACCCTGCCCACTCGGGGTGCCCCGACACCGACGCCGACGGCCTCTACGACCACGAAGACGACTGCCCGCGCCAGGCCGGCCCCGCCGAAAATCGCGGTTGCCCGCTGCCCGACCGCGACTCAGACGGCACCCCCGACGCCACCGACGATTGCCCCCTCACGCCCGGCCCCGCCACCAATCGCGGCTGTCCCGTGCTTACGCCCGTGGAGGTACAAATCCTTAACACGGCCTTCGCCAACCTCGAATTTGAGTTCCGGCGCGCCGTCATTCGCCCCGAATCGTTGCCCGCCCTGGCCGAGCTGGCTGAACTGCTGCGCCAAAAACCGACCTACCGCCTGCGCCTCGCCGGCCACACCGACAACGTCGGGACACCCGCCTTCAACCGCACGCTCTCGCGCCGCCGCGCCGAAGCCGTGCGCGACTATCTGGTGACGCAAGGCGTGGAAGTCGCGCGCGTGGACGTAGAGTTCTACGGCGCCACCCGCCCCCTCGACACCAACCAAACCGCCGCCGGGCGCGAGCGCAACCGGCGCGTGGAGATGACGGTGTTGTTTGAGTAGGGAAGTCGCCTGTTATATCCGTCGGCGCTGGTATTTACCGGTATTGTTCCAACAAATGCCAGTTGCTCTTTCAACAGACGCTCAAAGTGGAGCGGGGAACCGCCAGCCCCCGAACGTGGCGCAATTTTTTGCTGCGGACGAGCGGGCACCAATGCGCCGATTGCGGCAATACGCATCGGCGAGGCGTCCCTATTCCGCTCGAACTACACCACCGCGACGGCAACGCATCCAACAACACGCACGAGAACCTACAGTTGCTCTGTCCCAACTGCCACGCCCTGACCGACACCTATAAAAACAAAAATGCCGGCAACGGCCGGCATTTCAGGAGGCTTCACGCACAGGCGTGAGGCAAGTACGGTAGCGAGCCGGCGGAGGGAGTCGAACCCCCGGTGCGGTTACCCGTCCTGATTACAAATCAGGTGCAATCGACCACTATGCGACGCCGGCTGGTACGGGCTACGAAGGCGAAGGTGCCCGAGTGGCCGTTTCCGGTGCAAAGATAGACCGGAAACGGCCATCACAGGAATACATCGGCGATTTTATCGCCGTCCGCCGCCAAAGCCGCCGCCGCCCGGCCGGCCGCCGCCGAAGCCGCCCCGACCGCCGCGCCGGTCGTTGTCGCGGTCGCCGAAGCCGCCTTCGCGCTGGGGCAGGGGCGGGGCCACCTGCCGCAGGGTTTTGAGCTGCTGCTTGGCGTGTTCCACCCGCGATTCAGCTTCCTGAATCCGGCCTTCGTACTCGGCGCGGAGCGCGTCGGCGTTTTTGGAGCGCGCAAAGAAGCCGAGGTTGGTTTTGAGGGTGGCAATCTCGTTTTCCTGCTCCGTGATGACGCGGCGCAAGTCCTGCTCGCGCTTGGCGAAACGCTGCGCGGCATCCGGGGCACCCTTCATCTGCTCGAGCTGCTGGCGGAACAGCAGATCCTGACGCTGCGAGTACGAAATAGGCACCGTGTCGAGGTATTTGCCCAACAGCGTGAAGAAGCGTTCCTCCACGCGCGGGGCCACGGGCACTTTGCCGCCATCCTGGGCGCGGTCAGTGTCGAACTTGGTCCAGGCGGCCAGAATCTCGCGGTACTCATCGAGCGAACCGACGGCGTTGGGGGCTGCCGTAGAGAGGCGCTCGGCGAGCTGGTCGAGGTAGGCGTTTTTCTCCGCCGACAGCTCGTTGAGCTGCGCCTCGCGGGCGGCCTGGGCCACCTGGCGCTGCTCGGCCTCGCGGTTGGGGCGCTCGAAGAAGGCGTTGCAGGCGGCGCGGAAGCGCATCCAGAGCTTCTGCGACAGGCGCTCGGGCACCGGGCCGATGTTTTTCCAGTCCTTCTGCCAGTTGATGTACTTCTCGCGGGTGGCGGCATAGTCGGGGTCGTCCTGGTGGCTTTCGGCCAGCGAAATCAGCTCTTCCTTGCGCTTGATGTTGGCCGAACGCTCATCGTCGAGCACTTTGAAGAATGCGCTCTTCTGGGCAAAAAACTTCTTGTAGAGCGTCCAGAAGCGCTTGTTCATCTCGTTGGCCTGCGCGCGCGGCACGAAACCGGCGGCATCCCACTGCTGCTTGAGGTTCTGGAGCTCGTCGGTTTTGGTTTTCCACTCCTCGATGCGGTCGGAGCGGAAATCGGCGAGGCTTTCGAGCTGCGTCATCAGCGCGGTTTTGCGCTGGAGGGCTTCCTGCTCGGTGGCGCGGCGCCCGGCCAGCTCCTCGGAGCGGCGGCCGTGTACCTTATCCGACGCGGCCGTGAAGCGCGCCCACACTTCCTCGCGCTGCTCCTGCGGTACCGGGCCGATGTGCTTCCACTCTTCGTGCAGGCCGCGCAGCTCGCGGGCGGCCTGGCTGGGGTTGGTCTGGGCCAACTCCACCAGCAGCTCGGCGCGCATCACGAGGCCGTTTTTCAGTTCCATATTCTTGCGCCGGTCGAGGTCTTTCAGTTCGAACGACACGTTGCGCTGCGAGTAGAAGCGGTCGAGGAGAGCATCGTAGGTCTGCCACAGCTCTTTCGACTCTTTGTACGGCACGGGGCCAACGGCGCGCCACTCGGTCTGGAGCGCCTTCATTTTGGGCGCCAGCGAGTCGGCCGACTGGTCGGCGGTGCTCGTTTCAAGAAGCGCCCGAATCTGGTCGAGCAGCTCGCGCTTGCGCGTCAGGTTCTGGGCCTGCTGCTGCTCCTCCTGGCGGCGCTGCTGGGCGCGGGTTTCGCGGAACTGCTGCCAGCCGCGCTCGAGGGCGCGGTGGTCGGCGGTGGGAGCGGAGTCGAACGCGGCCGGCTCGCCGCCGGCGGCCACGAAGCGTTTTTCGGCTTCCTGGCGCTCCTGCTCGTAGCGGGTTTCGTACTGGCGCTTGCGGTCGATGAGCGACTTGACTTGCCCCATCGCCTCGGGCCGCTGGATGGCGGCCAGCAGCAGGCGGCTCATCTGCCCGGCGTCGAGCGACTCGAAGTTGTCGAACTCGATGGGCGCGTCGGTGGTGTCTTCGGCGTCGTCGTCGGCCGCGTCGGCTGCTTCGGCCTCGGCGGCGCTCATCGGCGCGGCGGCGGGAGCCGGGGCGGCTTCGGTTGAAGCTTCGGTTGCTGCTTCAACGGAAGTTGCTTCAAGGGACGCTTCCGTGGTGCTCGTTTCGGCTACCGGCTCGGTGGCGGGCTGCGTGAGCACGTCGGCGGCGGCCGTCACGGAGCTTTGGGCTTCGTGCGGCGTCACGGCGGCCACTTCGGCGGCGGGCGTTTCGGCAGCGGCGGCCAGGGCCTCGGCGGGCGTAGCGGCGGCTTCTGCCTCGCCTGCTTCTGCGGCCTCACCGGTTGGTGCCTCGGCCGGGGCGGCAGCTTCCGCGCGGGGCTCGGTAGGCGCTTCGGTTTCGGCCACGGGTGCCTGCAGCACTTCGCTGGCGGCCTCGGTCACGAGCGCGTTGGCGGCGGGCGAGGGCATTTCGAGCGCCGACGGCGCCACGGCGGCCGTGGGCGTGATGTCGGCGGGCGTGGCGGTCAGGGGCTGGTCGCCGGCCGGAGCCGGATCGGTGGTGGAAGCGGGGGCAGACGGGGTAACCGCTGGGGTCGGTTGACCTTCGGCGGACGCTGCCTTTTTCGCGGCAATCTCCGCCAGACGGCGTTCCAGAATGCTCATCGCGTCATTCTGCTCGGGAGTGTTGGGGGTGTTCATTACACGAAGAACGGATGGAAAACGCAAACTACCGGACGTCAGCGGCCCGCGCGGGGCCGTGATGCCGGGCGAAGTCAGTTCAGACTGGGGTCGATGGGATAGTTGGCCAATACGCGGTACCGCCCGCCCATTTCCAGCAACACGCCGCGCCAGAGCTCCTGCGGCTCAAAAGTAAACACTTTTTCGGCCCCGTCGGGCCGTACGACCCACGTTTCGGCGGCAATCTCCTGCTCGAGCTGCCCACCCGACCAGCCCGAGTAGCCCACGTACAACCGTACGTCGTTGGCGGTGGCGCGGCCCAGAGTGAGCCATTCGAGCAGCACTTCGTAATCGCCGCCCCAGTACACGGCGTCGTCCGGGGGCACATCGGGGGCAGAGAGGCGGATGGCGTCGGGCAGTTCGCCGAGGCGGTGGAGATAGTGCAATGTGTTGTGCTGCACCGGCCCGCCCACGCCCAGCGGCAGTGCCGGGCCGGAGTAGGCGGGCAGCACGTCGGGCAGGCTCAGCTCGGTCAACCGGTTGAGTACGAGGCCGAACGCGCCGTCGTCGGGGTCGTGGCGGCAGAGCAGCACTACGGTGCGCTCGAAATTGGGGTCGCCGAGGAAGGGGCGCGCCAGGAGGAGGGTGCCGGGAGTCATTCGGGTAAGATGTGAGGACATAGGTACGACAGCGGTACGAAGGTTCGTACGCCGCCGGGCCGCTACCGTTTCTTTGTGGTGTTTGATGTGGAAGTGAAGACCTGCGGCCGTTCGGGTAATTGTGGCCGCGCTGCGTGTGGCCCGCTGCGTGTGGCCGCGCTGCGTGTGGCCCGCCGCGTGTGGCCCAGGGTAGCAATCCCTACGGGATAGCAACCCTGGGCTGTGGAACAGAACCCTTTCAGGGTTCACTATCGAGAACAAATAGCTATTCCGGTCCTTTGGCCTTCGCAATAAGTCCATTCCTCATTCCCAATGAACCTCGCCGACATTCGCCAAACCTACGCTAAGCAGGCGCTCGACGAAGCCGCTGCCGACCCTGATGCCCTCCGGCAGTTTCAGCGATGGCTCGATGAAGCGCTCGCCGCACAAGTGGAAGAGCCGACCGCGATGGTGCTCGCTACGGTGGCGCCCGACGGCCGCCCGACGGCCCGCGTGGTGCTGCTGAAATTTTTTGACGCTGAGGGCGGCGGCGGCTTCACGTTTTTCACCAACTACGAGTCGGCCAAAGGGCGGGCGCTGGTGCACGAGCCGCGCGCGGCGCTCACGTTTTTTTGGCCCGCGCTGGAGCGGCAGGTGCGGGTGGAAGGAGTGGTGGAGCAAGCGCTAGCCGCCGTGTCGGATGCCTATTTTCAGAGCCGCCCGCGCGGCTCGCAGCTCGGTGCGTGGGCCTCGCCGCAAAGCGAAGCGGTAGTTGACCGGGCGTTTCTGGAAGGCCGCGAACAGGATGCCGCCCGCGCCTTCGCCCAGCAAGACCCGCTGCCGCGCCCGCCGCACTGGGGCGGCTACGTGCTGCGGCCCACCCGAATCGAGTTCTGGCAAGGCCGCCCCAGCCGCCTGCACGACCGGTTGGTATATGAGCGAGAGGCGGCCGAAGGCAGCTGGAAAAAGATACGCTTAGCTCCCTGAAATACGGTGGGTTATGCGTTGATTTCTGACGAGCTTACCGATACAGTTGCACCCCCGTCACGCGCACCGTATCGTGAATGGTCTCGCGGCGCACGGGCAGGTGCCGGGCCTCCACGGCATCGGCGTCGAGGAGCAGATTCATCTGCCACGCCTCCACGGTGGCGGCCAGTCCCATCGGGGTAGGCCCGACGAATGTGAGCGGCGCGCCCAACCGCACGTCGCCGTACCGCGAGCCGACCCCGAGGCCCGTGGCGGTGCGGTAGCGCGGGTCGCGGACGGTGATGCGCCAGATGCGGCACCGGTCGGTGGGGGCGCCGGTGGCGTCGTCGTCACCGTTGTCGCACAGCGGTTCGAGTAGCAGGGCGGGCAGTTTCTCGCGCCCCACGCGCCCCACCGCGAACGCCGGGTATTCCTCGCCGCCGCGCGCCAGCGTGACCTCGCGGAGCGCCGGCCCGAACAGGGCGCGCACCTCGCCGACGCGCATCCCTACGCGCACGTTGCCCACGCGGCCCGGCGCAAGCAGCAGCGACGTATCGGCCATTGCTGTTGCGGAGCCTCCTTCAGTTGGTGACGCCGAATCCGCCGCCACACGCGCGGCCGAGTTCGAGGCGGCAGGCGAACCGGAGGCCGCTGCCTTACCCGTTTCGTCGGCTGACTGGCAACCCATCACCTGGACCATACTGAACATAACGAAAAGCACTACGGCTTTGCGGATGTGAGGTGATTGCATCGAGATAACAAACCTTATAGCGAGGAGAGGCAACGCCCAACAAACGTAACGCGGAGCTACAGCTCCGGCGTGAGACGGGCCTTGGATGGCTGTTTGCGTTAGCGCCCGGCAGCAGCTGGAGCGCGGGTCTCCAGCCCGCAATGGCGGTTGCGCGCGCCGAGCTGGCCGCTCCCAACCGCCGTGGGCGGGCCGGAGACCCGCGCTCCAGCCCTCCACGCCGCCAATTTTAGTAACGTAAACAGCCTCTTAGTGGCACACCGGAGCTGTAGCGCCGCGTTACGTCTGCTCGGCACCCGCTGGCAACGGTCAGCCGCAGTAGCTATTCCGCAAGTAATGGAAGCATACACATAACAGTCGCGCCCCCGGCCGAACCGTACTTTTGGGCAGCGTTTACCCGCTCTTTCATTTCGCATCCGCCTCGCTTTTGACACCCGACCGCACCACTCGCCCGCTCATTCTGATTTCCAACGATGACGGCATCACCGCGCCCGGCATTCTGCATCTGGTATCTATCGCGCGGCGGTTTGGCCGGGTGGTGGTAGTAGCGCCGAACTCGCCGCAGTCGGGCAAGGGCCACGCCATCACGCTTTCAGAACCGTTGCGGCTCGACCGCTCGACGGTGTTTGCCGGTGAAGCGCCCGAAGAGGTGGAAGCCTACGAGTGCTCCGGCACGCCTGCCGATTGCGTAAAAATCGCCAAGCACCACGTCCTGCGCGCGCGGCGGCCCGATCTGGTGCTGTCGGGCATCAACCACGGCTCCAATTCGAGCGTGTCGGTGCTGTACTCGGGCACGATGTCGGCGGCGATTGAAGCAGCCATCGAGGGGCTGCCCGCTATCGGGTTTTCGCTCGGCGAGTTCGGGCACGATGCTGACTTCTCGCACACCACGCCTATCGTGGAAGAGGTGATTCGGCTGGCCCTCGCCAACGGAATGCCACCCGGCGTGGCGCTCAACGTCAACCTGCCCAAGCGCCGCCCCGACGAGCCGATTCGCGGGCTGAAAGTCTGCCGCCAGGCCCGCGCCAAGTGGCAGGAAGAGTTTGAGGAGCGCCACGACCCCTACGGCCGTCGCTACTACTGGACGAGCGGCGAGTTCGTCAATTTCGACCCCGGCGCCGATACCGACGAGTGGGCGCTCGCCAATAACTACGCCTCCGTAGTGCCGTGCCAGTTCGACCTGACGTCAGCCGCCGCTGCCGCCTTCCTGCGCGAGCGCTGGCCCGTCAACCTCGACGAGCTGCCGCCCGCGCCCGCGCCGGCCGTGCTGGAGCACCCGACGGCGGAGCTGGGGTAGGGGCACCCGTAGGCGTGTAGCCGGGGTCGGTAGGCAGGGAGGCCGAAAATTTCAGTAGATGTAAGTGTAGAATAGAGGGGCGGTAGCTGCAAAAGTTGACTTGACGGGAAAGCGCCGTATTTTGTATTTTTCCGTGCTTGCAGGCCACAAATGGCCGAATCAGGGTGAGAGGAAGGTCTAGACTTCACCCATACTTTGCCCAGACTCGGTTCGGACTACCCCCGAATTGTACCCTTCCGGGAGGGCAGAGCCCTTGCACGGTGCCAAGTGGGGCAAGCGGTAGTGGGTGATTGGCAGCGGCCGAGCTGGTGGTCATATGCGCGCGCCCCGAAGTCGGCCCATTGCAGCCCGCCCTCGCGCAAGCGCTCCTTGCCGGTGTACTGCCAGAGGTGCTCGGGCTTGCCGACCGTTTCCAGCTCCACCAGGTTCTGGCCCCACGGATCGTAGTGGTTTTCCTGCACCGTCATTTCCTCCACCGTCACCACGCGCACGTCGTCGAACCACACGTCCTTGTGGCTGTAATTCTGCACCGACACTTCCACGTAGCCCGCCGAGTCGGCTTTCAGGGACAGATCAAGCTGCTGCCACTCATTCTCGGCGGCGGTGGTCAGGGTCTGGTAGGCGGACTTGACCCACACGCTGTCTTTCGTGTACAAATCGTAGCACACGAACGCCTCGGGGGCGGTGGCGCTGTCGGGGCGGTGGGCCAGCAGACCCGTGACGGCCACGCTCAGCCCCGCCGTCAGGCGCTGCCAGAAGCCGCGCCGCGCGGGGGCCGGCGCCGCTTCCGGGCCGCGCGGCACCAGCGCGCCGCCGGCTCCGGCCAGCGTGGGCAGCAGGCGCGGGCGGGGCAGGGTCGCCTCGTCGTACTTGCCGAACACCTCGATATGGACGCTGTCGCCGGCCTGCACGGGCAGCTTCGCCGTCGGCCCCTGGTAGTGGTGGGCGGCGTTGAGGCGGGCCGAGTGCGAGCCGGAGCGGGCGTGGTCGGGGTCGTAGGTGCGCGTGTCGGCCAGGTGCTCGAACTGGTCTTCTTCCTGGGCGCCGACGCCGGGTTCCATCGAGGCGCGGGCCAGCAGGTCGGTGCCACCGGCGCGGAAGGCCAGGCGCAGCGAGCCTTGGTGGTCGCGCAGGTGGTATTCCTGCACCCACTTGTCGGCCTCGGGGCGGTCGGGCACATAAATGGCGCGGCCGGTGGGCGTAGCCACCGTCAGCAGCGCACCGTCGCTCTGCCCGTACACGAAGCCCGCGATATAGTCAACGTGCTGGTCGGTGCCGGAGGCGGGGTCCTGGTAAGTCTGCTTGATTTTGCGGCCCGAGGCCGTGTGCGTCAGCGTCAGTTGGCGCAGATGCCCGACCCCAAAACCTGTGAACGAGAGCAGGCCCAGCACGTTGTAGCGCGGCCACGCCCAGTGGTGTTTGTCCACGGTGAGGTTGCCGCTTTTGTCGTAGCCGTATTCGTTCGTCAGTTGCGTGTTGTCCTCGAAATCGTTGGGCGCCTCGGATGCCCCAGCCGCGTCGGCGACGGTCAGCAGCTTGTTGCCGACGTACGAGTATGTGAGCTGATCGATTGGCCCGAAGGCGGGCACCCCGGTGCCGTCCGGGGCGCGGCGCCCCACGCGGTTCAGCGTCTGGATGTTGCCGTTGAGGTCGTAGGTGAGGCCATCGGTCGTGAAGCGGCCGACCCCGTTGGCGTCGTCTTTTTCCAGATTCCAGCCAAAGCCGCTCCAATAGTCGTAGGCGCTGTATGTGGCGGCCGTCAGGCGGCTGAGGGGGTCGTAGTCGTAAGTGTAGCGGCGCAGGTTGTCGTTGCCGGGGGTGCGGCTGCGCCACAGCAGCGCCGACAGCGCGCCGTCGTAGCGGCCGGGGCGGTTGCCGGTGTGGTCGCGGTCGTACTCGAGTTCCATCCCGAAGAGGTCGGCGCTGGCGTCGAGGTCTTCGTTGGGGGTGTGGTAGTCGAGCCAGTCGGCCCACCCCTCGAGCTGCCACGTATCGCGGGTGCGCGCGAGGCCCGTGAGGTTGCGGTTGTTGATTTTTTCGAGCTGCCCGCGCAGGTTGTAGCGGTAGTCCACCGATTGCAGGTAGCGCCCCGGCCGGTTCAGCTTGGGGCTGGGCCACACGAAGGCGCCGAGCTTTTCGTCCACGAGCTGCCCCAGCTCGTTGTACTCCTTCGTCGAGAGCAGTGTCTCGTACTTGTTACCGTGGATGTCGTCGAAGCGGGCGAACGTGGAGATCGGCCGCTCGCCGGCGTCGTAGGTGTAGCGGTAGCGGATGGAATGTTGCTGGTTGCCGGGCGTGGTGGGGGGGGCGTCCACCACGGTGTGGTGCTGGTAGGTTTTCAGCACGTTGCCCACGAAATCGTATTCCGTGGTGAGGCGGTCGAGGCCGTGGCGGTGGTTCTGCGCCTGCGACTGGATGGGGCGGCCGTCGTCGTCGAAGTAGATGGCCGACGCCAGCCACTCGGTAGTGCCCAGAATCCGGGTCTGGCCGCTCGTGCGCGCGCCGAGCGTACGGGCTGATGGCGATTGTGGACAAGTGATTTCGGCTTCCGGCCGCTCGGGCGCGTAGGCCAGATCGGGGTAGCGCTGCTGCGCGAACTGATAGGTATCGTAGTAGCCGACCGTCAGAAATTCTTCCAGAGTTGGTTGGTGAAGCAGCGGAAACGACCGCGTGACGGTATAGCCGATGGTGGTTCCGGCTATCTGCGTAGAGAAGCGCGAAGTTTCGTGGTGCGCGATGGTGCTGCCGTTGGCCTCACTTTCCAGCGAGGCGCGCGTACCGGCATTACGGTAGATGCCAGTGATGATGGGCCGGTTCAGCTCGTCGTACTTGATGAAGGTCCACTTCGGTACGGCGGCGTTGGCGCCGGTGCGCTGGTCGGGGCGCTGCGTGGCTACCAGGCGGTCCCATTTGTCGTGAACCAGATAAGTCCAGCCGCTGCCGGGGGCTTTTTGCCGTTTTGCCGCCCGCGCGCGTCGTAGGTGAACAAATACGCCCACCGGCCCAGAAATGCCGTGTCGAGCACGGCTCCCTGCGTCACGGCGCGCTTGACGCCTTCGGGCGTCAGGACCATCAGCACGTGGCCCAGCGGGTCGTAGGCGTAGGCGGTGGTGGGGTTGTCGTTGCCGGTCGCGCCGGCCACTACGTTGCGTTGCGCCACCACCTGCCCGAGCGCGTTGCGGAACACCTGCGTGAGGTGCCCTTCTTCATCCAGCGTTTCCTGCACGGCCAGTTGGCCCGCCGTCGCCACCTGAAACGACGCCGTGCCGGTCAGGCCGGCCGCCTCACTCGCGTTGGCGTATTGCCACAGCGCCACTTGCTCGGCCGGGGCGCAGGCACACACGCGAGTGCGCCCCTTCACGGTATGGCCCGCGAAGGTGGAAGCGCCGGCAGCATCGCGCTGAATTTGCCACGCCGCGCCGACTGACCCTTGCTCCACGACGCGGTTGAAGGGCGAGTCGTCAACGACGATTTCGCTAAACGCCGGTCCGGTGGCGTTGCTGGCCACTTTCGGGGTTGAGGAGTAAAAGTGCTGCTGCTCGCCGAGCGGGTCGGGGCGCGGGCGGGCGTCCGATGCGATGGTGTACGGCAGATGGGTTCTGGTTTCGCGCCCGATGGCGTCGTATTCGTGCCACGACACCACATCGTGCCCGAGCGGGCTGGCGGCGATGCCGATTGCCTGCGTGGGCCGCCCGAGCGCGTCGGCGTAGCGGATGGCTTGCAGTGTGAGGATGTAGGACGTGAATTTTAGTCTTTTCAAAACTAAGCCTCTCATCGCTTCGCAAGATAATGAACGCCGTATCAGGAGCAGACCATCCTGTTGTCGTTGTGGAATGTCGTAGTCCGTCGAAGTTTAATACTTTCGTCGCTGCTATGCACAAGCTTTTCTTCACGATGCCGCTACTGGTGGGCTGGCTCACCGCAACCGCGCAGTACTCGAGCTATCCTGCCGTTACGCTGCCCCAGCCGAGCATAGTGCCGCCGGGCAGCAGTTTCGCGCCCTCCTTTACGCCTGCTGCTGCCGCGCCCCGCACCTACCGGCCCGACGAATATCAACGCCACATTCAGGAGCAGAACGCGAGACTCACTGACGGAGACATAGCCGAACACGAAGCCCGACAGCGGCGCCAGCAGGACGAGATAGATGCCATTGCCCGCCGGTTCGATGCCGAACAACAGGCCCGCGAACGGTTTTTCAAAGAAAACCGCGCCCGGTATTGGCACACGCTCGCCCAGCTCCGCGCGATGCTGGAAGGACGAGCGCCGCAAAGTGTGCAGCAGGCCGTGTATCTGGTAGAAAATGCCTACCTCAACGGCGCGATTCCCTACCACGAGTTCAGCGCCGAAATCACGCGGTTGGCCGATGCGTGTCGGGCGCTGGTGCGCGAGGCCGGCGGCTCGCCCGACGACCCCACCGCCGCGTTCTGGGCGCTGCATCGCGTAATGACCGACACGATTGCGGTGCGCCTGCAGAATGGCGAGCTGTTTCGGCACGTGCCCTTTCGATATGACTTCGAGGATTTCTGGAGTGAGAAGGACGCCACCAAGTCGTTTGTATCGAAATTGCTGCGAACCAACACCGGCCAATGTCATTCGATGCCGCTGCTCTACCGGATGGTCGCCGACCAACTGGGCGTGAAGGCATACATCAGCGTCGGCCCGGACCACAGCTTCATTCAGGTGAAAGGCGCCGACGGAGCGATGTATAACTACGAAACCACCAACGGACATTTCGTCACGGAGGGCTGGATACTGAGCAATCGGCCCATCAGCCCCGCCGCGCTGAAAAACCGGATGTACCTCGATACGCTCACGACCCCGGAAGTCATTGCCCGGTGCGTGGCGGAACTGGCGGGTGGATTCAACCGGCGGTACCGCGACGTGGATTTTCTGGATGCCTGCGCCGCGCTGGCGGTGCGCCATTATCCGCACGGCCTCGCCACGCTACAGGTGGTCAATGATGCCGCCGTGCTATGTATGATTGAGGCGCTGTTGGCAGCCGGCGACCCCAAGCCGGCCGACCTGCATCGCTTCCCGGAAGCGCAGCGCCGGCGCGATGTCGCGGTGGCGTGTTGGCGCCGCATCGAAGCGGCCGGGTACGAAGAAATGCCCAAAGAGATGTACGCCGCGTGGCTCAACTCCATCGAGGAGGAAAAACATCGGCTCGAGAGCCTGCGGCTACAGCACCAATTTCGCTCACCCACTCCGGCCACGCGCTGAGGGTACACAGACCGCCACCCGATGCGCTCGTTGGCTGTTGTTTTCGCTTGTTGCGTCCTGCTGGCCGGGTGCGCGCACCCGCTGGCGGTGGTTCCGCCGCTTGACCCGGCGCCGGTGACGCTGCGCTTGCCCAACCCAAGTGAGCAACGCCCCGGCCCGGAGGTGCTTGGTGGCACCGACGCGGCCGCGACGGCGGCCATCCGCCGCGCCGCGCACCTGCGCGACTGCTACCAGCGGGCCTACGCCGAAATGGCCGCGACGCTGAACAGTACGCAGCGCCCAAACCTGAAACGCGCCGTCTTCCTGACCGAAAACGCCTACTTCGGCGATTCGCTCGACTACCGCGCCTTTGATGAGCACATACGGAGCCTGGCGTAGATTTGCCGCAACATCCAGCGGGCCAACGCTAATACCCTCGTATACGATAAGCCCGACCGCGAGAACGTGGCGCGCAACGCCGCCATTTGGTTGGTGATGACTGATACGGTGTTTCTCGACCGGCACGACCGCAGCCGCTACCTGCCGCCCTACCGCTACGACTTCGACGATTTCGACGGCGCCCGCGACTGGCGGCAAATGTTCGTCACGAAACTGCTCCTCACGCGGCGCGGCAACTGCCATTCGCTGCCGCTGCTTTACAAGCTGCTGGCCGAGGAAGTGGGCGCCCCGTGCTGGCTGGCGCTGGCGCCCAATCACATCTACCTGAAACAGCGCAACCAGCAGGCCGGCTGGTACAACACGGAGCTGACGGCCCGCGCCTTCCCGCGCGACTCGTGGCTGACTACCTCGGGCTACATCAGCCGCGAAACCATCGTCAACGGCCTCTACCTCGACACGCTCAGCGCGCGGCAGAACCTGGCCGTCTGCCTGATTGACCTCGCCAACGGCTACCGCCGCTACTTCGCCAGTGCCGCCGACGAGGCATTTGTGCGCCAGTGCGTTACCTTGGCGCTCGAAACCTTCCCGACCTACATCAACGCGCTGCTGCTCGACGCCGAAAGCCACCGCCGGCTGTTCGAGGCCGCCCCCTCAGCGGCCACCGCCGCCGCGATGGAAGCCGCCTACACCCGCGTGGTGGACACAGGCTACCGCGAGATGCCCGCCCAACAGTACGCCGACTGGCTGCGTGCCCTGCAAGTGGAACGAACCAAACGCCAAACCTTCCCCGCCCGCTAAGATGCTCATTTGCTACCTCGCACTGTTCGCGCTGCTGGTGCTGCCCGGCGTGGGGCTGGCACAACACCTGCCGCCCCAGCCGTTCGAGCGATTCGGCTACCGGGTCGATTTCCTGACACTCTCGAAGGGGAAGTATCAGGAGTTTTTCCCCAACGATTCACTCCGCAAAGTCGGCTCGGTGGTGTACAACCGGCGTCTGCGGAAGATTGCGCGCCTGCTGCCGCTCGACACGCTCCGCTACCACGCCCCCGACATCACGGGCCAGTGGCTCAGTCTTGACCCCTTCGCTGAGAAGTACCCCGAGGTGAGCCCGTATGCGTTTTGCAACAACAACCCCGTCAATCTATTCGACCCCGATGGGCGGGAGTGGAAATCCGCCAACGACCGCGAAACGGCCGACAGATATGTGCTGTGGGCGCAGGGCGTGCAGGCCACGCTGCAAGCGCAGATGAACCGAATGGAAGGCCGGATGGACAAAGCGCGCGCGGCCGGTAAGGACGCGAAAGCCGACCGACTGTTGTCGCAGATTATGGGGGTGCAGGCGCGGGTGGATAACCTGAGCACGGTGCAGGCCGAGGTGGCTGCGATTGGGGCAGACAAAAACCACGTGGTGTCCCTTGAACAGGTAAACAGGCCGGACGGATACACTTTCTATGGCAGTTCAGAACGTGAAGTAAACGTTCAGTACAATGGAAACCTCGCCCATTTGGGGCACGAGTTAATGCACGTCTACCAAATTGTTAGAGGCGATACGTGGCGCTATGGTGCTGAACACTCTATGACGAGAGTTCCGGGAGGACAGCTTACCAACGAGGTTGAAGCATATATTAGACAGTTTTCCCTAGCTCCCGGATCGATGCCAGCCTCAGATATATCTCCGCAGCAAATGGGTTACACACCAACATCAATGCCAGGCATCACCAGAGATTATGTAGGTGGCATATACGTTACAGAAGCTCAAGGCAAGAGATACATCTACCGAGGAATGATCGGAAAATGACAAATAGAAAAATAAATTTACTGGCGATAATATCTGTGATTGTTTCTTTGCAGACTGCTTGTTCGCGCAAAATTATTTTATCAAAAGAATATTGTGACAATATTTTCAGTATGGTGTTTTTTGAACAAGATTCTTCTTATGAATTTCATTTGAGATACCATATGCTGCATCGGATATCATATGGAAAATTCTACTTTAAAAATGAATCCATAAAATTGTCTAAAGGATTGCCGTTTATTTTTAATGAAACAGAGTTGTCTTCAAGCGAGTTGCCGCCCAATAAGTGTATTGTTTCAATACAACGTGACACCTCGATTCCTTCGGAGTCGATTGATTACATTTTCGTGTCAGACAATAACGACTCAGTTAGGCTAAATCAATTGCACAAAAATATTGTAAATATTTCTAACAACAAAATAAGGCTTGTGGCTCTCGTTCCTAGCGCTTGGGATATGTCCGGGCCTAAAAGAGTCGTAGATCAGACTATTAAAATAAATAGCGAGTCTGGACGTTCTTGCGAGATCAATGTCGCAGTTGACTGGCGACAAATGTTTCATTACCCTCTCGAAGATTCTATTCTGATTCTGAAACGCGGTCGTATTTTGTTAGAGAAGGAAAGGTTGGTGCTGAAGTCAAGGAGATGCGGAAATTAAGACGAAAGATAGAAGAATGCTTAGCGCGCCTCTAAGTGGACGACGACATAACGACTCGCTGCGCAAAGTCGGCTCGGTGGTGTACAACCGGCGCCTGCGGAAGATCGCGCGCCTCTTGCCGCTCGACACGCTGCGCTATCATACGCCCGACATCACGGGCCAGTGGCTCAGCCTCGACCCCTTCGCCGAGAAGTACCCCGAGGTGAGTGTAGGTGGAAACTACTGGCGTCAGGTAAAAATCACGTAGCCTCCCTCGGACGACTAGCCTGATTGGTCGGGTATATATTCAGCGCCCGCCGCCTCCCTACTCCACGCATCCACCTTCATCAACAACGTCAGGCCGATGAAGTAGAAGGAACCGATTTTATCGACTTCCACCACTTCATTCAATAGAAGGTGGAAGATGATGATGGTCAGCGACGAGCCGACCACCAGCACGATGGTGCGAAGGAGCGGGTCGCGGGTGCGGTGGTAGAGGTCTTGCGGCAGCACCAGCGCCCACCACACCACCGCCGCGAACAGCAGCAGGCCCGGAATGCCCTGCTCGACCAGCTGTAGCAGGAAGTAGTTGTGGGTCGTGGACTTTTCGGGATTGTCGGACACGTACGTCCGAAAGCGCTTGTCGGTGTATTTCTGGTATTCCGGGTAGAACGTGCTCGGGCCGGTGCCCATCCACGGGCGTTGGGCAATCATTCGGGCGGCGGCGATCCAGCGGTACACACGCTCCATCTCGGAGGCGTCGCTCAGGTCGGTGGTGGCGGCGAGGTGTTTGCCGAGGTCGTGGCCGTGCCAGACGGTATGCTCGTAGTCGGGCTTGAAGCGCAGGTAGTGCTGCTGGTCCACGAGCCACGCCGAGCCAACCACAGCCGCTACGGCTGCCGCCACTAGGGCCGGGCGAAGCCACCCGAGCCGCAGCAGCAGCGCGTAACCGCCCGCTGCTACCACGGCCAGCCACGTAGCGCGGGTATACGCCAGCACGATACCCAGCAGAATCAGGCCCACCGCCGCCCACCAGCCGGCCCGACCCCAGCCCGCGCGGCCCCGCCCCGTCAGGCGGGCGCCGGCCAGCGCGTACGGCAGAAACTGCGCGACCACGATGGCGTAGATGACGTGGTTGAGGTAAAACGGCTGAATCGCCCAGTTGACGGCCCCAAACCGTAACCCTTCACCGATGTGCCGCACGGTGGTGTAGCCAATGGTGATTAGCAGCGACGGCAAAAACGCCCACACCAAAAGCCGCACGTCGGCGGGGCGGCGTACCAATAGGCCCACCGCCACCACGAACGACGCCAGATACCACAGCTTCGCCAGTAGGTATTTGAACGAATGGAGCAGATCGATGGAAAACAGCGTCGTCCAGGCGGCCCACGCCAGCTGCGCCAGCAGCAGGTACGCAATCGGGTGGCGCAGCCAGCGCGTAGCGTCGTCGGTAGCCAGGTGGCCGCGCAGCGCCCGTAGCAGCACCAGCGCCAATAGCAGCAGCATCAGCGGCTCGCTGAGCAGGTCGAGGGAGAGGCCGCCGGGCAGCTCCACGTTTTTGGAGAACGGCAGGACGCCCACCAGCAGCAGCAGTACGGGGCGCACGTCGGCCAGCAGCAGCAGGGCCACGGCGGGCAGGGCCAGCGCGGGCAACAAAAAGCGCTCGTCCTGTTGGTAGAGCGCCAGGCCGAGGCAGCCCACTACAAGTGCCCCAAAGGACAGCAAAATGGTTTCGCCCGGCAGCCGGGTGAGCCACGGTAGCGGGGCGGCCAGTTGACTGGCCAGCCGATGCAGGCGCGCCGACCTCACGCGCGCACCCGAGTCGGTTCGGCAGCCCACTCGGGGGAGGAGGTGGCAGGCGCCGTCGGGCGGCGTAGCCACTCGAGCAGCAGCGCCGCCAGTGTCATCAGCACGAACGCGCCCGCCGCGCTACCCACCACGATCAGCCAGCGCACGGGCTTGGCTTTGCGCGGGGTCGGGGTGGCGGGTTGCAGGACGTACACCGTCGAGATGCGGCTGCCGAGATTGGCACGCGCCACCTCGTAGGCACTGCGCGCCTTCACCAGATCGTTCAGGATGATGGAAAGCTCGCCTTGCAGCCGCGATACGTTGGGGCCGTGCGTGGCGAAGGATTCGAGGGTGAGGGTGTTGCTGCCGGGCCGGGTGTAGAGCAGCCCGTCGAGGGTGGCCTGTAGGGCGGTTGCGTTGCCGCCCCCACCGTTGCGGGCCGCGCGCAAGGCCGTCTGGGTCTCGGTGATGGCTTTGGCGAGGTAGCGATCTTCACGGTCGAGGCCGTGAATGCCGGTGCGCCGCCGGAGAGTCGTGAGCGAATCGCGGGTCTGGGCGTACACGGCATCGAGCTGGCGGTACTTATTCTCAAACAGCTTCAACACGCGCAGCCGGTTGGGGCGCAATAGCTGCTGGTTTACCGAGTCGATGACGACCACCATCTCGTTGGCGATGGTGGCGGCCAGGTCGCGGTCGGTGTCGAGGACGGTCAGCTCCACGGCATCGCGGTCGTTGATGTGCATCTCGATGCGTTCCCGGAACAACTCCCGTACGCTCTGACGCGCCTCGGGGGTGGCGGTCGTATCGTAGTTGTAATGCGCCGCCAGCCGATATTTTTTGATGATGTAATCGGCCACGGGCTGCGAGCTGCCGATATTGACGGCGCGGTCGAGGTCGATGGCTTCGGGCAGGAGCACCACTTTCCGCTCGCCGGAGCTGAGCTGGTCGGGGTCGGCGGTCTCGAGGTTGGTGGCGTAGAAGGTGGTGGTGGCGGGGTAGATGTTGGGCATCCGCAGCGCCACCACGGCGCTCACGAGGGCCGCGCCGAGAGTGGTCAGCAGGATTGGGCGGCGCCAGCGGCGGATTACGCCCAACAGGTCGAGCACGGGCGGCAAAGCAGAAGAGGAAGCAGCCATTCAGGCGCGAGAAAGTCGGAAAACGGTCAGGAAAACGCCACGAAGCGCCCCGCAAAGGTACGTGCCTTACGTGGGCCACCGGTTTCAGAGGAGAGCAGGTAATCGGCTCGCTTGGTCGCCGGCAGCTTACCATCTGCCACCCGCCTGATTCGCGTCTGGCATCGATGTATGGCGTAGAGACGCATCCTTGCGTCTCCGCTGCACGGGGCGCCCAACCGCGTTGCCCAACCGCGTTGCCCAACCGCGTTGCCCAACCGCGTTGCC
>ERZ1066122.1491-NODE-1491-length-18672-cov-8.110222_pt1 | contig 18672 bp, 16 predicted proteins | sample MGYA00382769_ERZ1066122 | MGnify/ENA primary metagenome ERZ1066122 (study PRJEB33369, sample SAMEA5778352) | biofilm metagenome | biome: Industrial cooling water; feature: Water cooling tower basin; material: Biofilm | place: United Arab Emirates | collected... | reverse complement strand
CATATACATCGCTAACATCCGCCGGATTCTGAAATTAACGTAAACAGCCTCTAAGTCAGGCTCCGCCGACTTATATCTGGGAGAATTGTATCCCGTACCGCAACAATCTGCATACTGAGTTGATGGCGGCTACCGCTCGGCTTAGTCTCAACCGGATTATGACAGTTGGCCAAAAGGTGTACCCCTTAACCGCTTTTGGCAAGCCTTATTTGCTCGCTACTGATCGGACGGGCCAATTGGTGGACAGCACAACATATCCAGGCCAATTGCCGGACGGCTACTTTGTGCATATTTTGGCATTGCCCAACGAAAGCGCCATCATTCAAGGCCAAATGGTTGATTACCTGTGGATAAACAATCAACCTTATGTAAATACAACGCTATTGCACGTCGATTCAATGGGCACTATTTTATGGCAGCGCAGCTTCGACCCGCATTAGGGAGCCGGTTGGGGAGGATTAGCCTCACGGCCGGCAGGTGTAGTGGCCTTACAGACCCGTGGGCGCCGCTTCACGCCAACCGTGTTCACCAATCAAGGCATTGTGCGTCACGTAGATGCACAGGGTCGCTTGCGGTGGGAACGCCCACTTGGTGCGGCCTTTTCTATCGGGGCGGGCATCGCGGCCTTGCCTGACGGCTCGTACGTGGCCGTGATGAACGACCCGAGCCGGCGGCCGGGCATCCAGAACCGCTGGACGTTTGATCTGCGCCTCACGCGCTTCTCGCCCACCGGCCAGCGGCTCGATTCAGCGTGGGTGGGTCGTGCTGGTGATTATGATTTTGCCTACGCCGTCCACCCTACCACCGACGGCGGGCTGGTCATCGTGGGCACCAACGACGAAAACCTGCCCAACACGCCCGAGCGCTCAGTGCTCTACAAGCTCGACAGCGCCTGGCGCGAGCAATGGCGCCTGACTGTATCAGGGCCGGGCAACATCAGCGGCACCATCTCGGACTGGCATTGGGTGCGCGAAACGGCGGGCGGGCGTTTTCTGGTCGGCGGGCGTTTCGACGCTGTCGCCGGGCTGGGGCTGGTGGCGCCTCCGGCCTCCCCACTCGATTCAGTGGGCTCACTGGTGTGGGCCGACCGCGTGTTTCTGCGACAAGTGCAGCCCATCGGCGTATTCGTCGAGCCGGGGTCGGGCGGGCTGAAGCAGGTGGTGGCGAGCAACTGCGGTGGGTATGTGTTATCGACTGCCGCGCCGCCAGCGGAGACCACCAGGTGGTGGCGAGCAACTGCGGTGGGTATCCCTCGCACGCCTACGTGGCGGGCGCGATGGGTCTGCCCGCGCTGGTGAGCGCCAACCTGTGCCCCCCCCGCCGCCGCCACCGCCCACGGTGGGGATGCTGGTCAACAGCACCCTGCCCTTCGCGCTCGACTCGGTTGCCACCGGCGCCGGCCCGCGCTACGCCGTGGTGGACGAGGTGACGTGGGACTTCGGCGACGGCTCGCCCGTGGCCCACGGCTGGCAGGTGAGCCACCGCTACGCCTCGCCCGCCCCGGTGCGGGTGCGCTGCACCGTCACCAACAACCTCTTCTGCTCGACCACCGCCGAGCTGTTTCCCTTCGGCCCCACGGCCACTGCCGCCGAGCACCCGCCGGGCACGGCCGTGGCCGTGTTTCCCAACCCCTCGGCCACGGGCGCCTTCACGGTGCGCGGGGCGCTGGGGGCCACGTATGCGGTGGTCGATGCCACGGGCCGCACCGTGGCGGCGGGCACGGCCACCGGCCCGGAAACGGTGATCGACCTAAGCGCCCACGCCACCGGCGTGTACGCCCTGCGCCTGACGTGGCCCGACGGGCGCCTGCGTACGCGCCGGCTCGTGCGCTGGTAGGGCGCACACCCCACGGGTGCTTACGGCATCGGTTCTCTGCCACATCACCCGCTCGGCATCTGCCGGGCGGGTGGTGTTATGTTCGGAATGAAGGGCTAGAAGCCGATTGCGGCGGCTGAGAATGGACCGCGAACCTCCGATTCGCTCGCGGTTAGGCAAGGCGGTTAGGCAAGGCGGTTAGGCAAGGCGGTTAGGGAATGCCCAGCACTCGCGGCCGATCCTCCGTGGGCGAACCGGAGGTTCGCGGTCCAGTGCTCAACCGCCGTTGGCTAACGTAAACAGGTGCTACGTACATATCCAGCATCTCCGGCCGATTCACCAACCCTACCCCACCCTCCTCCCCTTCCAGCGATAGCGCCCGCACAGGCCCAACAGGCCCACCAGCACCACATACGGCACGTACAGAAGCTGCCACGCCACCACTGACCGCCCCAAATGACGTGTGTCGCCCTGAAACCGCAGGATCAGGCGCAGAAACCACGTATCCACCGCCAGCTTGGCGCCCCAGGCCAGTGCCACCGGCGCGGCCCACGCGGGGCGCACCACCGCCGGCAGCGCCCCGACCAGCAGGCCCAGGTTCAGCAGAAACACCCCGGCGGCGAGCGCCTGCACGTCGGGCCGCCGGTAGTGGCGCCACTTGCTGGCCCAGCGCACCCGCTGCCGCAGAAACGCCCGCACCGTGGGCGCGGCGGCGGTTCGCACCGTCGCATCCGGGTGTCTGACGAACGCCGCCGACCCCGGCCGCCGCGCCCACAGCGCGTGGAGCAGAAACTCGTCGTCGCCGCTGGCTACGTGGTGGTGGCCCGCGAAACCACCCACCTCGGCCCACGCGGCGCGGCGGTAGGCGAGGTTGGCACCGTTGCACATATTGGGCTGCCCGAGCGCCAGCGACGCGGCGCCCACGCCCACCAGTCCCGCAAATTCCACCACCTGCAGCCGCGCCCACGCCGTGCCGTCGGGGCACAGGGCTACGGGGCCGCTCAGGAAATCGAGGGAGGGCCGCCGGCACAGAGTGTCGGCGAAGCTCGTCAGCCAGCGCGGCCCCACGCGGCAATCGGCGTCGGTGCAGGCTACCCACGGGTGGCGGGCGTGGGCCAGCGCCAGCGCCAGCGCGGCCTTCTTGCCGGTGCCCGCGCCGGGGAAGTCGGCCAGCCGCAGCAGGCGCACAGCCACCGCTGCACGAGCCGCAAAATCGGCCACCACGGCCGCCGTGGCATCGGTGGAATAATCGTCCACGACGATGACTTCCAGGTTTTCCTTCGGAAATTCCTGTGCTGCCACATCGGCCAGCAGCGCGGGCAGCGCGGCGGCTTCATCGCGGGCCGCGACGAGCACCGAAAACCTTATTTCCTCTTTCGCTGACTCGGCGCCCGGCAAAGTGCTCATCGGCGGCGGCGCCACGGTCGGCAGCCGCTCCCACGCCCGCCCGCGCCGCCAGATGACGGCAGCGTACCAACCGCTCAGCGCCAGCAGAAAAAGAGAGAAGTACAGCAAAGTATCAACGTCCGCCAGCACGAGGCTTTGCCTCGTCGCGATACCCAATTGCAGGGGCTCCAGCCCCGTTGCCAGCCCGCGCGCCGGGCGCCTGCCGCAACCGCCGCCGCCACGCCCGCCCCTGGCTCAGCCGCAGGCGCGGCACCAGCAGCAGCCCCACCGCGCTCGGCACCGCGATGTTGAGCAGCCACAAGCTCAGACTGGCGCTCAGCACCGGCAGCCCGGCCTGCCCCAACAGGCCGAAGAAATAGACCGCCGACAACTCGCGCGCCCCGATGTCGGTGAGGGCGCTCAGGCTCGGCACCAGCGATTTGAGCAGAAACGTGCCCGCCACCGCCAGCGCACCGTGCGCCACGCCCACCTCCACCCCAAATGCCGCCAGCAGCAGCCCGAATTGCGCTGCGAACACCGCGTAGCGTCCCCCCGACCACCCCAGCACCACCGCCAGCTCGCGCGGCGGATACGCCCCCAGAATGCGCGCCGCGCGCAGCCACCGCCGCAACGGCGCCCACCGCCGGGCGGCGGGCACGGCGGCCACGGCCGCCGCCACGCCGCCGCCCCAAAACCACACCGCCAGCAGCGCCGCGCACACTACCACCAATCCCGCCACCACGCCCGCCTGCACCAGCGGATAACCGGCCAGCGGAAACCGACACAGAAAATACCCCGCCCCCACCGCCCCCGCTCCCACCGTGACGAGCAGTTGCGCGAACCGGCCCAAAAACACGGCCCCCACCGCATCGAGCCGCCGCCGCGAGCGCAGCAGCAGCACCCGCGCGGCGTAGTCGCCCACGCGGTTGGGAGTGCTGAAGCCCAGCGTCAGGCCGAGCACCACGGCCCGCAGCGCCGCGCCGAAGCGCAGCGGCTCCACGCGCCGGGCCAGTACCTGCCACTTGCGCGCTTCGAGCATCTGGTTTACGGGCATCAGCGCCGCCGCGCTCAGCAGCAGCCACCGCGCCGGGCCGTCGGCGAGGGTGTGGCGCACCAACGCCCGCCACGCTGCGCCCACGGCGGGCGCGGCCAGCACGGTCTCGTAAAGCGCTGCCAGCGTCAGGCCCAGAATCAGCAGCTTCGCGCCGATGCTGAGCAGGCGCCGCCGCGCAGCGGCGCGCGCCGAAGAAGCCGCCACGGCCGAGGCTTCACCGGAAGCGTATTTTTGAGGCAGATGACGCACGTGCCGAGCCAGGCCGCCCCCGAAAAACCGGAACCGGCCGAGAAAGTAATTCTGGGAATCGACCCCGGCACCACCGTAATGGGCTACGCCATCATCGAGGTGCGGGGCCAGCAGGTAAAGGTAGCGCGCTACGACGTGCTGCACCTGGCGCGCGAGAAAAAGCTCACCAACCACGCCCTGAAGCTCGAGTACATCTTTCGCAACGTCACGGCCCTCATCGAAGAGTTTTTACCAGACGAGCTGGCCATCGAAGCGCAGTTTTACGGCGAAAACGTGCAGAGTATGCTCAAGCTCGGCCGGGCGCAGGGCGTGGCCATCGCGGCGGCACTGGCGCGCCGGATTCCGTACGTCGAGTACGCGCCGGCGCGCGTCAAGCAATCCGTTACGGGCAACGGGCAGGCCAGCAAAGAGCAGGTGGCGGCAATGGTCACGCAGATTCTCCGCCTCCCCCCTGACCCCACCAAGCTCCTCGACGCCACCGACGCGCTGGCCGTGGCACTGTGCCACCATTTTCAGTCAGGCCCCACCACGCGCCTCACCACGCCCAAAGCCGGCGGCAAGCCGGGCGGAAAAAAGAAGGGCGCGGCAGCGTCCTGGGATACGTTCGTGGCGAAAAATCCGGGGCGGTTGAAGTAGTGTAGCGTGGGGCGGCGCCCCGCGCTACGGCTACATCTTCGCCCGCTTCACCAGCCACGCATACAGCACCCGCTCAAACGGCTCCCGAATATCCACCGGAATGAAATCGATCCGGTACTGCCCCGCCCGCAGCGCGAGCTGCTGCTTGAAGGCGCCCATCGCGGCGCGGTACTGCTCGCGCACCTGGTTGGGTTGCAGGCGCACTTCCTCGCCCGATTCGGCATCGACGAACACGTAGGGGCGCTCGGCAAAGGAAAACTCCTCTTCCGTGGCCGAATCGAGAACGTGAAACAGCAGCACCTCGTGGCGCTGGTGCCGCAGGTGCTGCAGCGCGGCGAAAAGCGCTTCCGGGTCGTCGGTGCGCGAGAGCATATCGGAGAAAATGACCACCAGCGAGCGCTTCGGAATCTGCTGGGCGAGCTGATGCACGACGGTGGCCACGTCGGTGCGGCGCCCGGTTGCGGGGCCGCTCAGGGGCCGGTCGAGGAGCTGCTGGAGCTGCAACAGCAACGTGTGCCGATGCTGGGCCGTGGCGCGCACGGGCGTTTGCAGCTCCACCTGGTCGGCGAAGGTCACGAGGCCTACGGCATCGCGCTGGCGCTGGAGGAGCGTGGCCAACGCGGCAGCGGCCAACACCCCGAACCGCAATTTGCCGTGCTGCTGCGGGCCGGGCGCGGCCGGGTAATACATCGACGGCGACACGTCGAGCAGAATGTGGCACCGCAGGTTGGTCTCCTCCTCGTACCGCTTGACGTACAGGCGGTCGGTACGTGCCAGCACCTTCCAGTCGAGGTGGCGGGTGCTTTCGCCGGCGTTGTAGAGGCGGTGCTCCGAAAACTCCACCGAAAAGCCGTGGTACGGCGACTGGTGCAGCCCCGTGATGAACCCCTCGACGAGCTGCCGGGCCAGCAGCTCAAGGTTGGCGAAGGCGCGGATTTCGGGCAGATCGAGGAGCGTAGGCACGGCGGTAGGTCAGGCTGAAAACCGAAGCGGATGAATAGGTAAAGTGGCCTGCCGCCCCGCAACCGGGGGCAGCGGAACAAAGGTCGAACGAAACAACGGCCGCGCCCGCACGGCCCGCCGGGTTGAAAGCATCCGGCATCTGTTTGAATTCTGCCCGGCCCGACGTAATTTCGCCCGGAAGGCGGCTCTGCTCTCTACCGAACTCGCCCCGTTTTCAGTTTCCCTTTCCCCCTCGCCGCATTCACTTTTCGGATGAACGACTCTTACTCGAACGACGACCGCCCGTACCGCTCTTCTTCCCGCCGCGACGACGACGGTTATTCTTCCCGCCGCAACGACGACCGCGCCCCCCGGCGCGGCAGTTACGGCAACGACCGTGGCGGCTACGGCGGCGGTGGCCGCCGCCAGGACGTGCGCGACGAAGTTTTCTCGACGCAAGTGCGCGCCGGCCGTCGGCGCTACTTCTTCGACGTGCGCGACACCCACTCCGGCGACTTCTACCTCACCATCACCGAAATGAAGCGCGCCTTCGAGGGTGGCCCGGCCGAAAAACACAAAATCTTCCTCTACAAGGAAGACTTCACCAAGTTCGTCCGCGGGTTGCAGGATACGATTGATTACGTCAAATCGAACCTCCTGACCCAGGAACAGCTCGACGACCTCGAGCGCGGCGACGCCCAGTACGAAGAAGACGAGCGCTACTACCGCGAGCAGCGCGAGCAGCGCGCCGCCGAGGAACGCGCCGGCAACCTCAGCTCCGCGCCCGACGCGCCCCGTCCCGCCGCCGCCGACAACGCTGCCGATGCCGCTGCCGACACCGACGCCCGCCCGACCCCGGCCGACGATTACGACTACTAGAAGCAAGCGTAACACCGGGTACCACTCGGTGACGGCGGCCGAGTAGCGCCTCATCAACGTCGCCGCCGTGCGTCAGTCGCCGAGTGATATTCAGCGTTACCTCAGACGCCCTTCCGCGCCCCCGCGCGGAAGGGCTTTTTTCTGCCGCGCCCCCACCCCACCCCGCCGTACCTTTGCCCCCGATAAGCGGAAGCGCGCTCCCGAGCGCCATTCCTCATTCCCAATTCCTCATTCCTCATTCCTGATGGGTCTCCGCTGCGGAATCGTGGGGCTGCCGAACGTCGGCAAGTCCACGCTTTTCAACTCGCTCTCCAACGCCAAGGCCGAATCGGCCAATTATCCGTTCTGCACCATCGAGCCGAACGTCGGCATCATCACCGTGCCCGACGAGCGGCTGCAGATTCTGGAAGCAATCGTGAAGCCCGAGCGCGTGGTGCCCACCATCGTCGAGTTCGTTGACATTGCGGGCCTCGTCAAGGGCGCCTCAAAGGGTGAAGGATTGGGCAATAAATTTCTCGCCAACATCCGCGAGGTCGATGCCATCATCCACGTCGTGCGCTGTTTCGACGACCCCAACATCGTCCACGTAGCCGGCAAGGTGGACCCCGTGGCCGACAAGGAAATCATCGACACCGAATTACAGCTCAAAGACCTGGAATCGGTCGATAAAAAAATTGCCAAAACCGAGCGCACCGCCAAAAACGGCGATGCCACGGCCAAAAAAGAATTGGCCGCGCTGCTGCGCTACAAGCAACATCTGGAAGCGGGCAAAAACGCCCGCTCGCTCGAGCTGCTGCTGACGGATGAGGAAAAATCGGCCGTCGCCGATTTGCTCCTGCTCACGGCCAAACCCGTCATCTACGCCGCCAACGTCGATGAAGCGAGCATCAGCACCGGCAACCCGTGGCTGGAGGTGCTGAAAGCCCACGTAGTGCCCGAAAACGCTCAGGTCATCGCCATTTGCGCCGCCATCGAAGCGCAAATCGCCGAAATGGAAGAGCCGGAAGAAAAAGAGATGTTTCTGGCCGAATACGGCCTGAAAGAGTCGGGCCTGAACCGCCTCATCCGCGCGTCCTACGACATTCTGAATCTGATCACCTATTTCACCGCCGGCGTAAAAGAAGTCCGCGCCTGGACGGTGCATCGCGGCGATAAAGCCCCGGCAGCGGCCGGTGTCATTCACTCCGATTTTGAGAAAGGATTTATTCGGGCCGAAGTAATCAAGCTGGCCGATTATCAGAATTTTCGGTCGGAAGTGAAGATTAAAGAAGCCGGAAAGATGGCGGTGGAAGGCAAGGAATACGTCGTGCAGGACGGCGATATTATGCACTTCCGGTTCAACGTGTAATTCACCTCATCGAATCAACGTAGGGGAGTGCCTTGCGCCCGCCCGCGCAGCGGCATAGCACCGTGCGCGGGCGGGCACAAGGCCCGCCCCTACGTTTGCACTTTATTCCGACCCGATGCGCCTCCGCCTGATCTACGCCATCATCCTCCTCGACATGGTGGCGTAGGCGGCCATCGGCCCGATGATGCCCGCCTTCGTGGCGGGCTTGCCCGAGCCGCAAGCGTGGCTGGCGCTCGGCACGGGGCTGTTTCTGGGAATTGAGAGTCGGGCTGGCGGCCCTCAACATCGGCCTCACGCTGTGGCTGCGCGAAACGCTGCCGCACCGCCCGCCCGGCCTGGCGCCGGGGGCGCTGCGGGCGGCCGTGCGCCGCGCCCTCAATCCGCTGGATTTGTGGGCGCGCCTGCGCCGCCACGACGACGGCAGCGGGCGCCTGCGCCGCCTCGTGCTCACGCAAGTGGCATTTACGCTGTGCATCGGCAATTATTTTTATTTCGTGCCGTATCTGAGCACCGGGCCGCTGCGAATGAATGCGCGCGACATTTCGGTGTTTTTTATGTATTTCGGCGTTCTCAGCATCGCCATCAATTACGGCTTTTACACGTTCCTCGCCGACCGAATTAATCAACACAAAGCGATTGCTTTTCTGGGTGGGTTGGGCATTCCGCTGTTGGTGGGGTATGGGGTGGTGGGCACCTCGTGGGTCGGCGTGTACGCCATCGCAACCATCGATTGCCTGACGATTTCGCTCGTCGGCGGGCTGCTGGAAGGGTTGCTCGCGCGCCTCACCACCGACACCACTCGCGGCGAGGTATTCGGCCTCAATCAGGCCATTCAGGGGTTGGCGAGCGTTGCCACTACGCTCGTGTACGGCGCCCTCTCGCTGCTCGACGTGCGGCTGCCGTGGGCGTGGTTCGCGGGGTGTTTGGGCGTGGTGGTGTGGCTGGCGACGCGCAAGGAGCGCCTCTCGCCGGTTTCGGCCTGACGGCTCTACCTTCGGCGCGCGGCTCACACCTACTCCCCCCTCTGTCGCCGATGAAGATTCTGCTGGTTGAAGACGAGCCGGCGCTCGCGCAATTCATCAAGAAAGGCTTTCAGAACGAAGGCTACGAGCTGGAAGTCGCATTTGACGGCCAGATGGGCCTGCGATTGCTCAAACAAAATACCTACGCGCTGGCGATTCTGGACGTGAATCTGCCGTTCATCAACGGCTTCGAGCTGTGCCGCCACTCGCGCGATCTGCACCCGCGAATGCCCGTGCTGATGCTTACGGCGCTCGACTCGATCGACGATAAAGTGACCGGCTTCGAGTCCGGCGCCGACGATTATCTGGCCAAGCCCTTCGAGTTCAAGGAGCTGCTGATGCGGGCGCGGGTGCTGGCCCGCCGCGCCGGGGAAACGTCGGCCCGCCGCCTGCTGCGCCTGACTGATCTGGAGCTCGATCTCGACCGTAAAATCGTGACCCGCGCCGGCAAGCGCATCGACCTGACCACGCGCGAATACAGCTTGCTCGAATACCTGATGGTGAATCAGGGGAAAGTGCTGTCGCGGGTCGATATCACCGAAAAAGTGTGGGATTTGCATTTTGACACGGGCACGAACGTGATTGACGTGTACATCAGCTATCTCCGCAAAAAAATCGACAAGGATTTCGAGCCGAAGCTGTTGCACACGGTGGTGGGAATGGGCTACGTGCTGCGCGAGGGATAGTGAAATCGTAACACCGAGTATCACTCGGTGACGGCGGTTGGGCAACGTGGCGAACGCCGTCTCGGCGCCGCGTTGGAGGCTGCTCTGCTACATCATACGCGGCGCCGAGACGGCGCTCGCCACGTTCCTGGTATGCTCATCCGCAACAAGCTGATTTTGCGCTTTACGGGCCTGACGCTGCTGATTCAGGTAGCGCTGTCGGCGGCGGTGTATTGGCTGGCGGCGGTGGCGCGCGAGCAACGGTTTACCGACCGGCTGGCCGGTGAAGCGGCGCTGGCGGCGCGGCTGCTCGTGCGCGACCACCAGTTGGCAGCTGAGTACGTGCAGAAATTTCATCCGCGCGAAGTGCCGAATCTGGTGGGCGAGGAAATCAGCTTGTTTGATGCGGCGAGTGGGAAGCTGCTGTTTTTCAGCGCGGCAGCGGGCGGGCGCGAGTCGCCGGCCGACCACCGGCGGATGTTCAGCGCGTTTCGGAGCGCGGGCAGCCGCGCCACGCTGCGCTTCCCGCACGACTCGCGCGAGACCGTGGCCCTACCCTACCTCGACCGCCAGACCGGCCGCCGCTACGTGCTGCTGGCCGGCGGCTACGACGACGACGGCCGCCGCGCCCTGCGCCGCCTCGGCCGCTCGCTGCTGGTGGGCAACGTGGCCGCCCTGGCCTTGCTGATTCTGGCCGCGTGGTACTTCGCCGACGAAGCCCTGCGCCCCATCGCGGGGATGGTGGCGCGTGTACGGCGTATCACCGCCGAGCACCTCAGCGCCCGCCTCGACGAAGGCAACCGCACCGACGAGCTGGCCCAGCTCGCCATTACCTTCAACCAGATGCTGGCGGGGCTGGAAGATGCGTTCGAGCGGCAGCGGGCGTTCGTCTCGCACGCCTCGCACGAGCTGCGGACGCCGCTGACGGTGCTGCGCGGCACCCTCGAAACAGCCGTAACCTACGACCGCACCCTCCCCGACGCGCACGCCTCGATGCAGCAGGCCATCGCGGAGCTGCAAAAACTCATCGACCTCACCAACGGCCTGCTCACGCTGGCCCAGGCCGACGCCCGTCCCGACCTGCGCGGCGCCGCCCCCGTGCGCCTCGACGAGTGCCTCCTCGAAGCCCTCGCCGACGCCCACCGCCGCCACCCCACCCTGAGCGTGAGCCTGACGCTGGCCGAGCCGCCCCCCACCCTGCCGCCCGACGCCGAGCCGTACGCAGTAAGCGGCCACACCAGTCTGCTCACGACGGCCCTCGTCAACCTGCTCGACAATGCGGGCAAGTACGGCGCCCCGCCCGTGGCCGTAGAACTAGCCTACGCCACGCCCACTCTGCTGCGCCTGCGGGTGCGCGACCACGGCCCCGGCCTGCCGCCCGCCGAGTTGGCGCGCGCCTTCGAACCGCTGTTTCGGGGCGAGGCCACTCGCGCCCACCGCCCCGGCTTCGGGCTGGGCCTCCCCGTGGTGAAGCGCGTGGCCGAGCTGCACGGCGGCTCGATTACGCTGGCATCGGCGCCTGACGGCGGCGGAATGCTGGCGGAGTTGCTGTTGCCGGCGCTCGTCTAAGTTGGCAATAACGAGTCTTGTCATTGCGAGCGGAGCGAAGCAATCCTCGTTTGCTCGGCGCATTTGCTCGGCGCGTTTGCTCGGCGTCGCTCAACCGCCGCGCCCATCCTACGAGGATTGCTTCGCTACGCTCGCAATGACAATCTTAGGCATTTACTGAAAGTCCCCCGTGCTTTAACAATTTCTAATAAGAAGCTTAGCGCATTTTAACTGTTTACAGGGTGCTTTGCGGCGTCAATCGACGTAGAAGGCTACGTCACCAGCGCCGCTCCTCACCCGTGAATCAGACGCAAACTTCTCCCTCGCTCGCCCCCGCGCCGCCGCCGTCGGTGCGGCTGCCGCTGCTGCTGTTGCTGCTGCCGCTGGGGCTGTCGGTGGCGCTCAACGGCTACCTGCTGCTGGCCGACGGCACTTCGGCCGCGCTGCCCGCCGAAACCACCAGCCCGGTGCCTACGGCCGGCGAACAAGCCGTCCGCGCCGAGCTGACCCGCACTCGCCAACTGCTCGACGCCTGCCGGGGCACGGCGGGCGGCGCTCCTTCCCACTCAACCACCTCCCGACCCAAATGACACGCCGACTTTGTGCTTCTCCTTTCGTCAAGCGCCGACCTATCGGGCGCCCGCCCGGCCGCGCCGCGTGGCTGTTGGGCGGCGCCCTGCTGGCGCTGCTGCTGGCGGCGGGCCTGAGCGGTTGCGGCGAAAAATCGCACGCCGCCGACACGGCCGATGCCGCCGATATTGCTGCCGCCGGGCCGCTGGCCGTGCCCGTGCTCACGCTCACCGCGCGCGATACGCTGCTGCGGCGCGAGTACGTGGCCGACGTGCAAGCCACGCGCAACGTAGAGGTGCGCGCCCGCGTGGAAGGCTATCTCAAAAAAATCTTCGTCGATGAAGGCCAGCGCGTGTCCGAAGGCCAGCCGCTGTTCCAGATCGACCCGGCCCCGTACGAAGTGCAGCTTGCCAAAGCCCGCGCCGAGCGCGAAAACGCCGAAGCCCAGGCCCGCGTAGCCCGGCTGGAACTGGAACGGGTGCGGCTGCTGGTCGAGAAAAATATCATCGGCAAAACCGAGCAAGCCGTGGCGCTCGCCAAAGTGCACGCCGCCGAGGCGGGCATCGCGCAGGCCCGCGCCCACGAGGCCGCCGCGCGCCAACACCTCACCTACACGCTGGTGCGCGCGCCGTTCGCGGGCGTCATCGACCGGATTCCGCTCAAAGTCGGGTCGGTGGTGGAAGATGGTACGCTGCTGACCACCGCCTCCGACGTGGCCGACGTGTTCGCCTATTTTTCAGTGGGCGAAAACGAGTATCTCGAATACCAGAAAACCCGCCTCCGCGACCCCGCCACGGCCAACAAAGCGGCGCATCTGGTGCTCGCCGATGGCGCCGAATATCCGCTGGCGGGCGTCATCGAAACGGTGGAATCGGAGTTTGAGGCCACCACCGGCTCCATCTCGTTCCGGGCGCGCTTCCCCAACCCAAAGGGGCTGCTGCGCCACGGCGCCACCGGCAAGGTGCGCCTCACCAACACCGAGCGCAATGCCGTGCTGGTACCGCAAAAAGCCGTTTTCGAGCAGCAAGACCGCTCGTGCGTGTACGTGGTGGACGCGCAAAACCGCGTGACGCTGCGCGCCTTCCGGCCCGAGACGCGCCTCGGCCCCTACTACCTCGTCGATAGCGGGTTGAACGCCGGCGAACGAATCGCGGTGGAGGGCATTCAGGCGCTCAAAGACGGCGAGCGGGTGCAGCCGAAGGCGGTGCGCCTCTAGCGCCTGGGAGCACCGGGCTCCCAGGGGCTACCGCTCAGCTTTTCTATCAGAAACAAAGTCCCTCTCCGGTCGGGGCGGTCAAGGAGCCTCCTAACCCCGGCTGCGAAGGGCGCCAATCAAGCCGCTGCGCTCTACGGTGCGGCGGCAATCAAAAAACTCCCCTCCCCGGCTGGGGAGGGGTTGGGGGTGGGGCGACCACGGCGGTTAGGTTGTGGCCGCGTCTGTCTCAGACGCGCACCGGACAGAGGATTGATTTGGCGCGCGTCTGGGACAGACGCGGCCACGCCCAGCCATACTGCCCAACCGCCGTGGTCGCCCCACCCCGGCCTTCGGCCACCCCTCCCCATCCGGGGAGGGGAGTTCATACAGCTTTCGAAAAATGCTCTCCATCTTCATCCGGCGACCGGTGCTGTCGCTGGTCATCTCCTTATTCATCACGCTGTTGGGCGGGCTGGCGCTGTTTACGCTGCCGGTCACGCAGTTTCCCGACATCGTGCCGCCGTCGGTGGTGGTGACGGCCAAGTACACCGGCGCCAACGCCGAGGTGTGTACCAAAGCCGTGGCCGTTCCGCTGGAACGCGCCATCAACGGGGTGCCGGGGATGACTTATATGACGTCGGTGTCGTCGAATAACGGCCTGACGCTCGTGAACGTCTATTTCGAGGTCGGCACCGACCCCGACGTAGCCGCCGTGAACGTGCAGAACCGTGTGCTGACGGTGCTCGATGAGATGCCGGAGGAGGTGATTCGGGCGGGCGTCACGACCGAGAAAGAGGTCAACTCGATGCTCCTCTACCTCAACCTGACGACCGACGATGAATCGGCGGGCGAGAAGTTCATCTACAACTTCGCCGATATCAACGTCTTGCAGGAGTTGAAACGCATCAACGGCGTGGGCTTCGCCGAGATTATGGGCCAGCGCGAGTACGCGATGCGCGTGTGGCTCAAACCCGACCGCCTCGCTGCCTACAACGTGAGCGCCGACGAAGTGGTGGCCGCCATTCGGGCGCAAAACGTGGAAGCGGCGCCTGGCAAGTCGGGCGAGTCGTCGGGGCAGTCGGCGCAGGCGTTGCAGTACGTGCTGCGCTACACAGGCAAGTATTTCGAACCGAAGCAGTACGAGGAAGTGGCCATCCGCGCCAACCCGGACGGCTCGATTCTGAAACTCCGCGACGTGGCGGATATTCAGTTCGACACGTTTTCGTACGGGATGACGTCGAAGACCGACGGCAAGCCGTCGGCCTCCATCCTGCTCAAACAGCGGCCCGGCTCGAATGCGTCGGAAGTGATTGCGGCCGTGAAGGCGCGAATGGCGGAGCTGCAAAAAACGCAGTTTCCGCCGGGAATGAAATACAGCATCGCGTATGACGTGTCGCGGTTTCTGGATGCGTCGATTCACGAAGTCATCAAGACGCTGATTGAGGCGTTTATTCTGGTGTTCCTGGTCGTGTTCCTGTTTTTGCAGGATTGGCGGTCGGTGCTGATTCCGGGGCTGGCGGTGCCGGTGGCGCTGATTGGCACGCTGGCGTGTATGTCGGCGCTGGGGTTCTCGATTAACCTGCTGACCTTGTTTGCGCTGGTGCTGGCTATCGGCATCGTGGTCGATGATGCGATTGTGGTCGTCGAGGCCGTTCACGCCAAGATGCACGACGAGGGGCTGAGTCCGCGCGCGGCCACGTTTGCCACGATGGGCGAGATTACGGCCGCCGTTATTGCCATCACGCTGGTGATGTCGGCGGTGTTCGTGCCGGTGGCATTTTTGAGCGGGCCGGTGGGCGTGTTCTACCGGCAGTTTTCGCTGACGCTGGCGTCGGCTATCGTCATCTCGGGCATCAATGCGCTCACGCTCACGCCCGCGCTGTGCGCCATTCTGCTCAAACCCGTGGACCACCACGGGCCGGGCCACGGATCGCTGGGGCGGTTTTTTGCGGGCTTCAACCGCTGGTACGACGGCCTCTCCGACCGCTACGCCGCGCTGCTGCGGGCCGTGGCCGGGCGGCGGGCCATCACGCTGGGGGCGCTGCTGCTGTTCACGCTGGCGGCGGTGGGCACCCAACGCCTGCTGCCGAGCGGCTTCATCCCGACGGAAGACCAGGGGATGATTTACGTGAACGTGACGGCCCCGCCGGGCGCCACCGTCGAGCGCACCGAGCGCGTGCTGCGGCAGGTCGATGCACTGGCGCGGCGCGAGAAAGCCGTCGAATCGGTTTCGACGCTGGCGGGCTACTCGCTGATTTCGGAAGTGGCCGGCGCCTCGTTCGGAATGGCGATGATTAACCTCAAACCCTGGGACGACCGCGCCGAAACCACCGAGCAGCTCATCGGGCGCCTGCAAAAGGCCGCGCGCGGCATCACCGACGCGCAGGTGCAGTTTCTGTCGCCCCCGACCGTGCCGGGCTTCGGCAACGCCTCCGGCGTGGAGCTGCGCCTCCTCGACCGCTCCGGCACCGGCAACCTCCGCCGGATGCAGGACGTGAGTCAGCAGTTCATCGCCGACCTCAACCGGCTGCCGCAGCTCGCGGGCGCCTTCACCGGCTTCGACCCCACGTTTCCGCAGTATCTGCTGCACGTCGATACGGATATGGCCGCCAAAAAAGGCGTGAGCGTGCATCAGGCGATGGAAACGCTGCAAACGCTGGTCGGCTCGTACTATGCGTCGAACTTCATCCGCTTCGGGCAGATGTACAAGGTGATGGTGCAGGCCGCGCCCGAATACCGCCAGAAGCCGGAAGATTTGCTGCGCCTGTTCGTCAAGAACTCGCGCGGCGAGCAGGTGCCATTCAGCACGTTCATTCGCCTCGAACGGGTGCTCGGGCCGGAGCAGCTCACGCGCTACAACCTCTACACGGCGGCGATGATTAACGCCGACCCTGCCCCCGGCTACTCGTCCGGCGACGCCATCGAGGCCATCGAGAAAGTGGCCGCCAAGCTCCCCAAAGGCTACCGCATCGAGTGGAGCGGAATGACGCGCGAGCAGATTCTGAGCGGCAACCAGGCGGTCTGGATCTTCGCGCTGTGCCTGCTGTTCGTGTACCTGGTGCTGGCCGCCCAATACGAGAGTTTCCGGCTGCCGCTGCCGGTGCTGCTGGCCCTGCCGGCGGGCATTTTCGGGGCGTTTTTCTCCTTGAAACTCCTCGGCCTCGAAAACAACATCTACGCCCAGGTGGCGCTGGTGATGCTGATTGGCCTGCTGGGCAAAAACGCCATTCTGATTATCGAATTTGCCTTGCAGCGCCGCCAGCAAGGCGCGAGCATCCTCGATTCGGCCATCGAGGGCGCCGTGGCGCGGTTGCGGCCGATTCTGATGACCTCGTTCGCGTTCGTGGCGGGGCTGATTCCGCTGGTGGTCGCCACGGGCGCGGGGGCGCTCGGCAACCGCTCCATCGGCACGGCGGCGGCCGGCGGGATGCTCATCGGCACCGTGTTCGGGGTGATTGTGATTCCGGGGCTGTACGTGCTGTTTTCGCCGAAAAAGCTGCCGGATACGTCGGCGGAAGTGGTGCCGGAAAAGCAGCCGGCGCCGGCGCGGGAACTGGTGGAAGCCTGAGTCACTCCAACCTCCCTTGCCCGGCCTTGAAAGGCCGGGCAAGGGAGGTTGCCGCCACCCGCCTCATTTTACACATTCCCAACTGCCTGTTTATTTCCTTGCCCGGCGTTTCAACGCCGGGCAAAAGCATCGCTGTACAATGATTCGCTTAGCTATTCTCGCTTTGTTGGCAACGGCTGCGGCCTGCCGCCCCACGATGCCCACGCCGCCCCGCGCCGAATCGGTGACGCGCAAACTGCCCGCCGCCTACGCCACCACCACCGACACCACCTCCGCCGCCACCACCCCGTGGCGCCAGTTTTACCAGGACCCCGCGCTCATCGCCCTGCTCGACACGGCCATCCAGCGCAACCCCGACCTGCTCATCGCCACGCAGCGCGTGGCCGTGGCGCAGGCCGAGCTGACGGCCCGGCGCGGCGCCCTGCTGCCCACCGTCAGCGCCGTAGCCACGGCGGGCGTCGACCGGTTCTCGCAGTGGTCGATGACGGGCGTGGGCAACATCGACCTCAACCGCTCCAATAATATCGAACGCCGCCAACAGATACCCAACCCCACGCCCGACCTCTTCGTGGGCCTGCGGAGCACGTGGGAGATTGACGTCTGGGGCCGCCTGCGCGCCCTGCGCGGCGCCGCTGCCGCGCGCCTGCTGGCCTCCGAGCAGGGCCGCCGCCTCGTGCAAACCGACCTCGTGGCCCAGACCGCCCGCACCTACTACGAGTTGCTGGCCCTCGACCAGGAGCTGGAAATCCTGACCCGCAACGCGCGCCTGCAGGAGCGCGCCGTCGAGATTTCGCGCATTCAGAAGCAAGGCGGCCGAGCCACCGAGCTGGCCGTGCAGCAGTTTGTGGCCCTGCTGGCGCGCACGCAAAGCCTTGAAGCCGAAACCCGCCAGCGTATCGTGCGGGCCGAAAACGAGCTGAATCGCCTGCTGGGGCGCTACCCGCAGCCCGTACCGCGCGGCGCGGCGCTGCTGCGCCAGCCGGTGCCCGCCGCGCTGGCCGTGGGCGTACCCACCGCCCTGCTGCGCCACCGCCCCGACGTGCGGCAGGCCGAACAGGCGCTCTCGGCCGCCCGCGCCGACGTGGACGCCGCGCGCGCCGCGTTCCTGCCGTCGCTCACGCTCACGCCCTACGTGGGGATGCAGGCTTTCGCCGCCGCTCGCCTGGCCACCCCCGAAGCCTTAGCCATCGGTGCCCTGGCCGGCCTGACGGCGCCCCTCTTCAACCGCGCCGCCCTGCGCGCCAACCTGACGCGCACCACCGCCGAGCAAATCGAAGCCTACGCGCGCTACCAGCAAGCCACCCAAACGGGCGTGGCCGAAGTCAGCACCCACCTACAGGGCCTCGGCAACCTGGCCGAAGCCTACCAGCGTCGCACCGAGGAAGTAGCCGCCCTCAACCGCGCCGTGGATGTCTCGAACGAGCTGTTTCTGGCGGGCTACGCCTCGTATCTGGAAGTCATCACGGCCCAACGCAACGTCCTCGACGCCGAGCTGGCGCAGGTGGAGCTGCGGCGGCAGCAGTTTGAGCAGCTGACGAGCTTGTATCGGGCGACGGGGGGCGGGTGGAGGTAGGGAGGGATAAATCATCAACTTACAACTATGCGTCTAATCGCCTTATATTTGATTTTAACAATCTCCGCTGGCTACAATTCAGTCATACATTTGCCCTTCAATAACGAGCACCTTCGGATGAAGCTGGGCGGTATCTAGGTGCTAGTGCATCAATTCAGGGCGGTACTTTGCCGCTATGTCGTACACGCGCTTAACGCATCGGGAACGTGAAGAAATTGCGCT